>OGXL01000157.1_pt1 | contig 51692 bp, 47 predicted proteins | sample 1576311 | NCBI WGS metagenome assembly OGXL01 (sample SAMEA3541564, study PRJEB24748) | human gut metagenome | biome: human gut; feature: human-associated habitat; material: faeces | place: China | collected 2012 | reverse complement strand
GCTGTGCTCTGTTCACTAATGCAGTTGGCTTTCAGGCAATGATAACACAGCATTCTTGGATATTCCAGTCAACATTTAAGAAGCTCCGTGAAAAAATACTCACAAAAAGCATTATCAATATGGTACATTTAGGCGCTCGTGCTTTTGACGAGATTGCTGGAGAAGTAGTGCAAACTACATCGTTTGTTTTGCGGGGTAAGTTGGTAGCAAATTATATTGCAAAATTCTCTCGACTGTTAAAGTATGCAGGAGAAGCTGAAAAGGAAAAACACTTTTTGCTTGGAGAAGATGAATATTCCACAATTCCGAGTAAATTCTTAACGTTACCTGACATGCAAATTGCATACTGGGTTAGTTCTAAAGTGATTGATTTGTTATCTTCTGAAGATTGTATTGCAAATTACGGAAGTGCACTTAGTGGACTTTCGACATCAGACAATGAACGATTTCTTAGGATTTGGGAGGAAGTATCATATAACAATATCTCTTTCAATTATGATTCTTGTGAAAGTACCTTGGATGGTAAATACAAGTGCTGTCTACAGCCTGCTCTGGGGCGATATCATTACGCTTCCCCTCCCGGGAGGCGGTACACTGGGACTGTCGATCCTGGTGCTCATCCTTGTCCCGGCCGGAGTTTACTTTACTGTAAGGACGCGTTTTATGCCCTTCCGCATGTTCCCGGAGATGCTCCGGGTGACTATGGAAAAGCGAAATGTCTCAGATGAGAAGGCGATCTCCGGCGTCCAGGCCCTCATTGTCTCCACAGCGACCCGGGTAGGCATGGGCAATCTGGTAGGAGTGGTGGCGGCCATCTCCGCAGGAGGCGCAGGAGCGGTCTTCTGGATGTGGGTCATTGCCCTTCTCGGGTCCTCCACGGCTTTCGCGGAGGCCACCCTGGCTCAGATCTATAAAGAAAAAGACCCGCTCTACGGCGGATACAGGGGTGGGCCGGCCTACTATATACACAACTTCTTTATCACGAGAAGAGGGAGCAAAAGGAAGAAATCCGTGGTGGCAGTGCTGTTTGCCATCTCCGGACTTCTGTGCTGGTGCGGAGTCAGCCAGGTGATCGGCAACTCCGTATCCTCCGCTGTTGACAATGCCTTTGGCATTCCGCCCCTCTACTCCACCATTGTCCTTGTCATTCTGGCGGCGGTCATCGTACTGCGCAGGAATGCCACGGTCAAGGTGCTGGATATCATGGTGCCGGTGATGGCAGGCCTCTATCTGCTGATCACGGTGTATGTGATCCTGACAAATATAGGCGCGCTCCCAGGCGTGTTCCAGCGGATCTTCGCTGAGGCTTTCGGCTTCAGGCAGGTGGCCGCAGGAGGCTTCGGGGCCGTCCTTATGAATGGTGTGAAGCGGGGACTTTTCTCCAATGAGGCGGGCTCCGGGTCTGCGCCCTGTGCCGCCGCTGCAGCGGACATCAGCCATCCGGCAAAGGAGGGGCTTTTGCAGGCTCTGGGTGTGTTCATTGACACCCTTGTGATCTGCAGCTGCACTGCGATGATCATGCTCCTCACTCCTGAGAGCATGACAGCCGGGCTGGAGGGCATGGATCTTCTGCAGACGGCCATGAGCTATCACCTGGGTGAGTTCGGTGTCATTTTTACGGCGGTGATCCTGTGGCTGTTCAGCTTCTCCACTTTTATCGGCATCCTTTTTTACTCCAGGTCCAATATTGCCTATCTGTTCGGGGACAACTGGGCCTCCCAGACGGCCTACAAGATCCTGGCTCTTATCATGCTTTTTGTGGGAGGAATGGCGGCCTACACCTTTGTGTGGGATATGGGAGATGTGGGAGTTGGCCTGATGACCATCTTCAACATGATCGCCCTCATCCCACTGGCCGGTGAGGCGGTCCGCTCTCTTAAGGACTATGAGTCCCATAAAAAATAGCCCTGCGGCCTGTAAGACCGCAAGGCTGTAGTGATGGCGGGACAAGGGAAGGATTACAAAATGACTTCCATCCCCACTTTCTGTTCTTTCAGACCGCAGGAGCGGTAGAATTTCATGGCGCTCTCGTTGCAGCTCCAGACATTCAGGGTGACATTGTAACATCCATGTTCCCTGGCAAAGTCGAGAACTGCATGGTAGAGCGTCTTTCCTATATGTTCTCCCCGCAGGGTTTCCTCTACACAGAGATCATCGATGTACAGGGTCTTGATATCGGTCAGGATGTGGCTGTCTGTGTGCTGCTGGAATATGCAGAAGGCGTATCCCTGCAGGCAGTCATTGTCGTCTACAGCGGCCAGGATAGGGCGCTTTTCATCTCGCAGGATCTCTTTCAGCTCTTCGTCCGTGTACTTGCTTTTTCCATATTTAAACAGGTCCGGCCTTCCCTTGTGGTGGACCAGGGCTACCTGTGCCAGCAGGCTGTGGATTCTCTCTATGTCTTTTTCTTCTGCCATACGTACTCTCATGGTGCAACGCTCCCTTTCTCTGTTTGTTTTATGGATATCCCCTTGGTAAGAGACACTAATAAAAGTGTAACACATTTTATAAAGAAAAACATAAAATTCTCATGTCCGTATCAGAAAATACGGTTCAGGACAGCGTGCGGCGGTTCAGAAGAAAGACAAGGACAGCCATAGGAACGCAGAGAAGAAGGACTGGGTAGAAGAGTCTCACATCCACGCTGCCGTAGAGGAGGCCGCCCAGCATAGGGCCCAGGGTCATACCCAGGTCCAGGCCGATGTAGTAGGTGCTGTTGCCCAGACCGGCGTGTTCCCTGCCGGCGATCACAATGGCGCGGGACTGGCAGACAGAGCTCATAATGCCGTAGCTGATTAACAGTCAGATGCTCTAACCGACTGAGCTAAGGAAGAATGTTTTTCACTTTTCATCAGCGCCAGCAGGAGGATGGAGAGGAAGGCGCAAAGGGAACTGCCGGCAAAAAAGACAGAGAAGCGCAGGCGGTCAAAAAGATCCCGCATAGTGAAGCGCAGGATCAGAAGGGCTGCAGCATAAATAGGAAAGAACAGGCTGACTGTGACAGGCAGATTCCGGGTCTCTGTGTACCGCACAATAAAAGACTGGGTGGCGCAGTAGGGGATGGAAAACAGCATGATGATCAGGGCGATGGGGAGGACTTTAGGTTCCACAATCTGCAGCTTTTTTCTGGCGGCTTCCCCGGGGTTCTTGTCTGTATCTTTGCCGGGACCGGGGGAGGCGGGGCGCAGGATGGGCTCGCCCCTGTCGGATACGAACTGGATCAGGACAAGAGACAGGCCTGTAAAAACAGCGGCTACAATAAAGGAGATGCGGTAGCCAAGCGTCTGGTAGAGCACCACGCCGATGGAGGGGGCCACAGCCATGGCCAGTGCGTTCATCATGCCGTATATGCCCATGCCGGAGCCGATCTTCTCAGGCGGAAGCAGGAGGGACATCCAGGTGGACATGGAGCTGGAGCAGAGGGCAAAGCCGACGCCGTTTATGATCCGGAAGAACAGCACCATCAAAGGATTGACGGACAAAAGATAGCCTGCGCAGGCGACGGTCATAAACAGAAGCCCTGCCATGGACAGGCGGTATTTGCTGATCCGGTCAATGAAACTTCCCATAACAGGGCGGCAGAAAAGAGAGCACAGGTTCATCATGCCGCCCACGATGCCCATAAAGGCCGCGCCGGCACCGAGAGTCTCGGAGAACCCTGTGATAAGCGGAGTCACGAGCATGGGGCTTGCGAAATAGAAAAAGCCGGATGCCAGAAGAAGCAGGATATTTTTTGACAGCATGGAATGTTTCATAGATATTTCTCCCTTCTATATCGGTCATTCTTCTATATAATATGTGGAATCAAGGCCTGGTTAAAATCTAAAAAAAGTATAAAAAACCTCAAAAATATTGATGGTTTTATAGTTCTGGATTATATTATTAAAAACTTAACTATTAAGTTTTTTAAATATAACTTCTGAGACAGAGACAAAGAGGTGAATGTTGATATGAAATGTCAGTTTTGCAATACAAATGAATCCGACCGGATCTTCTATACGAATTACATGGACGCCCTCTACCAGATCCCTGTGTGCGAGAGCTGTCTGCATCGGATGTGGCAGCAGGCAGTGGCTGCCGGCCAGGCGGAGGCCTTCCGAAATTATGCGGGGTGGTGGCCCGGCAGGCCGGAGCCCCGAAGGCTGGGAGAGCGCGCCTTTCCAGACGAGGCGGCGGAGGATCTGAAGAGAAAGAGGCAGCTTGCAGTCCTTAAGATCCGGCTTCAGGAGGCGGCAAACCAGGAGAACTATGAGGAGGCAGCCCGGCTGCGGGACGACATAGCCTCTATGGAAAGGGAGGTGTGCTCCCATGAAAGTTAATCTGGAAGTGTACAGTCAGAGGGGTCTGCAGATTTTTCAGAGTGCGCTGAAATTTGCCTCCAGACTGGGCCACGGGTTCCTGGGAAGCGAGCATCTTCTCTGGGCTCTGGCAAAAGAGGGGGGCAGGTCTGCCCGCCTGCTGAAAAAGTACGGCCTGGACGACAAGCTGGTGGAGGAGTATATATGCAGATACGACGGCAGCGCGGCGGGCATCAAGTCCAGAGCAGTCCAGCTGTCCGGCGAGGCGGATCAGGTCCTGAGTCAGGCGCAGGAAGTTTCCAAAGCCAGAGGACATGAGAAGACGGAGCCGGAGGATATTTTGGCAGGCATCCTGGCTACAGGGGAAAGCGCGGCTGTGCAGCTCCTCTGGTCGCTGGGGGTAAGCACAGAAGAGATGAAAAAAGAGCTTCCCGGCAGCGGGGAAGAATACACAGCCGGGGAGGAGATGGATTCCGCTACGCCAGAGGAAGAAGACGGGGAGTCCTACCTGGAGAAATACGGATCGGACATGACGGAAAAAGCGGAGGCAGGCAGATTTGATCCGGTCATCGGCCGGGAAGACGTGGTGGAACGCGCTTCTGCAGATCCTGGATGACGGACGGCTGACCGACTCCCAGGGGCGGACGGTGAGCTTCAAAAATACAGTCATCGTCCTCACGTCCAATGTGGGGGCCAGGGATATACTGGGCAGGAAGTCGCTGGGATTTGTGCGAACAGACAGGGAGGAGAAGGCCCAAAGAGAGGACAATATCCGCAGCCGTGTCATGGAGGAAGTAAAGCGCACCTTCCAGCCGGAGTTTTTGAACCGCCTGGATGAGATCATCGTGTTCCACCAGCTGGACGAGAAGGATGTGCGCCAGATCGCCGCCCACATGACAGAGCAGTTCGCAAGGCGTCTGGAGGGGCAGGGCATCCACCTGCAGATCACAGACCGCGCTGTGGATGTTCTGGCACAGGAAGGATTTGACCCGGTATATGGGGCCAGGCCGCTGCGCCGGGCGATCCAGTCCGCTCTCCAGAACAAGGTGGCGGATAAACTTCTTGAAGAAGACTTTGATGCGGAGCGCATCATTGTCGTGGATGCGGAAGGAGAAAAGATCTGTCTGACTGTATCCGGGGAGGAAAGCCCGGTTCAGGAAAAACAAGAAGAACAATTAGAGAAGGCTTAGAAGATAAGGACTTAAAAAATAAGAACAGCCCGCCGGGCTGTTCTTATTTTTTGTCCTTTTGTCCCAGAGAGCAGGAGAGCTCATTTAAGGAAGTGAGGAGCTCAACCAGCTGGCGCATGTTATCCTCCCCGAACTGCAGAAGAAGTTCCTCCCAGGCCTGGTTATATTTTTCGGCAGAGCGGCGGGCGGCACTGACACCCTCCGGGGTAGCGCTGATGGAGATCTTCCGGCGGTCCTGGGGGTCGATCTCCCGGACAATATAATTTTTCTTTTCCAGTGTATTCAGGATGTAGGAGACAGCCGGCTTGGAGATCCGGAGGCGCTCCTGCATCTTTGGCACGTTCAGGTTCGTGCAGGACTTTTCGCTGCAGCTGCAGCCTCCCAGTATATCTCTGAGGATGGCCATCTCGTTCATCTGCATTTCACAGGCCAGCGAAAAGGAGGCTTCCAGTTTTTTAAAACACATCATAGAAGAAAAAAATTGTTCCTTCAGCTTATTGTCCATATAAACTCCTTAAATAGTAAATGTTTAACAATTGTACAGACAAAGTATAGCCCAGTTCCAGGCAGATTTCAAGGAAATGGAAGTCTTTTTCGTTGATTTACTCTATAAGAGGAGTTACAATAGGATGCGGCGAAAAGCGACGAGCGTACCGTGAGCAATGATAAAGATAGGTTTGGAGACAGAAAATGGGAATAGATTACAACAGAGCCAGGGAAGTTTTTGAAAAGTATCTGGATGGATACGACAGGAGTGACGGGAAAGTAAAGCTGAAGATCACCCACACATACGGCGTGGTGGCCCAGAGCACAGCGCTGGCAAAGCGCATGGGGCTGGGGGAGGAGGACGCGCAGCTGGCCAGGATGATCGCGCTGCTCCATGACATTGGCCGGTTCGAGCAGCTGAAGCGATTTGACAGTTTCCTGCCAGAGACCATGGACCACGCTGCCTATGGGGCAGAACTCCTTTTTGAGGATGGGATGATCCGCAAGTTTCTCCCGGAAGACACATGGGATGGCATTATCCGGACTGCCATAGAGAAGCACAGTGACTATGTGCTGGAGGGAGTGGAGGATCCCCGCACCCTCCTTCACGCCAGACTGATCCGGGATGCGGACAAGCTGGACAACTGCAGGGTAAAGCTGGAAGATCCCCTGGAGACATTTGCGGGAGGCACGGCGGAGGAGATCGGCGCACAGAAGATCTCGCCAAAGGTCAAGGCAGATGTGTTGGCGGGAAAATGTATCCGCTCCTCGGACAGAGTGACGCTGATGGACTTCTGGGTTTCCTATGTGGCCTATTTTTATGACCTCAATTTCCGGGAAAGCCTGGACATTGTGGAAGAACAGGACTATGTGAGACGGATCGTTGGGCGCATCCCCTACTCCGACCAGGAGACAGAACATGCCATGGAGGAGATAGAAAGAGCGTTGACAGCCTACGTCCAGACCCACGGGAGAAATTAAATAAGAATACAGAGGGAGAGTCTACGAGAGGGAACAGTTATGAAGTTTGAACCAAAAGAGGATATAAAGAGGATTATTGTTGTCTGCATAGCGGCAGTCATTATGGCACTGAACATCAAATCATTTGTCCGGACAGGAGGCCTCTATCCGGGCGGCGCCACAGGGCTGGCGCTTCTGATACAGAGAGCGGGGGACATGTTTTTTCATGTGGAGATCCCCTACACGGTAGTCAACGTGGCGCTGAACGCGGTTCCGGTCTACATCGGCTTCCGCTATATAGGGAAGAAGTTTACCCTGTATTCCTGCCTGATGATCGTGCTCACCAGTGTGCTGACCGATATCCTGCCCGGATATGTGATTACCTATGATACGCTTCTTATCAGTATTTTCGGCGGACTGATCAACGGGTTTGTGATCAGCCTGTGCCTCCACATGAACGCCACCACAGGAGGGACAGACTTTATCGCCATCTTTCTGTCAGAGAAGAAGGGCATCGACTCCTGGAATATGGTGCTGGGTCTGAATGTGCTGATCCTGGCGGCGGCAGGCGTTCTGTTTGGATGGGATAAGGCGCTGTACTCGATCATCTTTCAGTACACGTCCACCCAGGTCCTGCACATGCTCTACAAGAAATACCAGCAGGAGACCCTGCTTGCAGTGACCAACAAAGCGGAAGAGGTGTACGAGGCCATCTTTGCCACGACGAACCACGGCGCCACGATCATCGAGGGGCAGGGGGCCTATGAAGACCGTGAGAGGAAGATCGTGTACTCCGTGGTCTCCAGCGCTGAGAGCAAAAAAGTGATCCAGGCCATTAAGCAGGCAGATCCCCATACCTTTATCAATATCATGAAGACAGAGCAGGTGTCGGGGAAATTTTACCAGAAGCCAAACGAGTAGCAAAGTCCGGCAGCCTGTGCAGATAATGCAAAATAAGAAAAATATCAGATAAAGATTTCCATATTCCTTTATATTACAATTGTCCCAGACAGAACGAGAAGACATTTTATTTCCAGGAGGGAAGAAAAATATGAAGGAATTAACACAGGAAAAAATCCAGAACGCGATAAACAATTTTAAGTTTGAAGGGACATTGACAGACTGCAGGCCTTACGGGAGCGGACACATCAACGACACATATCTGCTCTCCTATTCCATCGGTGAGATGGGAAGGCTGAAAGTGATCCTCCAGAGAATGAACAGCGAAGTCTTTACAAAGCCGGCGGAGCTGATGGAGAACATTATCAACGTCACCACCTACCTGAAGGAGCGGATCGCGGAGAACGGGGGAGACCCGGAGAGAGAGACACTGAATGTGATCCCTGCAAAGGATGGAAAACCTTACTATAAAGACGAGGATGGGAACTACTGGAGATCCTACAAGTTCATCACCGGCGCAACCAGCTATGATAAAGTAGAAAAGCCGGCAGACTTCTACCAGAGCGCCGTGGCATTTGGAAATTTCCAGCGTCTTCTGGCAGATTTCCCGGCAGAGACACTCCATGAGACCATCGAGGGATTCCACGACACAAGAGCCCGCTTTGCCGTGTTCGAGCAGGCTGTAAAGGACGACGTGATGGGCCGGGCCGCGACTGTGGAAAAAGAGATCGAGTTTGTCCGTGCCAGGGAGAAATCCATTGCCAATTATTTCAGCGAAATGCAGGAGAAGGGCGAGCTGCCCCTGCGTGTCACACACAATGACACAAAGCTGAACAACATTATGATCGACGACAAGACAGGAAAGGGCATCTGTGTCATTGACCTGGATACGGTTATGCCGGGCCTGGCCATGAATGATTTCGGTGACTCTATCCGCTTTGGGGCCAGCACCGCTGCCGAGGATGAGAGGGATTTAAGCCTGGTGTCCTGCAGCATGGAACTGTTTGACATCTATGCGAGAGGTTTCATCGAAGGATGCGGCGGCAAACTGACAGAGCGTGAGATCCTGGAGCTTCCCATGGGAGCCAAAACCATGACTTACGAGTGCGGCATGCGCTTCCTTACAGACTATCTTCAGGGTGACACCTACTTCAAGATCCACAGAAAAGACCACAATCTGGACCGGTGCAGAACCCAGTTTAAACTGGTGGAGGACATGGAGCAGAAGTGGCACACTATGCAGGCTATTGTGAGAAAGTATATGTAGGCGGGGCTTGCAGAGATTTCTCCGGAAAATTTTGATAAATAAAACAGGTATTAAAAGAAAGGGCTGGTGTACACTCTGGAGCAGAACAGTTTCCAGGCGTACCCGGCCTTTACTTTTTGCGCCGAAAAACAACACTAGTCATACACTGCCTATATCTGCTATACTATTAGAGAAGACCATACATGATATGGTAGACGCAGAAAGGAGAGACGGAAGATCATGGCAGTAAGAGGAAGCGTGTTGTTATACAATTTTACAGATAAAGCAAGAACAGATAAAGTGAAATTTATTTTCGTACTCATGGGTATTAAGATCCGGAGTGTGGAGAAGGAGGACTACCTGCAGCCGGTCGGCGCTCTGTCGGGAGTGGCCGGAATGGAGAGGAGCGGGGATGTCTACGAGGGGGAAGGCTTTGGAGAGGAGATGCTGGTCATCTGCAACCTGACAGACGCCCAGATGAACCAGATGCTGGCCTACTTCCGCAAGGAGGGGATTCAGATTCCTCTGAAGGCGGCCCTGACGCCCACCAACATGAACTGGAATTCCCTGGAACTTCACGATGAGCTGGTGCGCGAGCATGAGGCGGTCCAGAAGCAGATCCGGGAACAGAAAGAGCAGAAAAAAGAGTGATGATAGAGACAGAGAGGAATTCAGAAAAAAATGAGATCATCCTGGATGGAGCGCAGTACAGGCGGGAGCCGGAAGGTATCCTGCTGGAGCGGGCGGCGGACACAGAGGAGATCCGCATTCCAGATGAGATAGAGGGGGAGCCGGTCCGTTGGGCGGCTCCCTACGCCTTTGCGCGGACCCGAGCCAGTGAGATCCGCCTGCCGATTGGCATGGAGAAAATAGGAAACTACAGCTTTTACAGGTGTTTCGGGCTGCGAATGCTTTCCTTCTCGGATGCCCTTGTGGATGTGGGATCGGGAGCCTTCAGTGGGTGCGCCCTGCGGGAGATCCGGATCGACCACTACCGGGGAGAGAAATCTTCTCTGAAATTCCTTGCGGATGAACTGAGGTATGCCCTCTACGTGACGCTGCGCTATCACAGGGAGGACGGCAGAGTGGATGAGGCCAGGCTTTTGTTCCCGGAGCATTACGAGGAGGCGGTGGAGAACACACCGGCCCGGATCGTGGAGACCCACTATCACGGGTCCGGCGGGGATTACCGTCAGTGCTTTTATAACCGGGAGCTGCAGTTTGCGGAGTATGATCGGCTTTTTCCAAGAGCGGTGGCCGAGGAGAGCCAGGAGGACGCCCTGCAGCTGGCGGCCCTGCGGCTCTGCTGGCCCTACAAGCTGGCGAAGGAGGCGGCGGACAGATACGGAGCGTATCTGCGGGGGCACATGTCCTGCGCGGGGAAGGTCTATGTAGAAAGACAGGACATGCATATGCTGCGGTTTTTCGGGCAGGCCGGATACTGGGATCAGGAGGGGCTGGATGCGGCTGTCGATGCGGCAGCGGGAAACAAGGAGACAGAGATACTGGGCTTTCTCATGGATGAGAGAAGGCGGCTGTTTCCAAAGAAGAAAAAGGTGTTTGAACTATGAGAGACCAGAGGGAAAAACAGCAGGCTGCAAGTGAACAGCTGGCCGGGATCGGCAGGGATATCCTGGTCCTTACGAGAAATGAGCTCTATCTGAACATGCGGTTCCTGGATGTGGCCCTCTCCGGCTTTTCCTATGTGATGGATCTGTCGGCGGAGCCGGCGGCCACGGACGGATTTGTCATCTATTATCATCCGGGGCGCATAGGCGGACTCTACAAGGAGAACAGAGTGGACATGTGCCGGCTGTACCTGCACATGGTGCTCCACTGCCTGTTTCGCCACCTCATCGGGAGGGACGGCAGGGACAGAAGACTGTGGGATCTGGCCTGCGACATAGCGGCTGAATCTATCACGGACAGTATGTATATACGGACTGTGAGAAGAGGGAAATCCTGGCTGCGCCAGGAGACGTACCGGAAGCTGAGAGAAGAGATGAAGGTGCTGACTGCGCAGAAGATCTACGGAAGCCTGGAGCGGTGGGATCTGTCGGAGCGCAGGCTGGCAGACCTGGAGAGAGAATTTTTTGTGGACAGCCACCAATACTGGCCGGAGGATAAAGACCGGGAGAGAAAGCAGGAGATCGAGAACCGTTGGCGGGACCAGAGCGAACGGCTGGAGACCGAGATGGAGACATTCTCAAAGGAGGCCTCCTCTTCGGCGGGGGATCTGCTGGGCCAGGTGAAGGTAGAAAATAAGGAGCGATTTGACTATCGGGAATTTCTGCGGAAATTTGCGGTCCTCAAAGAGGAGATGTCCATTGACCAGGACTCCTTTGACTATGTGTTTTACAGCTACGGTCTGTCTCTGTACGGGAACATGCCCCTCATTGAGCCCCAGGAGTGGAAGGAGACGAAGAAGATCGAAGAGTTTGTGATCGTCATCGACACCTCCATGTCCTGCTCCGGGGAACTGGTGAAAAAGTTCCTGGAGGAGACTTACGGGGTCCTGAGTGAGCAGGACAGCTTCTTTCACAAAGTGAACATCCATATCATCCAGTGTGATGACACAGTCCAGTCGGACCGGAAGGTCACCTGCCGGGAAGAACTGCGGGAGTATATGGACCAGCTGGAGCTCAAGGGGGAGGGAGGGACCGATTTCAGGCCTGCCTTTGCTTATGTAAATGAGCTGCTTGAGAGGCATGAATTCCAGCAGCTGAAGGGACTTATCTATTTTACAGACGGGCAGGGGATCTACCCGGCAAAAATGCCTCCTTACGAGACAGCCTTTGTCTTCCTGGAGGAGGACTACGAGGACAGGGACGTGCCGCCCTGGGCCATCAAACTGGTTCTGGAGGAAGAAGAGATCGAGAATATGTCCGGCGGAAAGTCGGAAGAAAAAGGAGATACAGCATGGATATAAAGAGAGCCAAACAGGAAATTAAAGACTCCATAGAGGCATATCTGAAAAAGGACGCCTATGGGGAGTATATGATCCCGGCTGTCCGGCAGAGGCCCATCCTTCTCATGGGCCCGCCGGGCATAGGTAAGACGCAGATCATGGAACAGATCGCCAGAGAGTGCGGGATCGGGCTTGTGTCCTACACCATCACCCACCACACCCGGCAGAGCGCCATTGGCCTTCCCTTTATCCGGGAGAAGGTCTATGGCGGAAGGACCTATTCTGTCACAGAGTACACCATGAGCGAGATCATAGCCTCAGTCTACGATAAGATGGAGGAGACCGGCCTTGCGGAGGGCATCCTTTTCATCGATGAGATCAACTGTGTCTCCGAGACGCTGGCTCCGGCCATGCTCCAGTTCCTCCAGTGCAAGATGTTTGGGAACCAGAAAGTGCCGGAGGGGTGGATCATCGTGGCAGCAGGCAACCCGCCGGAGTACAATAAGTCTGTCCGGGAGTTTGACACAGTCACGCTGGACCGGATCCGGCGCATTGACGTGGAAGAAAATTATGGGGTCTGGAGAGAGTACGCCTACCAGGCGGACATCCACCCGGCCATTCTGTCCTACCTGGAGCTGCGGAGAGACTATTTCTACAGGATGGAGACCACGGTGGACGGCCGCATGTTCGCCACCGCCAGAGGCTGGGAAGATCTGTCGGAGTTCCTGAAGGCCTGCGAGGCTGTGGGGAAGAAGGCAGACCGGGAGGTGGTGCACCAGTATATCCAGCACTGGAAGATCGCCAAAGATTTTGCCAATTATCTGGAGCTGTTTGCAAAATATAAAAAGGACTACGGTCTTGAGAAGATCCTGGAGGGGCAGTACAGCGGGGATATGCTGGAGAAACTGAAGTTCGCCTCCTTTGATGAGAGGCTCAGCGTAGTGGGGATGATACTGGGAAAACTTTCCGGGTTGTTCCGGGACAGCTACCTGGCTGACCGGTACGTGACAAAACTGTTTGACTGTCTGAAAGAATACAAAGCCTGTGGCAGTCTCGCAGAGGCGGCCGGGGCGGCGGCAGAGCGCTATGAGAACCTGCGACGCGCCGGACAGCTCACCAGAGAGGCGGACCACATGCTGCGGCAGGTGAACGACACGCTGGACCGGTATCAGCAGCTTCTGAAGGAAGAGCGCCTGACAGCCGCGGACCAGGAGGAGGCGGCTTTTGAGCGGGTGCGCAGCGAGTTTGAGAAGGAGACCCGGAAGCGGGAGGAACTCCTGGAGCGGACCGGCCGGGCTCTGGACAATGCGTTCTATTTTATGGAGGATGCCTTCGGCGACAGCCAGGAGATGGTGTCCTTTGTGACAGAGCTCAACACCAACTACTACAGCATCCAATTTCTGAAAGAAAATGACTGTGACATGTACTACAAGTACAACAAGCGCCTTCTTGTGGATGAGCAGCGGGAGAAGCTGCTGGAGAGGATGGATGAGGCGGAAGGCATGCTCAGGGAATAAGAGAGGAGGAAAAAGAATGATCAAGATACTGGACGGTGACTGCCCGGACCCGGCGGTGTTCCGGGAGGGAGATACATTTTACCTGACATATTCAAGCGGGCCTTATTACCCGGGACTTCCCATCTGCAGTTCGACGGATCTGGTGAACTGGAAGATGGAGACATACGCTGTGAAGGATTTTGAAGGCAAGGAGATATGGGCGCCGGATTTCTTTAAATATAAAGATAATAAGTATTACATATATTTTTCGGGAGCAGGGACAAACTGGGTGATCTGGTCGGAACACATACAGGGACCCTGGTCAGAACCGATTGATCTGAAGGTGGGATATATCGATCCGGGACATGTGACAGACGAGGAGGGGAAAAGATACCTCCTTCTGTCCGGCGGACATATTGTCCCCCTTGCGGCGGACGGACTTTCCGTGTGCGGGCCTGTGAAGAAACTTCTGGATCCCCCGGCGCTTCCGGAGGAACTGGACTTTGAAGGAGAGTTCCCGGAGGCCCCGAACGTGATCAGAATTGGACGATACTATTACCTTTCCTATGCGGACGGCGGCACATCGGGACCGGCCACCTCCCACATGATCATGCTCGCCCGGGCGAATGATCTGTGGGGACCCTGGGAATTTGCCCCCTCCAATCCGCTGATCTGTACGAGGGACCGTCTGGAAAAATGGATCTGCAAGGGGCACGGGCATTTTGTGGAAGATGGAAACGGCGGTCTGTGGGTCATCTATCATGCCTATGAAAATGGATACATGAACAGGGGCAGAAAGCTTCTTCTGAGTCCGGTGGAGATTACAGAGGACGGGTGGTTTCAGGTGGCCGATGGTTCAGAAAGAGAACTGCGGATGCCGGTGCCCTGCGCTGAAAATGCGGAGAGAGGAGCCGGGACGGCAGTCTGCAGCCCGCTGGCCTGGCAGCGGCTGAGAGGGAAGCGCTGGACAGACTTTGCCATGGAAGAAGGATGCATGATCTGGCGGGAGAGAGCGGCTGAGAGAGATCTGCGCGGCGGCCAGATCCCGACGGATGCCAGGATTTCCTGCCAGTGCGGCCCTGCTCTTCTAAACACAGGAGATCACTCCTATGAGCTGGAAGCCAGGATCCATGTGGAAGGCGGAATGGAGACAGGACTTCTTGCCATATACAATGAGGAGATATACAACGCCGCCAGCGTGGACGGGAAAGAGTTGAAAGTGTACCGGCTGGGGCGTCTTTTGTACCGCAGGGAGTTCCCGGAAGAGATGTGCTGGCTGCGGCTGCGGGTGCGCCGGCACTACCTGGACTTCTCTTTCAGCAGGGATGGCCTTGCCTGGGAAAAGATCAAAGTCACCATAGATCTGGAACCTCAGAATACAAATGCCTACGACGGTTTCCTGTCCGTCAGGCCGGGCGTGTTCGCACGGGGAGGCGGTCAGGCTTCTGTATCTGAGATCAAATACAGGAAAGTCTGAAAAGGAAAAACGGCAGGGGCAGACGTGAAAATAGTCTGTCCCTGCCGTTTTTTATTCTATATCCGGGGACTTCTCTACTCCCCGTATTTCTCTTTGTATGTCTTCATGGCATCCCGGATCAGCTTGTCAAACTTGTCTGCCTGCCATGCTGCACGACCGGTAAACAGTCCGTCGATGGAAGGCTGCACGATAAGCTCGTTGGCGTTGCCCGGGTTGACACTGCCGCCGTAGAGGACAGGAATGTCTGCGCCTGCGTCGCCGAAGATCTCGAGAAGGCACTCTTTGATGACTTTGTGCATCTCTTCTGCATAGTCCGGGGAAGCGGGCGTTCCGTTCACGCCGATAGACCACACCGGCTCATAGGCTACCCAGATATGGGGCACTTCTGAGACGGGTACGTCGTGGAAACCGACCTTCAGCTGGGTGCGCAGCACCTCCGGGCTGATGCCGAAGTTTTTCTCCTCAGCGGTCTCGCCGATGCAAAGGAGAGTTGTGAAGCCATGTTTCAGACCGGCCTTCACTTTCCGGTTTTCTTCTGCATCTGTCTCGCCGAAGACGTGACGCCTCTCGGAGTGTCCGATCATGACAAGATCCAGCCCCAGCTCCTTCAGCATAAGAGGAGAGATCTCGCCGGTGAACTGTCCTTCGTCTTCCCAGCACATGTTCTGGGCTCCAAGTTTGACGTAAGAGCGGTCTACATTTTTTGTGGCGCTCTCCAGAGTGGTGTAGGAGGGGATGATGAACAGCTCCATCTCCTTCCTGCTGATATCCTTTGTGAGGGAGACCAGATCCTGCAGATATTTCACTGTGTCCTGGATATTTTTGTACATCTTTAGATTGCTTCCGAAATACAGTTTCTTTTTCATTTCCTACATCCTTTCCTTTTCCGCGGGTTCCGCAAAAAAATCTGCCTTTCCGGGCCTTTTTCTTTCTGGGTTTATTATAAATGAAATGCAAGAAAAGAGCAATATATATCTTTCGTAAAAATGTCAAAAAAATAACAAAACGAAAAAAACGAAAGAAAACGAAAAAGAGAGGGGAAAATCGTATTAGATATGCACAAAAATGAGAAATGGAAAATATATAAATGTACTGAAATTACAAAAAGGAGTTGAAAAGGAAAAGTGAAAGTAATAAAATGAAGCCATAAAAGAAAAGACAATCGAAACCGAAACGAAAGGAAGAGGAAAAATGAGCGAAAAATTCAGACCTGTAACGGCAATTACAATGGGGGATCCGGCGGGCATTGGACCGGAGATCGTTGTCGGCACGATGCTGGACAAGGAAATACATGAATGCTGCCGGCCTTTTGTAATCGGAAGCCAGGCGATCATGGAGAGAGCTGCAAAGGTTCTCGGAAAAGAGCTGAAGTACAACCAGATCAGCGATCCCTCCGAGGCAAAGTACGAGTACGGAGTCATTGATATCCTGGAGACCGGAGACTATGACACAGACTCCATCGAGTGGGGAAAAGAGCAGAAGCTGGCCGGACAGATGGCCATTGACTGGATCATGAAATCCATCGAGCTTGGAATGGCTAAGAAGATCGATGCAGTATCCACTTCCCCGATCCATAAAGGAGCCATCAAGCTGGTGGGTGTAAAAGAGCCGGGACACACAGAGATCTATCAGCATGCCACCAATTCACCGTATGCCCTGACCATGTTCTCCTGCCACAAGCTGCGCGTCTTCTTCGTAAGCCGCCACATGTCACTGGTTGACGCGTGCCACTACGCTACAAAAGACGTGATCCTTGAGAATGTTGTAAATATTGACAAAGAGCTGAGAAAAGTCGGCATTGAAAATCCGCTGATCGCAGTTGCGGGACTGAATCCCCACAATGGAGACCACGGACTTTTCGGAACAGAGGAGCTTACAGATATCGGACCGGCTGTGGAGGCTGCCAAAGAAAGAGGAATCAACTGTGTAGGACCCTGCCCGGCAGACTCTGTGTTCCACATCGGAAAATCCGGCAAGTACGATGCGATCCTGTCTCTCTACCATGACCAGGGACATATCGCCTGCAAGACACTGGATTTTGAGAAGTCAGTTACCCTGACTTTCGGACTTCCTTTCATCAGAAGTTCTGTGGACCACGGAACAGCCTTTGACATTGCAGGAAAAGGAATCGCAGGCTGCGTCAGCCTGATTGAATCCACAAAGGTAGTAGCAGAGTATGCGGCAAAGCAGCATGAAAGGGGAGAATAGAAATGCCATTAATCGGAGCGGTGGCGGACGACCTGACAGGCGCGACAACGACAGGTGTACTTCTTGCAAGGTCAAAAGCAAGGACAGCGGTATTTTTTAACGAGGAAGCAGCGGAAAAAGGAGAGGGCGTGGATGAGCTGGACGCCATCCTGATCAGCAGCAACAGCCGTGCGCTTCCGGCCAATGAGGCGTATGAAAAAGTAAAATCAGCTACATGTGCACTGAAGCGCATGGGCGTACAGTATTTTTCCAAGAGAATTGATACGACACTGCGCGGAGGCGTGGGCGTTGAGATCGATGCCATGATGGACCAGGTGGGGGATGACTGCGTGGCAGTTGTCGTTCCGGCCATGCCCCAGTCCAGACGTATTCTGGTAGGCGGCTACTCTGTCATCGACGGTGTAGCTCTGATCAACACACCGGTGGCGCAGGATGTGCGCACACCTGTGAGAGAGAACTATATCCCAAGGCTTCTTGAGGGACAGACGAGAAGACAGGTGAAGCTGGTCACTCTGGATAAAGTGCTCCAGGGCGAGGAGGCCATCCGGGATGCCCTGAAGGAGGCCAGAGACGCGGGCGGCGAGGTCATTGCCGTGGACGGGATCGCCATTGAGGACGTAGAAGAGATCGCCAAGGCATGTATCGAGCTGAAATGGAATGTGGTTGCGGTAGACCCGGGCCCGTTCACTTCAAAGCTTGCTTACTATAGAAATCTGATTCAGGAGGAAGAACCAAACCTTCCGCCGGAGGCGGACGAGAACGGAAAGACCGTGCTCATTGCTGCGGGAAGCGCCACTCCTGTCACCAAGAAGCAGATGGAGGTGCTCTGCCAGGATCCCAGGCATGTGCGCATCAGCGTGGATCCTGTCAAGTTTATCGAAGGAGGAGACACGGCGCTGGACGAGGCGTTCCGGGCTGTACATATTGCAGAAGACCTGCTGAAATCAGACAATCCTCCAAGAGCAATCCTCTTTGAGACAGCTCTTCACGGGGAACTTCTCAACCTGGATGAGGAGGACAACAAACGCCACTATGCAGGCGGCATGAGTGCCAACAGGATCAACGCGGGACTTGGAACTATTATCTCTCAGCTCCTTGAGAGTTGTGGAAGAGAAAAAATTGCGGGACTTTATACAACAGGCGGCGACACCATGGTGAATGTGTGCTACCAGCTTGGTGTAGAGTGCATAGAAGTAATGGATTATGTGATCCCTCAGACTGACATAGGAAGACTTGTGGGAAGCTATGACGGGCTTCCGATCGTAGGGAAGGGCGGACTTACCGGAAATGACAACACGGCATGCGATATCGTGGAGCGTCTTTTCAGAGAGTCGGCCAGAAAGTAGGAAACTGAAAAGTATGAAGTAAGGTTTGGAGGAAGTGCAAAAATGAGTGAAAACACAGAGAAAAAAGAAGTAAAAAAGCAGACAGACCTCGATCTGCTGAATAAAATGAAAGCCCTGCCGGGCGGACTGGTTATCATTCCCCTGGTTCTGGCGGTTCTTATCGCCACATTTTTCCCGCAGGCATATCAGATCGGCGGCTATGTGACAGCCCTGTTCTATGATGGAAACTCCTGTATGATGGGATTTTTCCTGATCGTCTGCGGATCAGCCATCAACATTAAGCAGGTGGGTATGCCTCTCTACAAAGGTGTGACATTGACAGCCACCAAATTTATCCTTGGCGTTGTCATCGGTCTTGCAGTAGGTGCGATCTGCGGGCCGGAAGGATTCCTTGGCATTGCGCCGTTCGTATGGATCGCAACCATCACGAACTCAAACGGATCCCTGTACATCTCCCTGTCCGCACAGTTCGGTAACGCGACAGACACAGGAGCCATCTCCATCCTTTCCCTGAACGACGGTCCGTTCTTTACACTGATCGCCCTGGGAGCTACAGGACTGGCATCTATCCCGATCGACTCCCTGATCGCAGTACTTGTACCGCTGCTTATCGGTTTCATCTGGGGTAACCTTGACGCCGGCTTCAGAAAAGCATGTGCGACAGCACAGCCGATCGTTACATTCTTCATGACGATCTCCATCGGAGCCAAGACAGATGTCAACACCATCATCACAGCAGGCGCCGCCGGCATTATCCTTGGCCTTGTATCCGCAGCTACAGCAGTGATCTTCTTCTTCACAAACAACCTGTTACTGCCGAAGAAAGAGAGAAACGCCATGGGCGCTGCTATCGGTACAACAGCTCTGAACTCTGCCATGACACCGGCAGCAGTTGGCGAGGCAGACCCGACAATGGCTCAGTACGTGGATATGGCTACAGCACAGTGTGCGACAGCTTCTGTTGTAACCCTGTTCCTCTGCCCGTTCATCACAGCTTTCTTTGATAAATTGATGCAGAAGAAACAGCTTGGTATCTACTCACCGGAAGGATGGGCACGCTACAAAGTAGATCCCAGTGTACCGGCTCCGGCAGCAGAGTAATAAGCAGAAACAAAACTAAACGAAAAAAATCGAACATAATTCATTACAAAAAGTGAAAAAAGTCCTCTGATATGCTACAATAGTCTTGTGCATATTAAGAGGACTTTCTTAGAATCTGAAAAAGGAGTATTTACTTATGGAAAAACTAAAGGTGCAGCTTACAAAGGGACAGTTATTTGATTTCCTTTTGTATCATACATTTTCAAAGGGATCCGGCTTCCTTGTAAACATGCTGGGTATGTGCGTGATCATTCTGGGAGCCGTCATGCAGTTTGTGGGAAAGATTGAATTCAGACAGTTCGTTCTGTACGTGATCGTGGGGGTGGTGGTTCTGGCCTACACGCCGCTGCAGCTTAAATTCCGGGCCAGGAAACAGATGGAGGTCAATCCGGAGTACAGAGATCCAAGAGAGTACGTTTTCTCTGAAGAGGATGGGATCATCGTGGTGCAGAACGGGCAGGAGACTAAGTATGAGTGGAGTCAGATCCAGCGTACGGTGACAACGCCCAAGACCATCGGAATCTATTATGAGAAGGAGCGGGCGTTTATCATCCCCAAGGAAGCCTTTGGGGACAGGTTCGTCCCGGTCATGCAGATGGTAGTGCAGCATATCGGGCTGAACAATGTAAGGCTGACTCAGTAAGAGAGGAACAGTTGTCAGTATAAGGGGGAACAGGAGATGGAAGAGCGCAGGCAGGCAATATTGCGTGAACTGGAAGAGAAAGGGAAAGTCCGGGTGGCGGATCTGAGCAAAGAGCTGGGATGTTCGGAGGTGACGATCCGCAATGACATCAAGAGCATGAGCGCGGAGGGGCTTCTGAAGCGGACTCATGGCGGCGCGGTCAGTCTGGAGCAGAATATGGCCCGGAAATACAGAGCGGAGACTATATACCGCCATGTGGAACGCAAGAAAGCCATAGCCGCCCGGGCGTATGAGTATATAGAAGACAGGGATACCATTATCATAGACGATGCATCCAGCAGCTTTTATCTTGCCCTTCATATCAAGAGCCATCCGGAGAAGCGGGTGGCGGTTGTCACTAATTCCCTGCTTGTGGGAAATGAGCTGGCGGGCATTGAACATGTGGAGCTGTACATGATCGGCGGCTACGTGGGCGGCCATCTGGCGGCCAGCATGGGAGAGTCGGCTGTGGAGAACATGGAGCATTTCCATGTGGACAAAGGATTTATCGGAGTCCACGGCATCAATTTTGAGGCGGGCCTTACGTCCATTGCCACGCCTCAGATGCAGGTGAAGCGGGCCATCCTGAAAGCCTCAAAGGAGGTCTATGTGCTGGCTGACAGCAGCAAGTTCGGCGGCGGCTATCTGTCCGTCATCTGTCCCATCGACCGGGTGGACACGATCATCACAGACCGGGAAGTTTCAAAAGAAAATGTGGCGATTGCCAGAGAGATGAAGGTGCACCTTGTGATCGCATAGAAGCGCATTGAAATGTGGAGACTGCTGTGCTATAGCTATCTATCTGTGGCAAAATACTTACCTCCTGCATATGCTGGAACAAAAAAGGCATATGTGGGAGGTGTTTTTATGTCATATTCGATCATGATAGACGCAGGACACGGGGGCAGGGACCCGGGGGCAGTCTACAACGGACGGCAGGAAAAGGACGACACGCTGCGGCTTGCCCTGGCTGTTGGGGAGATCCTGCAGAACCGGGGGATCGATGTGGAGTACACCAGGACTACGGATGTGTACGAGACGCCCTACGAGAAAGCTATGGAGGCCAACCAGTCGGGGGCAGATCTCTTTCTCTCCATACACAGGAATTCGTTCCCTACGGACAATGAGGTTTCCGGGGTGGAGGCCCTTGTGTACGACCTGTCCGGGCTGAAGCTGGAGATCGCGGAGGCGCTGACCGAGGGGCTGGCTGCGGTTGGGTTTGAGGATCTGGGGGTGAAGGCAAGGCCCAATCTTGTGGTGCTGAAAAGGACCCAGATGCCGGCGGTGCTGCTGGAGGCCGGCTTTATCAACTCCGACACAGACAACATGCTGTTCGACCAGAATTTCGATGACATTGCCCTGGTCATCGCGGAGGGAATACTGGATGTCCTGCAGAGAAACGGTTTGGTGGAGGAGACAGACTCTGATATGGGTGTGAACGGCGGCGGTATAGGCGATCAGAACACGGTATATGAAAATGACAACGAGTTTGAAAACCAGACAGTGCCGGAGTATCGGGTACAGACCGGCGCGTTCCGCAACCGGTCTTATGCAGAGCGGCTGAGAAATGAGCTGCTGGAACAGGATTTTCCGGCGTACATCGATGACTCCGACGGTTTCCTGCGGGTCCAGGTGGGAAACTATGGAAATCTGGACGAGGCGGTGGATATGGAGCGGAGGCTGAAGAGAGCCGGGTATGCGACAGTGATCGTGTCGGCTGTGTAGGGGGCAGATGGCGGGAGTGTCCGCCAATCCGGCTATGGCTTTCGCGCCGGATTTGTGATAAGATAGGTCCAGTAAATCTGGAGGTAGAGACATGGCAGATAAAATGAGTTTCCAGCAGAAGCTGGCGGACATGATGCAGCTGGCGCAGGAAAACGGTATGCGCATGACAGCGGAAGAGACGGAAAAGTTTTTTGAGGATGACGGACTTACGGAGGAGCAGATGGAGCTGGTGTTTGACTATCTGCTGTCCCAGAAAGTGGCTGTGCAGGGATATGAGAGAAAACCCGGCACGGTGCAGGAGGCCGCGGAGAGTGAAGACGGCGCCGGGAAAGAGGAGACCCGGGCGGACGGACTGACCGGGGAGGAAAAGGAGTACCTGGAAGACTATCTCCGGCAGATCGGAGAGATGCAGCCGGCTTCCGGCGAGGAGGCAAGACTTGCCTCCTACCTCCGGAAGGTGGCGGAAGAAGCAGTGAAGATGCACAGGGCAGAGGTCTTTGTGGGGGATATGATACAGGAGGGCAATGCGTCTCTTGTGGAGGCGCTTGGCCTGTATCCTGCAGGCGACGGCGAGCAGGAGCGGGTGATGGAGGATGTGAGAGCTGCCATGCGTGCGCTTCTGGCCTCCCAGACAGAGATGAAAAGGCGTGACCGCAAGATGGTGGACCAGGTGACCAGGCTGGATGAGACGATACGGGAGATGACCGATGAGTTGGGACGGAAGGTGGACGTGCAGGAAGTGGCGGACAGACTGGAGCTGACGGAAGAGCAGGTCAGGGATATCCTGAAGCTGACAGGCGAGGAGCCGGAGGATGAAAAATAGCACGGCGTTGAATTTCTCCCGCAAGTGTTGTATGATGGACAGTGGAAAAAAACAGAAAGGTTTGTGTTATGAAACAGGATTTTGAGCATAGATTAGAACAGGCAGTGGGAGCTGACAGAGTTCTCCGCGAAGAGCCCATGAAAAAGCACACCACTTTCCGTATCGGGGGACCGGCCCAGTATATGGTGATGCCCCGCACAAAAGAGGAAGTGCAGGAGGTGATCCGGCTCTGCAGGAAGGAGGAGATGCCCTGGTATATCATAGGAAATGGGAGCAACCTCCTTGTCTCTGACAGGGGATACAGGGGAGTTGTGATACAGCTTTTCAGAGACTTCGGGGATATCCGGCTGGAAGGGACCCGGATCTGTGCCCAGGCCGGCGCGTCCCTGGCCAAGATCGCTGCGGAGGCCCTGAAGAACAGCCTGGCCGGCTTTGAGTTCGCCGCCGGCATACCGGGAACGCTGGGCGGCGCCTGCATTATGAATGCCGGCGCTTACGGCGGGGAGATGAAAGATGTTCTGGAAGAAGTCACAGTCCTTACCAGCCAGGGAGAGCTGAAAGTGCTGGCGCGTGAGGATCTGGATATGGGATACCGGACCAGCCGGGCCGCACGGGAAGGGTATGTTGTCCTGGAAGCGGTCATTTCTCTGGAGGCGGGGGATGCGACCCGGATCCGTGAGAAGATGGAGGATCTGAAAGAGAGAAGGACCAGCAAGCAGCCACTGGAGTACCCCAGCGCCGGCAGTACTTTTAAGAGGCCGGAGGGCTATTTTGCCGGCAAGCTCATAGAGGATGCAGGTCTTCGCGGGTTCCGGGTGGGAGACGCCATGGTGTCTGAGAAACACTGCGGTTTTGTGATCAACTGCGGCAATGCCACGGCGGCAGATGTGGACAGGCTGATCCGGCAGGTGCAGGAACGGGTGAGAGAAAACTCCGGAGTGACGCTGGAGCCGGAGGTAAAAAGACTGGGAGAGTTTTAGACATGAGATTTATTATTGTGACCGGAATGTCAGGAGCGGGAAAAAGTACGGCCCTCAAGATGCTGGAGGACGCAGGATATTTCTGCGTGGACAACCTGCCTGTGCAGCTTGTCCCGAAGCTAGGGGAGCTGCTCATTGTCCCTGGGACGGAGATCAATAAGATCGCCCTGGGGATGGATATCCGCAGCGGGCAGGGGATCGATGATCTGGAGCAGTCCCTGAATGAGCTGGACAAGATGAAGATCAAATATGAAGTGCTTTTTCTGGAAGCCTCAGACGAAGTGCTGATCAAGAGGTATAAGGAGACCCGGCGCAGCCATCCGCTGGCAGGGGGAGGCCGCGTGGACGAGGGGATCCGCAGGGAGCGGGGGAAGCTGGCTTTCTTGAAAAATAGGGCCGACTATCTGGTAGACACCAGCCGGATGCTCACCCGCGAGCTGCGCTCGGAGCTGCACAAGATCTTTGTGGAGAACAAAGACTACAAAAATATCTATATCACTGTGCTGTCCTTTGGCTTTAAATACGGGCTTCCCAGCGATGCGGATCTGGTGTTTGACGTTCGTTTTCTGCCGAACCCTTACTATATCGATAACCTTCGCGCAAAAAGCGGGAATGACCCGGAAGTGAGGGACTATGTTATGTCCAGTGACACAGCCCGCTGCTTCCTGGAGAAGCTGATAGACATGGTCCGTTTCCTGATCCCCAATTATGTGTCGGAGGGAAAGACCCAGCTTGTCATCGCCATCGGATGTACGGGAGGAAAGCACAGGTCTGTCACGCTGGCGGGTGCTCTCTACCGGGAGCTGGCCGGGGAGGAGCAGGACTACGGTATAAAGATCGAGCACCGCGACATTGGAAAGGACGCGGTGACAAAGGGAAACTAGCAGAAAGTAAGAAGCAGGGATAGATATGTCATTTTCAGGCAGAGTAAAAGAAGAACTGGCAAGGATGTGTCCCAGGGCGAGACACTGCAGGCTGGCTGAGCTTGCCGCTGTCACAGGCATGTGCGGAGAGTGGCGGGAAGAGGAGACAGGAAGCCTGTCGTTTTCCGTCCACTCGGAAAATATTGCCGTTGTGAGAAAATGCTTTACATTGATCGAAAAAACCTTTAATATAGGAAATGAAATCGCTGTCCGGACAGCAGTGCGCAGAAATCTGCAGAAGGACAGCAGTGCATACTACCTGTATGCGTCCGGGGAATGCCTGCGGGCAGTGCGCCATGCGGACGTGCAGGCGGTCTGCTGTAAGAGGGCCTACCTGAGGGGAGCTTTCCTGTCTTCAGGGTCCATGAGCGACCCTGGGAAATCCTATCACTTTGAGATTGTCTGTAATACGTTGGAAAAAGCACAGTATCTTCAGCAGCTTATGCAGGACTTTGGCCTTGAGGCCCGCATTGTGAGAAGGAAGAAGAATATCATCGTATATTTGAAGGAGGGCGACCGGATCGTAGATGCGCTGAATGTGATGGATGCGCCGGTGGCCCTGATGGAGCTGGAGAATGTCCGTATCCTGAAGGACATGCGCAACAATGTGAACCGGAAGGTAAACTGTGAGACAGCCAACATCAACAAGACAGTTTCCGCCGCAGTCAAGCAGCGGGATGACATCGAGTACATCCGCGACACGGTGGGACTTTCAGGATTGCCAGACGGACTGCGGGACGTTGCCCTTACACGGCTCGCGTATCCCGATGCATCATTGAAAGAGCTTGGAGGACTTCTGGAAAACCCGATCGGGAAATCCGGAGTGAATCACAGGCTCAGGAAGCTGAGTGAAATGGCAGATAAGTTAAGGGATAGCAAGGAGGTACAATATGATCAAGAAACCAGTAACAATTAAGCTTAGAGACGGTCTTGATGCAAGACCAATCGCACTGCTTGTGCAGGAAGCCAGCCAGTATTCCAGTCATGTGTACATAGAGGTGGCTGACAAGAAGGTAAATGCCAAGAGCATTATGGGTATGATGAGCCTGAGCATGGGTGAAGGTGATGAGTTTACAGTTGTTGCGGATGGCGAAGACGAGGAAGCGGCAGTAGCTGGCGTGGAGAGATTCCTCTCAAAGCAGAAATAGATAGAGAGAAAGATATGTGAGAGAGGGCATTTTATAAATGCCCTTTTTTGAACGATAAGGGTTACAGGAAGGGATGACAGAGATGAAGAGACTTTTGTTTGTGTATAATCCTCACGCGGGAAAAGGGCTTCTGAAGCCAAAGGTGTCAGATATCATTGATATTTTTGTGAAGGCAGGCTACGAGGTGACCGCCTATCCTACCCAGGCTTACCATGACGCTTACCGGAAGATCCGGGAATTTACAGACCACTATGATCTGGTGGTGTGCAGCGGCGGTGACGGCACAATCGACGAGGTGGTGACCGGGATGATGGCCAGGGAGGACAGAGTGCCTGTGGGCTATATCCCCACGGGAACGACTAATGATTTCGCCCACAGCCTCAAGATTCCCAGGGACATCCTGGCAGCGGCTGACAACGCTGTGAATGGGCAGGCGTTTCCATGCGATGTGGGCCAGTTTAACGATGGAATTTTCGTCTATATTGCGGCTTTTGGGCTTTTTACGGATGTCTCCTACCAGACCAACCAGACAGTAAAGAATATCCTGGGGCATCTGGCCTATGTGCTGGAAGGGACAAAGCGGCTTTTTAATATACCTTCTTACCGGATCAAGGTGACGCATGATGGAGAGGTGATTGAGGACGAGTTCATTTATGGTATGGTGACAAACTCCCGGTCTGTGGGAGGCTTCCGCAATATGGTAGGCAAGAATGTGACCTTCGATGATGGTGTGTTTGAAGTGACGCTGATCAAGATGCCGAAAAATCCTATTGAGTTGCAGGAGATTATTACCGCGCTTCTGACGGAACAGACGGACAGTAAGCATATGTATTCCTTCAAGAGCGGGCATCTGGTATTTGAGTGTCTGGAAGAGATCCCCTGGACGCTGGACGGAGAGTTCGGAGGAGATCATGATTTTGTGGAAATCTATAATCTCCAGAAACAGCTGCGGATCATGGTGCCGGGAAAGTATGTCAGTGACCTGTCAGAAGCCGGGAAGACAGAAGTGGAAAAGGGTGGGGAACAGTAGATGTTCTCCCCCCTATATTAGGCTAAAATAAAAAAATAAAAAAAATGAAAAAAACACTTGCAATCTGTCTGGATGTTTGGTATTATAATCAGGCAGTGAAAAACACGGCTCCGTGGTCAAGAGGTCAAGACGCTAGCCTCTCACGCTGGAATCAGGGGTTCGATTCCCCTCGGAGTCACTTTTAAAGCCCGTTTTTTAGCGGGCTTTTTTTGTATTCGGAAATCAAAAGCGTATCAAATATATGTTTGGTCATTTCGGAATCAAAAATATTTAAGCAGGAAACGTTAAACATATTTATGAGAGCGGAACGCCCTGACAGTTATCAGTAAAACTGTCAGGGCGTTTTCTGTGCCGCGGGTGGCTGAAGTCCGGGTTTGCCCAAGTCCTGATAAAAATTAGGCCTGAGAATATAAAAGATGGACATTACGGAACGGTTGCTTACTTTAAATATATTCTACACTTTTGTAGCGCTTTTGCTGTACATGTGTATTTAGTGGATCATCCAAATGGTAAATTAGCCTGTGTTCTTAAAAAAAATATATCAAAAGATTAGTTTTCTTTGACTTATTATAGAAGATGGTATTTTTTCAGGTACTTTTTCGGTGCGATGTTTTTTATCTATTTCACCAAGGGGAACTTTAGATGTTTCGTTTCAAGACCAAGTAGTTCCATAGTTGTTTTGATTGGAATCGGATTTACGTCCGAAAACAGTAATTCAATGAATTCTTCATAGTATAATTGAATTTCTTCGCTTCGAAGACTATCTCCTTTAAAGAAAGATGTACAAAGTTCATTACCTGCACCGGGACAAATGTTTGAGAGTACGGAAATAACTTCTTTTGCGCCTAGTGCAAGGATGCGTTGAAAGAAAAAAACGTATTTTACTATTTTACATATATTATAATTTTTAAAATACTGGCTGGGATATTATAGTAAGAACTCTTTATATAACCTTAATTTAATCAACGCCATTATTTTTCCTATTTTAATTTTCGCTGTGCTAGGATGAAAAATGTAAGGGGGAATCATAATGGCTGCTTTTATTAAAACCATACGTAAATGGGAAAATAAATTTGACCGATCTGCAGAATATTTTGCTTTTCATCATCCGATATGTGCTTTTTGGGTAATGTTTATCGGTATGCCGATAATCATTTTGATTGCGGTAAGTGTTTTTACAACAATTGTTACATTACCGATGGCTTTAATTTTGGGATGGATATAATGGTATTAATATAATCTTAATAGTAAAATGGCCTCTATTAATCCCATTTTTATAACTAGGGTGATAGGATTTTTCGGGGTAGTGTCAAATAAGATATGAAAAAGCGAAGCCTAAAAAATAGGCTCCGATTGAACCTTGAAAATCGCAGATATGAAGTTTGATGGCAGCTCACGCCACCCTTGACAGCACACAAAAGCAATGCTCTGAACGCCTTATCGACGGCGGAGGACTCAGGAACAGGCTGATTTCTCCGTCTGGGCCACAGCATTGTAGCATTGCTTTTGTGTGCCATCAAGGGTAAATCCCTCCGGGATGGCTGAGTTGTTATCTCCGGCTCCGGATCTAGGAACAGACTGTATCTCCGCTCCCTGACTTTTGCATCTGCAGGATTGTCTGCTGGCCAAGGAAGATGAGAAGCTGCCACTTGCCGGGCATATTTTCGGCATTCTCTAAGTGTCCTACTTTGTTGAGGACCTGGTAGCCCTTATGTTTATGCGGCCTGAGAAAGTTGTAGTAAGCTACCCAGAGAGCAAGATCATAGCCTGCGCCATTGATGCTGTCAAAGCCGTTTGTCTTACGGTAAGAAGCCTTATAAGTACGGTTGAGCCGTTCGATCATCTGCTTGAAGGGACGGTGATCCGTGGAGACGGCATCATCGTTGGTAAGGCCGATCACCTGGGTGATCTGGAAAGTAAACGCTTCCCCAAACTTTTTTGCGAACTCCATAGCGGCAAGGGGATAGGCGCTGTAGCCATCTGCAATGAATTTAAAGTTTTCCGGAAGCTTTTTTAAGCCCTGGAAGGCCATGCGCATGGCAAGGATGCAGGGGCCGACTCCACGGTTGTCAGAGACCTGATAGCCGATGATGGAGCGAGTAGCAGCATTCATGATAAGCCAGACATAGGTCTTGATGCCCCGTACCTTGATGTAGGTCTCGTCAGCAGTAAAGACGGATCCTTTTGCGTAAGGGTACAGGTCTACAAAGGGTTTCACGCAGACAGCGGCGGTTTTGCAGTAGTTGGCGATCTGCTGGTGAGAGATGTTGATGTTATACAGGTCTTTAAGAGCCTGGGAAGTTTTTCTGAGCGAAAGGCCGAGATTTACGCGGAGGGTCAGGCACAGGGACATGACATGGGTGTTATATTTGCTGAACCTGAGGGAAGAGGCACCTTTGGGGAGAGAGTTTAAGTCCATGCGAAAAAAATCTATCGTAAACTGGCGGTAGATGTAATGGAGTTTGTATTTATTCTTTCCGTAGTCCTCCTCCAGATCCTTTTTGTCAACCTTCTTCAGATTGTGGAGATAGTAAGGGCAGTGAGGATTTACACATTTATGGAGGATGAAGTGTTTCCGTTCCTTCTTAGCCACAAGAGAATTACCGCAGTGAGGGCAGCGAAGGGTAAACTGCTTGGAGAAACGGTTTTCTCCGGGAGAGAAGTTAGTACTACAGACCTTACAGCTAAGCTGCCCTGCTTTGCCGTTGTTGCGGTAGAGATAAGGTTTGGGAGCGCCGCAGGAAGGGCAACAGCAGTCATCGGGGATGTCACAGGGTTTGCGCCTGACGATGGGCCTGATATCTTGATCATAGCGATGCTTGAAGTAAGGGATGAGGAGTTGCCAGTGCCAGTCATGCTGGTGGAACTGGACCCTTGGAAGTTCATCAATCTTGAACTTCTGGTATTTCGGGGAATGGGAGTCATCAAACGCCCACTGTTTGAGTGGGATGTATCTGCAGATAAAATTTAATAACCAGCAATTCATCTGATAAAGGTATTGAATGATGGTGAGAAGATAAAGTATAATGTCCATGAGCATTGGCTCCTTTCGGGGATGTTGTTTTGGTCGATGACATTATACACGAAAAGGGAGGTCAATGCTCTTTTTATTTGCAAACCTCCAAAAGATCAAGGTAAAACGTAACTTTAACCAATAAAAAGCATGGTAGTTTTGGACACTACCTTTTTCGGAAAGGAGGAAAACAATATGATGGATATATTCATGATTTTGGCTTTAGCAGCCTGCTTTGCCAGTATGAAACTTTTTACTGACTGGTGCGAAAAGCAAGTGAATAATTTACATATGAAGGAGGATGGAAAATGATTTTACTTGGAATTATTATACTGCTTCTTGCGGGATATCTTCTTTATGCGCTGGTTTACCCAGAAAAACTATAACAGTAATTATAAGTGGAGGACAAAACAGATGTTACAGATAGTTGTAACGCTTGCGATTTATATGGTATTGGTAATTCCAACGGGGATATATATGTATCATATCGCGGCGAATAAAAAAACATTTGCGGATCCGGTATTTAACCGCCTCGATAGTGGAATCTATAAATTATGTCGGATTGACCGTTTGGGAATGAATTGGAAACAGTATGCACTTCATCTTTTGATGACAAATGCGGTCATGGTTTTTGTGGGATATATGATTTTGAGATTTCAGGGCCTGTTATTCCTGAACCCAAATGGAATAGAAGGAATGGAGCCGACACTGTCATTTAATACAATTATAAGTTTTATGACGAATACCAATCTACAGCATTATTCAGGCGAGTCAGGCCTTTCGTATTTGAGTCAGACACTGGTAATTATCTTTATGATGTTTACATCGGCTGCTTCAGGATACGCAGCGTGCATGGCATTCTCAAGAGGTTTGGCAGGCGGAAGAAAAAATGTGGGGAATTTTTATGAGGATATGATCCGCATTACAACTCGTATTCTGATTCCGGGCTCAATTATCGGTGGCTTGCTCTTGATTTGGCAGGGTGTACCGGAAAATTTCATTCCTAATCTTACAGTAGGTACCATAGAAGGTAAATTTCAGGATCTGGCAATGGGACCGGTTGCTGCACTTGAAATTATTAAGCATCTAGGAACAAATGGCGGAGGTTTCTTTGGGGCAAACTCTACCACGCCTTTTGAAAATCCTACTATCCTATCAGATATGATAGAGCTTTATTCCATGATGTTGCTTCCTGGTGCATGTGTCATTACTTTCGGCAAAATGGTGCATTCTAAAAAGCAGGAAGAAAAGAAAAAAACAGTAGCTATGGAAATCTCCAAGAAAGCCATCTTTGGTGGACAGGGAAGAACAATTTTTGCCGCGATGGCAATATTGTTTCTGATAGGACTTGCCGTTTGTTTCGTTTCTGAAAGCGCAGGCAATCCCAATCTCGCGGAAGTTGGACTTAACCAAGATATGGGAAGTATGGAGGGAAAAGAGGTACGATTTGGAATTGCGCAATCCGCGTTATTTACAACAACAACAACATCATTTACAACAGGTACTGTTAATAATATGCATGATACATTGACGCCTTTGGGGGGCATGGTTCCATTGTTACACATGATGCTAAACTGTGTCTTTGGAGGAAAAGGTGTTGGACTGATGAATATGATCATGTATGTGATTCTGGCTGTGTTCCTTTGCGGACTTATGATAGGACGTACTCCTGAATATTTAGGTAAGAAAATAGAAGGCAAGGAAATGAAACTGGTTGCGCTTGTACTGATTATTCATCCACTTCTTATATTAGGTTTTTCAGCACTTGCTGTGGTTACAAACGGAGGATTTGAAGCAATAACAAATCCAGGTTTCCATGGATTGACGCAGGTATTGTATGAATATTCTTCCTCGGCCGCAAACAATGGATCGGGATTTGAAGGATTAGCGGATAATACATATTTCTGGAATATTACAGCTGGCCTTGCGATGTTTTTTGGAAGATATATTGCGATCGTCGCACAGCTTGCAATTGCGGGCAGCATGCTTTCCAAGAGAAAAGTAAATGAGACAATTGGAACATTACGCACAGATAATGCAATTTTTATTATAATTCTTGTGTTTGTTGTTTATATTTTTGCCGCTCTGACATTTTTTCCGGCACTTGCGTTGGGACCAATTGCAGAGCACTTGACTCTTTGGATGCCATAATAGGAAATGTTTTTTTATAAGTGTATATCAGAAAGGATATCGATTGGGATGTCAAAAAAAAATAAAACTACTAAATTTGTAACGAAAGATATTTTGAAAAGTTCCATTATTGGAGCCTTTCAAAAACTCAGCCCCAAATACATGGTTAAAAACCCGGTTATGTTTGTGGTTGAAATCGGATTTTTCATTACATTACTTTTAACATTTGTTCCAACTATTTTTGGTGGTGAAAGTAATAGGATTTATAATGGGTTAGTTGCTTTTATCCTTTTTATCACCGTACTTTTTGCCAATTTTGCAGAGTCTGTTGCGGAGGGGCGGGGAAAAGCGCAGGCGGATTCTCTGAAGAGAACCAAAAAGGATACTATAGCTCATCTTCTTCTTAAAAATGGCCAGGAAAAAGAGCTTAATGCATCGGAACTGAAAAGGGGAGATGTTGTAATTGTCAGGAGAAATGAAGTGATCCCAAATGATGGTGAAGTAATCGAAGGCGTTGCGTCGGTTGACGAATCCGCAATTACAGGTGAATCGGCTCCAGTTACAAGAGAGGCTGGTGGAGATTTCTCTTCTGTAACAGGCGGAACAACTGTTGTCAGCGACTGGCTGAAAATCCGTATTACTTCAGAACCGGGGAAATCATTTCTTGATAAAATGATTGCTATGGTTGAAGGGGCTTCCAGACAAAAGACACCGAACGAAATTGCCCTGAATACCTTACTTGTAGGACTTACGATTATTTTTCTTATTGTAGTTGTAACATTACATTGTTTTGCTGATTATTCAGGAGTGACTATAGAAATTGCTACCATGATTGCTCTTCTGGTATGTCTGATTCCTACGACGATCGGAGGATTACTTTCTGCTATCGGCATTGCGGGTATGGATCGGGTGACGAGATTTAATGTAATTGCAATGTCAGGTAAGGCAGTTGAAGCATGCGGTGATGTTGATACAATGATTCTTGACAAAACCGGAACGATTACATATGGAAATCGACTTGCCGCGGATTTTATGCCGGTAAAGGGACAGTCAAAAGAAGACTTGATTAATTACAGTGTTATGACTTCATTATGTGATACAACGCCGGAAGGAAAATCCATCGTTGAACTGGGAGATTTCTTGGGAACAAAAATCAAACCAGATGTAGTTGATCAGATGGAATTTGTAGAATTTACAGCGCAGACAAAAATGAGCGGTGTTAATTTGACAAATGGAACAAAAATTAGAAAAGGTGCTTATGACGCAATAAGCAGATATGTGATAGACAATAATGGGATTATCCCGGATGATCTGGAAGGTATTGTCACAGAGATTTCCCGTCTTGGTGGAACCCCTTTGGTTGTCTGTGTAGATAATGTGATTTATGGTGTTATTTATTTAAAAGATACGGTAAAACCTGGATTGGTAGAACGTTTTGAACGTCTGCGAGAGATTGGGATTAAAACAATCATGTGTACAGGAGATAATCCGTTGACAGCAGCAACCATTGCGAAAGAAGCAGGAGTTGATGGTTTTATCGCGGAATGTAAACCAGAAGACAAAATAAAAGAAATTAAAAAAGAACAGGCTGAAGGAAAAATCGTTGCTATGACCGGTGACGGTACCAATGACGCCCCGGCTCTGGCTCAGGCAGACGTTGGTCTTGCTATGAATAGTGGTACATCCGCGGCAAAGGAAGCCGCAAATATGGTAGACCTTGATTCTGATCCTACAAAGATTCTCGAAGTCGTTGAAATTGGTAAACAGCTTCTGATTACACGCGGTTCTCTGACGACGTTCAGTATTGCCAATGATGTGGCAAAATATTTTGCTATCATTCCGGCAATGTTTACAATGGTTTTGCCACAGATGGATATATTAAACATTATGAATCTTTCTACCCCATCAAGCGCAATATTGTCAGCACTGATATTTAATGCCATTATTATTCCGTGTCTGATTCCTATTGCGATGAAAGGTGTAAAATATAAGCCAATGCGTTCAGAGAAAATGTTATTGAAGAATGTAGGAATTTATGGAGTTGGAGGAATTGTCGTTCCATTTGTAGGAATAAAGATCATTGATATGTTTGTTGCTCCGCTTCTAAACAGCATAGGATTATTATAAGAGGAGAACAGAAAATGAAAAAATTCGCGGTTTATTTTAAAAGAGCATTGATTCTTACTCTGATATTGTTGGTATGTTGTTCTGTGATTTATCCATTGATTCTGACTGGATTGGGAAATCTGTTTTTCCACAGACAAGCAAATGGAAGTTTAATCGAAATGGATGGGAAATATGTGGGATCTGAACTGGTCGGACAAGAATTCACAAGTGATAAATATTTTCATGGAAGAATTTCTTCTGTAAATTATAATACATATACCGAGGAAGAAAAAGAAGATGGGACATATAGCGGAGTCAGCTCAGGAAGTTTCAATTATGCTCCTACAAATGAAGAATTACAGCAAAGAGTAGAGGAAGACGTAGAGGAGTTTAAAGAAAAATATAAAGATGCTACCGGACAAGCATTTTTGGGAGGAATTCCGGCTGACCTGTTGACAGCATCTGGATCTGGTTTGGATCCTCATATCAGTCCTGAATCCGCGGAAGTTCAGATTCCTATTGTAGCCGCTAACAGTGGATTGACAGAAGATGAAGTTAAAGAAATTGTTGAACAGAATACAGAACACAAAGTCTTGGGGATTTTTGGAGAAGAGAAAGTTAATGTATTAAAATGCAATATTGCAATTGCGGAGTCTATAGGTGAAAGATAAATTGGTTGCAAAAGGGGCGGAAGCGGGAAAAAATTTTCCGCGGAGCCTCTATTTGTGTATATAGGATCTTATTTATTGAGGTTAAAAAATATGTTAGAAAAGGAAGAAAGACCGGATCCGGAAAAGTTGCTCATGCAACTTCAAAAAGAAGAATTGGAGAAAAGAAAAAGAGGAAAATGCAGTATTTTTCTTGGCTATGCAGCTGGTGTAGGGAAAACATATGCTATGTTGGACATGGCACATGAATTAAAAAAGGCAGGAGTTGATGTTGTTGCCGCATATATTGAACCTCATGCAAGAAAAGACACAATAGAAAAAATTAAGGGGTTGGAAGTAATTCCTCCTTTGGAAATACCATATAAAGGAATCCAATTAAGAGAAATGGATATGGATGTGGTATTGAAACGAAAGCCACAAATTGCCCTGGTAGATGAATTGGCACATACGAATGCAAAAGGGTTGCGTCATCAGAAAAGATATGAGGATATTGAGGAACTGCTTGATGCTGGAATTAATGTGTATACAACGGTAAATATTCAACATTTGGAGAGCTTGAATGATATTGTATCAAGTATAACCGGGGTACATGTAAAAGAACGTGTTCCGGATACATTCTTTGATCGAGCAGATGAAGTGAAAATTATAGATATTGAACCAGAACAGCTGATTCAGAGACTGAAGGACGGAAAAATCTATAAGGCTGTGCAGGCAGAACGGGCATTGGATAATTTTTTTGGAAAAGAAAAATTGATTGCTTTGAGAGAAATTGCACTGCGTAGGACCGCGGACAGAGTGAATCGAATAGCTATTGAAGAAAGTAAGATGAGTCAGGAAAAGAATTATTATACAGGGGAGCGTATATTGACATGTATTTCGCCTTCCCCAACCTGTATGAAAGTGATTCGTAGCGCGTCCCGCCTTGCTTATGCGTTCCATGCGGAATTTATTGCGTTATACGTAGAAACACCAGAACTGCAAAGTGCGGATTGGAAAACTAAGAAGATGGTGGAGGACAATATTCATCTTGCGGGAGTATTGGGTGCAAAAATAGTGACGGTATTTGGAGAGGAAGTAGCATTTCAGATCGCGGAATACGCAAGAATCTGTGGAGCGTCCAAAATAGTGATTGGGAGAACAAATCACAGAATCTTGTTTGGACAGAAAAAAGGAACTCTTACAGACCAGATATCGCAATATATACCGGATATTGATATCTATATTATTCCTGATACGGGAAAAAATGTTATAGAAAAGCCATTTTTGACAAGATGGGTTCCGAATTCACACAAGAGAAATTTAATTAGAGAAAAGGTCTCTGTCGATTTGGCAAAAGGAGTCCTGGTATTGGCGGGAGCCACTGTACTTAGTATAGCAATGGAACAGATCGGGTTCATAAGTGAAAATATTATTATAATTTATTTATTCGGAATTCTTATTCTTTCTATATTATGTAGCAGGAGATGGATAGCTTCGGTTGCGGCCTTGGCTAGTGTATTTTTGTTCAATTTCTTTTTTGTATCTCCTGTTTATAGTTTTGATGTAAAGGAACCGGTACATTACACAACTTTCGTGTTTTTATTTTTATTTGCTTTTATAATATCTTCCATAATAACAAAACAGAGGAAACAGGCGCGGGAAAGCGCAAAGCAAATGTACCGTACAGAGTTATTATTGGAAAATAGTAAAAGAATGAGGAGAGTGCATAATGTTAAGGATTTGTTGTCAGAATTAAGCGGCCAGGTATTAAAATTGATGAATCTTTCTGTGATTTTCTTTGTGAAGAAAGAAGGAAAAGTTACAGGACCTTGGTTATATCCCAGAAGTGGAGTGGAGAAAATTGAACTTAGAAAAATGTATGACAATCAGGAAAAAGCAGTTGTACAGTGGGTAATTGAAAACCAAAAACGAGCAGGATGTTGTACGCATACGCTGCCAGATGCGAAGGCCATGTATATGCCGATTAAGACAACGCAAGGCCTTTATGCTGTAATGGGAATTGTATTGGAACAAAAGCGTGAGATTCCGCCATTTGAATATGCTTTGCTTACCGCAATGTTGAATGAGGCTGCACTAGTGTTCGAACGCATTTATTTGATAGATAATCACTTATAACTAAAAATGAGATCCATATTTTTTGCCCAATAGTAGATACATAGAAATATATCTTTATACAATCTTAATGCAACTTGTGCTTTACTTATGCAGAATTAATGCAGATTAAGATATGATTAAGAAAAAATAAAGAACATATAAAGATACGATAAGGAGGGCAAAACAATGGATTTGGGAATGAAGAAAAATCGGCACATTACATCATTCCAAATTATTATCATTGGTTTTTTTCTGGTGATTTTTGTAGGCACCTTGTTTTTAATGCTTCCAATTGCAACGATTGAATATAAGGGAACGAGTTTTTTAGATGCATTATTTACAGCAACGTCAGCAGTCTGCGTAACGGGTCTTGTTGTTCATGATACGGCAACCTATTGGTCGTTATTCGGTCAAACTGTGATTATATTGTTAATTCAGATTGGAGGGATGGGAGTTGTTACTATTGCAGTGGCGGTTGCAACTGCTTCTGGAAGAAAAATTGGATTAATGCAGAGAAGTACTATGCAAGAGGCAATTTCAGCACCTCAGGTAGGAGGGATTGTTAGAATGACAAGATTTATTCTTCGAACAAGCGTGACAATTGAATTGATTGGAGCGGCTATACTTGCAATTGTATTTTGTCGCGACTTTGGAATGGCAAAAGGGATATGGTATGCTTTGTTTCATTCTATATCCGCATTCTGTAATGCCGGTTTTGATTTGAATGGTATCATTCAGCCATATTCGTCTTTGACGTTCTATTCAGAGCAACCGATTGTGAATATTGTTATTATGTTATTAATTATTATAGGTGGAATTGGTTTCCTGACATGGGCGGATATACAAAAAAATAAATGGCATATTAAGAAATATCGAATGCAGAGTAAAGTAATATTATGTGTGACGGCATGTTTGATTGTCATACCAGCAGTATATTTTTTCTTTTGTGAGTTCGAAGATGCCCCTTTTATAAGAAGAATTTGGTATTCATTGTTTCAGGCGGTTACCCCTAGAACTGCCGGGTTTAATACTGCGGACTTGACAAATCTTTCTGAAACAGGGCAAATGCTGGTCATTATTCTAATGCTAATTGGTGGCTCTCCGGGTTCTACTGCCGGTGGAATGAAAACAACTACATTTGCGGTACTTTGCGCATCGGCTGTGGCCGTATTCCGAAAAAAGGAATATGCCCATTTTTTTGGGAGAAGGGTTGAAAATGATGCGGTACGAACAGCGGCGACTATTTTCTTGATGTATATTGTTTTGTTTTTGTTAGGAGGAATGGTTATCAGTTCCATAGAAAACATACCGTTACTTTTAGCTTTATTTGAAACAAGTTCCGCGATTGGTACAGTAGGTCTGTCCTTAGGGATAACTCCAGAATTAACGAATCTGTCTCGGATAATACTGATTGCGTTGATGTTTTTTGGAAGAGTAGGCGGACTTACTTTGATCTTTGCAGCATTTTCTGAAAGAAGATCAAACAATTTTAGGCTACCACAAGAAAAAATTACGGTTGGATAAGAAAAAGGAGGAAATAGGTGGTATGAAATCTGTTTTATTGATTGGTTTGGGACGATTTGGTAGACATATTGCACTCAAATTGGAGGAATTACATCATCAGGTTATGGCCGTTGATAAAGAAGAAAAGAGAGTAAATAATATTCTTCCATATGTAACAAATGCTCAAATAGGTGACAGCACAGATGAAGAATTTTTACAGTCATTGGGAGTAAGAAATTATGACATCTGTATTGTGGCAATAGGAGAGGATTTCCAGAGTTCTTTAGAGACAACATCTTTACTTAAGGAAATGGGAGCAGAGATGGTTATTTCCAGAGCGGCGCGAGATGTGCATGCAAAATTTTTGCTTAGAAATGGAGCTGATGAAGTGGTGTATCCAGAAAAACAGCTGGCATATTGGACGGCAATTCGTTTCAGCTCGGATCATATTCTGGATTACATTGAATTAGATGATACGCATGCTATTTTTGAAATGGCAGTGCCTGAAAAATGGATTGGAAAAACAGTTGGACAGTTGGATATACGTAATAATCATAACATTAATATTATGGCATTAAAACATGATGGTACTATTAATCTAAATATTGGATCCAATACCCATATACCAGAAGATTATACAATGTTAGTTCTTGGAAATATAAAAGATATTCAAAAATGTTTTCATATATAAGTTTAGGAGAGCACTATATGAGGGAAATAGTTCTAGTGTCCACAATGGTATTACTTTTTATGATAGGATATCAGCTTATGAAAAAGGTGGATTTATTTTTAAGTGATATCAAGATAGATTCATGTTTGATTCCAGATACATTGACACTAAGTATTGCATTTGAGTATTCAGAAGATATAGTATTGATAGAAGATGCTGTAGAAAGAATGCTGGAAAATAATCCAAGAGACAATGTTGGCTTCTTTTACGGAACATATGATGAGATAAAACGTAATATAGAGAAAGGCAAATTGGACATAGGGGTTTTGAATTATAATAAGCACGATTGGAACAATCAGGAATTTTCTTTAGCAGAATTAAAACTGCACAGGAAAAATATTCGATATAGAGATTGCGAAATTGAGTTTGAACCACTTGAAACAGAGCCTATTAGAAGAATTATAGTATGGAGAAAAAATAATTTTAATAACATACTTTCTATATTTATAAAAGATGTTACCAATAAGTAACTGCTAAAATTATTTTGAATAAAGATTGAAAAATAGGACTTTAAGAAGGTGAATGAATGGGGCAATATAATTCGAATATAAAAAATAACTCCAACAGAATAGAGAGGGGAAATTTGAAAATATTTTTCGGATACGCTCCATATTCTGGAACAACATATGCGATGTTGCAGGCTGCCCATGAGGCTAAAAAAAAGAACTTAGATGTGGTAATAGGCTATATAAATCCGCAATGTTGCACGGAAACAGTCAGATTAAAAGAAGGATTGGAAGTACTACCAGATCTGGAGTTTAATCAGAATGGATCTGTGATCAATGAATTCGATCTGGACAGTGCTATAAAAAGAAATCCTAAATTAATTGTAGTTGATGATCTTTTTCATTTAAATGCAAGTGGTTGCAGGCATAAGAAACGATATCAGGATATAAGAGAATTGTTATATGCTGGAATTGATGTTTATTCAACTTTAGGCGTACAAAATCTTGAAAGTATGAATGATATGATTGCGGCTCTTACGGGGGAGAAGTTTGAGGAACGGATTCCTGATTTTATATTTGATACAGCAGATCAGGTGGAATTTATTGATATTGAGCCAACAGAACTGCTTCAAAGGATGAATAAATTTTTTCAGAATCATTCGTTAATAAAAACAGCCTATACAGAGGAAACACTTATTGCTTTACGAGAAATTGCCATGAGGTGTTATTCGGAGCGTATAAATAGTATATCACAACAAGTAAGTATGGAGAAAAATAGTAATGTACTGACAGGAGAACATATTTTGGTATGTTTATCCCCTGCATCGTCTAATGCCAAAATTATCAGAACTGCCGCTCGAATGGCCCATGCCTTTCGAGGTATGTTTACTGCTCTCTATGTTGAAACTTCTGACTATAGAATGATGGATGAAAGAAATAAAGAACGCCTGAGAGCTAATATGCAATTAGCACAACAGTTAGGAGCTGAAGTTGAAATAGTGTATGGCGATGATGTTCCATTTCAGATTTCCGAATATGCCAGACTAACAGGCGTTTCTAAAATAGTTATTGGACGAAGCAGCGGAGCAAAAAAACGGTTTTTTAGGAAAGCAACCATTATTGAACGTTTGCTTATTCATGCCCCTAAGCTTGATGTTTATGTTATCCCGGATCAGGATGCTGAAGTATCTACTTATCAATCAAAAATAAGAACGGACTGGTTGACTTTTGCGGCAGACGATATTGTAAGGAGTGTTGGAATACTTGTATTTACAAGCTTATTGGGCTATTTATTTGAATGGCTGGGATTTGTAGAAGCAAATATTATTACAGTGTATGTATTGGCTGTTTTGATAATTTCTGTAGTCACTAATAATCGGGTATATAGTCTTATTTCATCTATTGTCAGTGTACTGGTATTTAATTTTTTATTTACTGATCCCAAGTATTCGTTACAGGCGTATGACAATGGATATCCTGTAACGTTTGTAGTAATGTTTATTGCAGCTTTTCTTACAGGAACACTTGCAACAAAACTAAAGAGAAATGCAAAAATGTCAGCACAGGCAGCATTTCGGATAAAAGTGTTGTTTGACACAAATCAATTGATGCAGCAGTCGCAGAATAATGAAGAAATCTTGACAGCCACAGCGAATCAGCTTTTGCGTCTCTTGAAAAGGGATATCATTATTTATCCAGCGGAAAAAGGTCAACTGAAAGAACCTTTGTTTTTTCCTTCTGATGAGAATGAAAGTATTCAGTCTTATTTAGCTGGAGAAGAGAAAAGAGTTGCTGAATGGGTAATGAATAATAATAAACATGCTGGGGCAACAACACAGACATTTTCAGAGGCAAAAGGGTTATATCTTGCAATTCGTGTAAAAAGTGCGGTATATGGAGTTATTGGAATAGGAATTACACAACAGCCGATAGATGCGTATGAGAATAGCATTTTATTATCTATTCTGGGGGAATGTGCACTGGCGTTAGAAAATAGAAAAAATGCTGTCGAAAAAGAACAAGCGGCAGTTCTGGCGAAAAACGAACAGTTGAGGGCAAATCTTTTAAGAACGATTTCGCATGATCTTCGCACGCCGCTTACTTCGATTTCTGGAAATGCAAGCAATCTATTATATAATGGCGAGTCTTTTGATGCGACAACAAAACAGCGTTTATATCAGGATATATATGATGACTCTATGTGGCTCATTAATCTGGTAGAAAATCTGCTTTCTGTTACAAGATTGGAAGAGGGGAGATTGAATCTTCATATATCTGCGGAATTAGTTGATGAAGTGGTAGAAGAAGCACTTAAACATGTGAAACGGTTGAAACCAGAGCACAAAATAGTAGTAAAACATCAAGATGATTTATTGCTTGCCAAGATGGATGCCAGACTGATTGTCCAAGTTTTGATTAATCTAATAGACAATGCAATAAAATATACGCCGAAAGATTCTAACATTACGATTAAGACAGAGCAGCAAGAAAAGTGGGCAGTGATTTCTGTTATTGACGAGGGTCTAGGTGTTCCTGATGAGAATAAAGACCGGATATTTGAGATGTTTTATAGTGATGCTAATCGAGTCGCTGACAGCAGACGAAGTCTTGGGCTAGGACTTGCGTTATGTAAATCCATTGTGAATGCCCATGGAGGAGATATAAAAATTTCGGATAATTCTCCACATGGTGCAATATTTAAATTTACACTGCCAATTGAGGAGGTAAAGATCAATGAACAAAGTATTAATTTTAGTGGTTGAAGATGATAATTCAGTGAAAAATCTTATTACAACAACCTTAAAAGCGCATGATTATCGATATCTGACCGCCTGTAATGGTGAAATGGCTATTCTGGATGCTTCTTCTCATAATCCAGATATTGTCTTATTAGATTTAGGGTTGCCAGATATGGATGGTGTGGAGGTGATTCGAAAGATTCGTTCATGGTCAAATCTTCCAATTATTGTTATTAGTGCCAGGAGTGAAGATTCTGATAAAATCGAAGCGTTGGATGCAGGAGCGGATGATTATCTTACAAAACCCTTTTCAGTGGAAGAACTTCTTGCTAGACTCCGGGTGACGCAGAGAAGATTATTGATGATGAAAAATGACTCTGCTTTAGAGAAAGCTGTTTTTGTCAATGGGGAACTACGTATTGATTATGCAGCAGGATGTGTTTTCCTTGGAGAAGAGGAATTGCATCTTACGCCTATTGAGTATAAATTGTTATGTCTACTGTCTAGAAACGTTGGAAAAGTTTTGACTCATACTTATATTACCCAAAATATTTGGGGTAGTAATTGGGAAAACGATGTAGCTTCGCTTCGAGTGTTTATGGCGACTTTAAGAAAAAAGATAGAAAACAGACAGGATTCTCCTCAGTACATTCAAACGCATATAGGTGTAGGATATCGTATGATAAAAGTGGAATAGGTGTTATTTGATATTGGAAAGGAGAGTTTTCTCCAATTATCGATAATTTTTTCTAAACGTATGATTTAAGCTGTTTATGTAATACAGACATATGTATTAAGGAAAAGTATTGGTATGAGAACCTCTGCATTAAGGCATATGAATAATAATCAATAAATCATAGATTATAATTTCTAGATTTTTTATGCATTATAAAGGCCACTTCCTTTAGCCCTGTTCTTAGTTCCGTATGATCGAAAACTATCTTTTGGTCGTTTCAAAGGTTACCAGATAGTAGGGCATTATTGCTCGGGAAAATGATTATCAGCTGATTTATTCGCCGATTAGTGGAATTCACAGATCCCATCACATTGGCAATGTAGATCATTTCTGGGCATTTGCCGAAAACTTGAAAATGGGAGAAATGGCATCCAAGTGTCTTTTCCAGCGTTTTATGAAATTCGGATATTGGGGATTCCTTTTTTCTGCTACACCCTCAAGTGCTGCCGGTGCTTTTTTATACAAAATCTGATGATCGTTTTGAGAAGACCGGTGTGAGGCCGGGCGAGCTGGCAGCGCTGATGAAGGAAGATCTGTCGGACAGAAGTATCTACGTGCACAGAACGGAGATCCATTATCAAAATGAAAATGGGGAAAATGTGTATGAGGTGCGGGATTTTCCAAAGACAGAAGCCGGCATACGAACGGTGCTTATTCCGAAACAGGCTTTGTGGATCTTGAAAGGGATCAAGAGGCAAAACCCATTTGGGGAATATGTGTTTATGAAGAACGGAAAGAAGATTCGGACCTACAGTTTCACATGGCGTTTGAAATCCATCTGCCAGAAACTGGACATGCCGGTCAGGTCGCTGAATAAAATCCGAAAAACATACGGGACGATCCTGCTGGACAGTGGCGCAGAAGAATCCCTGATTATTTCACAGATGGGGCATACGGATATTAAAACTACAAGAAATTATTACTATAAGGACCGGAAGAGTATGAGGCAGAAGATTGAAGCGATCGATCATGTGGCCGGACTATGATGCCAGGTGTAACAAAAGTGTATCAAATGCAATGTGCCACAAACGCAGTAACCACGAGGAATTGCGGGCTTTTGAACCGGGGTGGATCTTGCTCTGGGAATTCAAACCTGTTCACCTATGATAACTATGGTAGGAATCTATGATTGTTTTGGCCATGGTGGACTGATAAGTCAGTTAGATGATATCAAAAACTTGTAAAGTTCAGTTCAAAAAACTGAATAAATAAGAAATTACGTAGATTATATAAATGAAGTATTTGGAAAGCAGCCCTGCTGTTGCAACAGCCGGTGAATGGTTTACAACACATGGAAAAAGTATTAATTTAGGATATATTGGGAAAGAGGAAGATTATCGAATTGCCGAGAAATTGAAAAATGCATTTTCTGAGTGGATTGACAATGGACATATTCCACCTTGTAAACTTCCCTCTTTTTGTTGGGTTAAGTGAAGGGGAAATTATTTTTCCCTTTCAGAGACTGTTGATAGAGGAAAGGACCGCAGACGTTAACAGTGTCTGCGGTCCTTTCTTTGTATATCATGAAATGAGTAAAGAGTGGAGCGTTTTTATACAGACTCGGCGATTTCCTTTGTTATCTTCAGGAATTTGTCGATGTCTTCTGTGCCATGGCAGTGGAGCGGAGATACGCGGATCGCACCTGGGATGCCCAGTGTGTCCACGATCCTCTTGGAGTACATGCTGCTTCTCACACGCTCGAATACGGTGACACCTCTCTTCATGTACTCGATGACACACTCGGGGTAATCAATACCCTTGATGCCCATAGCGACGATCAGATCTTTGTATGTAAGGTCTTCCATATCTACGTAGACTTCCACGTTGGGGATATGGCGCAGTCCCGGAACTTCCGGAGTTCCTTCCAACATACGGTAGAGAAGAGCTCTCTCCTGCATATGAATGCGATTCATGCCTTCTACGAAGAGAGTACGCTTGTCCTGGCTATGGATGAAATGCTCACCGATGGTGCATACATAGTCGATGACAGCCATCATGGCCGCAAAGTTACCGGGAGTAGGTGTTCCAAGAGCCCATACATTGGCATCCTTGAATGTCAGCTTGTGGTGCATCATGGTAGCTACACGGTCTGATACATAGGCAAATCCGCAGCCTCTCACGCCGAAGAACTTGTAAGGCGCAATGTTGGTAGCATCAACATCCCAGTCCTCTACATCAATAACAGCGTGGGGAGCGTGCTGTACAGCATCTGTGATCACATAGCATTCAGGGCTGACTTCCTTTACTCTGCGGACAATCTCCTTAATGTCCATGATGTTTCCGGAGATGTTGGATGCGGCCATAATGCTGACAAGGCATGTGTCCTTGTCCACGTATTTCATAACCTCATCTACGTCAATTCCGCCGGTGGTCTTGTTGGCCGGCACCTCCCGGAATTCTCTTCCTGTCTTTGTACAGGCATACTCTACAGCGTCGTGTGCGGAGGGGTGCTCCAGGCAGGATGTTACAGCATTAGTTCCCCATTTTACATTCTCAAGAATAACATCTACGATCTGGAACATTGTCTGGGAAGCGGAGAGCTCTGTCACGAGAGCACCGCTCTTTGCGCCGAATACAACCTCTAGGATTTCCTTCGTTCCCTCAGACACATAGTGAGCCAGCTTCAGGCCTCGTGCATAGTTTCTTTCCGGACAGTCAGGGAATTGTTCGGCGGCCGCTTTTGCCTCTACGGCAGCCCGCAGGCGGAGTGATCCGCCGGAGTTCTCGAAGAAGAGGCGCGGCCCGTACAGCGGATCCGCATCAGCGTAGCAGAACTGAGATTTTAAATGCTTCTGATACTCCTCCGAGAATAACATTCCATGTTCTGTGTTCATAGTTTCTCCTCCTTTTTATTAGGATATAGTCCCGTTTGTTTCTTACTCTTATCATATCATGCACAAAAAAAATTGTGAAATGAATTATTTCATTGTATAATATTGAAAAAATTTATATTTAAAACTGACCAGCAGGATACGGAAACCGGCAGACCTGCAGAAGGAGGAGGAGAACATGAATTTAGCGGATATTGAGACGTTTCTGATGATCGTAAAGACGAAAAATATCACAAAAACAGCTGAAAATCTTTTCCTGTCCCAGCCCACTGTGAGCCACAGGCTGAAATCGCTGGAGGAGGAGCTGGATGTAAAGCTTATTTCAAGGAAAAAAGGCTACAAGCAGATCGAGCTGACTACCCAGGGGGAGGAGTTCATCCCCATTGCGGAGAGGTGGGTCTCTATCTGGCAGGAGATGCAGCTTTTAAAACATAGCCAGGACAGGCTGTACCTGACAGTGGGGTGTACGGACACCATGAACAGTGCCATTCTTTTTGACCTGTACAGGCAGATCCTGAATGAGAAGGAACATGTGATGAACCTTCATATTAAAACGCATTATTCTTACGAGCTCTATGGACTTCTGGAAAACCATGAGATTGACATTGGGTTTGTGTATCATCATCTCCAGTTTAAAAATATTGTAACAGAGCCTATCATGCGCGAAAAAATGTATATCCTGCGGTCTGCCCGCGGGGGAGAACATAGGGAAGCCATCCACACAGATGAACTGGATCCTCAGAAAGAGATTTTTGTGAGCTGGGAGGCCAACTATCAGATCTGGCATGACCAAACCATCAGTAAAGGAGAGTGGCCCAGGATACAGGTGGATACCTTTGAACTTCTTCTCCATTTGCTGGCAGATGATACGCTCTGGGCTGTTGTGCCTATCTCTGTGGCAGAGCGGATCGCCAGCCTGCGCCCTGTACAGATCAGTGAGATCGCCAACACTATGCAGCCTCCCCAGAGGATTACGTACAAGATCAAGCATAAATATCCAAATGAGTCCACCCTGAAGGCTGTGCAGGCCTTTGAGGAGAAGATCAATGCATACCTGCGGACAAAAGACTGGGGATACGTCGGAAAGTAGAGAGTCAAATATAGAAAATGTTAATATATTCCACAAAAATAATTTATTTTATGAAATAAAACCCGTGTGATATACTGTAAATAATTAATAAAGAAATGCGTAAATTGAGCGAGAAATTAAGACAATTTACCAAAAGCAGACAAATCGCAATAACCGTGAAAGGAGTGAAAGAGATGGAGGCTAAATTTCTGATGGGCGGCGAAAAATCCCTGTATGTTCAACTCGGAGATGAGATCAGCCTGGATGTCAACCAGAAGGTGCGCGGTCTGATGCACAATCTGGAGGCAGACCCCATTGAGGGGGTTGTTGAGATGGTGCCTACCTATGCGGCGCTGCTTATCCACTACAGACCGGAGAAGATCCTTTATGATCAGCTTGTGGAGGAAGTGAAGAAGCGTATGGCGGACACGGGAAAGGCAGACGAGGCTTCCCAGATCGTAAAGGTAGTGCCTATCTGCTATGACAGAGAGTTTGCACTGGATCTAGAAGACTGCGCAAAATTTGAAAATGTTTCTGTGGAAGAGTTTATCAGGATGCACTCGGAACACGAGTATTACGTGTATATGCTAGGATTTGCACCCGGACACGCATACATGGCAAGGTTCGAGGAACCCTTCCATTTTAAGAGAAGAGAGTCGCCGCGGGTGAAGATCAACGGCGGTTCTATTGTAGTTGGAGAAAATCTGTCCAACCTGATTCCCTTTGATCAGCCCTGCGGATGGAACGTTGTCGCGGCTACGCCGTTGAAGGTATGTGACTACACGAAAGAAGACCCCTTCCTGGCCCATGCTGGAGACTGGGTGAAATACCAGCCTGTCAGCCGGAAGGAGTTTGACCAGATCAAGGCGGATGTGGAAAGAGGAACTTACAAGGTGGAAACATATGCGAAAAAGGCGGTGAAATAGAAGATGGGAATCGTTGTTGAAAATCCAGGAATACAGACGACTGTACAGGATGAAGGGCGTTTCGGCTATCAGCAGTACGGCGTGTCGCCGGCAGGACCTATGGATACCAAGTCCTTTTTTCTTGCCAATATCTTAGTGGGAAACAAAAGAGGCGAGAGCGCTTTGGAGATGACTTTTATGGGCCCCACATTAAAATTTGAGAAGGATAATATTATTGCGGTGACAGGGGCTAACGTATCTCCCACTGTGAATAATGAGCCGATCCCCATGTACCAGGCCGTGCTTGTCCACGGGGGAGACACCGTCGCTTTTGGCGTGGCATCCGGCGGAGCCCGGGCCTACATCGCTTTTGCCGGTGGACTGGATGTGCCGGTGGTTATGGGAAGTAAGGCGACTCTTATGAGAAATAAGATCGGCGGCGTGGAGGGACGCAAGCTGGAAAAAGGGGATACAATCGGCTTTGTGAATCCCAAGACTAGCCTTCCGAAGATGGAGATGAGAAGACTTGAACCGGAGAAGTTTCCGCAGAAGGAAGTGACCCTGCGTGTGGTTACAGGCCCCCAGGATACGGCATTTTCTGAGGAGGAAGTAAGGAAATTCTTCTGGTACAGCGCCACCATCACAAATGAATTTGACCGGATGGGATGCAGGTTGGAAAGAGAAGAGCCTCTGCACCACATCAAGGATGGAAATACTATTTCAGATGGTATTGTGTTCGGATCCATCCAGGTGCCTACAAACGGTCAGCCCATCATCATGCTGGCGGACCGCCAGACCACAGGCGGATATACAAAGATTGGAACGGTTATCTCGGTAGATCTTCCTAAGCTGACCCAGTGTGTACCGGGATACAAGGTGCATTTTGTGAGAGTGGGCATTCAGCTTGCGCAGGAACTGTATCTGCGGCAGCAGAAAGAACTAAAGAACCTGGAGAGGTGTCTGGGACAGAGAAGCTGAGAAACCCTGCCGCAGGTGTGCGGCACCATATAGAAGGGGAAATGAAACATGAAACTGGAAAAGATCACAGCCTTACTCCACGAAGTGGACAAATCTGGCGTGACAGAATTTGAGATACAGGACGGAGACTTCCGCGTTTCTATTAAAAAGACGGCAACTCCGACGGAAAGCTGCGGAACAACCCTGGCGGTGAGCAACCAGCAGGCGGATGAGAAAGAGGAAGAAGTGTCCATACAGGAAGGAACCATCATACGCTCACCCCTTGTAGGTATTTTTCATGCCTCTGACAGCCAGAGTGGGAACCCCTTTGTGACTGTGGGAAGCACGGTAGAGCAGGGGCAGGTGATGGGAACCATCGAAGCAATGAAGATGATGAACGATGTAGTGGCAGGATGCGGCGGCACAGTGTCCGAGGTGCTTGTAAAGGACGGGGATCTGGTAGAGTACGCACAGCCCCTTTTCGTGATCGAAGGATAGGAGCAAAAAGAGATGTTTCGGAAAATACTGATTGCAAACAGAGGCGAGATCGCCGTGCGCATCATCCGGGCCTGCCGGGAGATGGGGATCCGTACAGTGGCGGTGTACTCCGAGGCAGACGAGGACGCCATGCACGTGAGACTGGCAGATGAGGCAGTCTGCATCGGTCCCGCAGCCCCGTCCGCAAGCTACCTGGATATGGATCGGCTTATCAGTACGGCCCTGGCCACAAAGACGGAGGCTATCCATCCGGGATTTGGATTTCTCTCTGAAAATGCGGATTTTGCCGAAAAATGTGCAAAGTTCGGCATTGCATTTATCGGACCTTCCGGTGAGCTTATTGACAAGATGGGAAACAAATCCGAGGCAAAACATACTATGAAAGAGGCGGGGATACCGGTGGTTCCGGGGACGGACAGCCCCGTTTACGAGGCGGCGGAAGCCTTGGAGGCAGCGGAAGTCATCGGCTTCCCTGTTATGATCAAAGCCTCTGCGGGAGGCGGCGGAAAAGGCATGCGCCTGGCCTGGAACAGCCAGGAATTCCCGGGGCTCTTCCACGCGGCCAAGCAGGAGGCGGTGAACGCCTTCGGGGACGGCAGTATGTACCTGGAGCGTTATGTACAGTCTCCCAGACACATCGAAGTCCAGATCATGGCCGACAAGTTCGGGAATGTAATCCATCTGGGCGAGAGGGACTGCTCGGTGCAGAGAAGGCACCAGAAAATGATAGAAGAGTCACCCTGTGCATTTATCTCCCCGGAGACCCGGGAAAAGATCTGTGCCACAGCAGTGCAGGCGGCGAAGGCCGTGGGATACGAGAATGCGGGAACCATCGAGTTCCTCCTGGACCAGTCCGGCGAGTTCTTCTTCATGGAGATGAACACCAGGATCCAGGTGGAGCACCCGGTCAGCGAGCTGGTCTCCGGTGTGGATCTGATCCGGGAGCAGATCAGCGTGGCGGCTGGGCTTCCCTTAAGCGTGAAGCAGGAGGACATCTGCTTCAGGGGACACGCCCTGGAGTGCAGGATCAATGCGGAGGACCCGCTGCATAATTTCATGCCCTGCCCGGGGACGGTGGAGAAGCTCTATCTCCCGGGCGGCAACGGAGTGCGGATGGATACAGCCATCTACCCGGGCTACACCATACCGCCCTACTATGATTCCATGATCGTCAAGATCATCGCCTATGACAGGGACAGGATGAGCGCCATCCGGAAAATGATCAGCGTCCTGGGCGAGTTCAGGATCAAGGGAGTGACTACAAATCTGGATTTCCTCTACGATGTGCTGAATCATCCGGATTTCCAGAGCGGCATGTTCAGTACAGACTTCATAGAGAGACACTATGAGCTGTAGGATATAAAATCACTATCAACAAGATGCCGGCCGCCGGGCCGGCGCAGTATCAACACAAGAAAGGAAGAAGCGAATATGAAGATCGTAGTATTAGACGGTTACACACTGAACCCTGGAGACATTTCCTGGGAGGGAATGGAAGCTTTTGGCGAGGTGACGGTGTATGACCGCACAAAGGCTGAAGATGTAGTGGAGCGCATCGGGGATGCAGAGGTAGTCTACACAAACAAGACTCCTATCACAAAAGAGACAATGGACGCCTGCCCTGGCATGAAGTTCATCGGCGTTCTGGCAACGGGCTACAACATCGTGGATGTGGCTGCCGCAAAGGAGAAAGGGATCCCGGTATCCAACATTCCTACATACGGAACAGCAGCCGTTTCCCAGTTTGCCATCGCTCTTCTGCTGGAGCTGTGCCACCACATCGGCGAGCACTCTGACGCTGTAAAGGCAGGCGAGTGGACAAGCAATCCGGACTGGTGCTTCTGGAAATATCCTCTTGTTGAGCTGGCTGGCAAGAACATGGGTATCATCGGATTTGGCCGGATCGGACAGGATACAGGCAAGATCGCCCAGGCACTCGGAATGAAGGTCCTGGCATACGACGCGTTCAAGCGTCCGGAGCTGGAGAGCGACACATGCAAATATGTGGATCTGGACACGCTGCTGGCGCAGTCTGACGTGATCTCCCTGCACTGCCCGCTGTTCCCGGATACAGAAGGCATCATCAATAAAGACACCATTGCCAAGATGAAAGATGGCGTCATGATCATAAACGACTCAATTCCCTCAAAAACATAATCTGTTGAAACATGAATCATCTTTGCGCCAACTGCCTCTGCTGCAATGCTTAAGTTTCTTGGACCCAAAGCATTGATACGATAGGCTGCATCCCACTGCTTCTCACATGCATCAACATTTGTATGGGCCGCACAGTTAATGATCACTTCTGGCTGTTCTGCACGTACAAGTGATAATACCTGCT
>OGXL01000132.1_pt1 | contig 55372 bp, 46 predicted proteins | sample 1576311 | NCBI WGS metagenome assembly OGXL01 (sample SAMEA3541564, study PRJEB24748) | human gut metagenome | biome: human gut; feature: human-associated habitat; material: faeces | place: China | collected 2012 | reverse complement strand
TTTATCAGGATGCTGCAGCGTTTGTAAACGAGGGGAAAAAAGTCATGGGTAAATTATCTGGGATCGCCGGAGTACGGAGCGATCATCTCTAACAATGCAGGCGGATACAGCTTTGCCAGATCAGGGGCAAACGGGCGTATCCTCCGGTATATATTCAACCAGTTTGACCAGCCTGGGCGCTACATTTATATCCGGGATAACACTTCCGGCGATTACTGGTCCGCCTCATGGCAGCCGGTAGGAAAAGACACCAAAGAATATCAAAGCAAATGCTGCCACGGTATGGGTTATACAAGAATGCTTGCAGATTACAGCAGCATACATTCTGAGGCGGACTACTATGTTCCCCTTGGGAAATCCTATGAAGTCTGGGCGCTTTCCGTGACCAACGAATCGGACCGGAAGCGGGAGCTTACACTTACCGGATATGCAGAGTTCACAAACCACAGCAATTATGAACAAGATCAGGTGAACCTCCAGTATTCCCTTTTTATCACCCGCACATTATTTGAAAAAAACCGGATCATCCAGCAGATTCACGGTAATCTCGATGCACTGAGGGAAGATGAAAAAGTAGATGATAAAAAGGTAACAGAACGATTCTTCGGTCTTGCGGGAGCAGAAGTTTCCTCCTATTGCGGAGATAAAGCAGTATTTCTGGGAAAATACCACGGATACGGCAATCCCCAGGGCGTAATCTCCTCTGATCTTGGAAACGTAAACAGCTACAATGAAAACTCATGCGGCGCTCTCTCCTGCAAAATCACTCTGGATCCCGGCGAATCCAGGACTGTACTCTTTCTTCTCGGTATGAAGCCTTCCGCGGAAGCGGCCGCTATCATCGACTCCTATAAAGATCCGTCCGCACAGGTAAAACAGGAGATCAGCACACTGAAAGCAGACTGGTATGGAAAACTGGATCATCTGGAGATCAAAACGCCAGATCCCGCCTTCAATACGATGGTCAATACATGGAACGCCTACAACTGTTTCATAACCTTTGTCTGGTCAAGGGCCGCATCTTTCATTTACTGCGGACTGCGAAACGGCTACGGCTATCGTGATACCGTACAGGATATTCAGGGAATCATCCATCTTGCCCCTGAAATGGCATGTGAGAAGATCCGCTTCATGCTCTCGGCACAGGTAGATAACGGCGGCGGTCTTCCACTTGTAAAATTCACCCATGATCCGGGACATGAGGATACGCCGGACGACGCCTCCTATGTCCGTGAAACCGGGCACCCCGCCTACCGCGCCGACGATGCCCTCTGGCTGTTCCCGACAGTCTACAAATACATCTCGGAGACAGGAAATACCGCGTTTCTCGATGAAGTCATCCCCTTTGCCAATAAAGATAAAGGAAGTGTTTACGAGCATCTGAAACGCGCCGTACAGTTTTCCTTTGATCATCTGGGCCCCCACGGTATGCCTGCCGGATTATATGCGGACTGGAATGACTGCCTCCGCCTCGGAGCAGAAGGGGAATCCTCCTTTGTCGCACTGCAGTTCTACTATGCAATGACCATATTAAAAAAATTTGCCGTCCATAAACAGGACAGCGAATACATCCGCTATCTCGAAAAAAAGCAGGAAGAAATCGGAGAGAAGATTCAAAAACTTTGCTGGGATAACGACCGTTTCATCCGCGGCTTTACTGAGAATGGTGAGCGGATCGGCGCAGCAGCGGATCCGGAGGCAAATATGTGGCTGAATCCCCAGAGCTGGGCTGTCATCAGCGGTCTTGCATCCAAAGACCAGGCTGATGCCGCTCTGGAAAATGTGTATCAGAGGCTCAATACATCATACGGCGCCATCCTGATGGATCCGCCCTACCATGCACACGCATTTGACGGCGCACTTGCCGTAATCTATAATCAAGGGACAAAAGAAAACTCCGGCATCTTCTCTCAGTCCCAGGGCTGGCTGATCCTTGCTGAAGCTCTCAGCGGCCATGGCAACCGTGCATTTGAATACTTTACGGAAAATGCGCCTGCCGCCCAGAATGACCGGGCAGAGATCCGTCATCTTGAGCCGTACTGCTATGGACAGTTTACAGAAGGGCCGGCCAGCAGACATTTCGGCCGTTCCCACGTACACTGGCTGACAGGAACCGCTTCCACCGTAATGGTAGGCTGCGTAGAAGGGATTCTCGGACTGAGGCCGGATCTAGATGGGATACGAATCGAACCGGCAATACCTGAAACATGGGATTCCTTTGAGATGGATAAAGATTTCCGAGGGAAGCATCTCCACATCCGGGTTGAAAATCCGGATCACCGTGAGTCCGGCTGCAGGAGCCTGATTCTGAACGGGAAAGAACTGCCTGATAATTACATACTTGAAGAACTGCTCACAGAGAGCAATGAAATTTTCCTGACAATGTAAATACAAACGGGATACAGGCCAAATGGTAACTGTATCCCGTTTTTTCAGGAATTCTCTTTGTCCGGCGCTCAGGCATCGCCGTCGTTCGGTTTTGGCGCATCTGTTTCGATGTTCCACTGAACCATATAGTATTCATCTCGGTATTTCTTTGGAGTCATCCCAACCGCTTCACGGAACTGCTGTATAAAATGACTCTGAGATGAAAAAGAAAGCCTGTTTGCAATTTCTATCATAGAATAATCACTGAATCTGAGAAGGTTCTTCGCCATATCAATCTTCTGTCTGCGTATATATACGCTTACGGACACCCCTGTCTCTTTTTTAAACAGGCGGGAAAGATAACCTGACGATACGCCAAGTTCATCTGACAAATCTTCAATCGTAATCCTCTCTTTAATATGCGAATATATGTATTCCTTGCATGCATTAATATGCTTCGAATTAGTATCATTGCAGGAATATTTACGCATTTTCTCCGTATAGTCCATGACCATCTCGTCATGAAGTTTACGTACTTCCGTTTTCGTATGTATATCGTCCAGTTTCTGGATATAAAAATCACTCATTCGGAAAGCCTGTTCCAGCTCCATACCGTTCTGCCTGCAAAGGCGCGTGATCATGGCGGTTGTGATCACAAAGTGATACTTCAGATTAACCACAGGATCCCTTGAGAGAATGCCTACTCCCTCTTCTTCTATAAAGCGCCCCTGCTCACAATTCTTTTTGACTGTTTCCACATCTCCTGTCGCCACTGCCCGGTAAAACAAAAACTCTTCCGTGGGTTCACGGTGTTCGATCTCGTCAATGTCATCATCTGCTTCTAATAGAAACCATTCATTTTTGTAACCCATAATCCAGCCTCTTTTCTATTGTATACAAAGTATACAAATACCTCTATAATTAACATTATCTGCTCCGTGCTATTCATTAATCTACCAATTTGCATGCTCATATTAATTATAGCACACTTCCCCAAACTTTCATTGATTCCAAAGATACCTTCCGGCGAAACCTCTGCAGCGGTTACGTCCCCTACCATCGCCTGAATTCCCTGTACAGAAACAGTTTTAACAAAAATAAAAGCGGTTAACCGTCACCAGAATTTCTCCCGACGGCAAATAACCGCTCTATGTGCATACTTATTAAGCAAAATCCCGGGTCTCCATCAGGATGACGATCCCGCCGATAAAATCAATGACCACTTCATCCTCCTGGAACTCATTGCTCACGCAGAGACTGTCATAAGGCGTCAGCGTATGATCCTCCAACGGGTACTTTGCCCCGCAGATATTAAATCCGTAAATTGTCTCCCCCAGCGGGAACACGGAAAAGTAGTCCCCGAAGGCATCCTCTTTTTTCAGGTGTGTCTCTCCGCCAATAAGCCGTATCCTGTTCATCGGATCCAGAATGACAGCATCAATCCCGGCCTTGAACGGAATCGTCAGAGTCTGTATATTCGCCCACAGATGGTCCACCCGGCTTCCGGTGGCGCCCAGAATTACCATCTCGTGGCATCCCAGCGTTATGGCAAGCCTGACCGCAATCTCTGTGTCTGACGCATCTTTCACCGGATTGTACTCACGCACCGACACATGGGTCTCATTTTTATAATAATCCACGATCTCGTGGGACAGACTGTCAAAATCCCCCACGATATAGCTGGGCCGGATGTTGTGATGATACAGAAATTCCACTCCTTTGTCCACACCGATAATGCATGGATCTTCACACTCCCCAATAGTCTTTTCTATCAGCTCCTCATACAGAATTCCCCCGCTGATGATCACTGCTCTCCTACTCATAGCTCTTAAATATCTCCATAAATTTTTTTGTGTTTTCCTGCGGATCTCCGTTAAAGACAGCCGAGCCGGCGACGATCACATTAGCTCCCGCATCCAGCACTTCCCGGACATTGGTCAGGTACACGCCCCCGTCTACCTGGATATCAAGATCCAGCCCTTTCTCCCTGACCATCTGCCGCACAGCACGGATCTTCTCCAGAGACTCCGGAATAAACTTCTGCCCTCCGAATCCGGGATGCACACACATGACAAGGATCATCTCCACCTCTTCCAGATACGCTTCCACCTCTTCCGCAGGGGTCTCCGGGCAGATGGAAAGACCCGCCTTCATGCCGCATGCGTGGATCTTATCCAGAGCGGCGCCCACGTCCGGGCAGGCTTCCAGATGCACGGTCACGCCGTCCGCCCCGGCCTCTTTAAAGGCCTCCACATAGCGGACCGGGTCCTGCACCATGAGGTGGGCGTCCATGAACTGTCCCGTAGCGTGACGGATGGATTTCAGCACAGGCATGCCAAAAGAAATACTGGGGACAAACATGCCGTCCATAACGTCAAAATGGAGCCAGGCAGCTCCGTTTTTCTCTGTCAGCCGGATCTCCTCTCCCAGCTTTGTAAAGTCCGCCGCCAGTATGGACGGCGCTAAAATGTAGTCCATAACCTCAATACCTCCTCTTTGACTTCAGCTCTTCATACATATCCAGATAGCTGTCGTACCGGGTCCTGTGTATCCTTCCGGCATCCACCGCCTCCTTCACGGCGCAGTCCGGCTCGTGCACATGGTCGCATCCATTGTATCTGCACTGTCCCTCATAGGGGAAAAATTCCGGGAAATAATGCTTCAGCTCCTCCTTCTCGAAATCGTTTGTGTAGAGGGAGCTGAATCCCGGCGTATCCATGATATAGGAATCTCCGTCTATGGCAATGAGCTCGCTGTGGCGGGTGGTGTGCCGCCCTCTCTCAATCTTCTCGCTGATAGAGCCGGTCTCCATCCGGATCTCGCTCTGGAGCAGATTGATGAGGGAGGATTTTCCCACGCCGGAGGGGCCTGCCACTGTGGTCGTCTTCCCCTCCAGGATTTCCTTCAGCTGCCGGATATTTTCCCTTTTCTCCGCGCTTGTAAAGAGGATCTGGCAGCCACAGTCCCGGTAAATCTCTTCCAGCTGCGCCAGCCTCGGGTCATCGGCGATGTCCTTTTTGTTAAAACAGAGCACGGCCGGGATCTCTTTTCTCTCCATCATGACCAGGAAACGGTCCAGCAGGTTCAGATGGGGGTCCGGCTTTGCCGCCGCAAAAACGACGAGGGCCTGGTCCACGTTGGCCACCGCCGGCCGGACCAGCTCGTTTTTTCTCGGCAGGATGCGGACCAGGTTTCCCTCCCTGTCCCTCTCGTCCAGCACGTCTATCTCCACATTGTCCCCCACAAGGGGCTTTTTGTTCTCTTTCCTGAAAATCCCTTTTGCCTTACATTCGTAAATACCGGATCCCGCCACGTGAACGTAGTAGAACCCGGCAATACCTCTTATGATCTTTCCCTGCATGGATTACTGTCCTTCTCCTGTGTCCGGTTCATCCGGCTCATCTGTTTCCCCGCCGGACGAAGACTGTCCCTGGCTTACCACCAGGTTGACCGTGGTGCCTCTGGACACGCTGGTCCCCACGCCGGGGTCACAGGATATCACCTGGCCTGCCGGTGCCGAGTCCTCTCTGTAGGTCACGGTCCCCACACTGAGCCCGGCACTGGCGATCAGCTGGCGGGCATTGCTCTCCGACACGCCCACCACAGAGGGCACGCTGACCGGTCTTGACCCCAGGCTGACCACGATATTCACGTTTGTCCCCGCGTCCACCTTTGTGCCGCCCGACGGGTCCTGGGAAATGACATTTCCCTGAGCCACGCTGTCGCTGTAGTCCGTGGTGACTGTCACATTCAGCCCGGCGCCCGACAGCGTGTTCTTGGCTGTGTTTTCATCTGTGCCCCGCACGTCCGGAACACTGACCTTCTCTTCCCCCTTGCTGACCTGTATAGTCACAGTGGAGCCCTTGGCTGCCTGGGTACCCGCCTCCGGGGTGGTAGCCACGACCTCCCCCTGGGGCTGACTGCTGTAGACTGCGGTGGATTCTACCTTAAAGCCTGCATCCTCCAGCGTCTTCTGGGCATCGGCTTCATCCTGGCCTACTACGTCAGGCACTTCCACCTGCTCCTCCGCCTTGCCGGTGCTCACATCCAGCGTGATCTGCGTGTTCTTCTTTACTTTTTCACCATCCTCCGGATCCTGTCCCATGACATAGCCCTTGTCATACTGAGCGGACTCTTCCTGCTTGCCAATCTTCCAGCCAAGCCCTGCATCGTTGAGCTCCTGCTTGGCATCCTCCAGGGTCATTCCCACTACATCAGGCACTTTCACCTGGTCGCTCTCCTGCTCCTGCTGGGTCCCTGTGCCGCCGAAGCGGAACAGCCCGGCTGCCCGGCCTATCACAAGGGCAAGCACTAATATGATAATAACCGCCACAACAATGGTCATGATCTTGATGACTTTGTTCATGCGGGGATTGACTTCATCGCTGTCATGATCCTCGTCGTCCTCGTCATCATCCTCATTGTCCTCATCGTATTCTTCGCCGTAACTGTCGTCATCATCGTCTCCATAAGAGCTGCGTATATCATCCAGCTCATCCTCCGTGATGATTACGGTATCTGCATTTCCCACAGGAACGATCTGGACAAAATCTCCGTCCGGATCCACAAGGGAATGCTTCAGATCCTGGATCAGCTCGTCCACATCACTGTATCTTCTCTCTGCGTTTTTCTGGGTACATTTCAGAATGATCTGTTCAAGACTGTAAGGGATGTCCGGTACCAGCTCAGAGGGAGGCGTGATCTCCTCCTGCAGGTGCTTCATGGCCACCTCCACCGTGGTGTCACCGTTGAAGGGAACCTGCCCTGTCACCATCTCGTACAGCGTGATGCCGATGGAGTAGATGTCGCTCTTCTCATCGCTGTAACCGCCCCTTGCCTGCTCAGGTGATGTATAGTGAACCGATCCCATAGCCACTGTGGTCGTGGTCGTGGATGTCACCATCCTGGCGATGCCGAAATCCGTCACCTTCACTTTGCCGTCGTTGGATATAATGATGTTCTGGGGCTTGATATCCCTGTGTATGATGTGATGTTTGTGTGCCTCCTCAATACCTGAGCACATCTGGATCGCAATGCTGATCACTTCCCTGGCAGAAAGCCGCTTCTTACGATCTATATATTCTTTCAGCGTAATGCCTTCCACAAGTTCCATAACCATATAGTAAAGACCCCTGTCCTCCCCTACATCGTAGACGTTGACGATATTGGGATTCAGAAGACCAGCAGCAGCCTGGGCCTCAGAGCGGAACTTCTTTACAAACGTCTGGTCCTCCCGGAACTCTTTTTTCAAAACTTTGATCGCGACATAGCGGTTCAGCATTGTATCCCTGCCTTTGTAGACATCCGCCATGCCGCCTGCGCCTATCTTCTCTATTACCTCATATCTGTTTCCTAAAAAAATACCATCTTTTACCATTTGCCTACCTCATCAGCGATGGGCTCCGCCATCACTACCCCTATATTATCTCTGCCTCCGTTTGCATTTGCCCTGTCGATCAGCATATGCACAGCCTCTATGATATCTCTGGAACCTTTCACAATGCCGAACATGACTTCATCTTCCACCATGTTACTCAGGCCGTCCGTACACATCAGTATCTTATCTCCCCTGCTGATGCGGAACTCATAGAAATCTGCCTCTGCCTCGTCCTTGACTCCCATAGCCCTGGTGATGATGTTCTTGTCCGGGTGGTTTCTGGCCTCCTCCGCCTTGATGCCTCCCAGCCGCACCATCTCCTCTACCAGAGAGTGGTCTTTGGACAGCTGCCGGATGTTGTCGCTGATCAGATATAGACGGCTGTCGCCGATATTCGCAAAGTGCAGCGTATTGTCAATGACTGTGGCAGCCACCAGGGTTGTACCCATGCCTTCCAGCTTTACGTCTCTTTGCGCCTCCTCGATCAGTCTGCGGTTGGCGGTGTCGATGGCAGCTTTGAAAATCTCGTCCGGTCTTCCCGGCGCGCTTTTTTCCAGTTCTCTTTTCAGCGTCTCAACGGTAAATTTGGATGCGAAGTCTCCGGCCTTGTGGCCGCCCATCCCATCCGCAACTACCAGGAGATTCGGGAACGGTCCGATGGGACTGTCTGTCGCAAATACATAGTCCTGATTTACCTCCCGTCTTCTCCCCACATCAGTCAGCGCGTAAATTTTCATCTGCCTTTTCCTTTCCCGCAGCCGCGTAGCGTCTCCGTAATTGTCCGCAGGCCCCGTCAATATCGGAGCCTCTTTCCCTTCTTATAGTAACATTTATTCCGTTTTTTTCAAGTTTATTTTGGAATTTGAGGGCATTTTGGCGGCTCGGCCGCACGTAGCTTCTCTCCCTCACCGGGTTCACCGGAATGAGGTTGATATGACAGTTCCTGTGTCCGGCTATGCGAATCAGATCCGCCGCGTCCTGGTCCGTATCGTTGACGTCCTTCACCAGGCTGTACTCAAAGGTGATCCTTCTGCCGGTCTTCTCAAAATATGTATCGCAGGCCGCCAGCACCTCTGAGAGCTCATATCTGTTGGCCACAGGCATGAGGCTCTTTCTCTTTTCCTGGGTGCCCGCGTGGAGTGAGAGCGCCAGGGTGATCTGAAAGCCCTCCTCCGCCAGCCGAAGGATCCCGGGCACGATACCGCAGGTGGAGGCGGTGATGTTTCTCTGGCTGATGTTCAGCCCTTCCGGGGCGCTGATCATGCGGATAAAGCGGACGAAATTGTCATAGTTGTCCAGAGGCTCCCCGGTGCCCATAACCACAATGTTGGACACCCTCTCCCCGGTGGTCTTCTGGATCTTATAAATCTGTCTGAGCATCTCCGACGCTTTCAGATTCCTTTTGAGCCCGCCGATGGTGGATGCGCAGAAGCGGCACCCCATCCGGCACCCGGCCTGGGAGGAGATACAGACGGAATTCCCGTAATCGTATTTCATAAGAACGCTCTCCACCATGTTGCCGTCCTCCAGCTCAAAGAGAAATTTCTCCGTGGGGTCCGCCTTTGAGATCTGCCGCTCCACCAGATCCATCCGGGCGATCTCATACTCCCGGTCCAGCTTCTCACGCAGCACTTTGGACAGGTTCGTCATCTCATCAAAACTGTCCGCCAGCTTCACGTGAAGCCACTGATAGATCTGCCTGGCCCGGAACGCCTTCTCGCCGGCCGCCTTCATCTCCTCTGCCAGCTCTTCGTATGTATAAGAACAGATATCTTTCTTTTTCCCCATAGTTTCCCCCATATGTTTAATCCTTTCTGACGAAAACAGCAATGTAAAATCCATCTCCCGCCTGCTGACCGGGGAGGAGCTGCTCCTCGCTCACAAGCCGGAACTCTGGATACTCCGCCTGGAACCAGGCCGCATTTTCCTCATTCTCTTCCCGGTTGATGGTACAGGTGCTGTAGACCAGCTTCCCGCCGGGCTTTACATATCTCCAGACCTGTGAGAGGATCTGCCTCTGAAGAGCAGCCAGCTCCTTCTCTCCCTCCCGGGTCATCCGGTATTTCAGATCGCTCTTTCTCCCCAGGACTCCAAGTCCTGAGCATGGAAGATCCGCGATCACAATGTCTGCCTTCTCCACAGATTCCTCATCCAGGACCGTGGCGTCCCACCGGACTGCCTCGATATTTTCCATGCCTGCCCTGCGGATATTGTCCCAGATCAGTCCCACCTTGTAGTCACTGATGTCCCTGGCCTGCACCATGCCTGTTCCTCTCAGCTTATCCGCCAGATGAAGCGCCTTGCCTCCCGGGGCTGCGCACACGTCGATAATATAGTCCCCCTCCCTGGGGTTCGCCCTCTCTGCCACCAGCATGGAGCTGATATCCTGCACCTGGAAGTCCCCCTCCTGAAAGCTGGGAAGGGCTCCCAGATAGTCGTATCCGGAGATCAGAAGAGCGCAGGGAAGCTCCGGCACTTCCTCCGCCTTCACACCCTCGCCTGCCAGCTTTCTCTTCAGATCCTCCCGGGATATCTGATGAAGGTTGCAGCGGATGGAGGTAGGCTTTTCCTCCAGGAAATTCCGCAGCATCTGTTCCACCTGCTCCGGCGTGTACCAGGCAAGCCACTGTTCCAGGATCCAGGGCGGCATGGAGTATCTGACGCTCAAGTACTCCTTCGTCCCCTCCGGCGGATACTGCACGCTGTCCAGGTTTCTGGCAATGGATCTCAGCACGCCGTTGACGAATCCCCTCAGCCCGCCAAATCCTCTGGATACAGCCAGCTTCACCGCCTCATTGCAGACAGCAGAATCAGGAACGCTGTCCATATACTTGAGCTGGTAGACGGCGCTCCTGACAATAGCCCGGATGACAGGCTTCATCTTTTTTACTTTCACTTTGGAAAACTGGTCCGTGATATAGTCCAGTTCGATCATCCGCTCCAGGGTCCCTTCTGTCACTCTTGTGATGAAAGCCCTGTCGCTTTTATCCAGGTACTGGTATTTTTCCAGCACCTGGTTCAGCGCGATATGGCTGTACTGTCCGTCCCTGGTAACAAGGAGAAGGATCTCCACCACCAGGTCTCTTGTATTGACTTTTGCCATCGGTTCCTCCTTTAATCCCTGCGGTTCCCCGTCAGAAGAATAATACGAAGAAGCTGCAGAATGGATGACGCCGCCCCTGCCACGTAGGTGAGCGCCGCCGCTCCCAGCACTTTCTTCGTCCCCTCTATCTCATCGGGATACATGATCCCCGAGCTTCCCAGGATCCTGACTGCCCGCCTGGATGCATTAAACTCCACAGGCAGCGTCACAAGCTGAAAGAGAACAGCCAGTGAAAATGCCAGAATTCCAAGGTTCAGAAACATCTCCGAGGACCGTCCCGTAAAGACAAGCCCGATCAGGATCAGCGGCCAGGCCAGGGTGCTTCCCAGATTGGCCAGGGGGACAAGGGATCCCCTGATCTTCAGCGGTGCATACCCCTGTGCGTGCTGCATGGCATGCCCGCACTCGTGAGCCGCCACACCCACCGCTGCCAGTGATGTAGAATTGTACGTAGCATCCGAGAGCCGCAGCACTTTTGTGCGGGGATCATAGTGATCTGTCAGATTTCCCGACACCCGCTCCACACGGACATCGTAGATGCCGGCCCGGCGAAGCACCTCCTGGGCCGCCTCTCTTCCGGTCAGGCCGCTGTGGCTCCTCACCCTGGAATATCGGTTAAAGGTAGAGCGCATTTTTGCGGATGCCGCCAGACAGATGATCACACCTGCAATGACAAGTATATATGTGGGATCAAACCAGTAATACATAGGATACATCATAATCATCAACCTCCAGGGAAGTATTATATACGAAAAACAGGCGGCAAACCTGTTTTTCATATAATTTTAACACTTTTTCATTTATTATTCAGCAAGCAGCGTCCCTGTCTCCATTTTGTACCCTCTGAGGAAAGCGTCCGCAGCCATCCGCTTCTTTCCGGGGATCTGCAGTTCTGTGACCTTCAGAAGGCCTTTTCCCGTCTGCACGGAGAAATCTGTCTTCGTCACTTCAGCTACCGTGCCGCAGGGCGCTTTACTTTCCCTGTCCACCACTTCCGCGGACCAGATCTTCATGGTCTTTCCCTCCCAGGACGTGTAGGCGCTGGGCCAGGGATTTAATCCCCGCACAAGCCGCTCAATGGAGGCAGCGTCCTTTGTCCAGTCTATCTTTCCAAGCTCTTTGTCCAGCATACGGGCATATTTTGTAGGCGTCTCTCCCTGCTTTTCGGGAGTCACAGTCTTCTCTTCCAGAGCCTTCAGCGTCTCCACGCAGAGCTTTGCCCCGGCCGCCGACAATTTATCGTGAAGACTGCCGCCTGTCTCATCCGGCTCCAGGGGCACTTCTGTTTTAAGGAGCATATCGCCCGTATCCAGCCCCTCGTCCATCTGCATGGTAGTCACCCCGGTCACCGTCTCCCCGTCAATGATGGACCACTGGATCGGCGCTGCCCCTCTGTATTTCGGCAGAAGGGAGGCATGGACGTTAATGCAGCCGTAGGGGGTAAGCTCCAGGATCTCCCTTGGAAGGATCTGGCCGAAAGCCACAACCACCATCACATCCGCCTTATAACTGTCCAGCTTCTCCACACAGCTTTTCTCCCGGACTTTCACAGGCTGAAAGACCGGAATATCATATTCCAGGGCCTTCTCTTTCACCGGTGTATACTGCATTTTTCCGCCTCTTCCCTTTGGCTTGTCAGGCTGGGTCACTGCCAGCACAACCTCATATCCCGCCTGAACCAGGGCCTCCAGTGTCCCCACGGAGAAGTCCGGCGTCCCCATAAAGATCACTCTCATCTACTCATCCTCCTCGTCGTAGCTCACATCGTGGAGTTCTCCTTCCACAAGATCCACATACATCTTTCCGTCCAGGTGGTCGATCTCATGGCAGAATGCCCTTGCCAGAAGTCCGGTTCCCTCCAGCTCTATCTCTTCCATATCCTCATTCAGAGCCTTTACTTTCACATAGTCCGGTCTTGTCACCTGGCCGGATTTGCCCGGCACACTGAGACATCCTTCCTCCCCGGTCTGCTCACCGGAAGTCTCCAGGATCTCCGGGTTGATAAGGATGAGGGGACCCTCCCCCACATCGATGACCACGATCCTTTTGAGCACGCCCACCTGGGGAGCCGCCAGGCCCACGCCCAGTGCCTCGTACATGGTGTCCAGCATATCCTGGATCAGGACCTTGGTCCGCAGAGTCATCTTTGTCACTTCTTTACACTGCTTTGTCAGCACTTCATCTCCAAGTTCTCTTATCTTTCTGGTTGCCATATGTCTTTAGCTCCTTCTATAAAAAAATCATTGATCTGTCAAACCGGCGTTCTGTCAGAAAGAATGTACCGGGTCAAAGTCAAACTGGATCCGTATATCACGGAATCCCCGGTTCAGCTCAATATACTGTTCCATCCTGTCTTTCGCCTTAACAAGCATACCATATTTTTCACATTTTAGATAGAGGATCTTTCGGTAAACATCACTCACCTTCCCCACGTAGGGGCTGGCCGGACCAATCACCGCAAACTGCCCCGAGGATCCCAGCCTGGCCGCAAATTCCTTCAGGTAGGAGGAGGCAGCTGCCAGCTTCTCCTCGTCCTCCCCCGCCAGGAGCACAGCCAGGAGGTGGGCCGCCGGAGGGTAGCCCATCAGTTCCCGGTACCGGATCTCCTCCTCGTAAAATGCTTCGTAATCCTGCCGGGCAGCGGTCTCAATGCTGTAGTGGTCCGGACTGTAAGTCTGGATCACCACTTCGCCTCCCCCGCCCCCTCTTCCCGCCCGGCCGGCAGCCTGGGTCAGGAGCTGAAAGGTGCGCTCTGCGGACCGGTAATCGTCGCTGTAGAGGGACATGTCGGCAGCCAGCACTCCCACCAGGGTTACATTGGGAAAGTCGTGGCCCTTGACGATCATCTGTGTACCCACAAGGATGTCCGCCTCCCCGTCGCCAAAGGCGGAGAGAATCTTCTCGTGGCCGTCTTTTCTCCGGGTGGTGTCCGCATCCATCCGGAGCACTCTGGCCCCCGGGAATTCCCTTTTCACCATCTCCTCGATCTGCTGGGTACCCGCCTTAAACCCACCGATATGAGGGGACCCGCATTCCGGACAGGTCCTCGCCTCAGGCCTCTCATAGCCGCAGTAGTGGCACACAAGCCTTCCGCCCCGGTGAGAGGACAAGGAGACATCACAGTGCGGGCACTTGATGACATGGCCGCAGGACCGGCAGGAGACAAAGCCGGCGTACCCTCTCCGGTTGATAAAGAGCATGGCCTGCTGTCCCTTTCTCAGCCGGTCCTCCATCAGCTCTCTCAGCCTGTCGCTGAAGATGGAGCGGTTGCCTTTCTTCAGTTCCTCCCTCATATCTGACACATAGACATGGGGCAGGGCTGCGCTGCCGGCTCTGAATGGCAGCCGGAGCAGCACATACTCTCCTGTTCCACACCGGTAGAAAGCCTCCAGGGAGGGTGTGGCTGAGCCCAGCACCACACCGGCCCCCTCCAGGCGGGCCCTCTCCACAGCAGTCTCCCGGGCGTGATACCGGGGCACCTGCTCACTCTTGTAGCTTCCCTCATGCTCCTCGTCTATGACAATCAGTCCCAGCTTGGGAAAGGGGGTAAACAGGGCAGACCTGGGGCCGATCATAACATCGATCTCCCCCTTTTTTGCCCGCTGCATCTGGTCGTACCGCTCCCCCGCCGACATCCGGGAATTGAGGATGGACACCCGGTCGCCGAACAGCCTTTGAAAGCGGAGCACGGTCTGCCAGGTGAGGGCAATCTCGGGAATAAGCACAATGGCCTGCCTGCCCGACTCCACCACTTTCCGGATCATAGCCATATAGACCTCCGTCTTGCCGCTGCCGGTAACGCCGTAGACCAGGTAGGTCCGCCGCAGTCCCCGGTCATAGTCCTGCGAAAACCTGCGGATGGCAGCCTCCTGTTCTTCTGTATACGCGATCTTTCTCTCCTCTTCTCCCCCTGCCTGCAGCGGATTCCGATACACCCGGACGGACTCGATGCGGATAAGGCCGGCCTCCTCCAGAGCCCGCACCACCGGGCGGGTGATATTCAGCTTCTCCCGGGCCAGATCATAGTCCAGCCTGGGGCTCAAAAGGAGCGCCTCAAGGAGTCTGGCTCTGGCCTTCTGGTTCTTCTTCTGATACCAGAGCAGTTTCTCCTCTCCCTCTTCCCGGGAGACAAGGAGGACCAGCGCCTTCTTCTCTCTCTCCCTCTCCTTCTTCTTGATGGGAAGGACAGTCTTCAGCGCCTGGATCATCGTTCCTCCGTAGGACTCCTTCATCCAGGCCGCCAGAGCCACCAGCCTGGTCTCGATCCCTACGCTCTCCTTTGGCACTTCCAGGATCTCCTTGATCCTGGCCGGGTCATAGCCGGGAATCTCGGAAAATCCCACCACATATCCCCGGATCTCCTTATTTCCCTTCCCAAAGGGGACCAGCACCTCTGTCCCCACCTCCAGCTTTCCCTTCAGCCGCTGCGGAATGGTGTACTGAAATATTTTATCCAGTTTTTCGTTTGTAATGTCAATAATGATATCTGCGTAAATCTTTTTCTCCGGCATCCTTACCTGTCCTTTTCTCCCCGGAGCACGCCAAGTATGATCTCCCTGTCGTCCATAGGATAGCGCACTCCCTGTATTTCCTGATATGTCTCGTGTCCCTTTCCCGCGATCAGGACCACGTCTCCGCTCCCGCTGCAGTCCAGCGCATAACGGATCGCTTCCCTCCGGTCCGGTATGACTGTGTACGTCCCTTCTGTCCGCCTCATGCCCTCCACAATATCTGCCAGGATGTCCTCCGGCTTTTCCTCTCTGGGATTGTCGCTGGTGATAACCGTCTCATCCGCCATCCTCCCGGCTGTCTCTCCCATCTCGAAGCGTCTCTGCCTGGACCTGTTCCCCCCGCATCCGAAAAGAACGATCAGACGGCCCTTAGCCAGGCCCCGCAGCGTGCCGAGGGCATTGGCAAGGCTCAGGGCATTGTGGGCATAATCAAGGAAAATGCAGCGCCCGTCCCCAGAGGGGATCCGCTCCATCCGGCCCGGTATGGAAACCCGGCCCAGCGCCTCCCGTACAGTCTCCTCCCCGACTCCCAGCTCAAAAGCTGCCGCAGCCGCGGCAAGGGCATTATACACATTGTATCTCCCCGGGAGAGGGATAAAAAAGGTACCCTCTCTCCCCTCCATCGCAAAGCACATGCCCGGGCAGCCTCCCCGGGTCTCCCGGCGGATCTCCACAGCCCGGTAGTCTGCCCCTTCCCCGGTCCCGAAGGTGATCTTTCTGCACCCGGTCCTGTCAAAGATCTCCCCCCAGCAGGGATCATCGCTGTTCCCAAGCCCGGTCTCACACTGAAGGAACAAAAGGTGCTTGCACCACCGGTACTCCTGCAGGTCCGCATGCTCTCCAGGACCAATGTGATCCTCTCCCAGATTAGTAAAGATCCCCATGTGGAAAGGGATGCAGGCTGTCCTCTCCAGCTTCAGGGCCTGGGAGGACACTTCCATCACCGCGCTTTGAAGCCCCGCCTCCCTCATCTCCTGAAAATATGCCATGAGCTGGCAGGACTCAGGGGTTGTGCGGGCGCTGGGAAAGCGGCGCAGCCCCGTATCTGTCTCCACGGTCCCGATCAGCCCGCATGCCCCTTCCGCCTGCCACAGGATATCCCGGAGCATCCAGGCGGTGGTGGTCTTTCCCTTTGTTCCGGTTATGCCAATGACCCGCAGATGCTCCGCCGGATACCCCAGCGCGGCTGCGGACATGGCTGCCAGAGCCCACCGGGTATCTGACACACGGATCACCGTCACACCCTCCGGGCAGGGGATCTCCTTTGCCGTCACAATGGCTGGCGCTCCCTTCTTCACAGCCTCCGGGACAAACCTGTGTCCATCTGTATCGTACCCCTCAATACAGACATAGACATCCCCTCTCTTCAGATCTCTCGTGTCATTTGTCACACCCGCAACCCGGGTGTGGACCGTACCTTGTATCACCTCGTATCTCACCTGTGAGAGCAGCTGGCTTAGTTCCATATCTGCCTCCTGTGATATAGGCCTTATTTATAATTGTCACACAGCCGAATGATCCCGTCAACTGTTTCCGTGTGCCAAATTTCCCCGGAGGGTGACAAAAAAGGGCGTCACTTCCGTGACACCCCATATTTTTTCCGCAGTGCGTCCGCCCCCAGAAAGAGCGCCGCCGCCAGGGACACCGCCAGTCCCGCCGCCTTTCCCGGCGCGTCATATCGTATCTCCACCTGGTGGCTTCCCGCCTCTGTTTCCGCTCCCAGGAATCCACCGTTGACCTGGCTGGCCGGAACCTCCTTCCCATCTATATATACAGTGAAATGCTGGTCATACGGGATGGACGCGATCAGCCAGCCGCCGTTCTCTGTCGTAAAGCTTCCTGTCAGCCCGTCCCCGTCCGCCGTCAGTTCCAGGCCCGCATCCACATACTCTGCCTGGCCGCTCCCGGCGTCGTCAGCGCTTCCGTACCAGGCCTGGGCATCCGATATCTCATAACTTCCTTCGCCAAATGCAATTTCCACAGATGTCTGCCCCTCCTCCAGGGGACACATATAATAGAAAACCTGGTTTTCATTGTCATAGGCATAGCCCTGCGAAGCACTCTGCTTGTTCGTCTCCCCGTTCACCGAAATGCTCACGTCCCGGCGGGGCCTGTTATTCTTTACTTTAAAACTGAGAAAAAGATACTGGTCTGTCTCCTGTCTGTCCTCCAGCGCAAAGTCTTTTGTCTCCCCGCCGGAATCCACCTCATATTCTCCTTCCAGAGAACCAAAATCCGCCTCCCGGACCTGCGGCTGAAAGTCTGCCGTATCCTCCTCCCCGGCCGCCGCCAGGGTCAGAAGGGCCAGGGACTGCTCCGGCCAGGACAGTTCCGCAAAGGTTTCTTTGGAGATCACCTGGTCTGTCACATAGCCCACAGGAGCCGTGCTTTCATTTTGATAGATCTCCACCGTCCCCACCTGGCCTGTCTTCTCGTAGCCCTCCGGGATTTCTGTTTCATTTCCCTCCCGCACCAGGAGATACTTCACCCCCATAAGCCGTAGAAAGACCGGATTTTCCGTGGACTCCTGCATCAGCCCGTTCCGGGCGGGGCGGGCCAGATGCAGGATTTCCTCCCGGAATGTCTCATAGGCAGTGTTGCCCACGGAGGAATACAGGGTCGTCAGGTTCTGCCCTTCGGCCATCACCTGGTTGTCTGCCGCCTTCTCCTGCTCCCTCGTGCCCCGGACCTCCATCCGGTAGAGTCCGCTGTCCTCACTGCGGATCTTCTGTGCCGCCTCCGCCATGTCTCCGCTTGAAAATTCCTTCATCCAGTCCGCCTTTACCAGACTGTCCTTTGAGAAGGCAATCTGTACGCAGGAGGCGCAGAGCATAACCGCCGCAAGGCCTGTACACACAGCTCTGCGCCAGAGTTTTACGCCTGCCAGGAACAAAAGGCCACATACCAGAAGATCCACGTAGAGCACTGCCCTTGCCCCGTCTGCGACACCATTTCCCATGCTTCCCCATACCAGAATGCAGACAGCCAGCACATAGCCAGAGAGCAGCTTCCACCTGGCGATAATGCCCCGGCGGAAATACCCGAAGAAGGCCGCCGCCAGATAACAAAGCAACGGCAGGAAGGGGATGAAAGCCTTGGCTCTCATATACAGCCCGCCGTTCAGAATGTAAGACGCCAGCGGGAAGAGGAGAAGAAGTCCCAGGCACATGGCCATGTATTTTTCCCTGCACCGGCAGTAAAACAGACTGACGCACAGGACCACCACCGCCATGGCCGTCAGCCCCATGCCGTAAGGTGAGTAGAGAACTTTAAAGAGACTTACTTCCGGCGTAATAAGATCCGACAACGCATAGCTGCTGTCATCGCTCCTTCCACCCAGCATGGCAAAACACACCGGCACCAGGTAGAAAAATGACAGAAGTCCCCCGAAGAAGGCAGGATAGAACTGTTTCCACAAAGACCGGACAAGGACCCCAGGGGAGGAAGCACACTCCTTCTTCCAGCCGCACAGTCCATAGATCAGAAGCGCCGCCACCCCTCCTACTGCAAAGTAAAAGCTGGTGAGAACCATGAGAAGCACACCCGCGGTCAGAAGGCTGTATTTTCCTGTGCTTACGTACCTGTCATAGCCTATGAGCGTCAGAAGCAGGAAGGGCATATAGCTGACAAACATGATCTGCATGGAAGTATGGAATACCACAGGACCTGAAAGCACGAGGAGAAGGGCTGCAAAAAAACTGTCCTCCCGACGGAAGTGGCCGTTCTTCAGCCAGATGTAGCACAGCAGGCCGTCTGCGATCCAGGTCAGCACCATGACCGCCTGCACGTAGTCGGACATTTTTACAAAGGGCAGGAGAAAGGACAGCAGGTACAGGGGATTATAGAGCCCGTAGTAGGCAAAATTCCATATATTCTGCCCGCCGCCCAGCTCCATGGCAAAGTCCGGCCAGAGATTGCCGGTCTCATAAAATTTCTGCCGGAAATACTCCGGAAATACAATGTGCTGGGAGAGCCAGTCGGTCTCAGATCCCGCCAGATACCCTCCGCTTATCTTCATCAGAGTGAGAAGAATCGGTATAACTGTAAGTATCAATGGAAACAAAATTTTCCTGCTGCTTTTCATCTTCCTCATCGCTGGAACTCCTTAAGATATAGATTGGTCTGTCTTTGATCTCCGTGTAAGCCCGCGCCAGATACTGGCCCATGATGCCCATGCACAGGAGCTGGATGCCGCCTATGAAAATGATGGCGCACATCATGGCCGGCCACCCGGCCACCGGGTCGTGCCAGATCAGATTTTTGACCACCAGGAAAAGAATCATGACAAAGGCCAGGCCGCAGAAAAAAATGCCTCCGTAGGAGGCCACGGACAGAGGGATGGTGGAAAAGCCCAGTATCCCGTCCAGGGAATACCGGAAAAGCTTTGCCACGGACCACTTTGTGTCGCCGGCCGCCCGCTCCACGTTGTGGTAGGGAAGCCACTTTGTCTTAAATCCCACCCAGCCGAAAAGCCCTTTGGAAAAACGGTTCTTCTCGCCCAGGGACAGAAGGGCATCCGTCATCTTCCGGTTCATCATCCGGAAGTCCCTGGCGCCCTCCTCAATCTTTACCTTTGAGAGTCTGTTGATACATTTATAAAATGAGGCGGACAGAAAAGAACGGATCCTTTTCTCCCCCTTCCGGTCTTCCCGCCGGGTGGCGACGCAGTCGTACTCTCCTTTCTTCAGCGTCTGGAACATAAGAGGGATATACTCGGGAGGATCCTGCAGATCCGCATCCATGACAGCCACGTAATCCCCGAGAGCCGCCTGCATGCCGGCGTACATGGCCGCCTCCTTGCCAAAATTACGGGAAAAGGAAAGATACCGGTAATTCTGCCGCCTGCTGTGGAACTGCCGCAGCATCTCTGCCGTGCCGTCCGTGGAGCCGTCATCCACAAAGATGATCTCCACCCGGGCCGTCTTCATCCCGCCAATGATACTCTCCATTTCCTTTATGTAGATAGGGAGAACTTCTTCTTCGTTGAAACATGGTACGATGATACTGATAAGTGGTTTTTGTTCTTCAAGCATAAAAAAAGACTCCTTTCCGCAGCGCCCCTCTCCGCGGGGCCCTCGCCTTATCTCCAGACAAGTCTAAACTTAATTTGTGATAATTCGTGGAAAGAAATCTTAAAATTCGTTAAATATTATCTAAAGGTTTGTTTCCATATTTTCCGGATACATTCATAAATTTCCTCTATGGCATATAGGGGAAGAACAAAAAATACAACGAAAACTATGCGCTTCTTTACATTTTTTACAACGAAAAATGAATCTGTCGCAACAAGGAGCCTGTAAAGGAGATAATGAGGAAATTATCTATATTTAGTAGGAGGAATATGGTATACTACATAATAAACAAATTAAAAAATGCAGAGTTTTAGAAATGCTCTATGGAATAAAGGGTGATAAAGATGATAAAGAGTTTTATATTTGAAAATTTTAAAAGCTTTGAAAAGGCAGAACTGTCTCTAGAAAGCGTTACCAGCTTGATTGGTTCTAACTCGTCCGGAAAAAGTAATGCGGTAGGGAATACAGATACTTGCTGAATTAGCTACAGGGGTGGATTTAAGTATTGTTTTAGACGGAACAAGAAATAATGATAGCCATATAAGAGGCGGCAGTGCAGCGTGTTGTCGCTTTAAAACAACATCGTTTAAATTGGGGTGTCTGATTGATCTGGACGACCAGTACGATTTGCTTTATTATATTCGAATCAGCACCAGTAAAAGGGTATGGGTAGAAGAAGAAGGACTGTATAAAGTTGAAAATGGGAAAACCACTATTGCCGGTGGAGAAAAAATATTCAAAACGAAAGCTGTTTCTTCTAAAGATAGTGGGGATATACGGGCAGAATATAATGATAAGAAAACAGGAAGAAATCCAGATATTATCTGTATGCGTGTATCCTCTGTTTTGGCACAGTTAAGAAGCAAACTTCCACAAAATACAAGACGTGATGAAGAGTGCCTCGGTTACGTTAATTTAGTCTTGGAAAATTTAAAAGGGATTTTTGTATTAAATCCTGTGCCTAAAGATATGCGTGACTACGTAAGGCTTACTGATACAGCGCTAAAGGAAAACGCAGAAAATATTTCTCCGGTATTGTATCAATTATGCCAAACGGAAGAACAAAAAAAGGCTCTTTTAGAGATTATATGCAGTCTGCCTGAAAATGAAGTTAAGGGTATTGAATTTATTAAGACAAAATTGGATGACGTTATCTTTGCATTGAAAGAACGTTATATGACAGCCTCAGAAGTAGTGGATGCTAAGAAACTGTCAGATGGAACATTACGCTGTATTGCCATTGTAGCAGCTATGCTTTCCATCCCCGAAGGAGGAATTTTAGTTGTAGAGGAAATTGATAATGGTATTCATCCAAGCAGAGTAAGCACGCTAATCAATAAGCTGAGTGAAATTGGAAAGAAAAGAAATTTGGATATTATTATTACAACGCATAACCCGATTTTACTGAATAGATATGATAAAGAGAAGTTATTAGGTGTTTCTGTTGTATATAGAGACAGAGAAAAAGGAACGAGCAATTTTATTTCGCTTGTTGATATTGAACAGTATCCGAAATTACTTGCTAAAGGTGGATTGGGAGATGCCATGCTTGATGATTCGATTATCAATATGATAAAAAATCCACTTCAGCAAGCAGATTATGAATGGTTGGGGGTGTGAATATGAATGTTAGATTTATGGACACCTCTATCGTGATGAATCTCCTTGAAGTACCGCATATGTGTGCAGATGCAGAAAGTGTAAAATCGGAATTTGCTAAAGCGGTTGCAGAAAAAGAGACACTGATTCTTCCTATGTCTACAATTATAGAAAGCGGAAATCATATTGCGCATATAACTAATGGAACGATACGAAGAGAGAAGGCACTGAAATTTCAGGAGTTCCTTAAAAAGACTGCAAGAGAAGAAGCACCGTGGACTTTTTATGGAGTAGAACTTACAAAGGAAGATTTATGATATGGAGTACAGACGCCCATTTAGCCGGATACAGAGAAATGATGACTATGAAAAGGCGAAAAAATAGATAGTTTTAGAAAGCTGGAGCTGTCGCACTATGATTTCCTAATCATTGATGCGACAGCTCCATACTATTATCCATATGAAATAAACCGGCTGCGGCGCTGTACCTACAGCGTCTCAATGAACCGCATGAACGCCCTGCGGCCTTCCTCCGTGCACTTGTAGACGCCTGCGTCCTCCAGCACGTGGGTGAAGACGATGCCTGTCTCCTCCTTCAGAATATCCATCACATTGTCCTTTGTGATGCTGTCGTATTTTGGCAGGAAGGAGTCTGTCCAGTCAGCATGCTTGGCGATCTTCTCGTTGGAGCGGATGTCTTTGCCCTCCACGATATAGTCCGCCAGGATCTCCAGCTCCTCCTTCAGCCTGGAGGGAAGGACGGCCAGACCCATGACCTCGATAAGGCCGATGTTCTCTTTCTTGATATTGTGGTACTGTGCGTGGGGATGGTACACGCCCAGGGGATGCTCCTCTGTGGTGATATTGTTCCGCAGGGTCAGATCCAGCTCGTACATGTCTCCCTTCTTTCTGGCGATGGGAGTGATGGTGTTGTGGGGTGTGCCGTCTGTCTCTGCGTAGATGAAGGCATCCTCGTCCGTGTATCCTCTCCATGCCTGCAGCACGTGGTCTGCCAGGTCGATGAGACGCTTCTCATCTGCGTGGCGGATACGGAGCACGGAGAGAGGCCACTTCACGATGCCAGCCTCCACATCCTCGTAGCCGGGAATGGTCACCGGGATCTCGATGGGGGCCTTTGCCATGGCAAATGTGTAGTTTCCGCCCTGGAAATGGTCGTGGCTTAAGATAGAGCCGCCCACAATGGGAAGGTCCGCATTGGAACCCAGGAAGTAGTGGGGGAACTGCTTCACGAAGTCAAACAGCTTCACAAAAGCAGCCCGGTCGATCTTCATGGGCACGTGCTGACCGTTGAACACGATGCAGTGCTCATTGTAGTACACATAGGGAGAATACTGAAAGCCCCATCTGCTGTCGTTGATGGTGATGGGGATGATGCGGTGGGTCTCCCTGGCCGGATGGTTTGCCCGCCCGGCGTAGCCCTCGTTCTCCATGCAGAGCTGGCACTTGGGGTAGCTGCTTGCCTTTGCCGCCCCTGCCGCCGCGATGGTCTTGGGGTCCTTCTCCGGCTTGGACAGGTTGATGGTAATGTCGATCTCACCGTAGGGTGAGTCCACTTTCCACTTCATATCCTTCTTCACCCGGTAACGGCGGATGTAGTCGCTGTCCTGGCTGAATTTGTAGAAAAATTCTGTCGCAGCCTCCGGGGATTTCTCATATTCTTCCCAGAAAGTCTTCTGCACCTGGGCAGGTCTGGGCAGAAGGCAGTTCATCAGCTTCGTGTCAAACAGATCCTTGAACACCACGCTGTCCTCCACAAGGCCTCTTGCCACAGCCTCGTCAAGAAGCGCTTTTAAGATCTGCTCCAGATCCAGCTCCTCTCCTTCTATGGACACGTCCTCATAGTCATCTTCTTTGAAAATCTCCAGAAGCAGGTTGGTGGTGTAGGTTCTCTCGCACTCCGGCGTGAGACCAGTCTGAACACCGTACTCCACAAGCTTCTTTATATTCTTATATAACATTCCCTTTTCCTCCTAAATACAGGGCATCGGCCCTCACTATGACAGCCGGTGCGCCCCGTCGCCGACTTCAACTACATAGAACTCTGCCGTTTTGTGGCATTTGTCCTTGTAGCCCTTTTTCACTGTGTCGATAAATGTGTCTACCGCGTCATTTTTCACAATGCTGACTGTACAGCCGCCAAATCCGCCTCCTGTGATACGTGAGCCGATGACGCCCGGCACGCTCCATGCCAGATCCACCAGCACGTCGATCTCCTCGCAGGACACCTCATAGTCGTCCCGAAGAGAAATGTGAGACTGGTTCATATACTTTCCGAACTGCTCCACATTTCCCTCTTTCAGCGCCGCCTCTGCGTGGATGGTCCTCTGGTTCTCGTACACCGCATGCTTGGCCCGCTTCCGGCAGACTTCCTCCTGGATGGCGTCCTTGTGGGCCTCAAAGGCCTCCTCGGTCAGGTCTCCCAGGGCGCTGATATCCGTCACTTTCTTAAGATCTGCCAGAGCCCTCTCACACTCGTTTCTTCTGTCATTGTAGGCAGAGTCCACCAGGCTGTGCTTCACCTTGCTGTTGGTGATAACGATCTTTGCGTCCTCCAGCTTCACAGGCGCGTACTCGTACTGCAGCGTATTGGTGTCCAGGAAAATGGCATGGTCCTTCTTCCCCATGGCGCTGGCAAACTGGTCCATGATCCCGCAGTTGCATCCATTGAAATTGTTTTCAGAATACTGTCCGATCTGCGCGATCTCCACCATGGATACCGGGAAGCCGTACAGGTCCTTCAGCATGGTGCCTGTCAGCACTTCCAGGGAGGCTGATGAAGAAAGCCCGGAGCCGTTGGGGATATCGCCGTAGATGACTACGTCCAGACCACAGTCCATCTCGTACCCTCTTCCCCTGAAGGCCCACATCACTCCCTTCGGGTAGTTGGTCCATCCGGCTTTCTTGTCCGGTGTAAGCTCGTCAAGGCTGGTCTCGATGACTCCCAGATCCCCAAAATTCATGGAATAAAAGCGGATCTTCCGGTCCTCCCGCTTTCTTGCCGCGCCGTATGTACCGATGGTCAGCGCGCAGGGAAAAACATGTCCCCCGTTGTAGTCCGTATGTTCCCCGATGAGGTTGACACGGCCCGGCGCAAAATACAGACGGATATCCCCGCCGTCGCCGTATTTTTCTTTGAAAACGCTCAATACTTTCTCTTTCATTTCCACATACACCTTTCTCTTTTTCTATAATTATAGTTGGATTTCCCGCCAAAAACTATAAGAATAGTTGCTGAAACTATAAAAATATTGCGTTTTTCACTAATCAATCAGCCCCAGATGCTTCATGGCCTGCCAGATGCCTTCCTCCTCCACTTTCGGAGCCACATATTCCGTGTACGGATCCAGCACTTTGTCGTGTTTCCCCATGGCAATACCGTGGGCCGCGTACCGGAACATGGCCAGGTCGTTGCTGCTGTCGCCAAAGACATAGGAGCGCTCCCGCCCCAGATTAAAATAGTGCAGGATATAGTCGATGATGGTTCCCTTGGAATACCCCTTCACGATGCACTCGTAGGTGTTATCCCCCCGGTCCAGTATCTCCATATAGTCCGTGAGGAAATCAAAAAATTCTTCCTTTTTGCTCTCCCGGTCCGTGTAGGCAAAGATCTTGTCGTAGGGACAGCCGCCCTGCTCGATATACCTCTCTACTCCCAGCCCTCTGTTCTTCATGTATCTCCTGGTGTTCTCCAGGCTGTCAAACCGGGATATCCTGGAGGAGAAGTACACGTCCTCCATCCCCTCGTACAGGGCATCCACCCTGCACTTTTCCGCCATCTCCACAATAGAAGCAGCGGCCTTCGCATCCAGGTGCTCCTCGAAGATCACCTGTCCTCTGTACTCCGCATAGATGCCGCACCCGCAAAGGATGCCGTCCACCGGGAGCCTGCGTATCTCCGGCGGCACGGAGCAGGCTGTCCGGCCGGTATTGATAAAGACCAGATGTCCCTTCCTCCTGGCCTCCTCCAGAGCGTGCACGGCACTCTCCGGTATGGTCCTGGTCACCTCGCTGAGCAGGGTGCCGTCTATATCGAAAAATAAAACTGCTCTCTCCATTCTTCTTTCTCCTCTTGACTTTTCCGCGGCAGCACGGGCCTTTCCCGGCTCTGCGGCCGCCTCTATTGTAGCATGACCAGAGTCGTTCGTAAATCCTGTTTCCTGCCCGCGCCGTTTCCTCTTGACATGAAATCCGGGTTCGGACTATAATATTTTTTGTCCGTTTTCGGACTAAATCCGTTTTAATATGAACTTGCAGGAAGAGAGGACGCTATGACAAAAAACAGGAAATCCCTGGAAAAATATTATAATCTCTGGCAGGAGACGACCATTCTGTACGAGAGATGGGCGCGGCTCCACGGTCTCACCTACAACAGCCTGACTGTGCTGATAGCGGTCGCAGACAGAAGGCGCGGGACCTGTACCCAGAAGAGCATCTGCCGTGAGTGGGCCCTCCCCAAGCAGACAGTCAACACGATACTGAAGGATTTTGAAAAGCAGGGCCTGCTGGAGCTTGTCCCGCTTGAGGAGGACCGGCGCAGCAAGGCCATACAGCTCACAGAAAGGGGGCGGGACTTCTGCGGGAGTACCCTCGGGAGCCTGAAGAAGCTGGAGCTTTTTATCATGGAGCAGCTGGACCCGGCCCTCGTGGACGCCATGATCGGCGGCATGGAGCTGTTCTGTCAGTATTTTAAGAAAGGAATGGAACAAAAGCATGAAGCTTTATAGAGAATTTTTCAGCTATGTCATCCCCTCACTCCTGGCCTTCGCCCTGTCGGGTGTCTACTGTATCGTAGACGGCTTCTTTGTGGGGAACAGCATCGGCGATGTGGGACTGACCACCATCAACATCGCCTACCCGGTAGTGGCCCTCCTGCAGGCTGCCGGCACCGGCATCGGGATGGGCGGCGCCGTACACTATTCCATCCGGCTGGCAGCCGGGAAAAGGGAGGAGGCGGAGAGATACACAGACGGCACTGTACTCCTTCTCCTGGCCGCCTCCCTCATCTCCACCCTGGTCTTTTACCTGGCCTCCCCGTCTGTCCTGGCGGCGCTGGGGGCCTCCGGGCATATCCTGGACCTGGGGAACTCCTACCTGCGCATCATCGTCCTTGGGTCTGTGTTCCAGATCTTCGGCACAGGGCTTGTGCCCCTCATCCGCAACATGGGCGGCGCCTTCTACGCCATGATGATCATGGTGGCGGGCTTTCTCACAAACATTGTGCTGGACTACGCCTTTGTGTGGGTCCTGCACCTGGGCGTGGACGGTGCGGCCCTGGCTACCCTCATCGGGCAGGCGGTGACCATGGCAGGCGGACTCCTCTTTTTCCTGCGCAGGGGCGTATCCTTCCACCTGCTCCGCTCTGTCTTCTCCTCCGGAAGGGCGGGCGGACTCCTCGGAGGCATTGTGAAGATCGGGCTGTCCCCCTTCGGGATCACCTTCTCCCCCAACATCACCATCATCCTCATGAACCGTTTTCTCATGGACTACGGCGGGGAGAAGGCAGCTGCCTGCTACGCCTGCATCGTGTACGTCATTGTCATCGTGTATCTGCTGCTCCAGGGTGTGGGAGACGGCTGCCAGCCTCTCATCAGCAGGTACTACGGAGAAGACCAGGCAAAAAGCATGAAGAAGGTCTGCAGCCTGGCCTACCTGAGCGGAGTCCTCATCGCGGCCGCCTGCATGCTCCTCATCTTCCTGACCCGCTATCAGATCGGAGGGCTCTTCGGCGCCTCGGACCAGGTACGCGCGGAGGCCGGACAGGTCCTGCCCTGCTTCCTTATAAGCCTCGTCTTCCTGGCCTTTGTGCGGGTCACCACCTCCGCCTTCTACGCCACGGAAAAGACGTTCCTGTCCTACATCCTGGTGTATGCGGAGCCGGCGTTCCTCTTCCTTCTCCTTCTTTTTCTGCCGCGGCTGGCCGGTCTTACCGGCGTGTGGCTGAGCATCCCTCTTGCCCAGACGCTGACCTTTGTGACAGCGCTTGCCTGTAGGCTTTGGGTGTCATCCCGAAGCTCCGGCGGAACACGCGGTTAAAATAGGAAAGATTATTAAAGCCCGCGTCCAGGGCAATGTCCGTAATACTGGACCGGCCCTCGGCCAGTCTGCCCGCGGCGATCTCCATCCGGTACTGATTGATATACTCCACGCAGGTCATGTTCATATGCTGTTTGAAAAAGCGCATAAAATAGTACTCGCTGAGGTGGCAGACCTCTGCCAGCTCGGCCACGCTCAGTGGGTGCTGATAGTTTTCCTTTATGTACTGGAGGACCGCCCGGAGCCTCTCAATGACCTCCCGGTTCTCCTGTCTCTTCCTCTCAAACGGGACCTGCCTGTACAGAAGGAGCAGGATTTCCAGAAGCCCGGCCTTCACCTCCAGCTCATAGCCCTCCTCCTTTTCGACAAAGCTCCTCCTCAGCCGGCCGACCAGGCTCTCCAGCCTTTCAGAAAACTCCCGGCCTGTGTCCTCCGCCCGCACCACCGCCGGGAAACAGATCTCCCCCTTCTCCACAGGCGCAATGTACTTCACACCGCAGGCGTCCGTCCTGCCCCCCAGCATAGCGGGGTGGAAGACAAAGCTGTCTGTCTCCAGCAGCCTTGTCTTTCCCTCCGGTATCCCGTGGAGCATGCCTGAGGGGAGAAAAAGGAAGTCCCCTTCTTTCACCTGGCAGGGCTCCAGGTTGATAAGATAGGTGCAGCTCCCCCGCTGCACCCGCGTGATCTCAAACTCCTCGTGCCAGTGGACCGGAAGGCCGGCCAGCCCTGCCGGGTACACGCAGTGATAGTAATCTGCCGGGAACAGGCTTGTCCCGTGATGGCGCTTCTCAAGATACTGTCTTTTTTCCTCCATATCTTTTCCTCCATGGCAGGATTGTGTCAAAAACTGCTAGGAATATGCAAGTAAATCCTGCTTTTCACTTATATAATAGTAGCATACTACAAACGGAACTGAAAGGAGAACTACGCATGATCCGCAAATATACTTTTGGAAACCCATTCCCCACAGAGGCAGTCGTAAAGGAGATCCCCGCCTCCCAGGGAACGCTCCCCTGTTTTTCCATGGAAGATGGAAGTCTCGTCCTCACCATGGAGAAGGACGCTCCGGTGTACGGCCTTGGCGAGCAGGTGCGGGGCATCAACAAGAGAGGCTGGCTCTACACAAGCAACTGCACCGATGATCCCCACCACCTGGAGACCACCCACTCCCTCTACGGAGCACACAACTTCCTTCTCATAGGCGGCAGTGAGCCCTTCGGGATCTTCATCGACTATCCCGGGCGCCTCACCTTTGACATCGGCTACACGCAGAAGGACACCCTGCGCATCACCCCGGAGGACTGGGACCTGGACATCTACGTCATCCAGGAGGAGGACGGCCTTCTCCCCTCCATCGTCCGCAGCTTCCGCCAGCTGATCGGCAGAAGCTACATCCCGCCGAAGTGGGCCTTCGGCTACGGCCAGAGCCGCTGGGGGTACAAAAACGAGGCGGATGTGCGGGAGGTGGCCGCAAAGTACCAGGAGGCCGGCATTCCCCTGGACGCCATCTATCTGGACATCGACTACATGGAGCGATACGAGGACTTCACTGTGTCAGAAGAGAAATTCCCGGATCTGCCCGCCCTGGCTGCGGACATGAAAAAGGAGGGCATCCACCTGGTCCCCATCATCGACGCCGGCGTCAAGATTGAGGATGGCTACTCTGTCTACGAGGAAGGAAAAGCGGCCGGCTACTTCTGCAAGGAGGAGGACGGCACCGACTTTGTGGGAGCTGTGTGGCCGGGACGGGCGCATTTCCCGGATATGCTGAACCCGGAGGCCAGGAGATGGTTTGGCCTGAAATACAAGTTCCTTCTGGACCAGGGCATCGACGGCTTCTGGAACGACATGAACGAGCCCGCCATCTTCTACTCCGAGAAACGTCTGAACAAAGTATTTGACGAGGTGGCCTCCATGAAGGGGCAGAACCTGGATCTGGACAAGAACAATCACCTGCTGGGCCTTGTGAACACCCTGGCAAACAACCCGGAGGATTACCGGAGCTTCTACCACCAGCCGGGCGGCGGCCTTCCCAGAGTGCGCCACGACAAAGTCCACAACTTGTACGGCTATAACATGACCCGGGCAGCCGGGGAGGCTTTTGAGGAGCTGGAGCCGGACAAGAGGATCCTTATGTTCTCCCGCTCCTCCTACATCGGTATGCACCGCTACGGCGGCATCTGGCAGGGAGACAACCTGTCCTGGTGGTCCCATCTGCTCATGAACGTGAAAATGATGCCTTCCCTTAGCATGTGCGGCTTCCTCTACACAGGGGCGGACCTGGCAGGCTTCGGGGCGGACACCACGGAGGATCTGGTGATGCGCTGGCTCCAGTTCGGCATCTTCACCCCGCTCATGCGGAACCACTCCGCCATGGGCACAAGGGAGCAGGAGGCTTACCGCTTCTCAAACGCAAAGGCGCTGGGACAGATCATCAAGCTCCGCTACTGCCTGCTGCCCTACCTGTACAGCGAGTACATGAAAGCGGCTCTCAACGACGACATGCTCTTTCAGCCCCTGTCCTTCGCCTACCCGGATGACGCTTTAGCTGCCCAGGTGGAGGACCAGATCCTCCTTGGCGAGAGTCTTATGCTGGCCCCCGTCTATCAGCAGAATGCCGCAGGCCGCTACGTCTACCTGCCGGAGGACATGCTCTGCGTGACCACCTCCGGGCCGGAGGATTTCCGCTGTCAGAAAATGACGGCCGGACACCACTATGTACCTGTGGCGGAAGAGGAACTCATCTTCTTCGTCCGCAAAGGCCATCTCCTTCCTCTGGCAGAGGCGGCAAAAAATGTGGAAGAACTGGACGCATCCCGCCTGCATGTCATCGCTTACCCTGCGGATACCTGCTGCTACACACTCTACGATGATGACGGCTACGGAAAAGACTACGAGGATCCCTCCCACCTGTCCGCTATTGACGTGACAGCAGACGGCGGGGTAAGATATGAGGGATCACAGGAAAGGACTATCGACATATGTTTCATCTGCTCTTAGCGATCATTTACCTTGCATTTATAAGCCTGGGCCTTCCCGACGGACTCCTTGGGTCCGCCTGGCCCTCCATGTACCAGGAATTCCAGGTGCCGGTGTCCTACGCCGGCATCATTTCCATGATCATCGCGGCAGGCACCATCATCTCCAGTCTCCAGAGCGACCGGCTGACCCTGCGCCTGGGGCCCGGAAAGGTGACAGCTATCAGTGTGGCCATGACAGCGGCCGCCCTGTTCGGCTTCTCCTTCAGCCACTCCTTCATCCTTCTGTGCCTGTGGGCCATCCCCTACGGCCTGGGTGCGGGCAGCGTGGACGCCGCCCTCAACAACTATGTGGCTCTCCACTACTCCAGCACACACATGAGCTGGCTCCACTGCATGTGGGGTGTGGGAGCCTCCGCAGGCCCCTACATCATGGGCCTTGTGCTCTCCGGCGGCGCCCCCTGGAACACCGGCTACCGGTATGTCGGCATCCTGCAGGTCATCCTCACGGCCATCCTGCTCCTCAGCCTTCCCCTGTGGAAGAACCGGCAGACCGGAACGGACTGTGAGGCCTCCCGGGGACATGCCCCGGAGGACTCCGGACAGACCGCCCCGGCAAAGCCCTTGTCCTTAAAGCAGATCGCCGCCATCCCCGGGGCAAAAGAGGTCATGGTGACCTTCTTCTGCTACTGCGCCCTGGAGCAGACGGCAGGGCTCTGGGCAGCCAGCTACCTTATGCTCCACGAAGGCATCTCCTCCGAGACCGCCGCTTTCTACGCCAGCCTCTTCTACATCGGCATCACCGTGGGAAGGGGGGCCAGCGGCTTTCTCACCATGCGCTTTAACGATACCCGGATGATCCGGCTGGGTCTGATCCTGATCCTTGCAGGCGTGCTGACTATCCTCCTGCCCCTGGGCGGAAACACGTCCCTGGCAGGGCTGATCATCGTGGGCCTTGGCTGTGCGCCTGTGTACCCCTGTGTCATCCACTCCACACCGGAGCGCTTCGGCGCAGACCGGTCCCAGGCACTTATCGGCGTCCAGATGGCTTCTGCCTACGTGGGCACCTGCCTCATGCCGCCTGTCTTTGGACTGATGGCAAACCACATCAGCATTTCCCTGTTTCCTTTCTATCTGCTTGCCATCCTTGTACTGATGTTTGTGATGCACGAGAAGATGCTGAAGAAAACCGCAAAATCCCTTTAAAATAAGGAGGAAGGAACATGCAGATCACACTGCGCAGCGACGGGCGGGAGATCAAATCCCACGGGGACTACGCTTTCCCCGTGCTTGTCAGCCCTGAGCGGCTGGACGCCTACGAGATGGGCAGCTTTGCCTGCCACTGGCACCCGGAGATTGAGTTTACCCTGATCCTTACGGGCGAAATCCTGTACCAGGTCAATGACCGCACCTATCACCTGAAAAAGGGGGACGGCGTCTTCTGCAACGCCAACATGCTGCACACAGGCCGCCACGCGGATAGCCATGACTGCACCTATCTGTCGGTCACCGTCAACCCTTCCCTTCTGTACGGCTACGAGGCCAGCCTTCTGCAGACCAAGTTCATCCAGCCCGTGACAGAAAACCCGCTTCTCCCCTCCGCCTCCTTCTCCAGGGAGGTTCCCTGGGAGAGGGAGGTCCTCTCCCATCTGGACACGATCCGGCAGCTCTGGCAGGAGCCGCCACGCTCCTACGAGCTGCGGCTCCTCACGGAGCTCTACCAGATCTGGATCCTGCTTTTTGACCACCTGGACCTGGATGCACGCCCCTCCTCCGGGGATGTGCGGGAGCTGGAGCGGCTGCGCCGCATCGTCACCTTCATACACGGACATTATATGGAACACATCTCTCTGGAGGATATCTCCGGCTGCGTCAACATGTGCAAGAGCGAGTGCTGCCGCCTGTTCAAGCGGAACATGAACCAGCCTCTCTTTGACTACCTCCTCCACTACCGCATCCGGCAGAGCATTCCCCTTCTCGTCCAGGGGAAGGACAGCATCACGGACATTTCCCTGCAGTGCGGGTTCTCCAGCCCCTCCTACTACACAAAACTGTTCCGCAAGTTTATGGGCTGCACCCCCAGGGAGTACACGAAATCGGTCCATGCAAAGAAACAAAGCTGACCATGAATTTCTGGGGGCAGAGCACCCTCTTATACTGCAAAAACAGCGCCTCGCAGGAAATATAATTCCCGCGGGCGCTGTTTTTCACTGTTTTCTATCTCTTCATCCAGACGAAATCCCATCCGGACAGTTCCACTGTCTCTGTTTCCTGTGTGACGCCTGTCACAAGGTTTGTGTACTGCGCTTTTTCCGGCATCCAGATGGTGCGTCCCTCATCGCTGAAATTAAACACAGCGTGAAGTTCCTCATCTCCAGCCCTGCGCACGATCCAGAGGATGGAGTTGTCGTTGTAATCCTTTGTGTACACCTCTGCATCCGCGCAAAACACGGCTTCTGTCCTTCGGATCTTCTCCAGCTCTTCCAGTCCTGCGAAAATCCGGCCCTGTACGCTGGACCCGTCTTTGATGCGCTCTGTCAGATCCCAGCAGAATTTCCCCCTGTGGATATATCTGGAGTCGGGCGCTTTGTCCGGGTCCTCCTTGTAGGTGTAGTCGTTCACCTGGCCGATCTCGTCCCCGCTGTAGAGCATGGGGATGCCGGACTGGGTAAACATATAGGCGTGGAGCATGAGATCCCTGCGGATGGCGCAGGCCATTTTCTCCTGGTCCTGTTCAAATCCCGCGCTCTCCACACCGCACATGGAAGCTGTGGTGGCGCAGAATCTGGCGTCCCCGGTAACCGGGTCCTCGTTGTACAGTTCGCCCCGGCTTACGCTTCCCTCTGTCTTTCCCTGGAAATAGTCATTCAGATATTTCTTGTGGGACACTTCCTCCATGCCCCACTCACGCAGGGAGGCATAGTCCAGCCCCCAGCCGATGTCGTCGTGACACCGCAGGTAGTTGAGGAATGTGTACTCTCTCGGGAGAGAGCAGACCACGTCCATCTGTCTGCGAAGCAGGCGGATATCCCTTGTAGCCACCGTATGCCAGGTAGTGGCCATGGTGGTCACATTGTAGAGCATGTGGCACTCCGGCTTCTCCACTGTGCCGAAATAGGGAGCCACCTCTTTTGGCTCCATGACCACTTCTCCCAGGAGCACGATCCCCGGGCACACGATCTCGCCGATCATGCGCATCATGCGGACAATGGTGTGGACCTGGGGCAGGTTCCGGCAATTGGTCCCCAGCTGCTTCCAGATATAGGGCACTGCGTCGATGCGGATGATGTCCATGCCCTGGTTGGCCAGATAGAGGAAATTGTACATCATCTCGTTGAATACCCTGGGGTTGCTGTAGTTCAGATCCCACTGGTAGGGGTAAAACGTCGTCATCACATAGTGTCCCATCTCCGGCAGATAGGTAAAATTACCCGGCGCTGTGGTGGGAAATACCTGGGGCACCGTCTTCTCATACTCCCGCGGGATAGCCGGGTCGGCGTAGAAGAAATACCGGCTCATGTACTCCCCGTCTCCCTGGCGGGCTTTCCTGGCCCACTCGTGATCCTCGGAGGTGTGGTTCATGACAAAATCCATGCACAGGCTGATCCCTTTTTCATGGCATTTTTCCGCCAGGCGGGCCAGATCTTCCATGGTCCCAAGCTCCGGCTTCACTTTCCGGAAGTCCGCCACGGCGTAGCCTCCGTCTGATCTCCCTTTCGGGGAGTCCAGGAAGGGCATCAGATGCACGTAATTCACATGGCACTTCTCCAGGTAGGAGAGTTTCTCCTCCACCCCTTTTATAGTTCCGGCAAAGTTGTCAATGTACATCATCATGCCCAGCATGTCTCTCTTCCGGTACCATGCGCCTTCCGCCTCCCGCCGGGCATCCAGCTTCTTCAGTTTGCCGTTTCTCTGGTCATAGTACCATTTCATCTGGTCGCAGAGCTCGGCAAACATGTCATCGTTGCCGTACAGCTCCATGTACAGCCACCGCAGCTCATCGTGATGCCGGCCAAGCCTCTCCGCAAAAATCCGGTCGGTGGCCGCCTTTCCTGCGGGCTTTCTTTTCTTCGCTGTTTTTCCTGCCATCTGTCTTATCCCCCGATTGTAATCAATTTAGTCTTCACATACAAAATGCCACTGGTACGCCTGGTACTCTCCTTCCAGCACCGGCTTTGGCACACCCACTTCCCGAAGGACCGTGCTGTTGTACAGCATGCCGGTCTCTGTATCACGGTACATGGTGTTCTCTTTCAGCCCTCTGACTTTGATGTAGTCCACAGTCATGTTGGCATGTTTCCGGATGCCCACTACCTGCACGAGAGCTTCCTTCCGGTCTTCGGACACAAACTCCCAGGCCCCCTGGTTGTCAGTCTGGGGATTGGTGAGTCGGTAGTAGTCTCCTCTCTGCACAAGAGCCGCATACTTTTTATACTCCGCGATCTGGCGGCGGATCTCCTCTTTGTCCTCCGCACTCAGTTCATTTAGGTTCAGCTCATAGCCGAAGGTGCCTGCCATGGCCACCATGCCCCTTGTCTTCATGGATGTGAGACGCCCTGTCTGATGGTTGGGCGAGGCGGACACATGGGCTCCCACAGAGGAAGCCGGGTAAATGAAGGAGGTTCCGTACTGGATCTCCAGGCGGTCAATGGGATCTGTATTGTCGCTGCACCAGATCTGAGGCGTATAGTACAGCATGCCCGCGTCAAAGCGTCCCCCGCCGCCGCTGCATCCCTCGATGAGAATATCCGGATACCGGTCCACCAGCCTCTCCAGGAAATCATAGAGTCCCAGCACATAGTCGTGGAGCACCCGCCCCTGGCTGTCCGCCGTGGCGGAATAGATGTCCGCAAGGCTCCGGTTCATATCCCATTTCACATATTCCACATTGCCCTGGTCCAGGACAGCGCAGATCTTCTCGTAGATGTAATCCACCACTTCTTTTCTGGAGAAATCCAGGACAAGCTGGTATCTGGAGCGGTTGGGGCGGCGTCCCGGTATGACGAATGCCCAGTCCGGATGCTCCCGGTAGAGATCGCTGTCCTCGTTGACCATCTCCGGCTCGATCCAGATACCGAATTTCAGTCCCATGCCGTTGATCTTTTCGATGAGTTCCCCAAGCGTGCAGCCCAGTTTTTCCTCGTTGACAACCCAGTCTCCCAGGCCCCGCATGTCGCTGTCTCTCTTTCCAAACCAGCCGTCGTCCAGGACGAACATCTCGATCCCTAAGTCCGCTGCCTGCTGCGCCAGCGCAAGAAGGCTGTCCCCTGTAAAGTCAAAGTAGGAGGCCTCCCAGCTGTTGAGAAGAATAGGACGCACAGTCTCTTTATATTTTCCTCTGCACAGATGGGAACGGATGCAGCGGTGCATATTCTGGGACAGCTTTGAAAGCCCTTCGGAGGAGTAGCTTAAGATCACCTCCGGAGACTGGAACTGCTCTCCCGGGTTCAGCGGGTAGGCAAACTGCTCCTCGCTCATTCCCATGAGCAGACGGGTCTGGTAATACTGGTCCTGTCCTGCCTCGCTCTGAAATCCCCCGCTGTAGACGAACGTCATGGCGTAGCAGCTTCCTGCGTCTTCCGTGGCATCATGCTCCGCCAGGATCACCGCCGGGTTGTACTGGTGGCTGGAAGTTCCCCGAAGGCTTCCGATCTTTGCCACGCCGTGTCCAACAGGCATCCGCTGGCAGTTTCTCTCCATGGCATGGCGGCCGTAAAATGTAATAAAATCATACGCTCCGCCCACAAGGTCCAGGCAGGCCGGCGCCAGCTTCTTGACAGAGATATGCCCTTTGCTGGCATTGACAATCTTCACACTTCTTGTGATCACATCATACTGGGGCAGCACGCCGTAGAGAAGCACCGCCTGCACCCCTGTCACCGGATCTGCCAGCACCACCTCCAGGGTCTGGGCCTCGTCCGTGTCCGCGTACACAGCCGGAAGGCCGGGAAGGGAGTACTTTCCTTCTTTGATGGTATGGCTCACATACCGGAAATCACTGGCATAAGTACGGTCCGTGTTTTTGATGATGCAGGCCGGCGTGCGGTAGTCCCCGGTTCCCAGGGACGGGAACTCCTGGGGCAGCGCGTCCATAGAGTAGGTCCTGTCCGTTTCCGCCTCATAGGGGTTTCCTGAAAATCCCCGGTCATAATAGGTCAGCAGATAATCCATGCACCCTTCCGCTGTCTTTCCGTAGTACAGGTGCAGAAGGAAGCCGTACCGGTCTATCTGCATCTGATACGTGGTATTTCTTGTGTGTAATGTGATGGTCTTATACTTTTCATCATAATTAATGCTCATTTTGTCTCTCCTGCTCTGTAAGTTATCAAGTGCCGCAAGAGCGGGTACATATACCTTCCGGTACACAGGCCCGCTCTGCGGCAGATACATCCATCTGTATGGTGTATCTGAATGTATTTATTTTACAGCACCATTTACAACACCGTTGATGATCTGTTTCTGGCAGATCACGTAGAAGATAAGGATCGGGATCAGCGCCAGCAGATAAGATGCAAATGCCAGGTTGTAGTTTGTACCAAACTGCGTCTGGAAATTCAGCTGTGCCAGAGGCAGTGTGTTCTGCCCTGTACCGGACATGATGACAAGTGGTGTCATCACATCGTTCCATACAGCCAGTGCTGTGATGATGGCCACTGTAGCGTGCATAGGCTTCATGATGGGGAAGATGACTTTCCAGTAGGTGCGCCATGTGCTGGCACCGTCCACCCTGGCCGCCTCCTCCAGGGCAATGGGAATGTTCACCAGGTACCCTGAGTACAGGAGCACGTTCATAGGCATATAGAATACCACATACAGGATGATAACACCAGCCCAGTTTGCAAGTCCCAGCTCCGCTGTCTGTTTTGCCAGAGGCATCATCAGGATAGCGAAAGGTACGAACATACCGCTTACAATGAAGAGGTACACGAATTTATAAAATTTGCTGTGGGCGCGGTTCCGGCCGATGGCGTATCCCATCATGGAGTGGAGAAGGATGGAAAGCACCACGGTCACAACTGTGATGAGGACACTGTTTCCAAGGGATCTCCAGAAGTCTGTCACCTCCATGGCCTGGGCAAAGTTGGAAAGACTCCAGCTCTCCGGGAGGGAGAGGATGCCGGAGATGCTGTTGGTCATCTCAGAGGGCTGCTTAAATGCGATCACGACAGCCATGTACAGCGGGAACACGATGGTGCTCAGTCCCAGGATGAGAAGGACCACGACCGGCCAGTTTGTCTTGACTTTATCTACTTTTTTATTCATTATAACTGCTCCTCCTTCCTGCTGGAGATGCTCATCTGTGCCGCGGAGATAGCCACGATCACGATGAAGAAGATGACGGCGTTAGCGCTCTGGTAACCGAAGCTTCCGCCCTTCATACCATTGTTGTAGATCAAGAATGAAATGGACTCTGTGCTCTGTGCAGGTCCTCCCTGTGTCATGGCCATGATCTGGTCAAATACCATGAGGAAGTTCTTCACGCACAGCACCATGTTGATGGTGAAGAAGGGGATGATCAGCGGGAAGGTCAGATGTCTGAACTGCTTCCATCCCGTAGCTCCGTCCAGGGAGCCTGCCTCGTACACATCCTCCGGCACGGTCTGCAGACCGGAGATGTAGATGATGGTGTTCATGGCTATATTCTGCCAGCAGCACACGATGACGATGGCAAACCAGGCCGTGCTCTCGTTGGAGAGAAGGCTGGAGCTCAAGGTCTCGCTTCCGATCATCTCGCCGAGAGCCGGAAGGATGTAGGTGAACAGATACTGGAACACATAACCTACTACCAGGGCGCCAAGCACGTTTGGCAGGAAGTAGGCTGCCCGGAAAAATCCTTTTGCCCGGATCTTGCTGTTCAGCCCCAGGGCCAGAATCAGACTGATCACATTGGTGATGATGGTGGCACAGATGGCCAGCTTAAATGTAAACAGGTAGGAGCCGCCCACACGTGAGTCCGTGAACAGGTCCATGTAATTCCGAAGGCCTACCCAGTCGTAGGTCCCAAAGCCTTTAAAGTTCGTGAAGCTGTAGATAACGCCCCGGATCAGAGGGATGGTGTTAAAGCACACAAATAATGCCAGGATCGGTATCGTTATCAACAGGAAGGTGCGTTTTCTCTCATTTTTCATTGTATCCCCACTCCTTTCCTACTACTCATTGCCGCCGTTTTCTTCGTACTCCTGTACTTCGCGGATGATGTCGCGGTTGTACCGCTGCCAGTCCTTATCGAATCGTGCCAGGAAGGCGTCTGTATCCTTGTCGATCACATAGGTCTGAAGGATCGCGTCCGCAGCCATCTCCGACGGATAGTAGTGGTCCTGGTAGTCGGTCATGTTGCCGGACTCTATGTACTCGGTCATGCCGCCCACGTAGGGGGCCAGCTCAAAGTCTCCCTCGCGGCAGGGAATGGCATTCTGGTCATCCACATAGGCCTGGATGTTCTCATCCTCCAGCAGGAAGTCAAGGACTTCATAGGCAGCCTCCTTGTTGGGGCAGTCCGCTGTCACGCAGAAGCCAAGGTCGATACCGGAGTTCAGCGTGTTGCCGTCTGAAGAGTCGCTGGCAGGCATAACGAAGGAGTCAATGTTCATATCCGGATTGACAGAAAGGATCTGGGGAACCGCATAGCTTCCGATGGGGTACATGGCGGACTCGCCTCTTGCAAAGGCTGTACATGCGTCGTTGTAGCCGTATGCCACCGGGTCCTCCGGGCCGTACTCCATAAGCTGGATATATTTCTCAGCAGCCTCTGCGTAGCCTTCTGTAAAGTTCGCCTCTCCTCTGTTCACCTGCTTGCACAGGTCAGCGGGAGCTAAGTCCACCGCGATACCGTTCCAGGGCGCCAGACATGTCCAGGTGTCACGGAAGCCAAAATAGAAGGGAAGGATGCCCTCCGCCTCTATCTCCTCGCACAGATCCATCAGTTCGCCCCAGTTGGTGGGGATCTCCCATCCGTGCTCCTCAAACATATCCTTGTTGTAGAGGATACCTGCCGCATTTGCCATATATGGCACGATGTAAGTTCCGTCCGTCGGAACGATCTCCAGGGCCTCCGCAATGTCTATGTAGGACTCCTTGATATTCTGCATGCCTTCGTAGTCCGATACATCAGCCAGGATTTCCGCATCCACATAGTATGAATAGTTGATATCACCGCCGATGCCGATGATATCCGGGTAGTCTTCCCGGATAAACCTTGTCCTCATGATGGTAGACGCATCGTTAGGGGAGTCGATGGTCAGATGGATATCGTCGTGGGTGGCATTGAACTGTTCTTCCACCTGGTCAAAGTAGGTAGCCGCCTCCGGCTTGTACTGCAGGATCTCGATCTCGGTCTTCCCGCTGGACTCGCCGCTTCCCGAGCAGCCCGACAGCATCAGCCCGCCGGTCATGACCAGGACCAGCGCCGCACTGAGATATCTTGCACTTTTTCCTCTCATTTTCATATCTCCTTTCTTCCTTTATGCTTTCTTTTTTACGGTAGCTTCATTTTAACATATCAATATGCGTCTATAAATACCGCTGTTTTTTTTGTTTTATGCCTTTATACTTGTTTTCACCCTATATATTGATGTCATTTAGCATTTTGGTATATAATGATGTCAGATACAAAAGATACCGAAAAAATGCTGCAGGAGGTGAATGTATGAGCAATGTACTGTACTCCATCTTTCCAAGCGAGAACTTTATAGACCTGGGGCTTTACCAGTATGGGTGGGAACAGTGTGACCCGGCCCACTCCTTCGGGCCTGCTGCCAGGAACCACTATCTGTTCCACTATGTCATATCCGGGACCGGCACTCTGACCGCGGAAAATTCCCGCCGGGAGTCCATTACCTACAATGTCAAGAGCGGCCAGGGGTTTATGCTCTTCCCACACCAGATCTGCACCTACATCGCTGACAGCGAACTCCCCTGGGAGTACACCTGGCTTGAATTTGACGGGCTGAAAGTAAAGGAGTTCATCGAGACTGCCGGGCTCACCATGAACACACCCATCTACCGGCCCCGGCACAAAGACATTGCACAACAGATGACGGATGAGATGCTCTACATCGCCAACCATTCCCAGGAGTCCCCCTTACATCTGATCGGCCATCTGTACCTCTTTCTGGACTATCTGGCAAAGTCCAACTCCTCCCCCATCCAGACCCAGGGGAACAGGATGCGGGACTTCTATATTAAGGAAGCCCTCTCTTTCATTGAGCAGAATTTCCAGAATGATATCTCAGTGGAGGACATTGCCGCTTTCTGTAATCTGAACCGGAGCTACTTTGGAAAGATCTTCCGAGACACCGTAGGGAAATCTCCCCAGGAGTTTTTGATCTCCTACCGCATGTCCAAGGCGGGAGAACTTCTGAAGATGACGTCCCTGTCTATTGCGGACATCGGAAACGCGGTGGGCTATCCGAACCAGCTGCATTTCTCAAGGGCATTTAAAAACGTGTACGGCGTATCCCCCAGAGCGTGGCGGTACGAACAGCAGGAGAAAATGGAGTAGTTGATCCTTAAACATCCTCCCTATATCGAACATTTTATATCGCACGATATTATATTGATATTTTCGTCTGATTTGTGTATAATAACAATATATAAACCACACCTCGAAGGGAGGAATTTGTATGATCATTACTGCAACCGAATTTAAAACCAACCTTGGAAAATATCTGGAAATAGCGGCGTCCCAGGATATTTTTATTACCAAGAACGGCAAAAATATTGCCCGCCTTACAAGCCCCGCTGTCAATAAACTGGCTCTTCTTGATGATCTTGTGGGAATTATTCCAGAAAATCAGACAATGGATGAAGATACTATACGAGAGGAGCGGTTGGCCAGACAATGAGAATACTGATTGATACCAATGTCATTATGGATATTATCCAAAGACGAGAACCGTTTTTCGCAGACTCCTACCTGGCGTTCCGCAAGGCCATAGAAAATGATGTGGAATGTCTCATCTCCGCATCTGCTGCCACAGATATTTTCTATATACTCCGCAAAGCGTTTCAGTCCGCTCAAAAGGCAAAGGATCGGATTGAACAGCTTTCTCAAATTGTCACATTTGCTGATGTACAGAGTGTAGATATTCACACCGCACTCATGCGCTCTATGCCCGACTTTGAAGATGCCGTTGTAGACGCTGTGGCGGAGCGGAACGGTGCAAGCTATATTCTCACAAGGAATATCAAAGATTTTGCCGGTTCCTCTGTTCCGGCGATCACACCGACTGAATTTTTGAAAAAGTAACATCAAAAAACGGAAGTAATCCACTGAAAACAATAGGGATACTTCCGTTTTCAAATTTTGTCTTATTCTTCCGCCTTCAGCAGGAACAGCCTGGAGTCAAAGTCCTGGGGCGCCTGCTCCCGGTCTGTCACTTCCCCGGCAGTTCCGTCTGTCGTGATAAGGCCGATGTTCATCAGCTCATCGCCGTAAAAGCTTCCATACGGCTTTTCTGTCTCTTTTCTTACCTGGACCTCATATCTCGCCTCCGGGTCCAGCCCTTTGAGCGGAAGCCTTGTGTAAGCCAGGTTGGCGCCGGAGAGCGTCCTGTACCAGCCTGCCACAGCCTCCTTTTTGTCCGGGCTTACCGCCATCCAGGCGGTGACATTTCCCTCAAAAGGACTTTCCAGCCTGTAGAAGGTGCCGAACTGGAGAAGCCGTCTGTATTTTTTCATAAAGCGGATCTGCTCCTTCACCGCCTTCTGCTCCTCATCCGTCAGCGTATTCAGATCCAGCTCGTAGCCAAATGTTCCGAAAAAGGCCACATTGGCTCTTGTGTGAAGGGGCGCCGTCCTGCCTGTCTGGTGATTGGGGATGGTGGACACATGACTGCCCATGCTGCTCACCGGATAGCAGTAGGAGCTGCCGTACTGGATCTTCAGTCTCTCCACCGCATCTGTGTCATCACTTGTCCATGCCTGGGGCGCGTAGTACAGCATGCCCGGGTCAAACCTGGCCCCGCCGCTTGCACAGGACTCGAAAAGAACATGGGGGAACTCCCTTGTCAGCCTTTCGTACAGGCTGTACACGCCGAGAATATACCGGTGGAACACTTCCCCCTGCCGGTCCGCCGGAAGCGCCACAGAAAAGCACTCTGTAATGCTCCGGTTCATGTCCCATTTAATATAGGAAATCTTTGCCTCTGACAGGATCTTTCTCATCATATTGTAAATGCAGTCCACCACTTCTTCCCGGGAGAAATCCAGCACATACTGGTATCTGCCGTGAGAAGTGGCTCTTCCCGGCACATGAAGGATCCAGTCCGGGTGGGCCCGGTAGAGATCTGAGTCCTTGTTCACCATCTCCGGCTCAAACCAGAGACCGAACTTCATTCCCATATCCTCGATCTTCTGCGCCAGGCCCGTGATCCCCTCCGGCAGCCTTTCTGTGTTGGGTGTCCAGTCACCAAGACCTGCCTGGTCGCTGCACCGCGCGCCGAACCAGCCGTCGTCCAGGACGAACATCTCCACGCCGCACGCCTTTGCCTTTCCGGCAATCTCCAGGATCTTCTCCTCTGTAAAGTCAAAGTAGGTGGCTTCCCAATTGTTGATAAGGATGGGGCGCTCCCGGTCCCTCCAGTATCCCCTGGCCAGCCTTTTCTGATACAGCCGGTGGAACGTCTGGCTCAGATCATTCAGTCCTCGGTCTGTGTAGACCATCACCGCCTCCGGTGTCTGGAAAGTCTCCCCGGGCTCCAGCTTCCAGTCAAAGCCGTCCGGGTGGATCCCCAGAAGCACTCTTGTTGTGTCGTGGGCCCCCACTTCCGCCTGGGCCAGGAAATTGCCGCTGTACACAAGGCTGAAACCTATGGCCTCCCCCTGGAATTCATCCGCATGGGGACGCTTCAGTATGACAAATGGATTATGCTCGTGGGAGGAATGTCCTCTTCTGCTGCCCACCGACTGCACACCGTACTCCAGCTTTCTCACCCGGGTATGTCTCTCTCTTGCCCAGGCGCCGGAGAACTGCATCCACTCGTAGTCGTGGTCCGGCAGATCCATGCAAAGGCTCATGGCTGTCGTCAGATGCAGATCCTTCTCCCCTCTGTTCACAAATCTGGCATTGCGGGCCAGGATCCCCTTTTTGGCAAAAATGGTGTAGGACAGTTCCAGGCCAAGCCCTGTCATCCCATCCTCCAGCGCCACAGTCAGTGTCTCCGCCTCATCGTCAGCCTCCGTGTAGGTGGCCGGAAGTCCTTCCAGAGACGGCTTTCCTTTCCTTACCCTGTGTTCTTTATAAATAAAATCCGAGATCCTGCTTCCACTCTCCTGCAGAACCTCCACAGCCGGGGCGCGGTAATCCCCTGTTCCGTAAGAAGGATACTCCTGCTTGATATGTTCAAGTGAAAACGCCTTGTTGCCTTCAAACACGCAGGACGCCATGGGCCTTGGCAGGCTCTCCAGCAGATAGGAAAAATCCTCCCTGTCATGTACCCTTTTCCCAAAATAGAGCTGTCCCAGATGTCCGCTGGGAAGCACCTGCATAATATAACTGATCTCTTCATTATAAAGATGAAATGTCCTGTTCTCTTCTCTCCATACCATACTCATCTCTCTTCTGCCTCCTGTCTGAAAAGTCTTTTGTCTCTTCGCTTTACTGCTCCCACCATTATATATAAAAGGGAGCTCCCGCAACAGGTTATTACGTGATAAAAAACAGTCAGAATGTTAACTGACGCTCTTCGTTTTTCTTTCTGTAGGCAGAGGGCGTCACCCCCATCCTGGCCTTGAAGATCTTGGAAAATCCCAGCGTATCCTGGTAGCCGCAGGACATGGCCACGCTCTCTATGGACAGTTCCGTGATCTCCAGAAGCTGGGCGGCCCTCGTGATGCGGAAGCTGGTCAGATACTCTTTGGGCGACAAGTGAAGATGTTCTTTAAAGAGGGTGCAGAGATAGCTCCTGTTGATGCCCACATAGTCGGCGATCTCCCCCACCTGCACCGGGTAGGAATAGTGGTTCTGGATATACTCCACCGCCTTGCGGATATAGAGGTTGTCATCTTTTTCCTTCCGTCCCTCCCCGATCTCTATATTTTCTGCCAGCACAGAGAAAAACTGATATAGCAGCCCTTCCAGCAGATACTCGTTTGCCACTGTGTAATTCTTGTTCTCCAGCATAGTCTGGACAATCTTCTCCAGCTTCTCTCCGCTGGAACACTGGTAGATGGGATGCCCGCTGCCAAGGCCCAGATCCCGCAGGTACTCTCCTGCCCGCTCCCCGGAAAATCCGATCCACACGTACGTCCAGGGATCTTCTTTATCCGCCTCATAAAATGTCAGTACCTCCGGTTCAATGAGAAAGCCCTGTCCCCCGCGGAGCCGGTACTCCTCATTTCCCACCGTGAACCGGCCTTTCCCTTTTATGATATAGTGAAGAATATAATTGGGTCTGACCGCAGGGCCGAAGCTGTGCAGGGGCAGGCACTGGGCGTAGCCGCAGAAACAAAGATACAGATCTGAAAATTTTCTGTTTTTTAACTGCAATACATGTGCGTCTTCCATACAAAACTCCTCCGGCTTTTTAGTCTCTCAAAGGCAATAAGATGGTGATCTTCGTTCCCTCGTTCTCCTGGCTGACAATATTGATACCGTAGTCCATCCCGTAGATCATCTTGATCCGGTTGTCCACATTGTTGACCCCGATGCCTGTGAAATGCTCTGTCTTCTGTCCGTTTTTCCCCCGGATATCCATGAGCTTCTCCGTGGTCATGCCGACGCCGTCGTCTTCAATGTCTACAATTACTACTTTGCAATACTCACTCATATTTCACACAAAAGAAACAGGACGCATGCCTTATGAAAGCACGCGCCCCGGCTCACTCCTCTAAGATTTTCTGATGGCAAAACGCAGCTCCAGATTACTGTCAGAGGAAACAAGGAACTGATCATGTACAGGAGCTCCCCAGCTGTCGTCTCCTCCCACGCCCATCTGGGCTGCCAGTATCCGTACCCATGTGTAGTGCACAGGCGGCAGCTCCTCCTGGTGGGCGGCGGCCTCCAGCTCATAAGCGCTCCAGGGCAGCACGCTGTTTTCAAAGGATCCATCCTCCGCCTGGAAGCAAAGGCCTGCTCCTTCGTCGTCTGTCACTTCCACCCATCTTACCCCTGTGTGATTGCCGCATTCCTGGGGCACAAGATAGGGTGATACATTGTCCGCCGCGGTACTTTCGTAGACGCCCAGCTTCGCGCCCTCCCTGCGGTCAATGTAATTTTCCTCCGGTCCATATCCATAATATCTTACATTATGATACCTCTCTTTGAGACGGAAGTCCATACCAAAAGCCGGAAGATGAGGCAGATCCTTTTCCCCTCTGTAAAGAAGGTGGACGTGGATCACGCCGTCCCCTGTCACGGTGTAGGTGACAAAGCTCTTTGTCACAGGCACTACAGGCAGGGTGTACTCAAAAGTAATACTTACTTTGTCCTTCTCCTCCTGCATATCTCCGCCGGTAAGTTTCGGGAACAGCCCTGCTGTCATCCACGGGGCGCAGGCAGATCCAAGCTTCGCGCCCCTGTCATTGTCTGTAAGGGCCCGCCAGTATGTCAGTTTCGGCGTTCTTGTAATATATTCTTTCCCGTCATAGCACAGGGAGGCGATGCCGCCTTCCGCTTTAGAGAACATGACAGTAAACCCTTCGCCTCTTACACCGATATTCACATCGCCGTGTATGATCTCCATAGGAACTTTTTTCTCTTTCTTTTCTTCTTCCACCTTTTTCACATGCTGGCCAAAGCAGATCTCATAGCCTGCCTTGGCCCACAGTGTGTCTTCTGAAAGAAGCATCTGCACTTCAAAGATATACTCCCCTGGCTCTTTCGCATCCGGGTAATCCAGCTCCACGAAAGCTTCGCTCCGGGCAGGGATATCAATATCGCTGCGGGTCTTTTCAAACAGGCAGACGCCGTCTCTTAGCAGCCGGTATCTGAATGTATATCCGCCTGTGGTGATAAACAGGTTCTCGTTTCGCACGGTGACGCCTTCTTCAGTGGGCGTCAGTTTTACATTGGAATAGAGCGCTTTCACTTCCTGGGCCTTGGGAGACTCTTTCCTGTCCGCAAACACAATGCCGTTTCCGCAGAACTCATAGTCCGTAGCCCGGTCGTCGTGGTCGCCGCCGTAGGTCAGCACTTCCTCCCCCTGCTCGTTGATCCGGTACAGAGACTGATCGATGTAATCCCAGAGAAATCCTCCCTGGTACAGATCGAACTCCCTCTCCAGGTCTGTGTACAGCTTCATGCCGCCGCAGGAGTTGCCCATGGCGTGCATGTACTCGCAGCTTATATAGGGCTTCTTCGGATCCTTTTCCAGATATTCCCGGATCTCCTGGGGTTTTGCGTACATGCGGCTTTCCATATCGCTGATATGGTCAAAGGCCCTGTTCCAGAACACGCCCTCATAGTGCACCAGCCTGCCCGGGTCCTCCCTGTGGAAGAAATCCGACATGGCCTCGATGCAGGTGCCTGCGTAAGACTCATTTCCGCAGGACCAGATCAGCACGCTGGGATGGTTCTTATCTCTCTGGAACATGGAGTTTGCCCGGTCCAGGACGCAGGCTTTCCACTCTTCCTTATCTCCCGGCACGTTCCAGGACGGTTCGCACTCTCCCAGTTTCTGCCAGGAGCCATGGCTCTCCAGATTAGTCTCGTCGATGAGATAGATGCCGTACCTGTCGCACAGGCGGTACCACAGCGTCTGGTTTGGATAATGGGAGGTGCGCACTGCGTTCAGATTGTGCCGCTTCATAAAGCGGATATCCCACAGCATATCTTCTTCTGTCACGGCGCGTCCTCTTCTGGCATTGAATTCGTGGCGGTTCACACCCCGGAAAAGGATCCGCTTTCCGTTGAGACACATGACTTTGTCAATCATCTCAAATCTCCGGAAGCCCACCTCTTCGGGAACCACCTCGGCTACATTTCCTTCCTGGTCTTCCAGGTAAATGTACAGTGTATACAGATAAGGGTCCTCGGCGCTCCAGCATCTCACCTTTCCTGCGCCGCACGCAAGAGAGATCTGGCTGTCTGCCTGGCAGGAGGCTTCGGCCACCTTATTTCCCTCTCTGTCACACAGCTTAAGAGACACTCTGCCCCCCGGCTCCCCTGCCAGCTTCATATCCACTCGCAGGCAGCCTTCTGTGTACGTGTCGTCCAGCTCTGCCTTCACAAAGAGATCCCTCACATGCATCTTTGGCACAGCGTAGAGATACACGTCCCGAAAGATGCCGGAAAAGCGGAAGAAATCCTGGTCCTCCAGCCAGCTTGCGCTGCTTCTTTTGTACACCTCCACAGCCAGCTTGTTCTCTCCCTCTTTCAGATAGCCGGTAATGTCAAATTCCGCCGGTGTGAAGCTGTCCTCGCTGTACCCGGCAAAGGCGCCGTTTACCCACACATAGAAGGCCGTCTCCACACCCTGGAAGGAAAGAAACGTCTGCTTTCCTTTTAAATGTTCGTCCACATGGAAGTATTTCACATAGCTTCCCACCGGATTGTACCGCTGTGACACCTGGGGCGGGCGCATCTCCTCCTGCCCGTCCCAGGGATACATGGTGTTGATGTACTGGTTCCTGTCATAGCCCTGGGTCTGGATATGCCCCGGCACCTGGATATGATCAAAGCTGCGGCAGTCAAAATCCTCCCTGTAAAAATCCTTGATCCTCATATCGGGACAGATGGCATAGGAAAAATACCATGTCCCGTTCAAGCTCTGTCTGAGGGGCATATCCCCCGCCAGAGCGATCTCTTCTTCCTTTTCATAGTACAGATGATCCGAGTGCGCTTCCACCCGGTTTACTGCGAACACTTCCGGATCTGCAAGCCAGGAAGTCTTTGCCTCTTTTGCTGTCATAACTTTATTGCTCCTCTCCTAAGTTAGCCCTTCACAGATCCTGTCATTCCGGCCACAAACTGCTTCTGCATGAAGAAGAAGATCAGTGCCGTGGGGATGGTCATGATCAGAACGGCCACCATCATCATACCATAATCCGGCGTATAAGATGAACCCATTGCTGAAATGACAAGGGGCAGCGTTCTCTTTTCCGGTGACTGCAGCGCGATCAACGGCCACAGGTAATTGTTCCAGCTGTTCATGAATGTAACCACAATAGCCGCCGCATAGCAGGACTTCATGGTAGGCATGAAGATCTTCACAAAGATACTGAACTCTCCAAGCCCGTCGATCCTGGCCGCCTCGATCAGCTCTTTGGGGAAACTCTGGGCATTCTGCCGGAAGAAGAAGATCAGAAAGGCCGTGGCAATTCCGATGATCACAACGGACATGGGGGTATTCAGCGCGATGGCCTTGAGGGGACCCATATCGTTAAACTTGCTGAACATCCGGAACAGAGGCACCATCAGCGCCGCAAAAGGCACCATCATGGACAGAAGGATGAGTGAAAAGACTCTCTCCCTTGCCTTGGAGCGGTAGATCACAAAGGCATAGCCTGCCGCTGAGGACACGATCATAGCCAGCACTGTTGTCACCACTGCGATGAGCAGGGAGTTTTTAAAGGCTGTCGTGTACTGCAGGTCAGAGGCAAGCACGGATTTGATATTTTCTATCAGATAGGTTCCCGGGATCAGCGTTCCTCTTGTGATATCCACGGATTTGTTTGTAGCCGCGATCACCATCCATACCAGCGGGAACACGGAAATAAATGATATGACACTTAAAAATACATATTTTAAAACATTTAATACTTTTTTAGTCATCCTTGTCACCTACTTTCAACTGGATAAATGATAACAGCACGATCAGCACCACGATCACATAGGACACAGCCGCCGCATATCCGAAGTCCGGAGAATACTTGAACAGAATATTATAAATGTACTGGGAGATGGTAATGGTGGCGTTTGCCGGACCTCCCTGTGTAATATTCATGGGCTCGTCAAAAAGCTGCAGCGTTCCGATGGTGGAATTGATGGTTGTAAACAAAATAATGGGCTTCAGCATGGGAAGGGTGATGCTCTTGAATTTCTCAAAGGCTCCCGCCCCGTCGATCTCCGCCGCCTCGTAGATGGAGTCGTCAATGCCCTGGAGGCCTGCCAGATAAAAGACCATGTTGTAGCCGGTCCATCTCCATGTGATGGCGATGATGATGAGCACTTTTGCCCAGACAGGATCCGTGATCCACCCGATAGGCTCGCTGATGATATGGATCTTCATCAAAATGGCGTTGACAAAGCCGTCTGTTGCAAAAAGGCTCTTGAAGATAATGGAATATGCAACCAGAGATGTTACGCACGGAAGAAAGATCGCCGTCCGGAACAGCCCCTTGCATTTTAATCTCTTGTCATTCAGCATGGAGGAGATCACCAGTGCCAGAATGATCATGATGGGCACCTGGATCACCAGATAGAGGACTGTGTTTCCAAGTGCTTTTTTAAAGGTTGTGTCAGTCAGAAGACGCTTGTAGTTGGAGATCCCTGTCCAGTCCAGATTGTTTCCGGCTCCGGTCTGGAACGAAGTGATGAAAGCCTGTATCATCGGATAAAATACAAATGCGATGATCAGTACCAGGCTGGGGATGACAAACACCCACGCGCGTCCGTTGAGTCTTGCAGATATACTGCCTTTTCTATTCTTATTCATTGCGCCTCTCCTTCCTTACCTGCATGATAACAGTCAGATAGCCATTTACAGCCTGTCGGAGTCTGTAAATGGCTATCCGGGATCATCACTTATTGTACTGCTGCCTCAGCCTGTGCCTGGTAGTCGGCTAATACATCGTCCACATCTGCACCGTTTACGATCTGCTGCAGTGCCTCTGTCATCAGATCTTCGATCGCATATGTATTTTCACCATAATTTACAGTCGGAACCTGTGTTGTCCACTCTGCCATGTCCTTGAAGATTTCCTGGCCGCCATAGAAATCAACGCCCTTCTGATAGTTCTCACACTCAGAAGCTGCTGTCAGTGTGCTGACAAGGTTGATCTCTTCTGCAAGCTGGTTCATAAGGTCTGTGCTGCTTGCAAATGTCTCTTTGATGAAGTCTTTTGCAAGATCCTCATGTCCTACATTCTTCAGCACGTACCAGCCGCCGCCACCGATGGAGGATGCGTTTACAGAGTCAGCGTTTGCTTCCATTCTCGGGAACTGTGCAACAGCCCATTTTCCGGACTGGTCTTCTGCCTTCAGAATAGAAGGTGAGATCCAGCATCCTGTGGGAACTGTGGCAACTTCGCCGTTGTTGAATGCACCTACGAACTGATCCCAGTCAGATACCTGTTTTACAATACCTGCATCCAGAAGTCCCTGGTATACTTCGATGGCATCTTTGAGAGCCTGGTTGTCAGCCAGTGTTACTTTACCTTCCTCATCTGTGTACCATGTACCTGCACTCTGCATCATCATACGGATCTGTCCGATGTCTGAAGGATCAAGTGTCAGCATGTCCACACCGCATTTCTCTTTTACAGCTTTACCGATCTCCATGTATTTTTCCCAGGTAAGGTTCTGCATATCTTCCTGTGTGTATCCGGCCTGCTCGATGTAGTCTGTTCTGTAGAACAGAGCTGCCACACCACTGTCGAAGGGACATCCGTATGTCACGCCGTCTTTCTGGTTTACGCCTGTCTTGTAGCTTGCAAAGTCATCGTTGTTTACTACGTCAGACAGATCCGCGAACTCTTCAGCGTATGCGTTTAAGTATCCCTGGATCCGGTAGTCCTCGATCAGCACGATGTCCGGAAGTCCGTCGTAGGATCCGGAAGAAAGGCTTGTGTTCAGCTTGGCCACGATGTCGTCCTGGGCCATGTTCACAACTTCCACTTCCACGTCTGAGTGGCTCTCTTTGAAGATCTCTGCCGCTGCGTTTGCTGCCGGGATATTGAAAGCTTCATCCCATGCCCAGATGGTCAGTTTGTTGTCATCTTTTGCAGCATCGCCGGAGCCTTCTTCTTCAGATGAGCTTCCGCAGGCTGCAAGACTGAATGTCATTGCGCAGGCAAGCAGCGCTGCCATTACTTTTTTCAGTTTCATAATAAAATCCTCCTTCAATCTTTGTGCCTTTACTATAGCACACACCCCTCCTGTTTCTTTAGGAAATAATTAGTCTGGATTTTCAATTTTTTAATTTTATTTTGAAACTTTTTGAAAATTTGGGATTTTTTTAATCCATTTGGATTTTTTTAATCCCGGCTCTGCTACGCCTTTTGATTTGTCTGTACGAAGGAAATATTTCAGAGTATAATGAAAAAAAGACCCCCGGAAAAGAGGAGAAATCAGATGAAAAATATCCGGAACCGCTATCTTGTGCTGACTGCGGCCACTATCGTCAATTTTGTCCATGGAAATCCATATATCTGGACTGTCTTCCAGCCTTACGTGAAGGAGGAGTACGGTCTTACCACGGCTGCCTCCAGCCAGCCCTTCACCATTATCATCGGCATTTTCGCCGTGGGCAACATGCTGGGCGGCTGCCTCCAGCACAAAGTGGGAGCCAGGAAGACCATCTTCCTTGGCAGCTTTGTCATGTGCGCCGGCTTTTTCCTGGCCGCCATGGCTCCCCGCTCCATGCCCTGGCTCATCGATCTTGGCTACGGAGCTCTGGGGGGACTGGGTTCCGGCTGCGCCTTCAGTATGCTGACGGCTGTTCCCCAGGACTGGTTCCCGGACCGCCGGGGCATGGTCTCCGGCATCACCATCGGCATGGTGGGGCTCTCCGGCATTCTTATGAACCCCTTGTGCGACTGGTTCCTCTCCTCCTTCGGCTACCGGACGGCCATGCTTCTTGTGACTTTGATCTACGCCGTCTTAAGCCTGGGCGGCTTCTTTGTCACAGAACCTGCCTCTGACGCTGCCGGGGACGTCTCTCCTTCTGTCCCGGAACAGGAGTCTTCTGCGAACATGCCTGGCAGACAGTACACCCCCGGCCAGATGATGCGCACAAAGACCTTCTATATCATCAGCCTTGCCATGGCTCTGGCTGTCCCGGCCTACGTGCTGGTCAATCCTGTCATGAAATCCCTGGGCATGGAGAGAGGCCTTACTTCCGGGCAGGCCCTGGCCGCCGTCATGGCCGCCTCCGTGGCCAACATCATCGGACGCTTTGCTCTGCCCTGGCTGTCAGACCGGACCGGACGCCGGAAAGTGCTCTTCGCCCTCTATCTTCTGGCCGCCGTCTCTGTCCTTGGGCTCACCCGGGCCACCGACCTCCTTTTCGTCCTGCTTGCCTCGGCTGTCTGCCTTGTGTACGGCGGCGTGGTCAGCATCTTCCCGGTGGTGGTGTCGGATCACTTCGGCACCCGGCACCAGGGCACCAACTACGGCGCGGTCATGATCGGCTACGGGCTGGCCTCCATCCTGTGCCCGCTTCTGCTGACCCTGGCCGGCCAGAACCTCTCTCTTGTCATAGCGGGAGCTGCCAGCGCTGCCGGTCTTCTCCTGCTGAGATACTTCTGATCACTTCCGGCCCCGGTTCCCCGGCACTCTTAATAAATACGCCAGGACGGGAAGGGCAGATCCACCACCCGGGTGCACACCTGCTCCAGCAGGCTGTCGTCATGGCTCACCACCAGCAGTCCCAGGGAGCGTCTCTTCGCCTCCGCAAGGAGGAACTGCCAGATCTGGGCCTGGGTCACCAGATCCAGCATGGCAGAGATCTCGTCGCAGAGGAGGAACTTTACTCCCGGATGAAGGGCTCTTGCCAGGCAGAACCGCTGCAGTTCCCCGCCGGACAGCTCTGACGGAAACCGCTCCAGCCAGCCCTCTTCTATGTGGAGTTCCCTTTTCAGTCTCTCCTCCACCTGCCCTGCCTCATCAAGGGTTGTCCCCAGCCGCAAAAGGGGATCCACCACAGTCTCCGGATGCTGCCAGACCATCTGCACCGGACAGGCCCCCCTGCAGGATCCCAGGGGCTTCCCGTCCAGAAGGATCTCCCCTTTCACCGGCTTCTCATACCCTGCCAGCAGCCTGCAAAGGGTCGTCTTGCCCCGCCCGCTGGGAGCCTTCAGTCCCACCCGCTCCCCGGAGGAGATGGACAGGCTGAACTGGTGCAGAACCGGGGCTTTCTTTTTTCCTTTATAATAGAACGTCACATTTCTTGCTTCCAGCGTCATACATTTCCCTCCTCCGGATACAGGCAGCGCACCAGGCCGCCCCGGATCTGCCGCACAGGAATATGCTCCGTGCTCACGCACGCTTCCTGGCAGGCCTGGCACTGCCCCGCAAAGGGACAGCCAGAAGAAACCGTGCCCGGGTAGGGCTGGCTTCCCTGGATAGGAGCAAACCCGTGGGCAGGCATGGCCCGAAACAGGGCCTTTGTAAAAGGATGGCGGAGCCGGTCCGGATCCTCAAAGTCTGCCGCCAGGGCCTCCTCAATGGTCTCCCCGGCGTAGAACACGGCCACCCGGTCCGCAATGGTCAGCGCCAGCCCCAGGTCGTGGGTGATAAAAAGCACCCCTGCTCCGCCCCGGGCCAGCTCCCGAAAATGTCCCAGGATCCGCCTGGCGGCCCCCACGTCCAGTCCCGGAGTAGGTTCATCCGCAATGATGAGATCCGGCTTATCCATGACAGCGGAGGCAATCAGCACCCGGCGGGCCATGCCGCCGGAAAGCTCAAAAGGATAAAGCCCTTCCGTCTCCGGCCCCAGACCGTACCGGTCCAGCACCTCCCGGCACCGCCTTACTGTCTCTTCATCCTTTCTTCCCCGGCAGATCTGCTCTCCCACCTTCATAAGGGGATCCAGGTAGGTGACGCCCTGGGGGATAAGGGCGATCTGCCTTCCCCGCAGCTTTTCTGCCCGCTCCTTTATGAGCGGTTCTCCCCGGTAGAACATCTCGCCTTCCATCCGGCTGTTGTAGGGCAGGATGCCCAGGATCCCGTGGGCCAGAAGGCTTTTCCCGGAGCCGCTGGCTCCCACCACCGCCACCACTTCCCCGGGGTGTACGCGCAGATCCAGATCCCGGATCACAGGCAGCTTTCTTCTTCTGATCCCCCGCTCATACCGGGCAAAATAGATGGACACATGCCGGATGTCCAGTATGGTTTCTCTGTTCTTTTCTTTCTCCATCATCATTCCCCCTGTCTACTCATGGACGCTGGACGGGTCCAGCAGATACCGCACCCGCTCTCCCAGCAGGGCGAAAAGCCCCACCACCAGCACAAGGGAGAGTCCCGGAAAGAGGGCCAGCCACCACCGCCCCGTGGTCAGATACTGCATGCTCTCCGACAGGATCACGCCGATGGCCGGCTGCTCAGAGGACAGCCCGAAGCCCAGGAACGTGACGCTGGCCTCGTGAAGGATGGCGTGTGACTTTATGTTCCAATGGCGACACATATCCGACCTTAAAATTCAGTTTCCCCGG
>OGXL01000118.1_pt1 | contig 57299 bp, 49 predicted proteins | sample 1576311 | NCBI WGS metagenome assembly OGXL01 (sample SAMEA3541564, study PRJEB24748) | human gut metagenome | biome: human gut; feature: human-associated habitat; material: faeces | place: China | collected 2012 | reverse complement strand
GCAAAGAGAGAAAAGAATATTCTGGATTTTACGGATATGGAACATTTTGCCCTGCAGATACTGATGACGAAAGAAGGGGAAGAAATCCATATGTCCCAGGCTGCGAGAGAACTTTCCGCAAAGTATGATGAAGTCCTGGTGGATGAATATCAGGACAGTAACTTAGTGCAGGAGCTTCTGACAACAGCAGTATCCGGGTGGATCAACCAGAAGAAAAATATCTTCATGGTAGGAGATGTAAAGCAGAGTATCTATCGTTTCCGTCTGGCAAGGCCAGAGCTTTTCATGGAAAAATATAAAAGCTATTCCACAGAAGAAGCACAGGAGCAGAGAATTGACCTGCACAAAAATTTCCGGAGCAGGGAACAGGTTCTGGAAAGTGTAAACTTTATTTTCCGGCAGATCATGGGGGAAGACCTGGGAGGGATTACCTATGACAAAGATGCAGCCCTTTATCCCGGAGCTTCTTTTCCGGAAGGAGAATCTGAGGAATTTGTAAAGACAGAGGTTCTTCTGGTCGAGAGAGACGGAGAAGAACTGTCTGATGTACAGGACTATGAAGACTCAGGTGTATCGGGAAACCGCAGGGAAATGGAAAATCAGACCGGGCAGGAACTGGAAGCACTGGCCATTGCACAGAGAATTAAAGAAATTGTGGGAAAAGAACAGATCGTAGATAAAGAGACGAAGGAATACCGGCCTGTGGAATACGGGGATATTGTAATCCTGCTGCGCACTGCCTATGGATGGGCAGAAACCTTCAGGGAAGTGCTGGCGTCTCAGGGAATCCCTGTATATTGTACATCAAGAACCGGATATTTCTCTGCAACCGAGATTGTGACTGTATTGAATTATCTGAAGGTGTGTGACAATCCGCTGCAGGATATTCCGCTTATGGGAGTGCTTCGTTCACCGATCGTCGGATGCACTTCGCAGGAACTGGCAGAGCTTAGAATACAGTATCCTGATGGTCTGCTTTATGAGAGTGTTTCGGCATATGCAGGAGAAAATGAAATCCCCGAAAAAGAACTGGATCCGGATAAGCTGAAATCTGAATTGTTAAACAGTAATCTGCGAACAGATGAAAAGAACTCTCTGAATATTAAATTAAAAGGATTTCTGAGTCTCCTTGAAAAGGTAAGAAATATGGCTGCATATACGCCGGTCCACGAATTGATCCTTTATGTGCTGAAAGAAACCGGGTATGGAGATTATGCAAGGGCACTTCCGGGAGGGGAGCAGCGTTTTGCAAATCTTACCATGCTTGTGGAGAAAGCTATGGACTATGAGAAGACAAGCTACAGGGGTCTGTTTAACTTTGTTCGTTATATCGAACAGCTACAGGCATATCAGGTAGACTATGGAGAAGTCAATCTGACAGGAGCGGGCAATACAGCAGTGGAGATCATGACGATCCACAAGAGTAAGGGACTTGAATTTCCGGTAGTATTTGTGGCCGGTATGGGAAAACAGTTTAATTTTCAGGATATGAATGCAGGTCTTTTGCTTCATCCGGAACTGGGAATAGGGGCTGATGCTATCATACCGGAGAAACGGGTGATCGCATCTTCGCTGAATAAGCAGGTGATCAGAAGACAGCTTCTGAAGGAGAGTCTGGGAGAGGAACTGAGGGTACTTTACGTTGCCATGACAAGAGCAAAAGAGAAACTGATCCTTACAGGAACAGTCGGAAAGCTGGAAAAGCAGATGCTGTCGCTGTCGCGTTTTCTGGATGAGGAAGAAGAACTGCTCCCACTGGGAACCAGAATGAAAGCAAAGAATTACTGGGCTTTTGTACTGCCTGCGCTGGTGCGGCATCGGGCAATGAGTGAACTTTTGTGGGAATATGGAATCCTCATGAAGAAACAGCCGGGGATTTACGATGATATCTCTGAGTTTGTGATAAAAAAGATTACTGTCCGTCAGATGACAGAAAAGGCAGTTCTCATCCAGGCAGGAAACCAGATGCAGGAGGAATATCTGAAGAACTGGGATGAAAATAAAGTGTATGATGAGGCTGTGAAGGAAGAGATAGAGAAGAGATTTTCCTTTGCATATCCGTATAAATATCTGGAAGATATTCCGGTTAAAGTCAGTGTTTCGGATCTGAAAAAGAGAAGCTGGCATGATGAAAGTGAACTGGAAGAGAATATCAGTGTGTCTGCCGAAGAGCAGGAGGAAGAACAGGAAGCGCCGGTTCCCGCATTTATGGCAGAGAAGCAGGAAGAGTATAAGGGGGCTGCCAGAGGTACTGCTTATCACAGAGTAATGGAATGTCTGGATTATGCAGAAGCAGATACAGAGGAACAGCTTCGGGCTCAGTTAAAGAGACTTCTGGAGAGCCGGAAGATGACAGAGCAGGAAGCAGAATGTATCCGGATCCGGGATATCAGGAGGTTTGTGGAGTCCGGGCTGGGGCAGAGGATGAAGAAGGCTGCCATGAAAAAACATCTTTACAGAGAACAGCCTTTTGTGATTCAGAGAAGTGCTTCTATGCTCGATGATGGGTGGAAGAACGAAACAGTGCTGGTGCAGGGAATTATCGATGCCTATTTTATGGAAAGGGATGAGATTGTTCTTGTGGACTATAAAACGGATAGAGTGAAGAGAGGACAGGAACAGAAGCTGATCGATCTGTATCATGTGCAGCTTGAGGATTATGCCCGGGCATTGGAACGGATGACGGGGAAAAGAGTGAAGGAGAAGATCATTTATTCGTTTACATTGCACAAAGAGATATTGCTGTGAGCGGAATAAATATTATTATTGTGAATTCAAATATCCGGCAGGGATAAGCGCGTGTTATACGCGCCACCCTGCCGGATATTTGTTTTTCAGGATCTGGTTGACCAGTTTACCGAAGCCAATGGGATATCCATCTGCACAGAGGAGATGCCAGCCTTTTTTGTGAGCTGCTTCTTCGGGTTCGATATTTAAGGTTTCGCCCTTTAAATATCTGGTGATCCTTTCGTCAGAAGCGGAGAGAGAGATGACTGCTTCTGCTTCATCTTTGCGGATCGCCAGTGCAAGTGGCTGAGACGGCTCGAAGCGGTTTTTCTTCAGGTCACCGAGATAGAGACCGTTTCTTAAGAAGGTGATGCCGCGGAAGTTGTGGGCAACCGGGGGAAGATAGTAGGCTTTATCACCGCGGATTTCCACACGTTCCCAGTCAAATGGCTGGCCGCAGAGGGTTTTCAGACCGATTTCGTTCAGAAATTCCGCAATCAGTGGAAATGCGTTTTTGTCCGGTTTTGTGTGAGGACGGGAGCTTTCCTTGATTGCCTGTCCTTTTTTACGGAAGAGCGCAAGGAAGTGTCCCTCTCCATTCATTTTGTGTGGGAAAATCCGGATGCATTTGGTAAGCTCAGGATTTCCGTTTCCCCATTCAGGAACTCCATGGGAGAAGCCTTCATAATCTTCCATTTCTGCCAGTTCCATGTCAGGACGGTTTTCCAGAAGCCAGGAAACAGTTTGTTCGTCTTCTGCAGGCGCGAATGTGCAGGTAGAGTAAAGCATCAGTCCGCCGGGACGGAGCATATCGGCTGTCTGGAGGATAAGCTCTTTCTGGATTTCGGAAAGCTCCAGGAATTTTTCGGGAGTCCAGTCTTTGGCAAGGGCTTCTTCCTTACGGAACATTCCTTCTCCGGAGCATGGGGCATCCAGGATGATCTTGTCGAAGAATTCGGGGAATGCTTTGGTTAACTTTGCAGGTGTTTCGTTTGCTACGAAAACATTTGGGATACCGAAGAGCTCCAGGTTGCGAAGGAGGGCTCTGGCGCGGGAAGTGCTGATATCGTTTGCTACCAGAAGTCCCTGTCCCTGAAGTGCTGCACCTGCTGCAGTTGCCTTGCCTCCCGGAGCTGCGCAGAGGTCCAGGACTCTGTCACCCGGCTCGATGGGGATGCGGGAGGCGGGGGTCATGGCGCTGGGTTCCTGAAGGTAGTAGAGGCCGGCCTGGTAGTATGGGCATCTGGAAGGACGGATGTCTTCATCGTAGAAGTAGCCGTTTTTGATCCATGGGATCTGACGGGTTGGGAATGGAGACAGGTTTTCGAAGTTTTCGCAGGTGATTTTGGAGGTGTTTATGCGCAGGCCGTAGGTTCGGGGGGCATCGAAGCTGGAGATGAAAGCCGGGTATTCGTCGCCGAGCATTTCCTCCATTCGGGAGAGGAATGCGGGGTGGAGGGGTGTTGTATTTTCGTTCATAATGGGTTGGTTTCCTTTGCTGTAGTTTTTGATTGGTGGGTGGGGACGCGCAGGAAAATATATCTGTCTGAGTGCGGTTTCGGCATCTAAGATCTTCTAAGTCGGTAAAAATCTGCTAAAAGCATGGAGAAAAATGCAAAACTCGCTCCGCTGCAGGCTTCGCTCAGACAGGTTGCGATTTTTCTCCATAACGCAGATTTCTACCGGCTAAGAAGATCTAAGATGCCTGCAAATGCACTCAGACAGATATATTTTCCTGCGCTGTTTACTGAAAATAACTGTAGTATAACGTGAGGTTTATGGAATATTAAGTTTATGAAATACTATAGCAATGCCATAAAATAATGCAATCAAGACAGTTCAGCAGGATTTCACGCTATGATGGACTGGATTGTTTGCAGTAATTTATGAAATAAGAAATTGATATATAGCAATGCTTTCAAATACATTATTTATGAGGAGTGCTATAGTAAACCGGAAGACGTTAAGGAGGTATTTCCGGTAAAGGTATCAAAATGATTATAAAGTATAAATGATTTTTGCTAAATAGTATTGACAAAATCATATTATACATCATATAATATCGTTAACAAAACAATATTGATGTTCTGTATAGTATGTGAACAGGATGGAATAAATGTATCAGATGTGAAATGGCGTTTACCTTTGGTATAGTCTGGAGCATTTTTCAGACACGCTCTAAGGCTGGATTGCAGAGATGATGCTGTCTGTACAGAACATAATTGAAACGAGGGAGTGAGCATATGGTTTTTAATACGGGTGCTGCGCTTCTGGATGCGGTTGTTCTGGCGGTTGTTTCTAAGGAGAAGGAAGGGACTTACGGGTATAAGATCACGCAGGATGTGCGTGGAGTTCTGGATGTTTCGGAGTCTACTTTGTATCCGGTGCTCAGGAGGTTGCAGAAGGATGATTGTCTGGAGGTTTACGATATGGCGTATGCAGGGCGTAACCGGCGTTATTATAAGCTGACGGACAGAGGTGCTGCGCAGCTGGAGTTTTATAAAGCTGAATGGAAAATTTATGCATCCAAGATAAGCGGGATGTTTGAGGGAGGAATAGGATGATGGACAGGGCGCAGTTTATGCAGGCGCTGGAGAAGCTGCTTGCTGATATTTCCGAGACAGAGAGGCAGGATGCCCTTGATTTTTATAATAGTTATTTCGATGATGCAGGAGCTGAGAATGAAGCTTCGGTGCTCAGGGAACTTGGAAGTCCAGAGAAGGTTGCAGCGATCATTAAGGCGGATCTGAAAGGTTCGGCAGGAGGCTATGAGTATGGAGAATATACGGAGCATGGCTATGAGGATGTCCGGACTAAAGAGAGAGGACAGATGCCTGAGAAATATGGAGAAGAGTCGGGAACAGGGAAGCGTTTTTTCAGAAAGGGGAATCAGGCGGTGCTGATCCTTGCGGTGATCCTGCTGGTTTTTATTTCTCCTTTTATTAAGGGGGCTGTTGGTGGGATTCTGACATTTGCAGTTGGAATCTTACTGCTTCCGTTCTGGCTGATCGTTGGATTGGGCATAGGTGCTGTGGTTTTACTGGTTGGCGGAATCGCAGCTGTTGTGGCTGGAGCAGGGCTTTTGGCTGTAATGACCGGAACCGGGATCCTGACGATAGGAATTGGATGTCTGATGATTGCTCTGGCAATCCTTATGATGTTAGGACTGATCAGCATCGCAGTACACATTGTGCCGAAATGGTTTCGGAAGATTACTGACTTTTTTAACAGGTTGCTTTACAGAAAGAGAAAGGAGGAGGTTAAATGAAGAAGTTTACAAAAGGAATGTTGATCGCAGCGGGGATTTTCGGTGCTGTGGGAATCGGGCTGACAACTGCCGGTGGTGTTATGGGAGCCAGTATGTCGGAACTGACAGGGGTGGAAAGCCTGAAAAGGGTGCTTCTGGTGGCAGATGGGGATTATGATTATGATGACAGCGATGATTATGATGACGATGATGATTATGACGACAGTGGTGATTATGATGACAGCGATGACTATGACAGCGATGATTATGACGACAGCGACGACTGTGACGACAGTGAGGATTATGCCCGCGCTGTTGATGAGGATGAGGAAGATGGCACTGTATATCAGCTGAAGTATCAGCCCGCAAAGCTGGATATAGAGCTGAAGTACGATGATCTGATCCTGGAAGAGGGTGACAGTTTCTGTGTCAGAGTTTATGATGACAGTGGGAAGAATGTGACAGTGAAGGAGAGTTCAGATACTCTTAAGGTCAAAAGCACAAAAAAACTGTCTAAGAACAGAAAGGTGTGTATTTCTTATCCGGAAGATGTTAAGCTTCAGGAGCTGGAGATTGAGATGGGTGCAGGTACTGTTTATCTGAACAGAGATATTGAGACAGAGAAGCTGAGTGTGGAGATGGGAGCCGGGGAATTTGAAAGTAAGAATCCGGTGACCGCAAGGGAGGCAGATTTGGAAATCGGAACCGGAAGTATGACATTTGCAGATCTGAGCGCCAGGAAGACAGATGGAGAATGTGGTCTGGGTGAACTGGATCTGACACTGACCGGTACGCAGGAGGATTATAATTATGATCTGGAATGTGGAGTGGGAAATCTGGATGTAGGTTCTGATTCTTACAGCGGACTTGGACGGGAGAAAAGCATTTCCAATAAAGGCGCAGACAGGAAACTGAATCTGGAGTGCGGTATGGGAAATGTATCAGTAGATTTCTCCGGGAAAGAACACAGAGATTTGCAGATATCCTGAAGAGCATATACTCTGACGTGCAGAAATAAAAGTAGTATTTAACCGAATCAGGAAGTTATTTGGTGTAGAGTAAGTAACGAAGCGGATGATTTTATCTGCTCGACTAATCTGAGTTTAAGGAGGAAATGGAACATGGGTGACAAACGTTTATACAAATCATCAGAAAACAGTATGCTTTGCGGTGTATGTGGAGGAATCGCAGAATATTTTGATATTGACCCTACGCTGGTGCGTCTGGCATGGGTGATCCTTACCTGCTTTGGAGGTGCGGGAATCTGGGCATATATCATTGCGGCAATTATTATTCCTAAAAGATAACAGAATCCAATCTGCAATAGACAGAAGTTTAACCGAATCAGGCAGGCAGCGAAGCGGATTGCGAATATCCGTTTGAATGAAATACAGTATAAAAATTAAGAAAACAGCCCATACTCCAAAGAAAAGGAGTGTGGGCTGTTTTGAATAAAGAGAAGGAAATAAAAGCTTATCTTGATGGAGAATTGTTACCGGACACCAGAATGAAGTATGAAATTGCAGAGGAAATGGGACTGCTGGACAGAGTATTGAGTGATGGATGGAAAAGTCTGTCTGCGAAAGAGACCGGAAGGATCGGAGGATTGATGACGAAACGAAAAAAAGAGAAACTGAAAAAATAAATGAATGATATGGGATAAACATATAACGGAATAAACTTGTTCTCCGGGCGATGATGCTGTAAAATTAGAGTAAGTAGCGAAGTGGATAATTTTATCTGCTATAAATATGGGAGGACAATAAAATGAAGTTAGGTATTCTGGGAGCAGGAGGCATTGCTTCTACTATGGCGAAAACAGTGGCAGGAATGAAAGATGTGGAGGCGTATGCGGTTGCTGCCCGTGATCTGGAACGTGCCCAGGTATTTGCACAGAAATATGAAGTAAAAAAAGTATATGGATCCTATGAGGAAATGCTGGCAGATGATGAGGTTGAACTGGTTTATATCGCAACCCCTCATTCACACCATTATCTGCATGCAAAGATGTGTCTGGAAGCGGGAAAGCATGTGCTTTGTGAAAAGGCATTTACTGTAAATGCAGAGCAGGCACAAAAATTATTTGACCTTGCAAAAGAGAAAAAGCTTCTGATCACAGAAGCAATCTGGACAAGATATATGCCGTCCAGAAAGTTGATCAACGATATTATTGAAAGTGGTGTGATCGGAGAAGTTACGGCAGTTACCGCGAATCTCAGCTATACAGTAAGTCATGTGGAACGTATCCGTAAACCGGAGCTTGCAGGAGGTGCTCTTCTGGATGTAGGCGTATATCCAATCAATTTTGCCTCCATGGTGCTTGGCGATAAGGTAAAGGATGTAAAGGCTACTGCAATCTTTCAGAATGGAGTGGATATTCTGGACAGCATTGCCATGGTGTTTGAGGGAGACCGCATGGCAACCCTTCAGTGTGGAGCAAGAGAAATCTCAGACAGAATGGGAAGTATTTTCGGAACCAGAGGATATATGCAGGTGCAGAATATCAATAATCCGGAAAAGATTACAGTGTTTGATACCGAACATAAAGAAGTGGCTTCTTATGTTGTGCCGGAACAGATCTCAGGATATGAATATGAGGTAGAATCCTGCATGAAAGCAATTCATGAGGGAAAAACGGAGTGTCCGGAAATGCCTCATGCGGAAACAATAAGGATCATGAAAATCATGGACGACATCCGTAAATCCTGGAATTATGAGATTCCCTGTATCGAATAAAAAGTGTGGAATAATCTTATAAAAAAGACCAGTAATGTTTTTGACATATACCCGAAACATTACTGGCTTTTCTGATATTCATAACCATTATACAACATATCATTCCGTAATTACAGAAACATTTCCGTCCAGTGGTATATTAATATTAATTAGGTAAATTGATACTTTTATATTTTATTATCTGGAGGAGAAGAATGAAAATTAATTACAAAATTTTTACAGCAGTTTTTTTATCGGCAATTATGACAGCAGCAGCTCCGTTAACAGTATGTGGGGCGGAAGTTTTTTCGGCGGGAGAATCTTTCAGTGATGGAACGGGGAGTATTCCTGCCATATTGACAGATATGGTTCTGCCGGATGGAGAGATTGGAACGGAATATCAGGTACAGCTTGAAGCTGATACAGATGTGAACTGGAGTCTGGAAGAGGGAAGTGAGCTTCCGGCGGGATTTACGTTGTCTTCCGGGGGAGTGATCAGCGGAACACCGCAGAAGGAAGGGAGTTTCAGCTTTACTGTACAGGCGGACAATGGTATTGGAGTTTCTTCACAGGAACTGAGCCTTTATGTTGCACAGCGTGAGCAGGAACCTGTTATAAAGCAGTATGAGCTGACATCAGGTACTGCTTTGATCGATCTGGGAATTCATGCAGAGGGAGAACAGTCACGTAAGCGGTTATTTCTTTATAATGCAGGAACAGATTCGCTTCATCTCTCTGATTTTCCGCAGAGCAGATATTTTGATTTTTCCTACGCACCGATTTTCGATACAAATACGGATGAAGAAATGCAGCCCGGAAGTTGTGCGGCTGTGGACATTGATGATAAGAAGGATCTGCCTGCCGGAAATTATGAAGAGACAGTGACATTTGAGACAAAAGAGGGTGCTTCCTGTAAGGTTACTCTGAAAGTAATTGTGGGAGCTTCCTCTGAAAAAGATTATGAGCTGAGTATAGAAACAGGTACAGAAGAAGAATTTACAGAAAGCGATTTCTATGACCCGGAATTTCGTGTGGAGAAGTATGTAGTGGTCAGAAATTCAGGAAAAAAGGAAACCAGAATACGGGTAGATACTTCAGGTCTTAAGAACTTTGAAGTAGATGACCAGATGGCAAAGTGGACAGAAGATTATGAGGAACAGGATTCCAAAAAGCTGCTGAAACCGGGAGAAACGCTTTATTTTTATATATTGCCGAAGCAGGAATACGGAATTTATGATGAAACGTTTGCATTTCTCGCAGATGACGGAAGCAGATATCCTCTTCATGTTACAATGAACAGAGAGAAGAATCCGACAGAAAAGAAGCAGCTGGAAATTACTGAAAAGTCTGCCGGGGCTTTTCCAACAATGCAGTGGGGCTATAAGACACTTCCGGAAGCAAAGACATATATTTTGAAAAATGTTACTGATACAGATATGAAGCTGTCTTTTAACCGTAGTAAAGAATGTAGTGTGTTATTATCTGGAAATGCTTATCTGGCACCTGGGGAGAGCACAGAACTGAGACTCTGGCCCAAACTGGGGCTTTCGGTGGGAAAATATAGTTTTCAGGTGACTGTGACTGCGAAAACAGTGGCAGGAGAACACCTGACAACGCAGAATCTGTATAATTCTTTTATTGTAGGAGACCGGACTTATCAGGGACTGGCAGATGCTGTTGCGCCTGTGACCGGAATTACCAATGGTGCAGAAAAAACTGCTGATGCTTTGCATCTGCCGAAGTCGCTGGAAGTCTATGGCGCCGAGGTGAATGGAGAGAAAACAACATTTTCTGCGTCTGTGAAGTGGGATGTGGAGAATTGTGCTTATGATCCGAAAAGCAAGGCAGCTCAAAGTTTTCTGGTCAACGGATCTCTGGAACTGAATGAGGATGAAAATAATGAAGGGCTGGACACTGCCGTACAGATAATGGTACAGGTGGATGCTTATCAGACATTAAACAGACCAGTTATTGATACGCGGTGGACCAGAGTGATCACAAATTATGCAATGCTTTATCTGAGAGATCTTTCCAATGAAGCGGACGGCTATCAGTTTGTGACAGCGAAATCTCAGAAGGATCTGAAAAAAGGGAATTATACTGCGCAGACAAAAATTGCAAATTCTGAACTGAATCAATATCCTGAGCTGAAGTATATTCCGGAGGGAACACATAGTCTTTATTGCAGGGCATACAAAGAGAACAGCAGCCATGTTATGGAATATGGGGAATGGTCAGACGGGGTTCCGGTTACGGTAAAGGTAAAGACTCCGGACGCACCTGTGGTTCAGAAGGTGCAGGTGAAGAAAAATGATGTCAGAATAGTACTTAACAGCAAGGGTGAGGAACCGGACGGTTACGATGTTGTTGCTGCCAGAAGTAAGAACGGAAAAGAACCATCGGATTATATAAAGGTAAAGAGTGGGTATTCCGGAAGCAGTAAAGAGCTTATCTTACGGGGTGTACCGGCAGGAACGTGGTATATTGGCGTACATGCTTATAAATATCTGAATGGGAGCAATACCAAAGTGCTCAGTAAATGGGCAGAGGTCAGGAAGGTAACTGTAAAAACAAGCCTTGTAACAGGAAAACCTGCTGTTAAATCAGCTAAGGTTTCCAGACAGGGAACAAAAAGAAATGTAACGGTGACGTTTACTGTTCCAAAGTCCTGTGATGGAACAGACTGGGTACTGGCAAAGAAAGTTTCCAAATCTGATAATGGCAGCTATACTGGTGTAAGCAGTTATGCTTACACAAAGAAAAATCAGACAAAAACCACGGTAGTCTTTAAAAACGTGAAGCCCGGAGTCTACTACCTTGCAGGACGTGCCTATGTAAAAGGTTATGCAAAAAGTTATACGAAATGGTCGAAAATAAAGAAAATAGTTGTGAAATAAGCACTGCTGCCATTTGTTTCACAGAGATTTCACTTTTAAGAAAAAAGATATTCCCCTTTTACCAAGCGTTTATAAGGCAAAATTATGGGGTAAAGATTTTGGAAAAAAATGGGGTACATTTCATGACAGATAAGGGACATATGAGGCATCGAAGCCTGTGAAGTATGTCATAATGAACAGGAAAAGCACATTATGATAAAGGCATCGACATTTTTAACAAATGTAGAAAGGATAACAAAATGAAGCAGAAAAAGATTGCAATTATTATGGCAGGGATTTTAGCAGCAGCGGCTGCTATGACTGGCTGTGCGGAACAGAATAAAACAGAGACACAGGTTGATTATACGCAGAACTCACAGGAGAAATCCGAACAGACAAAACAAAAAACAGCAGAAAAATCTCAGCCGGATAAAAAACAGGTAAATAAAAGTACATCCATTGGAAAAGAAGATTCAAATCAGACTGCGGATAAGAAGACGAAAATATCTGCTTCATCCAATAATGCAGGCGACGTACAGAATTCAGAGAATGGAACAGACAGTACTGCAGATAATACTGCAGGAACTGATACAGACGATTCCCAGACCACAGGGATGGACACTTCTGCATCTGAAAACAATGGCTCAACAGGCGACGGTGGCAATCAAATTGATCAGACAGCAGATCAGGCGATGATATATGACAGTGAGGGAAATGGAAGACTGATTTCTCAGGCTGACGATGGAAACTGGTATGACAGTGACGGAAATTGTTATGGAAGCTGGGAGGATATTGGGCGTGCTATGGATGAAGATGGTGTTACGGATCAGGATGGCAATAAATACTACTGGACCTGGACCGCACCTGATGATGCATCAGGAAAAGTAAGAGATCCGTATGACCTGTATTCCTGGGATCCGGGAACCAATTCCTATATACCGTTTCAGGCTGCGGAATCTGACTGTAGTCCTATAGGCAGAGGAAACGGCTGGTATTATTATGATGAAGACAGCGGCGAATATGTTCCGTGGTAAAAAATAAGAAAACAAAAGAAACAGTTTTGAAATCATTTTGATGGGTTTCAAAACTGTTTCTTTTTATATACAAGAAATAGTGAAGGGGCATATCCGGCAGAATCAGTGAAAAGAATTCTGCCGGATGTTTATCTGGTAAAGATCAGCTGATCAGTTTCAGGAAAGTATTTCTGTCACAGGTTCCGGAAACCGTTAAGCCCTGTGCCTTCTGGAATGCCTTTACAGCAGAGAGAAGTCCTGAGCCAAAGGTACCGGGAATCTCTACACCGTTTGGATCATAAGCACGTAAAAGAAGGAGAATCTCAGCGGCAGTTACCATATACTGGGTTTCACCGCTTTTTACGTAATGTTTACCAAGGGCATTGCTTGTGTTAGTTCCCCAGATACCGTCTACATCCAGACCGGCACCATAATCTTTGTTCAGAGCTGTCTGAAGAACTTTAATAGCTGCTTTCTTAGTGGCAGCATCTCTTTTCCCGGTAATGGAGATGCCAGTATTGGCAAATTTATTGGCATAACTCTGACCTTTGCGGATTTTGGCATTTCCAGTAGTTGGCTGTGGTTCTGGATCCGTAGATGTAGAATCTTCATTATAACGAAGAACACAATCCCACGGGCAGTTGTAGTAATTCTGGATTTTAATTTCGTTGCCATTCTGGTCACCCGGAGTACCACCGTGGGCTCCACCATTTTCATTTATACTGGCAGAAACTACTTTGCCGTTGCCGATATGCATAACTGTATGGCGTGCAATGTTTAACAGTACATCACCGCGTTTCATACCGCTTCCGTTGTCAAGATTAACACTGGAAGTAACGTCTTTGAATCCGCAAGACAGGAAAACAGACTTCATACTTTTGGTATTATAAGCTCCTTTTGTTTTTACAGGTACACCAGCCTGCTGCCATGCAGAGATTACCAGTGAAGAACAATCGTAGTCCGGTCCCCATCTGTTATCCTGATCATATCCGTGTGCCGGATCGTTTGCGATTTCAATTGCCCATGTTACTGCTTTTTCTGTTTTTGTCATTTTTTTATCCTCCTGAAATTTGATTATTTATTTGCTCACCGGTGATACATCTTATAAAGAGTGAGAAAAGGGAAAAATGTAAACATGAAACAGAAAAAAATAAAAAGCATTTCCTGATTGTTGCTTCGAGGTCAGAAAAATGCTTTTCGAGGACAAAAACACGAAAATTGTCGAATTGTAATTATATTTAATCCTGATGAGAGGCCTGGTATATTTTCAGTATTTTTACAATGTATTCAGTCTGGCGTTCACCCATTTGATTCATGATTGAAATCGCATCCTGAATAGCCGGGCTTTGAATATCTTTATTATGAGGAAGCAGATCATAAAGAAAATAGTCAAGTCCCACATCAAGAATTTCAGAAAGCTTAAGGAGATTTTCAATAGTAGGCATATACTTACCTGTTTCAATCCGGCTGATCGTACTTACAGATAAACCACTTAATTCTTCCAGGTGTTCCTGGGTAATATTTCTGTTGATCCGAGCTTCTGCAATTCTTTTTCCGATAGTATTGTTTTTCATAAATAAAAATCCTTTCCTTTGATAAAGTTTAACAGACGGAATTAAATATGTATAAGGATATAAATGACAAGCGACTAATCAAATTTGATATGTTTTATGACAGGAGGAATATAGGAATATGGACGAATATACAAAGGATTTGTATACCATGATGTTTTCTTTGCAGACTTTGCAAAATCAGGGAATTACAATCAGAGAAACTGTATATAAAAGTCTGGACAAATTACTGTTATGGAATAAAGAATCTGAAAACAGTAAATATCTCGAATTAGCGTTGCTTCATATGCAGGCTTATGCTAATATGGGATTTGCTTTAGATGAAGAAAATAAGACAATACGTGAGATATTAAAAAAGACAGGAAAGACCAGAGAAGACTTTTTCCCGAAAGGATATCTTCTTGGAAAGAGAATTAAACTGACCAAGTCACAGGTTCGTGGTATGATTGGAAGATGGAGACCTTCCAGAGACAGTCCGATGACAATCGGAGAACTGGTGGATGATATCATCAGAAAGGTAAAAAACCATGAGGAAGGCAGATACATTTATCAGTATCACAGAACTGATGTGACAACCAAAGGGGATATCGAGGTTTATGAGCTGGTCATCAATAAGGATGAAAGTTATTTTTATGATGTGAAGAAATTCAGATTTTATACATTCATGGAGGAATAATTGCTATGATAAGAATAATGATTCTGGATGATGACGAAATGTATCTGAAAAAAGAAAAGGATATCACAGAACAGTATTTTGCAGAGAAAAACGTAGATTGCACGGTAACGATATACCAGAATGTGGAATGGTTTCTGCTGGGATTGAATGAAGAAAAATTCGATATGTATATTCTGGATATCCGGATGCCTGGAGAAAACGGAATAGAGGCAGCGAGGGAAATTCGCAGACTTTATCCGGATCCGGTTATTATATTTATTACAAATTTTGTGGATTATGCAATAGAAGCATATGAGGTAAACACCTATCGTTATATCCCCAAAGAGTGTCTGAAGGAAAAACTTCCGCAGGCTTATGATGCGCTTCTTCCTGGAATTATGGAGAAAGAAGAGCGGTACTATATCATAAATAAAAGAAACGAAGTTGAAAAACTGGCATATTCTGATATTTTCTATATGAAAAAAGAAGGAAAATATGTGATTTTTGTGCACAGGCGTGGGGAAGTAAAGATCAGAGCAAGTCTGTCAACAGTAGAAAAAGAACTGAATTCAAAAGAATTTATTATATCTGACAGAGGATATCTTGCAAACATCCAACATGTGATGAAGATGAAAGGAAGGGATCTTTATATGCGGGACGGTAATATTATTACAGTTGGCAGAGAAAGATTCAAAGGTGTCAGAGAAGCAATTCTGAATTACTGGGGGGGATGAAGAATGCTTAAAGTTTTATTGTATGGACTGGCAACGTTTATGGAGACTGGGATAGGTGTCTGGATATTTGGGCAGATGTTTCCGAAGCGGAAGGTACTGAAGAGAAAGCAATATTTTTCGATGTGGTTAATGTATTTATGGATAATGATAGGGGCATATACATATCCTAAGCTTTTTTTGCATGTAAATAGAATTCATGGATATTTAGGATGCATAATCGCATTCTATTTATCTGGTATATTAGGAATGACTATATTTATTGTAAGATGTAAAGAGTGGGATTTAATAAAAATAATAGGATTTATATTGATGCTTGCTCAACTTGAATGTCAATATTGGAATTCTTATCAATCAATAATTATGATATTGTTGGGAAATATAGTTCCTGTTTTATATTTGTATATATTTTATCAATGCAGTTTGTGGGATGCTTATTTGTGGGAAATAATCTATTTAGCGAATATAGCATTGCTAAAAGAACCATATGTAGCCTATGTAGGAACTTTTAAGAATAGAAGTTTTATTGACTTTTTTTTATGGCCACGTGAACATTTATATAGCGAAATTCTTTATGTGATTATTATATACAGTATGATTCTGCTCATGAATAAGTACATTTGTATATCAAGATGGATAAATCCGTTGTTGAAGGAACATAAAAAGTATTTATTTATTATGACATGTGCTGAGGTATATGTTCTAAGTATTTTAATGCATTTTGGTGAAGGAAAAATAACAGAAAACAATCTGACAATTACATTAATTGTCTTGATGATATTGGTTTTAGGTTTGTTGTTTGTATATTTAAAAATGCAGGAAAGACTAATCAAATCAGAAAAAAATATTCTAAATATGCGATTTGAAACAATGACAGAACAATATAAAGAATTAAAAAAATCATATGACAAATATCGATGTCTATTGCATGATGAAAAACATATGATTTTATATTTAAATGAATGTTTAGATAATAGGGATATAAAAGAAGCTAAAAAAATTCTACGAGGTTATAAAGAACTAACATTTACAAAAGATAAGGCAATATGGACTGGAATATCTACATTGGATTTTATGTTGAATATAAAAATTGAGAAAATGAGAGAACAGGAAATTGAATTTAAAATAAATTCTCAGGTTGAAAAGATTCCGATGGAAGAATTAGATTTTATTATGATGATGGGAAATCTTTTAGATAATGCAATTGAATCTGCTGTCAAATGTAGAAAAGGTGAAAGGTATATTGTATTTAAAATATATAATATAAATGATATATTTGGGATTAAAATTAAAAATTCAAGTATATCGAAACCAACGATGGTTGGAGATGACTTTTTGACGGAGAAAAAGGAAAAAGATATTCATGGCTGGGGAATAAAAAGCGTAAAAAAGATATTAGAAAAATATAATGGAGAATTAAATTTTAAGTATGATAATTCATTTTTTGAAACTCATGTAATCATTGAAGATGATATAAGTATAATGGAGAATATTTATGAAAAATAATGAAAAGAACTTTATAGGAGATATAAATAAAGAATTAGAAGAAATTGAAAAACTGGACATTTTAGAAGAAATCGAGGAGAGTCTGTTGACAATGCTTGGATCAGTTAATTCACTATTTTGCTGTCATTAGTAAAAAACAGTAACTAACAGTAGGAAGTATATTAAATTGATAAACATTATTCAACGAATAGTAATATTTGATATATATCGAAAAAAAAACAACCATGATCTTCGGGGTAATAACGTAAAAGAACAATATGATTATTATGAAAAAAAATATCTTAACAATGCAACATATATAAAATCTTTACTGCAGGAATATCCCGAGTTAAAACGTCTGCTTGAATTAAAAAATAACTCTATCCAGAGAGCAGAATGTGAAATCAGGAAATCTCTTTATGCAGAAAAAGAACAGATACAAAAAATATTCTGTGATGGAAGAAAGTTTTCCGGGACTGTGGGAATTTACATGTCGAAAGGCGATACACACAGAGGAGGACGAAGTGTGGCGAAGGTAGAATTGGATAATGGAACAATTCTGTACTATAAGCCACATAGTCTTGATAAGAATATAAAATATCAGGAACTTTATAACTATTTATGCAGAAAAACAGGAATTTCCTGCAGGACGGTACAATATTTATCTCATGATTCCTATGGATGGGAAGAAAAAATTGAGAATATTCCCTGTAAAAACGAAAGTGAGGTGGAGCATTATTATTTCAGAATGGGCATACATCTGTTTTTGGGATATGCCCTTGGAGCAACAGATCTTCATGGTGAAAATATTATCGCACATGGAGAATATCCTGTGATTATCGATATGGAAACGTATCCGGGATATTTAAAACAACAATCAGAAAAAGACGGAAGTAGTGTAGAAGAAAAAATAAACAAAAGTACAGAAATAAAATTGGCAAATTCGGTTATACATACAGGAATGCTCCCTGTTCTCACATGGGGCAGAGGAAACAGCAGAGTTCTTATAAGTGCAATGGGAACAGAGGAAAAGATAAAAACGCCGTTTAAACTTCCTGTGGTAAAGGATGATAAAACATCTGATATTCACATAGAATATGAACCTGTGGAAATGCAGATAAAGGAATGCATTGTAAGACTAAATGATCAGGTTATCAATGCGGCAGATTATACGGAATGCATTATCAGAGGATTTTGCAGAGCGTACATGGTGACAATGGCAGATAAGAAAGTGGAGGTGATGTTGTCCGGCTTTTTTGACGGACGTTCCAGAGTTGTACTGCGGCATACCCAACAGTATGCAATGTATCTTATGGCTTCGTTTCATCCGGATTATATGAAGTCAAGAGAATGCAGGAAAGCTCTTTTGAATGTGATTCACAAAGAGGGGGAATCTTCTTTTATGAAAGAGATTCATGATTATGAAATTGACAGCCTTCTGGAAATGGATATACCCTGCTTTGAGATTGATGCGAACAGCAGATCTGTTTATGATGGAAATGGCGGAGAACATAAAGAATATCTGCCCTGTACTCCTTATGAGTCATGGCGAATGCATATGAAGCAGATGAGTTACTCTGATATGGAATGTCAGTGTGATTATATCAGGCTGTCCATGGAAATGCTGAAGGCATCTGATGGAAAGAAAAAGATGTTTCCGACCAGGATAAATGGATATGACACAGATAAAGAGCGCAAAATATACAGTCAGATCAGAAAGATAGTTCATCGAATCTGCAGCAGAGCAATTATCCGGGAACAGAGCGCCGGCTGGGCGGGTCTGCAATTCTGGGATAATGGTCACTGGAATCTCAGATCAGGTGGAATATATTTATATGATGGAATATCCGGGATAGTCTTGTTTCTTGCAAAATATCTTCATGATTTTGAAGAAAAGAATGCAAGTGCAGAAGAAATTTATCATCTTGCTGTTTTGAGATTGAAAGCTTATACAGATGAAATACACAAAAAACAGATTTATGATAAAAATCTTCTGACAGGTATTGTAAATGGAGAAAGCTCGGTGGTATATACCTATCTTTATTTGTTTAAACTTACAGGAAAAAGAGTATGGATGATTTATGCGGAAAAGCATTTCAGCATTATTGAGAGGGTATGGAAAGAAGATTCACAACTGGATTATCTGAGCGGAAATGCCGGAGCTATTGTAATGGCAGTGATGTTATATAAAGAAACCGGAAATCTGAAATATTATGAAATAGCGGCAGATATGGAAAAAGATTTGTGGAAGAAAGGACAGGAAACCGGAAATGGATACGGATGGAGATTAAAAGGAACAGACGGACCGCTGGCTGGAATGTCTCATGGCAACAGTGGATTTATGATGGCTTATGCAGCGTTGTATGAATGTAATCATAAAGTGGAATATGCTGATAAAATACAGCTTTTGCTGAGATATGAGGATTCTTTGTACTCAGAGAAAGCCGGAAACTGGAAGGATTTACGAGAGAGTTCAGGGGAAAGCTTCATGAATGCATGGTGCCATGGGGCGCCGGGAATCCTGCTTTCACGAATGAAACTGGAAGAGCTGTTTCCTGAGGATATGCAGATTAAAAAAGACAGGTTAAATGCTGCAGACTCTTTGTTTTATGGAGAACAGGATGAAAAAATTTGTCTGTGTCATGGGATGTCCGGGAATTTACTTATTATGAAGAAGTATCTTCGAAAATATGGTAATAAAAAAATGAAGGAGCAATATGAGGCGTTATGTGACTGCCTTTTATTTCAACTGGATCACCCGGCAAAAATATCTGGGACAGAATATCTGAATCTGGCTTTTATGAATGGCATTTCCGGTACGGGAATGGCATTAATGGAAATTTTATGAAAACTAAGGGAACACCTGCAGACTGTAAATTTATGGTCAGCAGGTGTTTCTTTTATTTGTTTTCGGAAATATATCTGAGAATTAGTTTCTTCTTCATCCGATTGACGTACTGGCGGGACAGCTTCAGTTTCCGGGCAATCTGGGCATCGCTTTTATCCTGATAAAAGTACATGGACAGAATTTTTCTCTGGACACTGTCCGAAGGGTAAGAGTTGATATATGCGGTTACATCATAATAGGTGTCATCAAAACTGTCGGGAGCCTGTAATGAAACAGAACAAGAATCAAAATCATCTTTTTCAGGTTCGGAAAGACAACTGCGGCAAAGGGAACGATATCTGTTTTCGACAGAGGTCTGCATGTATCTGATACATTCACCTTCTGAGGATGAAGAACTTAAATATGGCAATGTCTTTAACAGAGTAAGATACAATTCCTGTGTGGAATCTTCGCGTTCCATGCAGTGAATCCGGGATGCATATCCTTTCACAAGCGGTTCCATACGTTTGAGAATTTCACTGTCTGAATCTGGGATACCATTTTGATAATTTTGGATAAGTTCTGTCAGTGTTTTCATAGGTATCTACCTCCTTTTTAGGGGAAGTAGTAAGAAAACTGCTGATCAGAAACTAAAAAAGAAAAAAATTATGAGTTTACAAATGGAAGAGAAAAAACTCTTTATTAAGTGAGTTTGCAAATTCAAATTAATGATAAGAGGAGAAAAAATATATGGTAAAAAGAGATTGGTAGAATAATTGTAGAGAATAAAACTGTGCCTTAAATTGGAACGGTAATAATAAGACCAGAAAAGACTTTTAGTGGATGGAATATAGAAAAAATGCGTAATAAAAGAAGATTAAGAGGAGGGAGGTGAACTATGGAAACAACGGTTATGAATGTGGCAGTTTCGCATGGAATCTGGGCAGTGCTGGCGGTATTTCTTTTGGTTTATATTGTGAAATCAAATGAAAAACGAGATGAGAAACAGGAAGAGCGGGAAAAAAATTATCAGTCTGTAATAGAGAAACTGACAGAGAAATTAGAGATTTTACATCAGGTACAAAGTGATTTATCAGAAATCAAAGAGAATCTTTTTGGTAAGCATAAGCAGGAGTAAAAATTCAGGTATAAAATTGTCAAGGGAAAATTTATTCTTTGAGGTTTGCAAAGCTGAAATTAAGAACTCTTTATCAAGTAGAATTTGCAAATTCGAAAAAATATAAATTTCAGGAGGAAATGAATATGGCAGGTACAATGTCAGAAAAGGAATTACGAATCAGCTGTGGAATAACACTTGGTGCAGAGGTTAAAAGTTTATCAAGAAATACAAATGCATCAGCAATGGCTCTCTCAGGTAATACAGTGTATCTGGCGAAAGCACATGCAAATGAAAATGGAAAGATGGTCTATAAAAGTATGATTTTTAAATCAAGCCAATTTGTGTCAGATACCATTGGGGACAATGAAAAAATTTCAGAGATTAATTATTTTGTATTTGGAATGGCTGCGACGGCAGACCGACTTTACTGCACTTGTAAAGATGAAACCGGTGATTCTGGAATACTTGAAATGAAATTTGATACCAGTGGACAGAAATTTACTAAGTTAAATACTACATATGTTGGAATTGATATTTACAAAAATGATGAATTTATCTTAATGGAAGAATTGAACAGAGCAACACCGGAAACCATGAAATTTATTACAGGGAATCTTAATGAAGTTCAGAATGGCAGAGGCACTAAGTTTACTGTTATTGCAAATGAAGCAGATGAATACCAGAAAGCAAATGATATTCATTATGATTCCAATCAGGGGCTGTTTATCCTGACAAATCATTATCCGGATGATACTCAGAAATACAGTCAGTGCAAGAACCGCATCCTTCTTGTGAAACCGGGAAACTATGAAAATAATAAAATTTATTATCCATATGCAGTATTCCAGGCAGACCAAGATACTACTGCTTATAAGCAGTTTAATTTTGAGGGGATCATTCTTTATAAAAATAATATATGGGTACTTTCTAATGCGATTGAGACATCTGATAAAAAGGAGCATGACCGTATTTCATATTTGCCGGGTGTTACATTTAAAAAGTGGAATGAGAATGTGAGTGAAGAAGGGAATGGCTATTTTTCTTTTAACGGATCCACGAAAACAGGAGCAGTACTGCCAAATAAAAAGGTAAATAATGTTTCATGCCCGAACGTGCAGGGAATGGCAATTGACGAAAATGATATTGCCTATTGTCTTAAATGCGATGGAACTAATACCTATGCTGTGTTATTAAAAACAACTACACCAGAGAGTGTAATTCCAGATGTTGTTGCTGAACTTGGGAAATCAGCAGATAGTAGTGTATATCATTGCAATGGAATGACATATAATCCTAATGATAAGAATCTATATGTTTGTGGATATACAATGGGAAATAATGTGAAATCAGATATTGTTGTATTATCAAAAACAGGTAAAGTAAAAAATAGATATCATCTTTCTGAGCCTCAGTATGGAATTGCATATTTTGGAAAATCAGTAAAAGGATATGAGTTCATTTTAATGAATAAATGGCATGAGGATGAAGGTGGCATTGAAAGTGAAAAAATCTTTTTTGATAAAATAGAGATTAAAGATGATACAGTGCTGGTTAAGCCGACAAAGTTTTATGTGGAAATTGGACGCACATCGGATGATGTATTGCAGGACATTTACTATCATGAAAAATATGGAATGTTTTTTCCAGTATGTAGTAAGAGTAATAAAGCAAGAGTGGTTCTATACCATATATCAAATGAAAGTGTTAAAACAGTTATGGAATCAGATACGAGTAGTACATTGAAGCCGGATTTTGCAATTATTATTAATAAAAGTAAAAATTTTGTATCATATGAAACAGAGTCTATGGATATTGAGAAAAAGTCAGGAAAAATGATTATATGTGGTAATTTCAGAGTTGCTGATGGCAGCGAAAAGGGAACGGAGAAAGATTCATTTCAGATTTTTAATACACTAACGTTTGTATAATATAAGATTCATGTCCATCAAAATACATTTAATGTCATAATTACAAAAATTTCTCCATCTTGTTATATATTAACACTAACGGTTAAATATCACGGAATGGAGGAATTTTTATGGATAGAAAAAAGTTCATAGCGGTTGTTATTTCGGCAGCACTTGGTTTATCCGGTGCTCCGGTTTATGCATCAGAATCTGTAACATTTTCTGATGGGGAAGTACAGGAATATGGAGCAGAAGAAGAGAAACAGGAATTCCAGACAGATAGCCAGGATCCTGAAACTGATGCATTTCAGGATAAAATGGAATCAGATGCAGATACAGACGGATTTTTGGATGAAGCAACAGGAGTATCCTCAGGGGAAGCGGATGCGAATGGATTTACATATCAATATCTTAAAGAATCTGATACATACCGCCTGACAAAGGGAACAGATACAGAGAATGTCATAATACCTTATGAGTATAATGGAAAAGTAGTTTCAGAGGTTGGAGAGAGAGCTTTTTACGGATGTATAAACATAAAGACTGTGAAAGCAGAAGAGGGAGCTGACAGAAGGAAAAATCATATCCGCATTGATAAATCTGCTTTTGAGAACTGTGAAAATCTCAGAAAAGTTTCTTTTGATCAGGGAGCGAAGCTGGAAAGCAGGGCATTTTATAATTGTCCGAAGCTGTGGGAGTATACAGGTGTTTCCTACTATGATTCTTTTGACACAGAAATAGAACAGGATTCTTTTGACGCGGATACAAAGGTAATATTCAGAGCAGGAGATAATGGAATTCCGGAGTCTGTTAAGGCTTTTGCAGACAAGAACAGGGTATTTATGGAAATTACGGATAATGATGATTATGTTCTGACAGATAAAGATGGTACTTCTTATTATGATGACTGGAGTGAAGGAGATTCCAGAACATTCTGTGTAGATTGTGATGATACAATGGCATCGGTAAGAGTGTGGTCTGCTGTGGAAGTGATTGGGCGGAAAGCTTTTTATGGATGCTCAAATGTAAAAAAAGTGCTCATTGAGAGGAAAACTTCAACGATTGAGTCGAAAGCTTTTGCAAAGTGCAAAAATATGAGTATTATTATGCCTTCCGGTATAACAGCAATCAGTGACGATGCTTTTGATGGTGCTTCTGGCATTACTATTTACGCGGATAAGGGCTCTTATGCGGAAAAATATGCAAAGAAACATAATCTGACCTGCAAGACAATACCAGCACCGACAGCAGTACCGGTACCGAAACTGAAAGTATCTTATGATGAAAAAAATGGTAATGCTACATTAAACTGGACACCGGTAGAATATACTTTTCAATATTATATTTACAGATATGATACAGCCACAAAAAAATATAAATGTGTAAGTAAAGTTGACCAGAATACTACGTCATATAAGCCTGAGAGCCCTGTAGGGAGAACAGTGAAATACAAAGTCCGGGTAAGAACATTAGCCGGAATATATACAGACCAGTACAGTAAGAGGAGTAATACAGTGACTGTCCAGGGACGACCGGGGAATGTAAGTGATATTTCTAAAAAGAAGAAGGGGAAAAACCTTACGTTTAAGTGGACAAAGGCAAAAGGCGCACAGGGATATATTCTGTACAGATATGATGAAAATGCCCGGAAGTACAGAAAAATCAAAACTATAAAAAATGGAAATGTTACATCTTATACAGATAAAACCGGAAAATTAAATAAGAATGAAAATTATTATGTGAGAGCATACTGTACAACTAAAGATGGTACCAGATTATATGGATGGTACTGGGCGTAATAATTTCAGGCGGTGATAAAATAAAAAAAGCTGCCTGGGGTTGATTTTATATCAGGCAAAAGGTCCCTGACAGAAATGAAAGAAAGTTTCATAGGTAAAAATAAAGATTCGAGGTCAGATGATGTATGTTTAGTCCCACTTTTATATTTTCGTCATCAGCTTAATGTAAAATAATAACGGGTAAAGAAGATATAAGATGTTCTGGTACATACAATTAAGAAGAAAGGGGCATGTGCTGTGCATAGTCAAAATGATGAACCGCCTGAGATGATCAGGCGGTTTTGAAGTATCTGGATTTTTTATGAATATTTTATTTTAATTACAGGTATAATGTGTTACAATAAATGTAACCATTAAGACTACCAGGCAGGTCAGAATTTGACCTGCCTGTAAATAAATACGGAAATAAATCGGGGTCAAAAGAATCGTTAATAATTGTAACAAAATAAAATTACCAGTGTAGCAAAAATAAAATTACAGGGGAAATGCGGATGAATGAGATGACAGATGCATATGTAAAACTGGATAAGGTTTCCAAGATATATGGAACCAAAGAAGTAAAGATCGTTGCAGTAGATGAGATCAGCTTTGAGATTGCCAAGGGAGAGTTCGTAGTGATCGTTGGTCCCAGCGGTGCGGGCAAGACGACAGTGCTGAACATTCTTGGGGGTATGGATCAGGCTACCAGTGGAGAGGTTCTGGTGGATGGCAGGAATATTGCCAGGTATAACAGCAGGCAGCTTACTGGCTATCGGAGAAATGATATTGGATTTGTATTCCAGTTCTATAATCTGGTGCCTAATCTTACAGCGCTGGAGAACGTAGAACTGGCATTGCAGATCTGTAAAAATCCGCTGGATGCCAGGGAGGTTCTGGAGGAAGTGGGACTGAAGGACAGACTGACCAATTTCCCGGCACAGCTTTCCGGTGGTGAGCAGCAGAGAGTTTCCATTGCCAGGGCACTGGCGAAGAATCCCAAGCTGTTGTTGTGTGATGAGCCCACAGGTGCACTGGACTACCAGACAGGTAAGGCAATCCTGAAACTTTTGCAGGATATGTGCAGGGAGCGTGGAATGACAGTGATTGTCATTACCCATAACTCGGCGCTGACACCTATGGCAGACCGTGTGATCAAGATCAAGAATGGCAAGGTTTCCAGGATGACAATGAATGACCATCCTACACCCATAGAGGAGATAGAATGGTAGGTGATGAATATGAAAGCAATGCATAAAGATTTCTGGATGGAGATACGCAAAAGTAAGGCCAGGTTTATTTCCATATTTATGATCGTTGCTTTGGGAGTTGCATTCTTTTCCGGAATACAGGCGTCGTCACCGGATATGCGCTTCTCAGGTGATGCCTATTATGATGAAACCAATCTTATGGATATCAAAGTAATGGGAACTCTGGGACTGACGGAGGATGATGTAGCTGCCATTAAGCAGGTGGACGGAGTAGAGAATGCAGAGGGCGCCTATGGTACAGATGTAATGTGTGGAGAAGGCGAGAAGCAGAAGGTACTTCATGTGGAAGCTGTGGATCAAACCATGAATCGGATCTCAGTGACAGAGGGAAAAGCTCCGGAAAAAAGCGGAGAGATTTTCCTTGACTGTATTTTTGCTGAGAGCAATGGATATAAGGTGGGTGATCAGATTACCCTGAAAGAGGGCGGAGACAGCGAACTGCTGAAAAAGACAGATTACACAGTTGTGGGTTTAGGTGAGAGTCCGCTTTACATATCCTATAACCGGGGAAACTCTACTCTTGGTTCCGGTGAGGTTAATGGATTTGCCTATGTGCTCCCTGAGGATTTTGACCAGGAGGTTTATACACAGATCTATGTGCAGGCTCGTGGGGCACAGGATCTGATCAGCTATACAGATGCTTATGATTCCCTGATAGAGCGAGTGCAGGAGCGAGTGGAGGGGATTGAGGCAGAACGGTGTCAGGTCAGATATGATGAGATTGTAGAGGAAGCCAATGACAAGCTTGCAGATGCCAGACAGGAACTTGAAGACGGAAAGAAGGAAGCTGATGAGAAGCTTGCGGATGCCAGAAAAGAATTGGAGGACGGCGAAAAGAAGTTAAAAGATGGCAAGAAGGAATATAAGGATGGCAAGAAAAAGCTTGCAGATGCAAAAAAGGAGCTGGAGGACGGAAAAGCCCGGCTTGCAGATGCAAAGAAGGAGTTAGAGGACGGCAGATCCCAGCTTGCCAGTGCGAAAGAGCAGATTGCCAGTGGCAGAGCACAGATCGCATCTGCAAAGGAACAGCTGAATGCCGGATGGGCGGAGGTTTCCGAAAACCAGGCAAAGCTTGATGATGGAAAGGCTCAGCTTGAGGATGGCAAGAACCAGTTAAGTGCCGGTGAGAAGAAGATTGCAGATGCAAAGACGCAGCTTACCCAGAGTCAGCAGGAACTTGACAATGGCAAGGCGCAGATCCAGTCAGGCAGAGAGCAGATTGCAGCAACCAGACAGGATTTAAATGCCAAAAAGGAAAGCTGCAATCAGGGACTTGCGCAGATTGAGCAGCAGGAGGCCGGACTTGCAGAAGGAGAGGCTCAGCTTGAGGGTGCCAGAAGTCAGCTTGCAGCATTGCAGGCACAGTATGAGCAGGCACAAGCTTCAGGCACATATTCCGAGGAAGACCTGGCGGCTCTGGCAGCACAGGTTTCCGCTTATCAGGAGCAGGTGGACAGTCAGGCAGCCCAGCTGGAAGCATCCAGAAACCAGATCGCAGCAGCAAGAAGTGAACTGGAGAGTGGTTTAAACCAGGTGGAGAGCGGACTGGCCCAGCTTGATGCAAAGGAAGCAGAACTGAACCAGCAGGAGGCCGCATTTCCCGATGCCCAGGCAAAGATTGATGCAGGATGGAAAGAGGTGAAGGCTCAGGAGAAGAAGCTGGAACCAGCCAGAAAAGAGATTCAGGAAAAAGAAGCCCAGCTTGAGTCAGCACAGGAACAGATCGATGCTGCAAAAGCAAAACTAAATTCCAGTCAGGCTCAGTTAGAGGAGAAGGAGGCAGAACTTGCTTCAGGAGAAGCACAGATCCGGGAGAATGAAGGGAAGCTTGCTTCCGGTGAGAAAGAGATTGCCGACAATGAGCAGAAGCTGAAGGATGGCGAGAAGGAAATCTCAGAGAACGAGCAGAAGCTGAAGGATTCCAGAAAGGACATCAAAAAAGCTGAGAAGGATCTGGAAGAAGGTAAAAAAGAATACGAAGACGGTAAGAAGGATGCAGAGAAAGAAATCGCAGACGGTGAGAAGAAGATTCAGGATGCTCAGGATGAGATCGATGATATCAGTATGCCGGAATGGATGGTGACGGACCGCAATGATTTGCCGGAATATTCAGATTATGGGGATAATGCAGACAGAATGAGAAGCATCGGACAGGTTTTCCCTGTTATTTTTTTCCTGGTGGCTGCACTGGTAAGTCTGACTACTATGACACGAATGGTGGAGGAACAGAGAACCCAGATTGGTACAATGAAGGCTCTGGGATACGGCAAGTATGCGATTGCATCCAAATATCTGCTGTATGCCTTTCTTGCCACAGTGGGAGGCAGTATCCTGGGAATTCTGATCGGAGAGAAAATCCTGCCCTGGGTTATTATTAACGGGTATGGCATTATGTACAAGGGAATGATGAACAATATTCAGATCCGTTATGAATTTAAATTTGCAATGATAGCAGCAGGTGCGGCAACTGTGTGTACCGTCGGAGCCACCATTTTCTCCTGTTACAGGGCTCTGGCGGAAACTCCGGCATCACTGATGCGTCCCCCTGCTCCCAAAGAGGGTAAGAGAATCCTGCTGGAACGGATTCCATTTTTCTGGAAGCATCTGAATTTCACATGGAAATCTACGCTGAGAAACCTTTTCCGATATAAAAAACGTTTCTTTATGACGATTTTCGGTATTTCGGGAAGTATGGCGCTGATGCTGGTAGGCTTTGGACTCAGGGATTCCATTATGGATATTGCCAGACGGCAATATCAGGAGCTTCAGCATTATACAGGAACGATCATTGATGATGAGGATGCAACAGATAAGGAGAGACAGGAACTGGATGAGTTCCTGAAAAATAACAGCCAGATCGAGAGATATACCCATGTGCAGTTTACCAAGATGAGTGTTCCAAGAAATAAATCCAATATCAGCGTATATGTTTATGTGCCTGAGAATCTTGAGACCTTTAATAAGGATGTGACTCTTCAGGACAGAAAGACAAAAGAGAAGTATAAGCTGACGGATGCAGGTACAGTGATCAGTGAGAAGACGGCAACCCTGACAGGACTGAAAGTGGGGGACAGCATGACCATCACAAAGGATGGGAAAAATTATGAGACAAAGATCGCAGCAGTGACAGAGAATTACATGGGACATTATATTTATATGACAGGAAATGTCTATGAACAGATCTTCGGGGAGAAGCCTGACTATTCTGCAACTGTGTTCACAGTAAAAGAGGAGTACAAAGAATCAGAATCTGAGGTGGGAAATGAGATCCTGAAGTATCCGGCTGCGTTAAGCATCAGCTATACCAGCAGTCTGGAGGCTCAGCTTCACAGAATGCTTGGAGCATTGGATACGGTAATCATAGTGCTGATCATTTCTGCGGGAATGCTTGCTTTCGTGGTTCTGTATAATCTGAACAATGTCAATATTACGGAACGCCAGAGAGAACTGGCAACCCTGAAGGTGCTGGGATTCTATGATGCTGAAGTTTCTGCCTATGTGTACAGGGAGAATGTTATCCTTACCTTCATCGGCGTACTGGCAGGAGCTGTATTCGGAATCTTTTTGCACAGGTATATTATCCGTACTGTGGAAGTGGATGCGGTTATGTTTGGAAGAAATATCAATCCTGTCAGTTTCCTGTACTGCGGACTGCTGACAATTGGATTCTCCATGATCGTAAATCTGTTTATGCATCAGAAATTAAAGAAGATTGACATGGTAGAATCCCTGAAAAGTGTGGAATAAACGATTTGCCGCTTTATTGCAGGAAAGAAGAAATAGAAAAATACAGGATAAAATGTGAAATATATCAGATAAAACACAAAGAAGAATGAAAATACAATAGCGATTTTTGACAAAATAAAAAAGTGGGGTTGACGTATTTTTGTAACTTTGTATAATGGCTTTATCAATTAAAAACATACGGATTGTTACTGTTAGGCAGGCAAAACCAGAATCTATGGCTGAGAAAATCAGTCTGTAAATTCTGGTTTTTTTATGTTACAGGGAAATTACTTCGTAATGTTCCTGTAAGCAGGATTCTTTCTTGTTACGTTACAGGGAAATTACTCCGCTGTCAGGAAACATATCGTTTGGAAAAGGAAAGACATGGATAATATCATAATTGAAAAAGTGATCAATAACAATATTATCTCGGCATATGAGAAATCCGGTGCAGAAGTAATTGTGATGGGACGGGGAATTGGTTTCAAAAAGAAACAGGGAGAAATGGTTCCTGCTGATCAGATCAGTAAAATCTTTCGCATTAAAAGCCGGACACTGGCGGAACAGTTCAAGGAACTGCTGGCGAATATGCCGCTGGAACGTGTGAGGATTTCAGACGAGATCATCTCTCATGCAAAGGATCATCTGAAATTAAAACTGAATCAGAGCATTTATGTGACACTGACGGATCATATTAATTTTGCAATTGAAAGAGTGAGCCAGGGAATTGAACCCCAGAATGCATTATTGTGGGAAATCAAGCGCTTTTATCCTCAGGAATTTCAATTAGGAATTTATGCATTGGAGCTGATCCAGGACAGACTTGATATTCTTTTGCCGGAGGATGAAGCTGGATTTATTGCCCTTCATTTCGTAAATGCAGAATATGGTACAGATATCCGGGATGCAGTGAAGTTTCCGGATCAGATGCAGGCAATCGTGGATATTGTGGAACGTGATCTGGGAATACTGTTGGATGAATCGTCCTTGCATTATGAACGTTTTATGACACATATTAAGTTTCTGATACAGCGGATATACCGAAAGGAGCTGCTTTCCAGTGAGGACAGAGAGCTGTCCCTGTTGATGCAGCGGAAATATCCCAGGGAATATCAATGCAGTTTAAAGGTTGCGGAATATATCATGCAGGCAACCGGCAGCAGATTGTCTGAGGAAGAAATTATGTATCTGTCTGTGCATATCCGCAGAGTTAGTACTATAGATTTATAAAGTTATAATTATAAATGTAAAAAAGAAGGAGGCTTTTAAGCATGTTTGATTTTTTTAAGAAGAAAAAGACACCTGAACTGATCATCGGATCTCCGGTGAAGGGGAAAACAGTTCCTCTTTCCAGTGTAAATGACCCGACTTTCAGTGAGGGTATGCTGGGAAAGGGTGCAGCAATCCTTCCGTCCGACGGAAAAATTTATGCGCCTGCAGACGGAACAATTGAAACACTGTTTGATACCCTTCATGCATTCAGTCTTTCTACGGCTGATGGTGTGGAGATTCTGGTCCATGTGGGTCTGGATACAGTCAAAATGGGCGGTGACGGATTTACAGGTCATGTACATTCCGGTGATGCAGTGAAGAAGGGAGATCTGATTCTGGAGATTGATCTGGAAAAGGTCAAAGGTGCAGGATATGATACCAGTACACTTGTTGTTATCTGTAATACAGATGACTATGGAGATGTCCGGGGACTGGATAACAAAGAGGTACAGCCCGGCGATGATGTGATCGTGATCACAAAATAATAATCATGTATTTTTTCCGGAGGTGTCCGGGTAAAAATAAATAAAAGGGGATTTGAAAGAGTAAATCATTCTATCTAAGGAGGAAAAAGTATGAAGTATTTACAGAAATTAGGAAAAGCCCTGATGTTACCGGTAGCTTGTCTTCCAATCTGCGGTATCCTCATGGGTATTGGTTATTTACTTTGTCCTGCAAGTATGCAGGGTGGTGATATCACCGGATTTGGTCCGATGGTTGGTATTTTCCTTGTAAAAGCCGGTGGTGCCCTGATCGATAATATGGCACTGTTATTCGTAATTGGTGTAGGTGTGGGTATGTCAGATGATAATGATGGTACAGGTGGTGTTGCAGCGCTTGCTTCCTGGCTTATGATCACAACACTGTTAAGCACAGGATTTGTTACAACACTGTTTCCATCTATCGCAGACAATGCAGACAAAACACTGGCATTTAACAAAATTGCCAACCCATTTATCGGTATTCTTGCAGGTGTGATCGGATCTAGCTGTTACAACAAATTCAAAAGCACAAAATTACCGGACTGGCTTTCTTTCTTCAGCGGCAAACGTTGTGTAGCGATCATCGCAGGTGTTGTATCTATTCTTGTATCCGTAGTGTTACTGTTTGTATGGCCGATCCTCTTCGGTGCACTGATCTCCATCGGTAACGCAATTGCCGGAATGGAAGCTCTTGGAGCTGGTATCTATGCATTCCTGAACAGACTTTTAATTCCTACAGGTCTGCATCACGCATTAAACAATGTATTCTGGTTCGATACAATCGGACTTGGCGACCTGACTCATTTCTGGGCAGGTGAAACATCTGCAGATGTAAACTGGAGCCTTGGAATGTACATGTCCGGTTTCTTCCCATGTATGATGTTTGGTATTCCTGGTGCAGCTCTGGCAATGATTCAGTGTGCAAAGGACAATAAGAAAAAAGTTGCTATTGGTCTGGTAGCTTCCGCAGCACTTTGTGCATTTATCTGCGGTGTTACAGAGCCGTTCGAATTTGGTTTCATGTTCCTGGCTCCTGGACTCTATGTTATTTATGCATTATTATATGGTATCTTTACATTTGTCACAGTATTATTAGGATTCCGTGCAGGCTTCTCATTCTCAGCAGGTGCAACAGACCTTCTGTTCTCCGCATCTCTGCCTGCAGCACAGAAAACATGGCTGATCATTCCTCTGGGAATCGCAGCATTCATCGTATTCTATGTAGTATTCAGATTTGCAATCCTTAAATTTGATCTGAAGACTCCTGGAAGAGAAGATGATGATATGGATGAGACAACTGTAAAACTTGCAAACGATAACTTTACAGAAGTTGCAAAAATTATCTTAGAAGGTGTTGGCGGAAAAGGAAACGTTGCATCTATCGATAACTGCATTACAAGACTTCGTCTGGAAATCAAAGATTACACAGCTGTTGATGAAAAGAAAATTAAATCAGCCGGTGTTGCCGGTGTGATCAGACCTGGTAAAAATTCTGTTCAGGTTGTAATCGGTACAAAAGTTCAGTTCGTAGCAGACGAGTTTAAGAAGCTCTGTAAATAATATAGCAGATAAAATCCCTTTTTACAAAAAAGACCGCATTCATTGCGGCCTTTTTTCAATGGAAAAATACTCTGTGATTTTATGTTTTTGATCAAATTGATTATTGTATTCCAGAATGTGATGTTTATTCATCAGCTTCTGAAATTTCTCTGGTAAATTGTTCTGGGAATACCAGGTACCGTCTGTATTACATACGGCACCGATTCCAATGATCGGAAGCTTGTCTTTCGTCCTGTTCCACTGTTTCTGATTTCCAGTATGGCTATTTTATATTATTTTGCTTTAATTTTCAATACCTTTGAATAAGAACTGTATGCTTTGACATAGCTGTTGGTATCCTTTACATAACTGCGGATACGGAAGTAGTAGGTTTTACCCTTTTTCAGGGATTTCAGGGTATAGCTTCCATTGGAATCTCCGGATAACTTCAGGCGTTTATAGGCACCCTTGGCACTGGTTTTGTACTCGATCACATATCTGGAATATCCATTTTTGTAGTTGGTAGGATAACCGGTCCATTTTAACTGGATTCTGCCTTTGGATAAAGCAGTAGCCTTCAGACCGGTTACCTTTACAGAAGTTGCCACCGTGCAGGCGATTTGGTCTTTTCCACCGGAAAGCATACAAAAAGCACAAATACAGGAAAAAAGTATTGTTAAACATTGACAGAACAACAAAAAGGTTGTATCATACAGAGAGACATTAGTCCTCATTACAAGAACAGGGGATAAATATATGAAAAATGGCGAAAAAAAGATACTGTCGGAGAAGGTTGCAGATATGCTGCGGGCAAAAATCATAAACGGCGAGCTGCAGGCAGACAGCAGGATTATTGAGAGTGATGTTGCAAAATGTATGGAGGTCAGCAGGGGACCGGTGCGGGAGGCATTGAAAATTCTGGAATTTGAAGGTCTGGTGACCTACGAATCCAATAAGGGTTGCCGCGTGACGAATCTGTCTATGGAGGATGCCTATGAGGTATTCTTTCTGCGGGGCAATCTGGAAATCATGGCTCTTCGCCAGGCGGGGGGAAGGCTGCCGGATACCAGCCTTTTAACCATGAGAAGCTATCTGGAGGGGATGGAGCGCGCCCAGAAGGATAAGAATCTTCTGCAGATGGTGCAGATGGATGAGCTGTTTCACAGAGAAATCGTCAGCGCGGGGAATATGAAGCGTCTGGTACGGATGTGGGAGAGCTTAAGCCCGTTAAACGGCGCCATGTTTTTGAAGGTCAATGATACCTTTGAGTTGCGTGAGGGAGAGACTGCGGAGGAAATCTTCGGCAATTACCGGCGCGGGGATAATTATGAGGCTCATAAGCTTCTGCTGGAGAAGCTCAGCGGCATTGATTTGGAGAGCGCAGTGCTGTGCCTGAGAAATCACTATGTACAGACCGGAGAGCGGATATATAAAATCGAATCGAGAAGGAGACTTCTGAAGAAGACACTTTAAAAAAAGGACACGGTCACTTAAAAAAAGCGGCGGTGTCCTTTTTAAGTTAAATGCGGAAGATCAATATCCTGCGGTGTTAAAAGTCCTTAAGCACCCGGCAGATATATGCCATGTCCTCGGCGGTATATCTCTGGTCGCAGGGGATGGAGATCACATGGTCATAAATATAGGCACAGTCCGTATGTCCTTCCAGATTGATATAGGGACCCACCGGCCAGTAGGAGGTGGCGTGGATGCCGTTTTGGCTCAGGTATTCCTTAAATTTTCCGCGGTCTGCGGCGTAGAGGGTGAAGTGGCTTGGTACGGTGGCATCGTCCAGGTAAGGGAATACAATGGTGTAGGCATCGGATTTCGGACAGTGCTCCAGCATATAGCGATAGTTCTCCCGGCGCTGCCTTTTGAGAGCGTCAAAATCATAATATTCGATAATGTCCACTGATTCGGAATCGGAGCCGTGGATATCGTAAACCTTACGCAGAAGCAGCTCGGCATCCCAGAGAAGTCTGGAGGCGTCCTCGGATACGGAGGCAGCCACGGTGTCCGGATGACGGAAGGCATCGGTCTTTACCGCCAGGCCCTGACGGCGCATGTTCAGATGGACCTCGTGGGGAGGAAGAATCAACGGAGTGAAGCTGCCGGTTTTCTTGATGGCAAAGCCGCCGCAGGAAACGCCCAGCCACTTGCGCATGCTTCCCACAACGTAGGTGCATCCCTCGTAAATGCCGTCCGCGGAGAAAATAGAGTGGGTGGTGTCCTCGATGATACAGATACCGCGCTCCTCACATTTCTTCAGAAATTCCCGGTCATAGCCGGAAAAGCCGTAATAACCGCAGATGGATATCAGATGAATCTTATCCAGCACCGATTCATCGAAAACCGGTATCATATCTTTGGTGAAATCATAGAAAATAAGCTCATAGCCTGCCTTGACGAAGGGGTCAATGACAGTTTCGCAGGTATAAAGGGGGACATACGCTACCGGATGGGGCTGTTGTTTTTTGAAATCCTCCAGTGCCAGATAGTTGGCACAGCGTCCGGACATCAGAAAACGCAGATCGCCTTCCGGCGGACAGAGCCCATCAAGATAGTGATTTTTGTTGTCTGGTTCTTCAATGTAAGGAAAATATCCGCCAATTTCTCTCATAAATGCCTCCTGTGCAATTTGTTCAAAATGTGTATTTCTAGTAATCACATTATAGCACAAATATGCCAAAGTGTAAACGAGATTGTTGACAATGTAATTAAAATGAAAATAATTATATAAAAAGATTGACAAAATTCGGATATGTTACTATAATAAGGTAAAGCAATGGCGCAGATAGGGTGAATGTGCCGTTTTTTTTTTAGGAAAATGTATTCCAGGGCAGGACATATGTGTTTTGCCATTGGAACATTTTCACAAGAATTTACAAGAGGAGGAACAAAAGATGTACAAATATATCTTGAAGAGACTATTGATGATGATCCCAGTGCTTCTGGGTGTTACATTCATCGTATTTTTCATCCTGAATTTGTCACCGGGTGATCCGGCTGCAATGATTCTCGGAGATCAGGCATCTGCGGAAGCCCTGGAGATGAAGAGAGAAGAGCTGGGACTCAATGATCCGCTGGTTGTCCGTTACGGCAGATACGTTGTCAACATGGTACAGGGAGACCTGGGAACATCCTATAAGAATGACTTAAGTGTATGGGATCAGGTTATGGAGCGTTTCCCAAATACGGCAGTACTGGCGGTGGCCGGTATTCTGGTGGCCCTGATAATCGGTATCCCCGCAGGCATCATTTCGGCGAAGAAGCAGTATTCCGTTGTGGATAATGTGTCGATGGTGCTCTCGCTGATCGGTGTTTCCATGCCGAACTTCTGGTTTGGTCTTCTGGTGGTTATTGTCTTTGCTCTGAATCTTGGCTGGCTGCCTTCTCAGGGTATGGGAGAGGGTGGAGTCGAGCTGCTTAAGAGCCTGGTGCTTCCGGCACTGACCCTTGGAACCGGCTGTGCGGCAACCATTACCCGTATGACCCGTTCGTCCATGCTGGAGGTTATTCATCAGGATTACATAGATACGGCGAAAGCAAAAGGTGTATCCGAGCGTACCATCACCTTCCGTCATATGCTCAAAAACGCTCTGATTCCCATCGTTACGGCAGTCGGTCTGCAGTTTGGTACACTGCTTGGCGGCGCCATGCTGACGGAGACCGTATTCTCCTGGCCAGGACTGGGACGACTGATGGTCGATTCCATTAAGTCAAAGGATATTCCGATGGTTCTCGGCTCGGTTGTTTTCATGGCGGTCATGTTCTCCATCGTCAACCTGACGATAGATATCATATACGCCTTCGTAGACCCGAGAATCAAATCACTGTATAAGAAGAAATAAGGAGGAGTATCCAGATGAGTAAAGCAAAAAAAGTCCAGCCATCCTCCCAACAGCGTACTTTATGGCAGGAGACCTGGAGACGTTTTAAGAAAAACAAGCTGGCGGTTGCGGGAATGATTTTCCTGATGGCACTGGTTGTCATTGCCATTGCCACCATTATCATTGATGCGGTGAATCCGTCTATTTATGAGACTTATGTTATTAAGCAGAACCTAAGAGAGCGTCTTGCACCGCCGAGTGCGGCGCATATTTTCGGACAGGATGAGTTCGGAAGAGATATGCTGATGCGTATTCTCTGGGCGATTCGCTCCTCTTTGTTTATGGGAGCTCTATCCATTGCACTCTCCTGTATCGTCGGAGGTCTGCTCGGAGCCATTGCCGGCTATTACGGCGGCAAATTAGATAACGTTATCATGCGTATCATGGACGTTTTTCTGGCAATTCCTTCCATGCTGCTGGCTATCGCCATCGTAGCGGCTTTCGGAACCAGTCTGGTGAACGTGCTGCTGGCCATCGGTATTTCCTATGTGCCGACTTTTGCCAGAACCGTCCGCGCGCCGATTCTCACCGTTAAGGGACAGGAATATATTGAAGCGGCAAAGGCTGTGGGTGCCAGTGATTTCCGTATTATTTTCAAATACATCCTTCCGAACTCCATGGCGCCGATTATAGTACAGGTAACCCTTGGCGTGGCAGGTGCGATTCTTTCCATCGCCGGTCTGTCATTCCTGGGACTTGGTATTCAGCCGCCGACACCGGAGTGGGGCGCGATGCTTTCCGGAGCAAGAAGCTATATCCGAAGCTCCTGGCACATCACCGTTATTCCGGGACTTGCAATTATGCTGACCATCCTTGCACTGAATGTCATGGGTGACGGTCTGCGTGATGCATTAGACCCGAGACTGAAGAATTAATCGGAAAGGTGGAAGAAGACATGTCAGATATTTTATTAGATGTAAAAGACCTGGTCATTCATTATGAGACCGATGACGGTCTGGTACAGGCATTAAACGGTGTCAGCCTGCAGATTCATACAGGCAAGACACTGGGACTGGTGGGAGAGACCGGCGCAGGCAAGACCACCCTTGCAAAGGGTATTATGCAGCTGGTGCCCAATCCTCCGGGAAAAATCAAGGGCGGAGAGGTTTTCTATGACGGAGAGGATCTGCTGAAAAAAAGTGTTCAGGAGATGCGCGAGGTCAGAGGAAAACAGATTTCCATGATTTTCCAGGATCCAATGACATCCCTGAATCCGGTTATGACCGTTCGAGACCAGATTATGGAGGTTATTTTGCAGCATAATAAGCTTTCCAAGGAAGAGGCTGTCAAAAAAGCGGATGAGATGCTGGAGCTGGTCGGTATCCCCGCAGCCCGCGGCAGAGAATATCCCCATCAGTTTTCCGGCGGTATGAAGCAGCGTGTAATCATCGCCATTGCTCTTGCATGCCAGCCGAAGCTTCTGATTGCCGATGAGCCGACCACAGCGCTGGATGTTACCATTCAGGCACAGGTACTGGATCTGATTCAGAATCTGAAAAAGAGAGATAATACCTCTATGTTGCTGATTACCCATGACCTGGGTGTTGTGGCACAGACCTGTGATTATGTGGCGATTATGTATGCCGGGGAAATCGTGGAATACGGTACACTCCGCGAGGTTTACAAGGATATCCGCCATCCCTACACCAAGGGACTGATGGCATCCATCCCGAACCTGGTAGAGCAGGTAGAGCGTCTCCAGGCCATCGATGGACTGATGCCGGACCCGACCAATCTGGCCAAGGGCTGTAAGTTTGCAGACCGCTGTAAATATGCAACCGCTGCCTGTATGGAGAAGGTGCCTGAGATGAAGTCTGTGGGCGGAGAGCACATGGTACGCTGCATTTTGCCGGAAGCCACGGAAGTAAAGGAGCATTGATATGGAAAATCAGAACAAAGAACTGCTGAAGGTGGAACACCTGAAGAAATATTTTAATACTCCCGGAGGTGTCCTTCACGCGGTGGACGATGTATCCTTCAGTATCCGCGCGGGAGAGACATTAGGCGTGGTTGGAGAGTCCGGCTGCGGAAAATCCACCATGGGAAGAGCCATATTAAGACTGCATGAGCCGACCTCCGGTAAAGTATATTTTGAAGGAAATGACATTCTTTCCTATGATAAGAATAAGATGAAGGAATTAAGAAGGGAAATGCAGATTATCTTTCAGGACCCCTTCGCATCCCTGAACCCGAGAATGACTGTCAGCGAGGCGATTATGGAGCCCCTGCTGATTCAGAAGATTTACGCCAAGAAGGATAAGGAAGGACTTCGGAAAAGAGTTCATGAGCTGATGAATCTGGTGGGTCTGGCAGAGCGTCTGACCAACTCCTACCCCCATGAGCTGGACGGCGGAAGAAGACAGCGTATCGGAATTGCCCGTGCACTGGCATTGAAGCCCAAATTCATCGTATGTGATGAGCCGGTTTCCGCTCTGGACGTGTCCATTCAGGCACAGATTCTGAACCTGATGCAGGATTTGCAGGATGAGTTGGATCTGACCTATATGTTCATTACCCATGACCTATCGGTTGTAAAGCATTTTTCTAACCAGATTATGGTTATGTACCTGGGACAGATGGTGGAGATGGCGCCCACAGAGGTGCTCTTTAAGAATCCGGTACATCCCTATACAAAAGCACTTTTGTCAGCGATTCCCATTCCGGACCCGGATTATCCGATGGAACGAATTATGATGAAGGGTGAGATTACTTCCCCTATTGACCCGGAGCCGGGATGCCGTTTTGCAAAGCGCTGTCCTTATGCGACGGAGGTGTGCGGCAGTCCTGATATCCATCTGACAGAGGTGGAGCCAGGACATTTCGTATCCTGTATGCGAATCGGGGAGTTTGATAAATAAGTACACGAAAGTCAGAAAAATGGCTTTTATGTAAATAAAGGACTGAAAAGGAGAGAGCTATGAAAAATCATGTGAGAAAAGCACTGACGCTGTTACTGGCTGCTACTATGGCAGTTTCTATGACAGCATGCGGCGGCGGAAAAAAGGATGATGGCGCTGCAGAACCAAAGGAAGACGCTGTGGCAACAACGGAAGAAAGCACACAGGAGAGCGCAGGCGGCTACAAAGACACGATTGTCTGGGGACAGGGCGCTGACGTAACCTCCATGGACCCGCATCAGGGAAAAGAAACACCGGCAGTTCAGGTAACAAACAATATTTTTGATACTCTGACCATCGTTAACCCTGAGACCAATGAGGTTGAGCCGCAGATTGCAGAATCTTGGGAGCAGACCGATGATAAGACCTACGTATTCAAGATCAGACAGGGAATCAAGTTCCATGACGGTTCTGACCTGACAGCAGAGGACGTTAAATTCTCTCTGGAAAGAGCCATCAACTCTGCCGCAGTTTCTTACGTAGTCGACTTTATTGATACGATAGAAGTAAATGATGAGTACACCGTAACCATAACAACCGATGCTCCATACGCACCGACTCTTAGAAACTTGGCAGTACCGTTTGCCGCCATCGTTCCGAAGGCAGTTGTGGAAGCTGACGAAGAAGGCTTCAAGACCAATCCGGTTGGTTCCGGCCCATACAAATTCGTTGAGTGGAAACAGGGTGACTCTGTGAAGCTGGAAGCATTTGACGATTACTATGCAGGCGCTCCGGCAACAAAGTACCTGCAGATGAAGGTTATCCCGGAAGCAGCTCAGAGAACCATCGCTCTGGAAACAGGCGAAATCGACCTGGCTTATGATATCATTGCAAATGACAAAGACAAAGTTGCAGACAATGCAGACTTACAGCTTCTGGAAGCTCCGTCACTGTCCTGCTATTATGTTACCATGAACATGAAACAGAAACCTTTTGATGATATCCGTGTTCGTGAAGCAATCAACCTGGCAATCGATCGTCAGTTACTGGTAGATACCATCATCAACGGTGCAGGTCAGGTGGCAGATGCTATCATCGCACCGGCAGTATTCGGCTACAGCAGCCCGGGAGCATACGAATATGATCCTGAAAAAGCAAAAGAGCTTCTTGCAGAGGCCGGCTATGCAGACGGATTTGACACAAGCATCTGTGTAAACGACAACCAGGAACGTACAGAGGCATGTCAGGCAATCCAGGCTATGCTTGCAGAGGTTGGAATTAACTGTGAAGTAGAGGTTATGGAATTCGGAAGCTTCATCGATAAGACAGCTGCCGGAGACTTTGACACGGCATTCATGGGATGGTCAACATCTACCATCGATGCTGACTATACCTATTACTCTCTGGAGCACTCCTCTCAGCAGGGACCTGCAGGAAACCGTTCCTTCATTGCAGATCCGGATGTTGACAAATTAGTTGAGGAAGGACGTTCCAATACAGATCCTGCAGCCAGAGAAAAGATCTACGCAGATCTGGCAGTGAAATTAAAAGAAATTAACAACAACGCTCCTCTTTACTACAACAGTATCTTAGTAGGCGCAAGCAACAAGGTAGAGAACTTCGTGGTCGACCCAATCGGATACCACAAGCTGGATCAGGTTAAAGTTGCCGAATAATTGAATTAAGAAATGAGCGGGGGTGTCTTATTTTAGGACATCCTCATTTAAAAAGTAATAATTGCTTGGCAGAGTGCCAAACGGTTATGAAATAAAAAAGCAAAGACAAAGGAGAACAAAGACATGAGATTAGCGAATATTACATGGCCAAGAGCACAGAAATATTTTGAAGAAAACGATATGGTGATCGTATCCATCGGAAGTATTGAATGCCACGGAAGACATATGCCGCTGGGAACCGATACCCTGATTCCGGACCGTCTTCTTGAATTAATTGAAGAGAAAAGTGACGTTCTGATTGCTCCGACAATTCCATACGGCGCCTGCGAGTGCCTGGAGCCATATCCGGGAACCATTAACCTGGGAACCGAGCTGTTATATAACCTGCTGTACAAGGTTGTTGAGAATCTTTACAACCATGGCGCACGCAAAATCCTGGTATTAAACGGCCACGGCGGAAACATTAAGACCATCGAGCGTGTGGGCCTGGATTTTGAGAAAAAGGGCGCATTGGTGGTTATGCTGAACTGGTGGCTGATGGCCTGGGATATGAAACCGGAATGGAAGGGCGGCCATGGCGGCGCAGAAGAGACAGCCGGCATCATGGGCGTGAATCCTGACCTGATTGATTACAGCGAGCTCACAGAGGAGCCTCTGAAATTAAAGGACTTAAATGAAAATCTGGTGGCTACGGGCTTCCGTACCGTGAAATTCAAAGGTGTTGAAGTGGAAGTGCTTCGCAGCACACCAAACGTAACCGACAATGGCTGGATCGGACCAGACCATCCGAAGAAAGCAACCGTTGAATGGGGACAGGAAATGCTGCAGACCTGTGCGGATTATATTGTGGATTTTGCAGAAGAATTCAAGAAAGTAGATTTAGAAAAGGTAATTCATAATAACGTATTAGGAAAATAAGAGAGGCTCGATGAAAATGGATAAGAGACAGAATCTGGAATTGATTGCGGATATTTCCAATGCCAACGGCGCACCGGGATTTGAGGATGATGTGGTGGCGCAGATCCGCAGACATGCAGAAGGACTGGGAGAACTCAGAGAAGACAGTCTTCGCAATTTTTATATTTACCGCAAAGAAAACAAAGGAAACCGTCCGGTGGTACAGCTGGACGGACACAGTGATGAGGTTGCTTTCATGGTACAGGCAATCCGTCCTGACGGAAACCTCCGCATTATCCCCCTGGGCGGCTGGGTGACCAGCAATGTACCTGCCCATAAGGTATGGGTAAGAAATGCGCTGGGCGAGTACATTCCCGGCATCGTTGCCAGCAAGCCTCCTCACTATATGACGGAGGCAGAGCGCAAGGCTCCGCTGGTATTCGAAAACATTACGGTAGATGTGGGCGCAGTGTCTAAGGAAGAAGCGGAAAATGAGTTCCATATCCGTATCGGCGAGCCGGTTGTGCCGGATGTAACCTTTACCTACGATGAAAAGCATGATTTGATGGTGGGAAAAAGCTTCGACTGCCGTCTCGGCTGCGCCTCCATTGTCAGCACTCTGCGTGAGCTGCAGGGAGAAGAGCTGGCTGTGGATGTGGTCGGTGCATGCTGTTCTCAGGAAGAGGTCGGCACCCGCGGTTCTCAAGTAACCTGTCGTACCGTGAATCCGGACATCGCCATTGTGTTTGAGGGCTGTCCTGCAGACGATACCTGTGTGGAAGCCTACATGGTTCAGACGGCCATCAAAAAAGGACCGATGCTTCGCCACGTGGATGCCCGCATGATCACCAATCCGCGGTATCAGCGCTATGCACTGGCGCTTGCCGGGGAACTTGGCATTCCGGTACAGGATGCGGTTCGCTCCGGCGGAAGCACCAACGGCGCCAACATTCACCTGTCAGGCAAGGGCGTTCCCACCATCGTTATCGGTGTTCCGGTTCGTTATGCACACACCCACTACGGAATTTCTGCCTACGCAGATTACGAAAACGGTGTGAAGCTGGCTGTGGAAATTATTAAGAGATTAAATGCCGATGTGATTGGAAGCTTCTAAGTGAAGTAATCAGATTGTGTGAGAGGAAAAGCAGCAAAGCAAGGACTGAAATGGGCGCAGGAAACTTTGTCAATCATGTACTTCCGTGGAATTGGTACAGATAATATTTGTGAAATCCCCGCAAACATTCTTGACAAAAGAGCCTTTTTTCATTATAGTAGAATCCAGAAAAAGGCTGTGAAAAAGAGGAGTAGGCGGTAATGCCCCACAGAGAGGGAAGCTTATAAGCTGGAAGGTTTCCCGGGAACAGAAGCGCTGAAGGTAGCTTTGGAGCCGGGAGGCTGAAGTGAGTGGTATGATGGTGTTGAGATTCATATGCGCCCATGGTAGGTTTTCACGTATCCCGCGTTAAGGGAATGAGAGACAAACTAAGGTGGTACCGCGATCTATGTCGCCCTTTGCACGTATAATGCGTGTAAAGGGCTTTTTTAATCGAACAGGCTTTTTTATAATGATAGAGCTGTGGGCTGCTTTACGGCGGAGTGATCCGCAGATACTTTTATTACAGATATAGAATATCAGGAGGACATTATGAGCAAAGAACTTGCAAAAACCTACGATCCTAAGGGAATCGAAGAGCGTCTTTACACAAAATGGATGGACAATGGATATTTCCATGCAAAAGTAAATCCGGACAAGAAACCGTTTACCATTGTTATGCCGCCGCCAAACGTAACCGGCCAGCTTCACATGGGACATGCGCTGGATGAAACCATGCAGGATATCCTGATCCGTTTCAAGAGAATGCAGGGCTATGAAGCATTATGGCAGCCGGGAACTGACCATGCAGCTATCGCTACAGAGGTTAAGGTTATCGACAAGCTGAAAAAAGAAGGTATCGACAAACACGATATCGGCCGTGAGGAATTCTTAAAACATGCGTGGGCATGGAAAGAGGAGTACGGCGGAAAGATTATCAATCAGTTAAAGAAACTGGGTGCTTCCGCAGACTGGGAGAGAGAACGTTTCACAATGGATGAGGGATGTTCCAAAGCAGTACAGGAAGTATTTATCAAATTATATGAAAAAGGCTATATCTACAAAGGTTCCAGAATCATCAACTGGTGTCCTGTATGCCAGACTTCCATCTCTGATGCAGAGGTTGAGCATGAGGATCAGGACGGATTTTTCTGGCACATTAATTACCCGATCGTAGGGGAAGAGGGACGTTTCGTAGAGATTGCAACTACACGTCCGGAAACCCTGCTGGGTGATACTGCTGTTGCTGTAAATCCGGAAGATGAGCGCTACAAAGATCTCATCGGCAAGATGCTGAAGCTTCCTCTCACAGACAGAGAGATTCCGGTGATCGCCGATGAATATGTAGACAAAGAATTCGGAACAGGATGTGTAAAGATCACACCTGCCCATGACCCTAACGACTTTGAGGTTGGACGCCGTCACAATCTGGAAGAGATCAACATTATGAATGACGATGCGACCATCAACGAGCTTGGTGGAAAATACGCTGGTATGGACCGTTACGAAGCACGTAAGGCAATGGTAGCAGATCTGGAAGAACTTGGACTTCTGGTAAAAGTAGTTCCTCACAACCACAGCGTTGGAACTCATGACCGCTGCGGCACAACGGTAGAGCCTATGATCAAGCCACAGTGGTTTGTAAAGATGGACGAGATGGCAAAGGCTGCAATCAAAGCTCTGGATGACGGAGATCTGAAATTCGTTCCGTCCCGCTTTGACAAGACGTATCTTCACTGGCTTGAGAATATCCGCGACTGGTGTATTTCCAGACAGTTATGGTGGGGACACAGAATTCCGGCTTATTACTGTGATGAGTGCGGTGAAGTAGTTGTTGCAAGAGAAATGCCTGAGAAATGCCCGAAATGCGGATGTACACATCTTCATCAGGATGAGGATACACTGGATACCTGGTTCAGTTCTGCATTATGGCCATTCTCCACACTTGGCTGGCCGGAGAAAACACCGGAACTGGAATATTTCTATCCGACAGATGTGCTTGTTACAGGATATGACATTATCTTCTTCTGGGTTATCCGTATGGTATTCTCTGCTCTGGAGCAGACGGATCAGGTTCCGTTCCATCATGTACTGATCCATGGTCTGGTACGTGACTCCCAGGGACGTAAGATGAGTAAGTCTCTTGGAAACGGTATCGATCCTCTGGAAGTTATTGATAAATACGGCGCAGATGCTCTTCGTCTTACTCTGATGACAGGTAATGCACCTGGAAATGATATGCGTTTCTACTGGGAAAAGGTAGAAGCAAGCCGTAACTTCGCAAACAAGATCTGGAATGCTTCCCGTTTCATCATGATGAACCTGGAAGGCAAGACAGTGACAGAGCCGGAGAACTTAAATGATCTCTGTGCAGAGGATAAATGGATTCTGTCTCACTTAAATACAGTGATCCGCGAAGCTACAGAGAACATGGAAAAATATGAACTTGGTATTGCAGTACAGAAGGTTTATGACTTCCTGTGGGATGAACTCTGCGACTGGTATATTGAGATGGCTAAGGTTCGTCTGTGGAAGGCAGAGGAAGATCCGAAGGCAGCAAATGATGCACTCTGGACATTAAGAACAGCGCTGACAGAAGGCCTGAAGCTTCTTCATCCGTATATGCCGTTTATCACAGAGGAAATCTACTGCACACTTCTTCCTGAAGAAGAGTCTATTATGATCTCTGAATGGCCTGTATACAGAGAAGAGAGAAACTTCCCGGATGCTGAGAAAGCAATCGAGGGATTCAAAGAGGTTGTAAGAGGTATCCGTAATACCAGAACAGAGATGAATGTTCCGAATAACCGCAAGACAAGCCTGCATATTGTGGCAAAGGATGCTGAAACAGCAGCAATGTATGAGAACAGCAAGAAATCCTTTGTAAATCTTGCATTTGCAAAAGAGATTCTGGTACAGACAGACAAGAACGGAATCAGTGAAGATGCAGTTTCAGTAGTTGTTTCCAATGCGGTTGTATATATGCCGTTGGAAGACCTGATTGACAAAGATAAAGAGATTGAACGTCTTACAAAAGAAACAGAACGTCTCACAAAAGAGATTGCAAGATGTGAAGGTATGCTGAATAATCCAAACTTCGTAAACAAGGCACCTGCTGCCAAGGTGGATGCGGAGAAAGACAAACTTGCGAAATATAAAGAAATGATGGATAAGGTTAAAGGACAGTTAGAGCAGCTTAAGAAATAAGGGAGTGTTTAGATGAAATTGTATAAGATTTGTAACAAAATCTCCCTTTTACTCCATGTACTTGCCAGCGCAGCGGGATATTTTGTTATGGAGGCAATCTGCCGTCACTCGTTTATAGAAGCCTGGAATTATATGACACAGAGACCTCTGGTTTTTGCATATAATGCGGCATTCATTTTTACCTCGTCACTAATTGTTTATCTGTTTCACAGGAGAGTATTCTGGAGAGTACTGGTTACGTTGTTCTGGCTGATACTGGCCATTATTAACGGTGTTCTCCTGCTCAACCGTGTTACACCGTTTACAGGACCGGATCTGCATCTGATCACAGATGCAATGAAGATTGCCAACAAATATCTGCCTGTTGCAGGCGTTGTGGCAGTCTGCATCCTGTTTGGGATTCTTGTTATTTTACTGCTGATGCTGCTTATTAAAGGACCGAAGTATCAGAAAAAGATTAAATATCGCTACAATATTCCTCTGATCCTGCTGGCTGTTGCTCTTTTTGCAGGAAGTACACAACTGGCACTGGAGAAGAGGGTGCTTTCCAATTACTTTGGAAATATTGCTTTTGCATATGAGGATTATGGATATCCTTACTGTCTGGCAACTACGATTTTCAATACGGGAATCAGTTGTCCGAGAGATTATTCTGAGAAAGAAATCAAAAGAATTGAGAAGACGGAAAAGAATCTTCCGGAAACGCAGGAAGAAAAGCGGCCGAATATTCTGTTTTTGCAGTTAGAATCATTCTTTGATCCTACGCTGGTTAATTACCTGGATATTTCAGAAGACCCGATTCCGACCTTCCGTAAGCTGATGAAGGAATATTCTTCAGGATATTATAAGGTTCCGTCTGTCGGTGCAGGTACTGCCAATACGGAATTTGAATCCATTACAGGAATGAGTATGCATTATTTTGGACCTGGGGAATATCCTTATAAGAGTATTCTTAGAGAGACTACCTGTGAGAGTGCACCTTATGTACTGAAGAATCTGGGTTATACCACCCATGCAGTTCATAATAATGAGGCAAACTTCTATGGAAGAAGATCTATTTTCCCGAATCTCGGATTTGATACGTTTACTTCCGAAGAGTACATGGCAAGAGAGAACGAGAAGAATCCAAATGGCTGGGTAAAGGATGAGGTTCTGACAGATGAAATCCTGAAATGTTTGGATTCTACTGAGGGGCCGGATTATGTATATACTATTTCCGTACAGGGACATGGCGCATATCCGGATGAGCAGATTCTGGAAGATCCTGAGATCACAGTTTCCGGTGCACCGACTGAGGAAGAGAACAATAAATGGGAATATTACGTAAATGAGATCCATGAGATGGATAATTTTGTCAAAGAGCTGACAGACAAGCTTGCAGATTATCCTGAGGATGTGGTTCTTGTTATGTACGGTGACCACCTTCCGACTATGGGATTGACTGTGGAAGACCTGAAGAACAAGTATCTGTTCCAGACAGAATATGTGATGTGGGATAACTTCGGACTTAAGAAAAAGAAGGAAAATCTTGCAGCATATCAGATGGCGGCAGAGGTTATGGATCGTGTGGGAATCCATGAGGGAACCGTTTTCCGCTATCATCAGGCAAGAAGAAATACCAGAAATTATCAGGTGGATCTGGAAACCCTGCAGTATGACCTACTTTATGGAAAGAGATATTCCTACGGGGAAAGCGGCGAAAGTCCTTATCTGCGTACCAGAATGCGTATGGGAATCTATGATGTGACTCTGGATTCCATTCAATGTATCTCTGAGGCAGATCATACATATTACATTAAGGGAACGGAATTTACGCCGTCCAGTGAAATCAAGCTGAACGGAGAATGGTATGATACGGTCTATATCAATCCGACTACACTGATGATCACAGGTACGGAGCTGAATGATTTCGACAGGCTGGCGGTGATCCAGCGAAGCAACAGTTCGACGCGAAAACCGCTGAGCAAGAGCTATGACCGGTCCTGCTATGCACTTTATTCAAATAATAAATGGAAATTAACAGAAAGTACCGGTACGAATGAGAATTAATCCATAATTTTGTCGGATAAAATATTACGATTGGTACTGGACATCTTCCACCACTATTATATAATGTTAGAGTAACTAAATACATTATAGATAAGTGGTGGAATTTTTTTATGAATTACGAAGAAGCAGTTGCTTATATTGATGAAACTCCGAAATTTACAAAGAAGAACAGTCTGGATCACACAAAGGAATGTCTGAGAAGACTTGGTAATCCTCAGGATAAGTTTAAGGTGATCCATGTGGCAGGAACTAATGGAAAGGGAAGTACATGTGCGTTTCTGACCTCTGTTCTGAGAGAGGCGGGATATTCCTGCGGATTATTTACTTCTCCTCATCTGGTGGAGATCAATGAACGCTTCCAGATTAATGAGGTGAATATTGATAATGATACTTTCCTGAAGGCCTTTGAGAAAGTAAAGGTACTTGCGGATGAACTGGTTGCAGAAGGCAGCTATCATCCGACTTATTTTGAGATGCTTTTTCTGATGGGAATGGTGATTTTTGCAGAGGCAGGTGTTGATTATGTGACTCTGGAAACAGGACTGGGCGGAAGAATGGATGCGACTACTGCTGTGGAGAATCCTGTTGCCTGTGTGATCACATCGATCAGTCTGGATCATATGCAGTATCTGGGAGATACAGTTGCCAAAATCGCAGGAGAAAAGGCCGGGATCATTGTGCCGGGGGTACCGGTAATCTATGACGGAAATGACCCGGATGCAGCAGAAGTGATCCGTGCCAGAGCAGAAGAACTGGGAAGCCCTGCTTATGAAGTGAAGAGATCAGATACAGAAGTGCTCAGAAATACTTCGGCGGGAATTGATTTTGCATTTCGGAATGAGTATTATAAGGATATGGTTTTCTCCATTCCGTTTATTGCAAAGTATCAGGTGATGAACAGTGCACTTGCATTAAAGACGATTGAGGTTCTGCAGAATGTGATTTCTGTATCTATGGATCAGATCCATGTGGGAATTGCCGGAACGCGCTGGCAGGGAAGAATGGAAACAGTGCTTCCGGGTGTGATCGTGGACGGTGCTCACAATGAGGACGGGGTAGAGAAATTTGTAGAGACAGCAGAACATTTTCAGAAAGAATGTCCGCTGACTTTGCTTTTTTCAGCAGTAGATGACAAAGATTATACAGATATGATACATACGATCTGCAGCAGGATCACGTTCCGTCAAGTGGTAGTAACCTCTGTTGGCGGATATCGCCAGGTTCCTGCTGAGAGATTTGCAAAGCTTTTTACAGAAGCAGGTGCTTCTTCTGTGGAAGTAGTGGAGGATGTTGAGAAAGCCTTTGGTAGAGCACTGGAAGTAAAGGGGGATGACGGAATGCTCTTCTGCGTGGGTTCCCTGTATCTTGTCGGTGAGATTAAAGATGTGATCAGGAGAAATAAGAAATGATAGATTATGAAGAGGAACTGAAGAAATTTGAACCCTGTCTGGATGTGGCAGATGCGGAGGGTGCGATTTATGAGAGAGAACTGACGGATATCCTGGATATTCTTCAGGAAGTTCTCCGCGAAGCCAAGAGTGGCAGACGGGTAAAATAAGGAGATACACATGAATTGTATGAATTGTGGCGCATTTCTGGTGGACAAAGATCTGGATTACTGCCCGAAATGTGGATGTAATGTGCTGATCCAGAAAAAGGTAGATTACCTTTCCAGACAGTATTACAACCGGGGGCTTGAGAAAGCCAGTGTCCGCGATCTTTCAGGGGCGATTGACTGTCTGAAGCAGAGTCTTATTTATAATAAGCATAACATTCAGGCGAGAAATCTTCTTGGACTGGTATATTTTGAGACAGGGGAGGTGGTTGCCGCACTCAGTGAATGGGTGATCAGTAAGAATCTTCAGCCATCCAGAAATCTGGCATCAGAATATATTAACAAGCTGCAGGCGAACTCCAATAAGCTTGAGGCAATCAATGAAACGATCAGAAAGTATAATGATGCCTTAAACCTGTGCAGGGAAGGTCATGAGGATATGGCTGCGATCAGGCTGAAGAAGATTCTCATACAGAATCCAAAACTGATCAAAGGTTACCATCTTCTGGCACTTGTGCAGATGAAAGAGGGGGAATATAACAAGGCAAGAAAGACGTTAAGGAAAGCCGCGCGGATTGATAAAACAAATACAACAACCCTTCGTTTTTTGAGAGAGATTGACGAACAGACAGGAGTATCCACACGTCTGGAACGTCAGAATAAAAGAAACAGGAAAGCTGTGGACAGCAGTGAGAATGATATGGCAATCCAGATTCCTCAGTATAAAGAAAAAGGAAGGATTCCGCTGTTTTTTACACTGGTTGCCGGATTTTGTGCAGGATTGCTGGCGTTTTATCTTCTGGCTGTTCCTGCCATACGTCAGGGAATCTACAGGGAAGCGAATCAGCAGATTATGAAATACAGTGATGCAGTGTCCAGTCAGGGAGCTGAGCTGACCAAGGCACAGAGTCAGGCTCAGGAATCTGGAGACACAGTTGAGGCGGCCTCCAAACAGATAGAGGAAGAGAAGAAAAAAAGCAGCAGTTATGAGGCTCTGATCGAGGCGTACTCAGCATTGCAGCAACAGAATACAGATGAAGCGGCATTGAAGATACAGAATGTTTATGCGGATTTGCTGCCTGCGGATCTGAAAGGAATTTACAATACGATCTGTAACACTACAGGTACGACCGGGATCGAAGGAACCACAGATGCGAAAGTCGCAGACGGAACCGGCAGTGCTGACAGCGCAGAGGGAGATGCTTCTTCAGATTCAGCGGAAGATGGAAGTTATGACGATGGTTCCTATGACAGTGGGGAATATGATGATGGTTCTTACGATAATTCTGATGGTGATTCGGCAGATGACGGAAGTTACGACACCGGTGATTATGACGATTCCGGATATTGATACCATTTTTCATTTTGATGTGGCAGAAGACATGAAATATCATAAGAAGATGTAAAGATACAAAAGAGATGCATGGAAGTCATGTGTCTCTTTTTTTTACCGAATCAAGTAGGAGGCTGCGAAAAGCAATAAACAGTTATTTGATGTAGAGCTACACTGCAAAGTGGATTGCGAACATTCGCCTGACAAAAAGTGAGGAGGGATATGATGGAGAACAGATTTGAAATACAGGGAAATTCCCTGATCATTCATTTACCGAAAGAGGTAGATCATATGGTGACAGACGAGATACGCAGAGATTCAGATGATATTATACGGAAAAAATATATACGAACGATCACATTTGATTTTTCAGGAACAGCGTTTATGGACAGTTCAGGGATAGGGCTGATCATGGGGAGATACCGGATGATGGGGATGCGCGGTGACTGTATACAGGCTACAGGAGTAAATTCCTATATTGAAAAGCTGCTGCATCTGTCAGGAGTATATAAATTTGTCGAAATCTGTGGGGAAGTCTAAAGAGAGGGGGAAGAAAACTATTATGGAAAATACCAATGAAATGAAAATTATTTTTGACAGCAGACCTGAGAATGAGGGGCTGGCAAGAGTTGCGGCGGCAGCTTTCTGCACACAGCTGAATCCTACTCTGGAGGAAGTGGCAGATCTGAAAACTGCTGTGTCAGAGGCTGTGACAAACTGTATTATTCATGCTTATGAAGGCCAGGTGCAGAAGATAGAGATTTTCTGCAGAAGGGAAGGGCAGAAATTATGGGTTGATGTGATCGATAAGGGAGTGGGGATCAGAGACGTTGCAAAAGCTATGGAGCCTCTTTTTACAACAAAGCCGGAGAAGGATCGTTCCGGGATGGGATTTACATTTATGGAAGCGTTTATGGATGAGGTAACAGTAGAATCACAGGTGGGATATGGAACAGTTGTCCATATGAAAAAGACGATCGGGAGGTAGGAATGGACCATACTCTTGCTCTGATCATGAAGTCACAACAGGGGGATAAAGAAGCAAGAGATACTGTATTTAAAGAAAACGCAGGACTTGTGTACAGCATGGCGAAAAGATTTGCCGGGCGCAGTGTGGAAATGGAAGATATCGTGCAGATAGGAAGCATTGGGCTACTGAAAGCCATAGATCGTTTTGATATTTCGTACGATGTGAAGTTTTCAACTTATGCTGTTCCCATGATCATAGGTGAAATCAGACGCTATCTGAGGGATGACGGGATGCTTAAGGTGAGCAGAAACCTGAAAGAGAACTGTGCCAGAATTTATTCTGCGAGAGAAGCACTGGAAAAAGAACTGGGACGTGAACCGATACTGGAGGAAGTTGCGAAAGCGACAGAACTTTCAGTAGATGAAGTGGTGATGTCGATGGAATCAGGAGCTGAAGTGGAATCTTTGCACAAAATTATCTATCAGGGAGATGGAAATGATATTTCGCTTATGGACAGGCTCCAGGAAAAAGAAAATGGACAGGATGCAGCACTGAACAGGATTTTTCTGGATGAAATCCTGAAAAAACTGGATGCAAGAGAACGTCAGCTGATCGGTATGAGATATTTTAAGGATATGACGCAGACGGAGATTGCGGCAGAGATGGGAATTTCCCAGGTCCAAGTGTCCAGGATGGAAAAGCGGATTCTGAAGGAACTTAAAAAGCAGGTATAAGCAGATGGGAGTAATTAACTCATCGCTTGTAGAAGGTGGAGTATTCTCTGAAGAGGTAAATAAAAAAGAGGTTACTGTGAAAGGAGTAAACAGTAACAAAAAGAGTGTGCGGATTACTATAATATTGCACACTCTTTTTGCTATAATATCTTTATTGTTATATGTCGTAAGTTATACAGTTCTCTGTGATCTGAAGATCACATTTTTGTATTTCAGAAGGGCTGTCTGAAGAATCAGTCCTACTACACCACAGGAAACTACTTCTCCGATACCTACGGTAAGCATCATAAGCGGAATCGGAAGATTTACTCCGTATCCGAAGTGAAGTACGAATGGCACGATGACTGCATTGGAAACAATCGGCGGGATCGGCGCAAGAAAACGGTTGCAGCTGCGGAGTCTGTAAGTAAATACTGCTCCGATCAGTGTTGCGATGCTTCCGAAAATAATGTCTACAGGAATGGCACCACCAAAGAGATTGGCAATGATACATCCCACAAATAATCCCGGAATCGCAGCAGGTGTAAAGAATGGCAGGATAGTCAGTGCTTCCGAAAAGCGAATCTGAATTTCGCCATAGCTAAGTGGTGCAAATAAAAGAGTCAGAACCACATAAATAGCTCCGATCACTGCTGCTTCTGTCAGAAACTGAGTACCTTTGTTTTTCATATTTGATTATCTCCTTTAGTATTTGTTTTACGAGTGGAAGGTTTCGAACACTCGGCTATCGAAGTATATCACTTTTCGGAAGTACGGTCAATGTCTTCAATAAGAGTTTTATTAACATTTTCCTCGTACAGACGCATCTGTATCTGCATAGGCGTTGGATCATCTGTTATTTTCATATGACCGAAATGATTGAAGAAGAAAAGTACCCCAAGTCCGATTCCTATGGAATAAGTGATTTCAAGAATAGTAAAATGACCGGAAGTCTGTCCTGTGACCTGGGTATAGATCTGTGAGAAGAGACCACCGACATCTACATCGTTATTAAATGTCATGATAGAGAAACCTGCACCGAAAAAGGCGGCAAGACCGACGAAAATAATCTTGCACCACTGCCAGACAAGTCCGGGACCGGGTTTGTTTTTAAAAGTGATGATAAAGTCGGCTTCTCCAATATTATTGATTTCAAGGTCCGGTTCTTTTTTTTGGATTTCGGAGATCAGATCCATGACAGACATTACATAACGTCCTGGTTTATTCGGGTCGAGATTTATAACTGGCATCACCCGGAGCCGATTCAGGATTTTACTGTTGCTGCAGGAAAGTTTTGCAATGTCCTGAAGATAAATGTGTGGATGGTTTATCTGGATATTCTGATCTAACTGTAAATAGAGAGTATCACTCATGGTATGTTATCCTTTCATTTTGGGCTTGAAGATCAGGCTTGCAAGATAAGAGAAGATCAAAGCTGCGGAGACTCCCACCGCGCAGGCGGTAAAGCCTCCCATAAAGAGTCCGATCAGTCCGTTTTTGTCAATGGATTCTTTCATTCCTTTCCACAGGATATTGCCAAAACCAAGCAGGGGAACAGAAGCGCCTGCTCCGGCAAATTCTGCAAATGGCTGATAGATTCCGACAGCGCTTAAAACAGAGCCTGTACATACCAGAAGTACCATGATCCGTCCGGGCATAAGCTTTGTCCTGTCCAGAAGAATCTGTACCAGGGCACAGATCAGTCCGCCTGTCCAGAATGCATTAAAATAGTCCATGTATTTTTCCTCCTGAAAAAATTTCTGTATCTACATCATATCCGGAACCCTGTACTGTTCTATTACAACAGCGTGTGCGATACCTGGAATAGGATCCCCCTCGTTGAAGCTTACCTTTGACAGAAGGGCACCTGTGGGAACAAAGAGAATCCTTTTCCATTTTTTCTGTATAATACCCGGAAGAATATAGCCTGCCAGAACAGAGGCGGCACATCCACATCCACTGCCGCCGGAATGTGTATCCTGAGTCTGAGGATCATAGATCAGCATACCGCAGTCCTGATGGACAGATGAGATATCAAATCCTTTTTCTGTGAGAAGGTCGAACAGGATTGTCTGTCCTACCATGCCCAGGTCACCGGTGAAGATGGCATCATAATCGGATGGTTTTCGGTGAAAATCCTGAAGATTTCGGGCTATGGTGTCGCAGGCAGCAGGAGCCATGCAGGCTCCCATATTGAGGGAATCCCTGAACCCAAAGTCAATCAGTCTTCCGGTGGTGATTCCTGTTATAACTGCACAGATATTGCGGTTACGGAGTGTGTTTAGTGTTTTGTTGTCCGGGCGTGGTGGCGGTTCATATCCAAGTATACAGGCTCCGGCACCGGTGACTGTCCAGGTAGCAGATAAGGGCCTTTGATTTCCATATCCCAGGGGAAAACGAAATTCTTTTTCTGCGCTGGCAAAGTGGCTGGAAGTTGCGCAGAGAATATATTTTCCGTACCCGCCGTCGATACACATTGAACCAAGGGAAAGAGATTCTCCCATAGTGGAGCATGCTCCGAAAAGACCGTAAAAAGGAATTCTCAGATCAGCGGTTCCGAAAGAAGAGGCTGATGTCTGAGCCAGCAGGTCGCCTGCAAAAAGAAGCTGTATATCGGAACAGGTGAGGCCGTTTTTTTTGATTGCCAGCAGAGCGGCCTGTTTTTGCAGAGTGCTTTCTGCAGCTTCCCAGGTATCTGTTCCAAACATGGGATCTTCACATATGGTATCAAAGTATGCGCCCAATGGCCCTTCCCCTTCTTTCTGGCTGACAACAGAAGCACAGCTCTGAACAAAGACAGGATTCTGAAATGAAATGCTGGATGTACCGCAGGTCATTTGTCTGTTCATAGGAAACCTCCTTGTATAATTGTATGATTCTTATGCAAAAACACCTCTCAGGATATGGATGCTGAATAGTTACGGGATCATTGTAAAAAGATAATAAATCACACCGAGAATCCATGAACTCAGGATTCCATAAAGAATTACGGGTCCTGCGATCGTAAATATTTTGCATCCGATGCCGAATACCTGTCCTTCTGCCTTATATTCGATCGCAGAGGAAGCTACGGAATTGGCAAAACCGGTGATCGGGACAAGGCTTCCGGCACCGCCGAATCTGCCGATTTTGGAATAAAGATTACATCCTGTGAGGATCACACTGAAAAGGATCAGGATAAGGGAACACCAGGAGCCGGCGGTATCTTTGTCCAGCCCAAGGGTATCTGCGTAATTTAAGATGACCTGTCCAACAACACAGATGACTCCGCCTGTGAAAAATGCTTTGCACATATTCAGTGGCAGGCTGTGGACAGGAGTGACTGCTTTTACGTATTCCTCATATTGTTTCTGTTTTTTCTGACTGAGATTATTATCTGACATAATATAAAACCTTTCTGATTGAAAATCCGGAATTTTGGCACACCAGGTTACTGAGAACGGAGTAAAGAGTAATCGATTGCTGCTTTTTTGGCACTGATGTTAAAGATTAGCTGGAAATTATGGCAGCCATCCGTTATAATAGTAAATCAGTGCCCCGACAGTTTTGCCGGCGGCTATGCACAGGATTGTAAAAGAAAGACCTCTCTGGAATCTGCTTCTTCTGGCAAAGATAGGGAAAATATCTGCCATCTCTGCCAGGGCCATGATCCATCCACCAAGGAAAATCCCTGAAAAGAGCCCGTACAGAATCAGAAACGGGGTGCCGAACCGGATATTCCAGTGAAAAAGAAAGAACAGGTTTCCAAGTTCTGTTCCCCAGAATATGATGTCTTCGTACAGCAATATATGATCTGCTGTGTGGGTAATTCCTGCATATCTGGGAATAATAGAAAGGCCGATCATAAGACCGGTTAGTCCTCCGGCAATAATAAAACCGGAACATAGTCCTGTAAATCCGAGAAAAATCTGCTCTAACATAAGCGCCTCCGATCCTGCCGACAACAAAAGAAGTTTCCGGGTAACTGTCCGGCAGTCTGTTATTGTGAAGCACCGGACAGATATATCTGTGATATGTATTATGGCAGAAATATAAAAATATATACACTGTCATTCATTTGTTACTGTTCACTGGTAATATTCCGCGAGGTGTTTTTTGTGAGCGAAGGTCACAGAAAACCCGAGACATACCGCGCGAATTTAT
>OGXL01000116.1_pt1 | contig 57789 bp, 44 predicted proteins | sample 1576311 | NCBI WGS metagenome assembly OGXL01 (sample SAMEA3541564, study PRJEB24748) | human gut metagenome | biome: human gut; feature: human-associated habitat; material: faeces | place: China | collected 2012 | reverse complement strand
TCAAGAACTTTTTTTCAAATTCTTTTTCAGAACCTCAATCGGTTCTAAACCAAACTTTTCGGTTTTGCGCCTGTCTCTGAGAGACAGCTTTAATAGAATACCAAATCCCGGAGCATTTGTCAAATACTTTTTTTCGTTTTTTGCAAAGAATTTTGCTGCAAACAAAAAACGGCGACTCACGCCGTCGTTTTCTCTTTCTCCCGATGTTCGGACAAAATCAGACCGCCGAGCGCCAAAACCGTGCCCAGCCACATGATCGGCGTCATGGTTTCGTGCAGAATCAACGCTGAGCTTACTATTGTAATAACCGGCGTTGCATAAATGTACACGCTGGTTTTCACCGGACCGAGCAGGAAAACCGCGCGATTCCACGTCACAAAGCACGTTGCAGACGCGCAAAGGCCCAGAAACAACAGATTTGCCAGATGCACCGGCTGCGTCCACACGCTCAAACCGGACGGAAACCCTTCAATCACCGCAGGAACGAGCAAAAACAGCAAGCCGTATCCAAAAATGCGGCAGGTGAGCGGAATGGTACGGTAGCCCATGTGACCAAGCTGGCGCACGAGCACCGAGTACACACCCCAGACCAGAGCCGCGCCTACGCCGAGCAGTGCGCCAACCGGGCTGAAATGCAGCTCACTGACGCCCGCGAGCGACACGAGCGCGACACCTGCCATCGCACAAACAAAGCCGAAAAAGAACCATTTGCTGAGTTTTTCGTGCAGCACGACCGCTGCGATCAGCGCGGTAAACAGCGGCGCTGCCGCTACGATAACACCGACCAGCGACGCGGAAATGTACGTCAGCGCAATATTTTCCATCAAAAAGTACAGCGTAACGCCCGAAAGACCGGCCAGCGCAAACAATCCCTCATGCCACCTTTTCTGCGGACGCATGAGGCCCTTGCCCACGATGAGCAGCGCCAGAAAGCCGAGCGTGAACCGCGCCACCATAATCTCCAGCGGCGTGAAGGCGCGCAGCAGTACTTTCGTTGAGACAAATGTCGTACCCCAGACAAGCACGCTGAACGCGCCGAACAAATGCCCCTGTATTCTGTGATTTTCCTGCATGATATTCTCCTTTTCAGCGAAAACGAGCGGTTACGGCTTGACCCAGTTCTCCTGTCCTGCGAATGCGTTATACGGTGCCGGATTGAAATGATTGATCAGACCGCTTCTGAGCACAACCTGCTGCCGCTCAAATGCCAGCGGAATGAGCGGCATTTCATTCAGGAACGTCGTGTACAGGCCCTCTGTATTCTCGCCGCTGCGGTACGCCGTGATGGCATTGCTCATGTCCTCACTCGAGTACGATCCATAGTTCAGTCCGCCCTGCGGAGACAGCAGCGGGCGCAGATCAAAGTCCGGCGTCAGCTGGGTTTCGCCGTAGTACGCGTCGAACGAGCCGCTCTGCAGCATGGAAACATAGGTGTCATACGGCTCCTCATCCACCGTGACATTGACGCCGTTCAGTGAATTCCACGATGCCGCAACCTGTTTTGCCGCCGCTACCTTAAACGCGTTGTCCGAATTGACGAGCAGGCGGAACGAAAGCTGCACGGTCGCCGCATCCGTCACTATCGTATCGGTTACTGCAGTATCGGTCGAGCCGGAACCGTCCGTAAAATCGGTCGAATCACCGGAGTCCGTATTCTCATTGTCCAAAAGCACAACTTTCCCGTCCGAAACCGTCGAATCAGTCCGTTTTTTCGGCGTGCGCACGGTCAGGAAATCCACCTTGTAATCGGTATCGCTTGCCCGGCCGCTCGTATAATAGATAAAGTCGCCGTCCTCGTCGTAGTAGCCGTCCTCCTCGGAAGAGTCCGAAGAGGTGTCCGAATCATCATCGGAATTGTCCGTAGAATCCGAATCTCCGTCCGAAGAACCGGTATTGCCGTCGCTGCCGCCTGCCGAAGCCGCACCCTCCTGTGCCGCCTCGCGCAGCAGCTGTGCCGCAGTCATCAAATCCGCCGACAGGCTGTACGACACGCCGGTGTCCGCCGGCTGCGGATTGATCGGCAGCACCGCCGGATCGGCATAATCCTGCAGCTGGGTTGCACACAGACCCTGACGACTGATCGCCATGGAAAGCGCCTGCCGCACTTTTGCATTTGCGAACTGGCTGTTATTGTAATTCAAACCGATATAATGCAGCATAGCACTGCTCACCGGAACGGTATCGACCTCGCCGGTGAACGCAATATTCTGGTCGTCCGGCGCAATACGCGCGCTGCGCATGATGGATACATCGCCGGTGCGGAAGCTGGTGTCCGCTGCATCCGCGCGCGTCATTTTGACCAGCGTAATGTGGCGAATGGTGCCGAGAAAGCCGCCGTGCCAGTTCTCGTTGGCCTCCAGCGTCCATGCGGCGCCGTTCTGAACCGGCTTGTACGGTCCGGTGCCCTCTGCGAACTCTCCTTCGTCAGTCGTACCCGCCCGATAGATCGGAATATCCAGCAGTTTCGGGAAGTTGACGTTCGGCGACGCAAGCGTAATACGAACCATGCGCTTTGTCACCACTTCGATTGAGGAAACCTCGGTCAGTCGGTTGTGATACGGCGAACTTTCGTTTTCCAGCACAGTCTTGAGACTTTCGGCAACATCACTTGCCGTCAGCTCCGCACCCGACCAGAACTTGATGCCTTTTTTAATCGTAAAGCTGAACGTGGTTCCGTCGCTCGTATAGTCCTCGCACAGCTCGTTTTCGAGTGTAAAATCGCTTTTTATCTCAAAAAGTCCCTCGTAAAGCGCCTCACGCAGCATGCTGTTGACCTCGGTGCCGTCCATGACCGGATTGAGCGTTGTGCCCGAGCGATACCACGCCAGACCGAAATACGCGTCCGACACATCCACATTGTCTACCGGTGCGCCGTCGCCGTCGTTTCCCTTTCCAAACGGGAACGTGCAGCCGCTGAGCACGACCAAAGTTGCCATTGTCAGCGCCAGCGCACGTTTTTTCCAACTTTTCATTGCATTTGATCCTTTCGCTTACAGACAGATCATGCCGCCCTGCACGCCGCGCACGCCGTGCGTTACGCGGTGCGACCAGAACTCATCCGAATGACACATGGTGCAGATGCCGCTGTCGATCACGTTTTCCGCCAAAAGTCCGGCATCCTGCAGCAGCTTTACGCCGATGCCCTGCAGGTCCACATGGAATTTCGGACCTTTCTCCATGATGAACGGATGCACCTGTGCACCGAGCAGCTCCTCCATCGCTTCCGGCACATCCGCATCGGTCTCGAAGCACTCCTGCCGGATGGACGGACCGAGCACGGCAATCAGGCTTTCACGTTTTGTGCCGAGCTGCTCCGCCATCACATCGACAGTTTTCGGCAGAATACCTGCCGCCATGCCGCGCCAGCCGGAATGACACACGCCTGCGGTATGCGTCGCCGGATCATATAATAAGGTGACAACGCAGTCCGCGTAAAAGCCGATGATGGGCGTGTCCGCGAGTGCGGTCACGATCGCGTCCGACTGCCATTCCATCGGGCGGTGCAGACCCATGCCGACCTTGTCCTCGGTCACGACCGACACCTGCGTGTCGTGGATCTGCTTGGTGAGCGTCATGCGCGTCTCATCCACGCCGAGCGCCTCGCCCAGCAGGCGATAGTTTTCGCGCACATTCTCCAACTCGTCGCCGCGGTTGAAGCCTAAATTCAGGCTTTCGCACGCGCCCGTGCTCACACCGCCGAATTTGGTGGTGAAGGCATGCCGCACCGGAATCCGTCGGCAGGTATAATATACGAAAGAACCGCGCTGTATGCGGCACATAGACTCGTTCATAGTCGTTCCTCCTCGTCTCTTCCATGAGGGAATACAGAATTATTATAGCAAATCGCCCTGCTGTTCACAAGAGCGCACACCGGCCGTTTTCAAAAAACACCAAAAACCGCGTATGTCAGCTTGTCTTTTTCTTGACAGTTTGACGAATAGGCTTTACAATTAAACATAGTATAATACCTGCTGTAACAGAGCCGGTGCCAATGGTGAGCACGGCTTTTTTCAAAGGCATTATCTGATTGAACCGATAGCTTTATTTCTATCGGAACCGCATTTTTCTTTTGACAGCGCAAAACTCTGATTTTTTCGAGCGAAGCTTCGCTTTTTCGGCGTATTCCGCCTTTATTCTTCGTGCAGTGCTCATGCGTGCTGCGCGTGTTTCACCGCGGAATCAGCCTGTTTTCTGCCGAACCGTCGCTCTATTGAGAAACAGCACCGCAGATCTGCGGTATTGTCTTGGTTTTGTGCCGTCTCCCAAAATTCGTAAATAGGAGGACACACCAACAGACATGAGCAACATCATCATACCGATCATCACCGGTATCGTGTGTCTCGCAGTAGGCGTAATCATCGGATTCCTGTATCGCAAGAGCGTTGCGGAAAAAGAGATCGGCTCTGCCGAGACCGAGGCCACCCGCATCATCAACGAAGCGATCAAGGCCGGCGAGACCAAAAAACGTGAATCCATACTCGAGGCAAAGGACGAAATCCACAAGCAGCGCGTCGAAGCCGACCGCGAGCTGAAGGAACGCCGCAATGAGACCCAGCAGCTTGAGCGCCGCCTGATTCAGCGCGAGGAAGCACTGGACAAGAAGAGCGACATGCTCGACCGCAAGAATGATGACCTTAGCCGCCAGCTGGACGCAAGCCAGAAGGAAAAGGAAGAACTCGAGCGCATCAAGCTCGAGCAGGTAGAAAAGCTGGAACAGATCGCCAGCATGACCCGTGACGAAGCACGCGATATGCTCGTCCAGTCCATTGAAAACGAAGCAACCCACGATGCAGCCGTCAAGCTGCGCGAGATCAATCAGCGCCTGAAGGACGAGAGCGAGCAGACCGCCCGCGAGATTATCTCGACCGCAATTCAGCGCTGTGCCGCCGATCAGGTATCCGAAGCGACCGTTTCGGTCGTTCCGCTGCCGAACGACGAGATGAAGGGCCGCATTATCGGCCGAGAGGGCCGCAACATCCGTACGCTGGAAACCCTTACCGGCGTAGACCTCATCATCGACGATACGCCTGAGGCCATCACCCTGTCCTCGTTCGATCCGGTTCGCCGTGAGATCGCACGTCTGGCCCTCGAAAAGCTGATCGTTGACGGTCGTATCCATCCGGCTCGCATTGAGGAAATGGTTGACAAGGCTCGCCGTGAGGTTGAGCAGATCATCAAGAGCGAAGGCGAGCGCGCTACCTTCGAGACCGGCATTCACGGCATTCACCCCGAGCTGGTCAAGATTCTCGGCCGCCTGCGCTACCGCACCAGTTATGGTCAGAACGTCCTGCAGCACTCCATCGAGGTGGCACATATTGCCGGCATGATGGCCAGCGAACTGGGTCTCGATCCGGTTCCGGCACGCCGCGCAGGCCTGCTGCATGATATCGGCAAGGCCATCGACCACGAGGTTGAGGGCAGCCACGTTCAGATCGGCGTAGACCTTGCCAAGAAGTACAAGGAATCCCAGCCGATCATCCACGCCATCGAGGCACACCACGGCGATGTGGAGGCAAAGACCATCGTAGCATGTCTGGTTCAGGCAGCCGATGCCATCTCCGCTGCACGTCCGGGCGCTCGCCGCGAGAACCTGGAAAACTATATCAAGCGTCTGGAGAAGCTCGAGAGCATCGCCAACGAGACGCCCGGCGTTTCCGGTTCGTTTGCCATTCAGGCAGGCCGCGAGATCCGCATCATTGTCAACCCGGAGAAGGTTTCGGACGACAAGATGGTGCTTCTTGCCCGCGAAATCGCCAAGAAGATCGAGAACGAGCTGGATTATCCCGGTCAGATCAAGGTCAACATGGTACGCGAAACGCGTGCGATTGACTACGCAAAGTAAAAGCATACCCCGCAAGAGAATCTCTTGCGGGGTATTTTTATGCCTTTTTTTCGGCTTTTAATCTTTATTGCAGACGATGAACCGCACACCGTTCTTCACATTTTCCGCTTTGCAGGTCAGGCCGTGCAGAGCGAGTATTTTCTGCAGAATGGCCAGTCCCAGTCCGTGCCCGCCCGCTCGGTCGCGGGCCTTATCGCCACGGTAGAACATCTCGAACAGGCGCGGCAGCTCGGTCTCCGGAATGGGCTCACAGTCATTCTCGACGGTCAGCAGATGATTGCGGCTGTTCGTCAGCCGAACGGACACGCGCCCGTTTTCCGGCGAATACTTGGCGGCGTTCTCGAGCAGGCAGCCGACGGCACGCCGCAGCAGCGTTTCGTCGCCGCGGATGCGCACGCCGTCCGCAATATCGGCGGTCAGGCGGCGTTTTTCGAACAGCGGCGCGTACTCGGTCAGCATATCACGCACAAGTGCGGTCAGATTGAGCGTTTTGCGATTTTTCAGCTCGTCCGTGCGGTCCAGACGGGTGTAATCCAGCATTTCCCGCACAAGGCCGTTCATCCGGTCGGTCTCCTGCTCGATAGCGGCAAGGTAGCGCGCGTTTTCCTCGGGCGAAATGTCCTGCGCGATGGCCTCGGCGTACCCGCCGATGAGCGCAAGCGGCGTTTTCAGGTCGTGGCTTGCCGCCGAGACAAACTGCTGTCGTTTGTCCTCGAGGTCGCGTTCGCTGTCCCAGCGGGTGTGCAGAGTCGCCGCCATTTCGCTCAGCGCACGGTTTAGCTCGCCGATTTCGTCTCCGCGGTTCAGGTCGGGCTTGAACTCGTCAAATGCGAGAATGGATACTCGATTGGCTTCTCTTGCCGTATCAACCAGTGGGTCGGACACCATTCGACGCACAATTTTATAAAAGAGGAACAGGAAAATCAAGTACAGCGCAATCGTGATAGGCAGCATAAGGTGAAAACAAGTACCGTATGCGTTTTCTCGATTGACCAGCGCCGCCGTAGCAAGAAGCACCTCGTCATCATACGGCATCCCCTGAAACGTGCCGACATATCGTTGCGATGCCCGTACCTCCGCCCACTCCTCGTCCGGTATGTTTTCGCCGTCTATCGCCCGCAGTTCGGTATCCAGATAGCGCAGTGCATCAAAGTAGCCTTCCATTACTTCGTCCGTGCGAAATATCCATTTTCCCCGTATGTAATCGTCTTCGTAGGAGCAGAACTGATTGGTTTCCTCAACCGGCATCTGCGCCGTCCATTCCTCATAAGCAATCTGAATTCGATTCGGGAAAAAGACAAATTGTGTATCTGTCTTGACTTGTCGGCCATAGACTGTAATTATAGGCTCAAGGTCGTGATCGTGATTGAATGCCTCGTTCATTTCACGCAGCGATTGCTCGGAGAAACCGCTCAAATCAATACCATAGTACATTGCCGAAGACGCATAATAGTACAGCATCAGCGGCGATCTAATCAGAACCCGCTTATGATTTTCATCATAATACTGTATGATATAGGGCGTATCTACATTATAATAGGGCGTATCTATACCATCTCTCCACAGATTGGCGCGCAGCAGATCGTATTCCGCTGTGCCTTCTGCCGGGTAGTGCGCTGCATCACCTTTCAGGATTTTAAGGTCACTCATCAGCAATCCCGTACTCGCTCTCATGCTGGCATTAGCTTCCTCTCGAGCTTTATCCTGCGCAAGCTTTGCCACTTGCCACACCCACGGCACCAGAAACACCGCCAGAATCACTGCCACAACCGCGGTCAGCCTTGCCGCGATGCCGATTTTACGAATCCGCTTTGTCATGTCGATCCCCCCAATCGGTAGCCCTTGCCGTACACCGCACGGATATGCTGCGAGGCTGTTCCAAGCGCCTTACGCAGACTGGCAATGTGCCGGTCGATCATGCGCTCGTCCCCGTCGAAATCCGTGCCCCATACCCGCTCGATGAGCAGGTCGCGCGACACCGTGCGTCCCTGCTCGCGCAGTAGCAGCTCGAGTATCTTCGCCTCCTTGGGACGCAGATTCACCGGGTTTCCGTCCACCGTTACCGTGCCCGAGGCCGTATCCATCAGGATATTCGCGTAGCCGAGCTCACTCGCGCCCAGACGCAGACCGCGGGCCCGCCGCATGAGCGCCTGCGCTTTCGCCACCAGCACCGGAAACGAAAACGGTTTCGTTATGTAATCGTCCGCGCCCGCGCGGAATCCTGCCAGCGTGTCACCCTCCTGTCCGAGTGCCGTGACGAAAATGACCGGAACGTCACTCTCCTGCCGCACGGCTTCGCATACTTCGAGACCGTTCAGGTGCGGCATCATCACATCCAGCACTAGCAGGTCGAACGGCTGCTCCTGCGCCAGCACGAGCGCCTGTTCGCCGTCATACGCCGGTGTCACCGCCACGCCTGCCGCCCGAAAGAAATCCTGCATCAGCGCGGATAACGCCTTGTCGTCCTCCGCCAAAAGAATGTGTCCTGCCATTTGAGGTGCCCCCTCTCTATCTGTATCTCACTGCTACGACTATCCTTTTCCTGTATTTAGTATAGCATAGAATTGTCCATTCTTTATCCAATAAAAAAAGCCTTTCCGAATTTTTCGGAAAGGCTTTTGTGCTATTCAATTTAGACAGCAATTTTATGCCTGCGGCGGAATGCAGCCGACACCATCCAGAATAAAGTGCGGACGGTACGCATAATTCTCCACATCCTTGCGGGTGGTACAGCCGGAGAGCACCAGAACGGTGTCCAGACCGGTTTCGATACCGGCAACAATATCGGTATCCATGCGGTCGCCAATCATAGCTGCCTCGTGCGAGTGCACGCCCAGCAGGCGCAGACCGGTACGCATCATCAGCGGGTTCGGCTTGCCGACATAGTATGCGGTCTTGCCGGTGGCCAGCTCAATCGGAGAAACCAGTGCGCGGCATGCCGGAATGATGCCCTGCTCGGACGGGCCGGTCAGATCGGAGTTGGTCGCGATCAGGCGCGCGCCCTTGTTGATCAGATCGACCGCCTTGAGGATGGTCTGATAGTTGTAGGTGTTGGTCTCACCCGCGATAACATAATCCGGGTCAACATCGTTCATCACGATGCCCGCCTCGTACAGCGCACCGACCAGACCGGGCGCACCGATTACATACGCAGATGCGTGCGGCTTCTGGCTGGCGATGAACTTTGCCGTAGCCAGAGCAGAGGTGTAGAAATGCTCCTCACCGATCTCCAGACCCATGCGGGCCAGCTTCTGCTGCAGCTCAAGCGGCGAACGCTCGGAGGAATTGGTCAGAAAGAGGAAGCTCTTGTTCTCGCGCTGTAACCAGTCCACAAATTCGGTTACGCCGGGCAGCAGACGGTTGCCGTGATAGATAACACCGTCCATATCGCAAATGAAGCCCTTCTTGTCGCGAAGCAGCTCTAATTCTTCGTTCATTGTGCTGATCTCCTTTCGGTAGGCGACCCATGCTGAAACAGCATAGCCGGAAATCTTTTTGTCCATTCTTATTATGCGTAAAATTTCAGCCAACGTCAAGAGCCAACCGAGGAAAAAATGTTAAATCCTCGTAAAGAGCTGAAAAGAGAGCGGAGAGTGAGGAGTGAAGAGTGAAGATTTTCTTCTCCGGACGCATACCAAGGGACACAGGCGGCTCTGCCGCCGGGTCATTTTTAACAAACACCAAAAAGGACCCGGAATCGATAATTCCGAGTCCTTTTTGGTGCAATAGCCCTTACAGGCGCAAGCCTTTTACGGCTCGAGGCGGTTCATATCACGCGGGAACATAGAAGCCTCGCGGATGTTATTCAACTTGAGCAGCTGCATGGTCAGGCGCTCCAGACCAATGCCCAGACCGCCGTGCGGCGGCATGCCGTACTTGTGCAGCATGGTGAAGGACTCAAACAGCTCGGCGTTCATCTTGCGGGCCTCCAGCTTGTCCATCTGCTCCTGATAATCGTGGATACGCTGACCGCCGGTGGTAATCTCCAGACCGCGGAACAGCAGGTCGAACGACAGCGCCAGCTTCGGGTCCTCCGGGTCGTCCTTCGCGTAGAACGGACGCTTTGCGGACGGGAAGTGCGTTACAAATACGAAATCAGAGTCGTGCTCCTCCTTTGCCCACTGGCACAGCAGCACTTCTTCGTCCGGATTGAGGTCGTAACGGTTCTTGGACTTGTGACCGAACTTCTCCTCCATGATCTGCTTCGCCTCGTGGAAGCGGATGGTCGGGATTTCCTTGATCTCCGGAACCTCGGCGTTCAGCATAGCGAGTTCCTCGGCGCAGTGCTCCTTAACGTAAGCCATAACGGACTTCAGCATGCCGGTCTCCATTGCCATTACATCGTACATGGAATCAATGTAGGCCATCTCGAAGTCCAGACCCATGTACTCGTTCAGGTGACGAGAGGTGTTGTGACGCTCTGCACGGTAAACCGAGCCGATCTCGTATACACGGCCGAATGCACCGGCGAGGTACTGCTTGTGGAACTGCGGGGACTGTGCCAGATAAGCCGGGGTGCCGAAGTAATCCAGCTTGAACAGGTTTGCGCCGCCCTCAGCGCCTGCAACTACGATCTTCGGGGTGTGGATGTGGGTGAAGCCCTGCGACTGCATGTACTGTGCAAAGCCGTCAGCGATCGCACCCTGTACGCGGAAGATCGCCTGCTTGCGCGGATGACGCAGCGTGATCGGACGCAGCGGCAGATCAACATCAAGGGACAGGCCCATATACTTCTTGCCGAGCGGTACCGGCAGCTGGTCGTACGGCTTGCCGAGGATGGACAGTGCGCTCAGAACGACCTCAACACCATGCTCTGCACGCGGCTCCTCACGAACGGTACCGGTAACCTCAAGTACCATTGCGTCCTTGACGTCCGAACGCTTGATGCCGCCGATCTCGTCACCCTGGAAGGTGCACTGGATCAGACCGCGCTCAACGCGCATTACAACAAAAGAAAAGTCAGACATATCGCGTACACGGTGAACCGTGCCGCGGAACGTGACCTCGCTGCCGACTGCTTCGCAGACGCGCTTTACGGTGTCAACATACTGACCCGCTTCATGAATCATTTCCATAATATTACGCCTCTCTGTTTACAATTTTCAGATAGAGTTATTGTAGCATGGATTTAATGCCGTGACAAGGTTTTACCAGTGAAATCCACGCTGTTTCGACAATTTTTCTTATCGTTTCAGCCGGCGGAGCACCGCCTGTACTTCCTCGCGGCCCTCACCGCTGACGATAATGCACACCGCATAAACGCCCGCACCGACCACGACAGCCGCGCCAAGGCGAATGAGATTGCCGGCCGGCAGCAGCGTGCATGCAAAGGCTGCCGCACCGCACAGCAGCGCCGAAACGATGATGCGCACCAGACTGATCGGTGCCACGCGGAACAGAAACCGGCTGCGCACACGCACGCAGGTGATGATAAAATAGGACGCAAATGCGACCACCGAACCGAGCGCACCGCCGGTAAATCCGAGGGTTTTGAGCAGGATAACACTCGAAACCACCTTGATAACCGCTGCAATCGCACTGTTCTGCAGAACGTGTACGGTGGACTGCTCCAGCTCATACGCCTTGTTGGCGTACTCAGTCAGGCCCATGAACAGCATGGCAAGCGCGGTATACGCAATGACCGGCGCACCGGCGGCGTACTTCGCGGGGAACAGAAACCGGCTGAGCGGCAGCGCGACCGCCGTCAGACCTGCAACCGCAGGCACGGCGATCAGCAGATACAGCCGCACGCCCTGATCGAGCAGCGGCTTTGCTGCGGCTTTGCCGCCCTCACGCCAGCCGCGCAGCACAGCAGGATACACGCCGCGCATAATGCCGACCGAGATCATCGTGAACAGACCGCTTGCGATCGAGTTGTTATTCGAGTAGTATGCGTACAGAATGTTGCCGTAAAAGCCGACAACAAGGTATTTGTCGATCTGGTTGAGCAGCGCCACCGAAATGGAAACGCCCATCAGCGGTACGCCGTATTTGAGGAACCTGTTCAGCAGCGGCTTGGAGAAATATTTCAGCCGCACAACAACCGGCAGGCTGAGCGCAAACACCGCACCGATGGTGGCTACACCGTCCGCAATGGTATTGGCAAAGATAGCCGGGAACGGCGACGGATAATTCGACTTGCCGCCGACAAGCGCGAATGCAACCGCGAGCTTGAGCACCGCCGAGGTCAGCGACCACAGGATGGACGCTTTGACGCGGCCGAGCTGAATCAGCGCCGCATTGAGCACCTGAAACGCCGTGTAGGTGCAGAACATCAGCGCACCGCCCAGATAAACCGGACTTTGCGTCACAGCCGCCGTAATGCAGCAGCCGATGGCAACAAGCACGCACAATCCCACATAGATGGTAGAAACCGTGGAGAACAAGCCGCGTCCTTCATCGGCGCGATACTCCTCACCTACATAACGGGTGGCGGAGTTCGCCATCCAGCCCGCGAGGATGAGGTAGAGCAGCTGTATCGTAGTGTTGGTCAGGTTGAACGCGCTGACCGCACCCTCCACAAAGATGTGAGAATACAGCGAGGAACACCCGATGACGAGCAGTCCCTCGACCACCTTGGCCGGCAGGAACAGCATGGCATCGCGCGTCATGGTATTTTTAGAGGACAAAAGAAAAACCCTCACTTTCCGTCAGATAAAATCAGTATACCATGTTCTGAGCAAAAAAACAAACTTCGTTTGCCAAAATACTGCCGAAAAAGACGACATTTACCGCGTCCGAGTTTTGCAATCCCCCTGTTTTCATGGTATACTGATTATACTTGTCAAGTGGAGGTATTTGACTTTGCGAATCATGCATGTAATGGGCGGCGGCGATGTAGGCGGCGCCAAGACCCAGATTATGAATACTGTAACCGGACTGAGCCGCAATAACGATGTGATGCTCATCTCGTTCCGCGCAGGTCCGTTTGCGGATGAAGCGCGCGAACGCGGCATTGATGTGCGCGTGATCGAGCGGCACAATCCATTCCGCGCAGCACGGACCATGCGCGACCTGGTAGATGCGTTCAAGCCCGATATAATTCACTGCCACGGCGGCCGTGCCAACCTGATGGGAGCCATGGTGCGCCGCAGCCGTCAGGTGCCGATCGTCACGACCGTGCACTCGGATTATCGGCTGGACTACCTCGGCAGTCCGCTCAAGCAGTACACGCTCGGCACGGCGAATGCCATTGCCCTGCGCTTTCTCGACTTCTATCAGCCGGTCGCGGACCGTATGGCGCGCACGCTCATCGAGCGCGGTTTTGACCCGGAGCGCATTGTAAAAATCTACAACGGTATGGATTTTGACCGTCCGAAGGGCGAATTTGACCGTGTTGCCTATCTGCGGGACACCTACGGAGCCGAGATCGAGGACGGCGATGTGCTGTGCGGCATTGCCGCGCGTCTGACTGCCGTCAAGGATATTGCAACCACCATCCGCGGCTTTGCCGAGGCGCTGAAATCCGCGCCGCAGCTGCGCCTGTTCATCGCCGGCGACGGCGAGGACGAGGATATGCTCAAAAAGCTGTGCGACCAGCTCGGCGTGCGTGAGCGCGTGACATTCTGCGGCTGGGTATCGCCGGTCATGCCGTTCTTCCGCGCGATGGATATCAACCTGCTGTCCTCGGTATCCGAAACCTTCCCGTACTCCATTCTCGAGGGCGTTTGTGCCGGCTGCGCTACCATCTGCTCGGATGTCGGCGGCATGCCCGAGCTCATCGACACCGGCGAAAACGGCTATATCTTCCCGGTCGGGGACGATAAGCGGCTGGCGGAATATCTGGTCCGTCTGGGCAACGATGCCGAACTGCGGCAGAAATTCGCGGACGCGCTGTACGAAAAAGCCTCCCGCGATTTCTCGCGCGACAAAATGTGCGAACGTCAGATGGAAAACTACCGTCACCTGCTGGCACGGTTCCACCGTCCGAAAAACGAGCGCGAGAGCATTGTCATCTGCGGTGCGTACGGACGCGGCAACGCCGGTGACGATGCCATTCTCGAGGCCATTGTGCAGGAGATGCGCCAGCTCGATCCCGAACGCACCATCTGCGTTATGTCGCGCAGGCCGAAGGAAACGCGCCTGATCTACCGCACGAACGCCATCTATACTTTTAATGTGTTCTCCGTCCTGCGCAAGTTCCGCCATGCCGCGCTGTATATCAACGGCGGCGGCTCACTCATGCAGGATGTTACGTCCACCCGCTCGATCTGGTACTACTGCTACACGCTGTACGCCGCCAAAAAGCGCGGCTGCAAGGTAATGATGTACGGCTGCGGCATCGGTCCGATCAACCGTCCGGGCAACCGCCGGATGGCCGCCAGAACCATTGACGCATCGGTTGACCGCATCACGCTGCGCGATGACAATTCCCGCGCACTGCTTGCCGAAATGGGCGTCACCCGGCCGGATATCCGTGTTTCCGCCGACCCGACCATCATTCTGACGCCGGCGCCGCGTGAAATCGTCAATATCGCCCTCGAGCAGAGCGGCATTGACCCGAACGGAAAGTATATCGGCTTCGGTCTGCGCAACTGGAAGGGTCTGGACACGGCTCTGCCCGAAATCGCGGCTGCAGCCAACTATGCCTACGAAAAGCACGGTCTGACGCCGGTTTTCGTCCCCATCGAGTTCCCGAGCGACCTCATGCCCGCAGAACGCGTCGGCGCGCTGCTGCACTGTCCGTGGCACGCCGTGCGTACCCGACAGCCCATCGAAGTCACCATCGGCATCCTCTCCCGCATGAAAACCGTGGTTGGCATCCGACTGCATTCGCTGATGTTCTCCGCCGGTCAGGGCGTTCCGGTCGTCGGCATGAGCTACGACATCAAGGTGGACGGCTTCCTGAAATATATCGGCAGCCGCACCTGTCTGCAGCTTTCGTCCGTCAAGGCGGAGCCGCTGTGCCGCCTCATCGACGAGTGCGTCTCCGGTGCGCTCGATAACGAGGTGCACCGCACAGCCGAAATGCTGAGAGAAAGAGAATCCGAGAATGTGAAGGGCGCAGCGAAGCTGTTGAACATTTCCGAAAACTAAACCGTAGGGCGGCGTGCCCTCACCCCGCCGTCTTTACCATCTGCATACCGCTAACCACGGCGGGCTGAGGTCAGCCCGCCCTACGATATATGATAAAACAATCCACTAAAGGGGTTATATAGATATGAAGAACCACATCGTCTGTCTTTCGACAACGAACTACCATCCTCTGCCGACGCGCAAACAGAACGTGATGAGCCGTCTGCGCAACAGCGAAATCCTGTATTTTGATCCTCCGGTGTCGCTCATCGCACCGCTCAAGGACAAAAAAGCCTCCGTATATATCGAAAAGTACAAGCAGCCCGGCGAAAAGGTCGAGGGACACGAAAACATCACCGTTTACGCACTGCCGCCGGTACTGCCGTTTTTCAACAAGTTCCGCTGGATCAACAAAATCAACCAGAAGCGGCAGGCGGCGTTCATCCGCGAAAAGATGCGCGAGCATGGCTTCGGTGACGAGACCGTGCTGTGGTGCTACTCACCGTCCTCGTGCGATATTGTGGAACACCTGCCGCACGCCAAGCTGGTATATGACTGTGTAGACCGTCATTCCGCATACAAGGGCCACATCAATCCCAAGGTTGTGGACAAGATGGAGCACGATCTGGCCAAGCCTGCCGATCAGGTATTCGCAACTGCGGTCGGTCTGGCAGAGACACTGGAAAAGATCAACCCGACCACCCAAATGATCCCGAACGGCGCGGCCTACGAGATCTTCTCGCGCGTACAGACCGAAAAGGACACCCTTCCCTGCCCGGAGGACATGAAAGATCTGCCGCATCCGATCTACGGCTTTGTCGGCATGCTGCAGGAGTGCATCGACTATGCACTGATCGAAAAGCTGGCGAAGAGCCGTCCGAACGCGACGATTTTCCTGATCGGACGCACGCTGCCGGGTGTTGACCTGACAAATCTCAAGCAGTACCCGAACATCATATTCCACGGTCTGGTGCCGCAGCCCGAGCTGCCCGCATATCTGGCGCAGATGGACGTCTGCCTGAACGTATTCCGTGCCGGTGCGCTCTCCAAGGACGTTTCGCCGCTCAAGTTCTACGAATATCTGGCAACCGGCAAGCCGATCGTTTCCACGCGCGAGCCGCTGCAGGTCGAGGATTTCAAGGATGTGGTCTACATTGCCCGCAATCCCGAGATGTTCCTGCCGCTGTGCGATGCCGCTGCCAAGGAAAAACGTCCGGCATGGACGGAAAAACGCCTTGCCTACGGCGCGCAGTGCTCGTGGACCGAGCGCGTGCACCAGATGGAAGAGGTGCTTTATAAAAAGGGCGTTCTGCACGAAAGTGCAGAGGAGTAAAATTTATCTTTGGGCATTTACACGAATCCCGAAAAAAGCGGGTAAAATACTTGCATTAACAAGTTAAATTAGCTAAAATAAATATGTATCGTCACCGTTGGTTTTAAGAAAGAGGTGTACACATGACCGGCAGCGTATTTTTGAACCAGACTGCAGCTGAACAGTTTTTCGTTCTCGGGCATTCGTGCATTCTCTCGGGCATCGGTGCACATAAATGAGCGATTATAGGGCACGGGTATACCCGTGCCCTCATTTGTTTTTGTAGGAGGAATAACAAATGAAAAAAGTTCTCGTTGTCATGGGATCCGACAGTGATCTCAAGGTAATGGAAAAGTGTGTTGACCGTCTGAAATCGTTCGATATTCCGACTGAGGTCCGCATCTGCTCCGCGCACCGCACCCCGGCAGCTGCCGAGCAGCTGGCGAAGAACGCGGCAGCCGAAGGCTTCGGCGTTATCATCGCGGCAGCAGGCAAGGCCGCACATCTCGGCGGTGTACTGGCGGCTTACACCACGCTTCCGGTAATCGGCGTGCCGATGGCCACCAGCGTGATGGGCGGCATGGACAGCCTGCTCTCCATCGTGCAGATGCCCAAGGGTATTCCGGTGGCAACCGTTGCGATCGACGGCGCAGACAACGCCGCCATCCTCGCAGCACAGATGATCGCCCTGTCGGATGACGCGCTGGCACAGAAGCTCGCGCAGTTCAAGGCCGATATGGCAGCGGAAGTTACCGCAAAGGACGAAAAGGTTCGCGCTCAGTTCGCGTAATCTATATAGAGCAATACCGCATCCCCGCAAGGTAAAGGCATTGGTGCTGCTCCCATTGGCAGCTTTGATGTACAACCTGCAAACAACATTGTTTCAAATTAACACTACTTATACAAATGGAGGAATTGGACATGGAAAAGAAAGAACAGCTGTACGAAGGCAAGGCTAAGAAGGTATTCGCTACCGACGACGCAAATCTCGTAATCGTTGACTACAAGGACGATGCAACCGCATTCAACGGTGAGAAGAAGGGCACCATCACCGGCAAGGGCGTGATCAACAACGTAATGAGCAATCACATGTTCCAGCTGCTCGAGCAGCAGGGCGTGCCGACCCATTTTGTTGAGCAGCTCTCCGAGCGCGAGACCCTGGTAAAGAAGGTCTCTATTGTTCCGCTGGAGGTCATCATCCGCAACATTTCCGCCGGTTCCTTTGCAAAGCGTTTCGGCGTGGAAGAGGGCATCGTATTCGACGAGCCGACCATCGAGTTCTCCTACAAAAACGATGAGCTTGGCGACCCGCTCATGAACGCTTACCACGCTATCGCACTGAAGGCTGCTACCCGTGAGGAGATCGAGACCATCAAGGCAATGGCCTTCAAGGTAAACGAGGTTATGAAGCAGTACTTCGATACCCTGAACGTCATCCTCGTTGACTTTAAGCTCGAGTTCGGCAAGACTGCGGACGGCAAGATCGTTCTCGCAGACGAAATCTCTCCGGATACCTGCCGCCTGTGGGACAAGACCACCAAGGAGAAGCTGGACAAGGACCGCTTCCGTCGTGACATGGGCGGTGTCGAGGAGGCATATCAGGAGATCATGAAGCGCGTTATGGGCAAGTAAGCCCATCCGCAAGGCAAGATTCGGACAAGAAAAGGCTGAAGAATGAAATATCGTATTTTAAGAAAAAGCAGCACTCCGTTTGACAAGGTGCATGAGGAGTGCGGTGTATTCGGTATCGCAGCGCCGGAAGGCAAGGAGATTTCCGCCGCGCACGACGCGTATACCGCACTGTTTGCTCTCCAGCACCGCGGTCAGGAGGCTGCCGGTATCGCCGTAAACAAAAACGGCGTGATCCACTGCCATAAGGACACCGGTCTGGTCAGCGCCGTGTTTAATCAGGACATCCTGGACAACATGCCCGGCTCGATGGCCATCGGTCATGTGCGCTACTCCACCACCGGCGATACCCGCCGCGAGAACGCGCAGCCGATCTCCATCACCCATGTAAAGGGCAATCTTGCGGTTGCACACAACGGCAACCTCGTAAACGCAGGCGAGCTGCGCCGCGAGATCGAGCTGGACGGCGGCATTTTCCGCTCCTCGAACGACACCGAGGTTCTGGTATACACCATTGTTAAGGAACGCCTCAAGTGCGGCTCTATTGAAGAAGCCGTTATGAACACCATGCACCGCATTGAGGGTGCCTACTCTCTGGTCGTTATGTCTCCGCGCAAGCTGATTGCGGCACGCGACCCGCACGGCTTCCGTCCGCTGTGTATCGGCCTGCTGGACAACGACTGCTACATTTTCGCTTCCGAGACCTGCGCTCTGGACGCGCTCGGCGCAAAGTTCATCCGCGATGTAGAACCCGGTGAAGTCTGCGTTGTCGAAAACGGTGAGCTGCGCTCCATGCACTGCGGCATCGAGTGCAAGTCCTCCGCGTGCGTATTCGAGTACATTTACTTTGCCCGTCCGGACTCCATCATCGACGGTGCATCGGTTGAGCTGGCCCGTCAGGAGGCCGGCAAGTACCTGTCCATCGAGCATCCGGTCGGCGCTGACGTGGTGATCGGCGTACCGGATTCCGGTATTCCGGCAGCGATCGGCTACGCAAAGTTCTCCGGCATTCCGTACGGCGTAGGTCTCATCAAGAACCGCTATATCGCCCGCACCTTTATCCAGCCGGGTCAGGACAAGCGCGAGCGCTCGGTACGTCTCAAGCTGAATGCCCTGCGCACCGCCATTGAGGGCAAGCGCGTGATCATGGTCGATGACTCCATCGTCCGCGGTACGACCTGCGGCCGTCTGGTAAAGCTGCTGCGCGATGCAGGCGCGGCTGAGGTTCACATGAGAATTTCGGCGCCACCGTTCCGTCATCCCTGCTTCTTCGGCACGGATATTCCGGAGCGCAACCAGCTTCTCGCCCACAACCGCACGGTTGAGGAAATGCGCGAGATCATCGGCGTGGATTCGCTCGGTTTCCTGTCGCTTGAGGCCTGCCGCAAGATCGCAGTCGGCTGCAAGCTGGGCTTCTGCGATGCATGCTTCTCCGGCGAGTACCCAATTCCGGTACCCGAGCAGGTGGATAAGAACATGTTCGAGATCGAGATTCCGCTCCCCGCTAACAAAGACTAACTTTTGAATTGAGAATGGAAAATGGAGAATGGAGAATTGCGGTGCGGCGCACCGCGCCGCATAAAACAATCGCGCATTGCGCGAATCCGCAATTTTCCATTTTCAATTCTCAATTTTCCATTTTTCCCGTTCATACGATAAATGAAAGTGAGATGTAAAACATGAGTGTAAGCCGTTCTGAAAGCTACAAGGCTGCCGGCGTTGACGTTACCGCAGGCTATGAAGCGGTCAAGCTGATGAAGCCGATGGTAGAAAGCACCTTTACCAAGGGCGTTATGGGTACGCTCGGCGGCTTCGGCGGCCTGTTCCGTCCGGAGTTCAAGGGCATGAAGGATCCGATCCTCGTTTCCGGTACGGATGGCGTCGGCACCAAGCTCAAGCTGGCGTTCCTGATGGACAAGCACGACACCGTTGGCATCGACTGCGTTGCCATGTGCGTAAACGATATCGCCTGCTGCGGTGCACAGCCGCTGTTCTTCCTCGACTATGTTGCAGTCGGCAAGAACCATCCGGAGAAGATCGCACAGATGGTTTCCGGTATCGCAGAGGGCTGCCGTCAGGCAGGCTGCGCGCTGATCGGCGGCGAAACCGCTGAAATGCCGGGCTTCTATCCGGAAAACGAGTACGATATGGCCGGCTTCTCTGTCGGCATGGTCGATAAGGAAAAGATGATCGACGGCACCGGCATCAAGGCCGGCGACGCGCTGATCGGTGTAGCGTCCTCCGGCGTACACTCCAACGGCTATTCTCTGGTTCGCAAGACGCTCGGCATCAACGAGAAGTCGGTTCGCCGCTACATCGACGAATTCGGCAAGACCCTCGGCGAAGAGCTGCTGACCCCGACCAAGATCTACGTTAAGGCGATCCAGTCCCTGATGGGCAAGGTTGAGGTTAAGGGCATCAGCCATATCACCGGCGGCGGCTTCTATGAGAATGTACCGCGCATGCTGCCGGCAGGCATCGTTGCCAAGATCGAGAAGGCTGCTATGCCGGTTCCGCCGGTATTCGACCTGATCGCAAAGACCGGCAAGATTCCGGAGCGCGACATGTACAACACCTTCAACATGGGCGCCGGTCTGGTTCTGGCCGTTGCCGCTGAGGACGCTTCCCGCGCGGTTGCAGCAATTTCCGCTGCAGGCGAGCAGGCTTATGTTATCGGCGAGTGCGTAAACGGCGCCGAAAAGGGCGTAGAACTCGTTTAAGTAAATTGAAAATGGAGAATTGAGAATTGGCGCTATCCTTGCGCGGGTTTCGTCCGCGCTGCGTGGTTCAGTGCAAAGCGATGTATTGAATAATCGCATTCTGCACGAATCCACAATTCTCCATTTCATTTGTTTTTTGGAGAAAAATAAATGACAAAAATTGCAGTTTTGGTTTCGGGCGGCGGCACGAACCTGCAGGCGCTCATTGACGCACAGCAGGCGGGCAAGATCGAAAACGGACAGATTTCGCTCGTTATTTCGTCCAACCCGAAGGCGTATGCACTCGAGCGTGCCGCAAAAGCGGCTATTCCCTCCGAGGTGCTGCGCCGCAGGGACTTTTCCGACGCGGAAGAGTACGGCAAGGCGCTTACCGCTCTGCTGGAGAACGCAGACATCGATCTGATCGTGCTCGCAGGCTTCATGACCGTCCTGCCGGACAGCTTCTGCCGCCATTTCGAAAACCGCATTATCAACGTACATCCCTCGCTCATCCCCTCCTTCTGCGGAGAGGGCTTCTACGGTCTGCGCGTGCATGAAGCCGCGCTGGCAAAAGGGGTAAAGGTTACCGGTGCGACCGTGCATTTTGTGTCCGAAGTGGTAGACGGCGGCGCAATCATCGCGCAGAAGGCCGTTGAAGTGGAAGATGACGACACACCGGAGACCTTGCAGAAACGCGTCATGCAGAACGCGGAGTGGATTCTTCTGCCGCAGGCAGTATCCGACTTCTGCGCAGGCAGACTGCGCGTGGACGGCGCTATCGTCCATAAAAACTGAACAGGAGTGACAGCATTATGAGCAAGAATGTTTTTGACATCAGTCAGGAGCTGATGAGCAACGCATATCCCGGCCGCGGCATCATTCTCGGCCGCACCCCGGATAATAAAAAGAATGTTATCGCCTACTTCATCATGGGCCGCTCGGAGAACAGCCGCAACCGCGTGTTCACCGAAACCGAGGACGGTATCCGCACCGAGGCATTTGACCCGTCCAAGATGGTCGATCCCTCGCTGATCATCTATCATCCGGTGCGCCTGTACAACGGCACCCTGGTCGTTACCAACGGCGACCAGACCGATACCATCGTGGACTATCTCAAGCAGGGCAAGAGCTACTTTGAGGCGCTCCGCACCCGCCAGTTTGAGCCGGACGCCCCCAACTACACCTCCCGCATTTCGGGCGTTGTCAACCCGGACGGCTCCTACAGCCTGTCCATCCTCAAGAACTTCACCTCGGACCGCACCGCCAACAAGCGTTTCTTCTATGAGTACGATAAGCCGGTTGCCGGTCTGGGCCATTTCATCCATACCTATCAGTGCGACGGCGATCCGCTGCCGCCGTTCCGCGGCGAGCCGAAGTGCATCCGCATCGAGCTGCCCATTCACGAGTTCACCAACCTGCTCTGGAACAGCCTGAACGAGCAGAACAAGGTTTCGCTGTTCGTGCGCTACGTCGATCTGGAGACCGGCGAAGTTGAGCAGGAAATCCGCAACAAGAACGCAGAATAACTGCGACCTGATGAGCAGAAAGGACTATTTATGAAAGAATTAGCCTTAAAGTACGGCTGCAACCCCAACCAGAAGCCGGCCCGCATTTTTATGACCGAGGGCGAGCTTCCGATCGAGGTACTCAACGGCAAGCCGGGTTATATCAACTTCTGTGACGCATTCAACTCTTGGCAGCTCGTCCGTGCGCTGAAAAAGGCGACCGGCCTGCCCGCAGCTGCGTCCTTCAAGCACGTTTCTCCGGCCGGTGCTGCTCTCGGCAAGCCGCTGACCGATGTTGAGAAGCAGATGTACTTTGTTGACACCGACAAGGAGCTGTCTCCCATCGCATGTGCGTACATCCGCGCACGCGGCGCTGACCGTCTGTGCTCCTACGGCGACTGGGCGGCTCTGTCCGACACCTGCGACGCAGACACCGCTTCCTACCTCGCACACGAGGTTTCCGACGGCATCATCGCGCCGGACTTCACCGCTGAGGCCCTCGAGATCCTCAAGACCAAGCGCAAGGGCGGCTACAACGTTGTCAAGATCGACCCGAACTATGAGCCGAAGCCGATCGAGCAGCGCGACATTTTCGGCATCCGCTTCGAGCAGGGTTACAACAACTACGAGATCAACGAGAGCCTGCTCACCAACATCGTTACCGAGAACAAGAATCTGCCGGAGAGCGCAAAGCACGACATGATCCTTGCGCTCATCACGCTCAAGTACACGCAGTCCAACTCGGTCTGCTACGTCAAGGACGGCATGACCATCGGTGTTGGCGCAGGTCAGCAGAGCCGCATCCACTGCACGCGACTCGCCGGCAACAAGGCCGACAACTGGTTCGTTCGTCAGCATCCGAAGGTTCTCAGTCTGCAGTTTGTTGACGGCATCCGCCGCCCGGACCGCGACAACGCGATCGACGTTTACACCTCGGACGAGTACGAGGACGTACTGGCTGAAGGCGTATGGCAGAAGACCTTCAAGGTAAAGCCGGAGGTGCTCACCGCTGAGGAAAAGAAGGCGTGGATTGCAAAGAACACCGGCGTAACCGTTGGTTCGGATGCCTTCTTCCCGTTCGGCGACAATGTAGAGCGCGCACGCAAGTCCGGCGTTGAGTACATTGTACAGCCGGGCGGCTCCATCCGTGACGACAACGTAATCGAGACCGCGAACAAGTACGGCATCACGATGGCGTTCACCGGCATGCGTCTGTTCCATCACTAATGAAACTGCTGAAAGGCTATTATGCCTACTTAGCCGTATCCGGCGGACTGCTGCTCGGTCTGGCCGCACAGCACAACTGGGCACTGCAGATGCTGGCATTCGCGCTGGTGTCTGCCGGTGCGCTGTCCGTGCAGAATGCGTCCCGCTGGTACATGCGCGCAAGCATTGCCGCGGACGTGACGATGGCGTTCAAGCTCATCCTCGGTCCGGCAGTCATCCCGCCCGGCCTGCTGCGGATTGTGCTGCAGTATGCGGCGCTCGTGCCGCTGCTGCTCACCGGCTGCATGCTGCTGATGGGTGTCAAAGACCAGATGCACAAGATCGACCGCAACACCCTGCCCGAATGGGTTTTGCTGGTGGTCTGGAGCACAGGCTGCATCCTTACGCTGCTCATCGCGCCCGGCTGGCTGAATGACTATCTGGCGCCGCTGGCGGCAAAGGCGGCAAACACGCTCCTGCCGATCGGCTATGTTGCACTTATTGTAGAAATGTTCCGCGCACAGCGTGTGTATTTACAAACGGAGGAACAATAAATGAAAGTTTTGGTTATCGGCGGCGGCGGCCGTGAGCACGCCATCGTCCATACATTGAAGAAGAGCCCCAAGGTTGACCACATCTGGTGTGCACCGGGCAACGGCGGCATTGCCGCTGAAGCGGAGTGCGTTGCCATCAAGGCGACCGACATCGACGGCATGGTGGCTTTCGCCAAGGAGCACAAGCCGGATCTCGTTATGGTAGCACCGGATGACCCGCTTGCACTCGGCATGGTAGACGCACTCGAGGCCGCAGGCATCCGTGCCTTCGGTCCGCGCAAGAACGCTGCCATCATCGAGGGCAGCAAGTCCTTTGCCAAGGATCTGATGCAGAAATACAGCATTCCGACCGCTGGCTACGCTGTTTTTGAGAACTCCGCAGACGCAATCGAGTACATCAAGAAGAACGGTGCGCCGATTGTTGTCAAGGCGGACGGTCTTGCACTCGGCAAGGGCGTTACCGTTGCTATGACCGAGGAAGAAGCCATCGAGGCAGTCAAGGACGCGATCGACGGCGGCGCATTCGGCGGCGCCGGTGCGCGTGTCGTTATCGAGGAGTTCCTCACCGGCCCTGAGGTTTCCGTGCTGGCATTCGTTGACGGCAAGCACCTCAAGACCATGCCGTCTGCGCAGGATCACAAACGTGCCTACGACCATGACGAAGGTCCGAACACCGGCGGTATGGGCGCATTCTCGCCGTCCCGCTTCTATACCGACGATATTGCTGCCGAGTGCATGGAGACCATCTTCAAGCCGACCGTCGCAGCCATGGAGAAGGAAGGCCGTCCGTTCAAGGGCGTGCTGTACTTCGGCCTGATGCTGACCCCGAAGGGCCCGCGCGTTATCGAATACAACGCTCGTTTCGGCGACCCGGAGACGCAGGCTGTCCTGTCCCGACTGGACACCGACCTGTTCGACATCTTCAATGCCGTTATCGACGAAAAGCTCGAGGACATTGACATCAAGTGGGCGGACAACGCCGCCTGCTGTGTCTGCATGGCGTCCGGCGGCTATCCGAAGTCCTACGAAAAGGGCAAGGAGATCACCGGTCTGGACGATGTGACGGATTCGTTCGTATTCCACGCAGGCACCGCTGTCAAGGATGGCAAGCTGGTAACGAACGGCGGCCGCGTGCTCGGCGTAACGGCAGTTGCCCCCACGCTCGACGAAGCCATCCAGAAGGCTTATGCCGATGTCAAGAAGATTCACTTCGATAAGGCGCATTATCGCACCGATATCGGCGTAAAGTAAAAAATTGAAAATGTAAAATGGAGAATGGAGAATGGCGGTATCCGGCTGTGCCGGATTATTCAATACGCGCAATGCGCGTTCCGCAATTTTCCATTTTCCATTCTCAATTCTCAATTATTCATGAAAGAATGAGGAAAAGGAAGAATGAAAATCGAACAGCAAAATCAGATTTTAGGCTGCATGAACGATGTTCTCAACCAGAACGGCTTCCGTGCGGAAATCATGCAGAAGGACGGCGCACCGACCATTCTGCGCTGCGAGGCAATGCGTCAGGGCAAGGTTGCCAAGGACGTTGTGATTGAAGCCTGCTTCATCCCGATGCAGTTGCCCGCAGAGGACATGGGTCTGCTGCAGTTCTTCGTTACGCTGTTTCAGGGTGCCCCGGAAAACAACAAGGTGCAGCTTCGTCATGCGTGCGATTACTGCAACAACTTCTGTGCGCTCGGCTCGTTCGGCTTCTTTGAGGAGGCCGGTCAGATTTACCTCAAGCACAACACACTGGTGGACGGCTCTCTCGAACTCGAGAAAATCATTCCGTTTGTGGCGGATAACATTTCCGTGCTGATTGCAGCAGTCTCCCGCTTCATCGACGGTCTGGCGCAGATTGCCTATGCAGGCATGACGCTCGACGCTGTTATCGAGCAGGACTTGTTCCCGAAGCTCGGCTGAAAAGCATAAAAACACCGCAGAATAAGGCTTAGCCGTCGTAAGGAACTATAAGTCCTGCGGTTAGGGCAGAGAACGGTGTGACCGTTAAGGTCACGCCGTTTTTTTGCGTCCAAGGGTAGATTCTGCAATCATGGGTTCTGCCAGTGCGGGGATTTCCATATGGTCCCTTTCAAGAATCCGCGAAATCTGCTCTGGGCCTTTGCCGTCAATGCAGAGGTCAAAGACGCGCTTGACAATCTGGGCAGCATCCTCATCCAGAATCCACTTGTCCTTGCCGCTGCTCGTTGCCCCATCTGCCGTGTTCGTCCAAAGGGCGAATGGGACACATGACATGAAGGTGCGGATTGGAAATGCCGACGTCCTCCTTGTCGAGAGAATGAACGGCAAAGTCCACTACCATACCCCGGCTCACAAAGTTCTCCAACAAAAATTGCCTTGCCAGAGCGATGTTCTCCTGCAAGGAAAACTCGTTCTGCAAGGCAATGTCAAAGCTGTACGCAAGCTGCGCTTTCTTTCCGCATTCGGCTTTCTCCACCGCGTTCCAGGGGGTTTCACGGTCTGCATACTCCGATGGCACATGCGATGGCAGCAGGATTTCAGAGCAGATCACGCACAGTCTGTGTCGATTTACTCCGGCTCATCCTCATCGAGCAGCGTGAGTACATCAATCGGCGCGTCATTCTGCGTCACCTGCACATGCACATGGGTGCCGAGTGCGGATTCTGCGGGAATGCTGTCCGCGCACACGCCGAGCGCCTCACCGGCGGAGACAACCTGCCCTTCCTGCACGCGTACATCGTCCATGCCGCAGTACGACGAGGTCAGGCCGTTATTGTGCGTCAGTGTTACGCAGGTGCCGTACAGACCGTCCTCGGCAATCTGCTGCACAGTGCCGTCGGTCAGTGCGAGCACGGTTTCGCCGGCTTCGGCAGAGAAGTCCGTGCCGGCATGAACACGCCAGTCGCCCATGGTCGGCTGGAACAGCAGCGTGTCACCCGAAAACGGCGTCAGCACGGCTCCGGACACCGGCCGCACATACACGGGTGCGCTGACCGTCACCGCCGGTTCCGGCTCTGCCGCCGCGACCGGCTGTTCCTTGATCACCGGCTCGGGTTCCTGCTCCTGCTGCGGAACAGTAGCCGGTTCGGTCGGTGCTTCGGCGGTCGAGTCGGCCGGTGCGATGATAGGCATGCCGGTGTCCGGCTCGATCGCGTTCTGCCGGTGTGCATTGCCCCAGATCACCCATGCGGATGCGGCGATGATGAGCGCACACAGCGAAAGAATGGTGTAGAATCCGCGGGTAGAGAGCACCGCGGTGTGTTTGGATTGATATTGCTTCATGTCCCTTTACCTCCGTTGCTGACAGTATGGTCGGCTGCCGCGGAAAATATACGCGTCAATGAAAATTTGCCGTACAGCGGACACTTCATCAGCAGATACCGGATAGCCCACAAAATGGGAGACGTCTGCGGATTGTACCCAATCGTCGAATGTGGTATACTATAGCAGTTCAGACAAATACTGCAACAAGTGTGCGCATACAGCACGCAAATACCATCGTCAATTTCACTTGACATGCGACAGCATGCCTGCGTAAAATTTTCTTGCTCTTTACGCGCTGTACACGCTGCTTTTGCTGCATTATTCATCCGAACTGCTATAAACAAAGAAAAGAGAAACGCAAGGAGGGTAAAGATTATGGAACTGGCTGACTTTTTCGCAATTGACCGGCTGTCGCAGCACGACGAGGAACTGCTGATCGAATCCGCAATGCAGATGCAGCAGATGATGCTGCTGTACGAATCCGGCATCCGTGAGATCAAGACCAAGCTGGATATTCTAAGCGATGAGTCGCGTATTTCGGGCAAGCCAAGCCCGATTGATTCGATCAAAAGCCGCATCAAAAGCCCGCGCAGCATTATCAGCAAGCTCAAGCGGCGCGGATTCCCGATCACGCTGCAGTCCATGATAGACAATCTGAACGATATTGGCGGTATCCGTGTGATCTGTCCGTTTATCGAGGATATTTACACAGTAGCGGACATGCTCATGCGGCAGGATGACTTGACGCTGATCGAGAAGAAGGACTACATTGCCAATCCCAAGCCGAACGGCTACCGCAGCCTGCATCTGATCCTCGAGGTGCCGATTTTCCTCGCGGAACGCACGCAACCGGTACGCATAGAACTGCAGATTCGCACGATGGCGATGGATTTCTGGGCCAGCCTGGAGCACCAGCTGCGCTATAAATCCGATGTGGAGATTCCGGAGCATGTATCCGATGATTTAAAGAAGTGTGCGGATGTTATTGCGGAGACCGATCAGGAGATGCAGCGTATCGCAAAAGAACTGAAAGTGCTGTAAAAGGAGAAATTATGCAATACATACCCATTATAACCCTGGTTCTAGTGGTAATCCTGTTGGGACTGGTCATCGTTCTGCTGACCCGCAAGCCGGAAAAGCCGGAGCTTCCGCAGCAGATTGACCCAACCGCATCCATTACTGCGCTTGGCACGCTCGTGACGCAAAACCTGCGCGAAGGCCGGGAAGCGCAGAGCAATCAGCTTTCCGCGATGGATAAGAGCCTTGGCGACAAAATGAGCGGTCTGACCGATCAGCTCGGTCGGTTTGAGACGCGTCTGCAGGGCTTTACGGCGGAAACAACACAGAATCTGACCAATATCCGCGAAACCGTGGACAAAAACCTGCACACCTTCACGGGTGAGACAAAACAGAATCTGGAAACTATCCGCAGCACGATGGACAAGAATCTGCACACGTTCACCGGCGAAACCAAACAGGATTTGGAAACTATCCGCGAAACGGTAGATAAAAATCTGCACACCTTCACGGGTGAGACTAAGCAGGATTTGGAGAACATCCGTGTTACAGTGGATAAAAACCTGCGTGCCATGCAGGAGGACAACAACAAAAAGCTGGACGATATGCGTCAAATTGTAGACGAAAAGCTGCAGAAAACACTGTCTGAGCGCATGAATGAGTCGTTTAAGCTGGTTAACGAGCGCTTGGAGCAGGTTTACAAGGGTCTCGGTGAGATGCAGACGCTGGCACAGGGTGTCGGTGATTTGAAGAAGGTGCTCACCAATGTCAAGACCCGCGGCATCGTGGGCGAGATTCAGCTGGGTGCGATCCTCGAGGATATTCTCGCGCCCGAGCAGTACGAGACCAACGTGGCGACCGTGCCGAACAGCCGCAATGTAGTCGAGTACGCGGTCAAGCTGCCCGTTGAGGACGGCAGCTTTGTCTGGCTGCCGATCGACTCCAAGTTCCCGGGAGACACCTACGGGGCGCTCCGTGATGCGTACGAGGAAGGCTCGCGCGAGCAGATTGACGCATGCGTCAAGCAGCTGATCGCCACTCTGAAATCCGAGGCAAAGGACATTCACGACAAGTATCTCGCACCGCCGCATACGACCGAGTTCGGCATCATGTTCCTGCCCTTCGAGGGACTGTATGCCGAAGCTGTCAGCCGCGGCATGGTGGAGATTCTGCAGCGCGACTATCATGTTAATCTGGCAGGTCCGAGCACGATGGCGGCGCTGCTGAACAGCCTGCAGATGTCGTTCCGCACGATTGCGATTCAGAAGCGCTCGGGTGAGGTCTGGAGCGTTCTGGGTGCGGTCAAGACCGAGTTTGACAAGTTTGAAGCCTGTCTGACGCAGACGCAGAACCGACTCGATCAGGCGAGCCGCGAGCTGGATAAGCTGGTCGGTACGCGCACGCGCGCTATCCGCCGCAAGCTGAAGGGCGTTACCGAACTCAGCGAGAGCGAAACGCAGAAAGTTCTGGATATCGGCACCGATTCGGAAGAAGAGTGAAGCGCTGAGCGGAAAGAGATTCTCAACCGCTTTCTCGGCAAAAGAAAACACCGCAGAGCAAGACTTAATAGTGATAAAGTACTATTTAGCTTTGCGAGGGGCAGAGAACGGTGTGACCACAATGGTCACGCCGTTTTTCTGCGTCCAGGGGTAGATTTCGCAACGACTCCATCCCAAATTTTGTGTGTCCACAATCTCTACTACGCCGCAATCTAATTTCCCTCGCTCTATCATTTTGCATTACCTATTTCATTTACCTCATATACGAGAAAAAGCCCAGCTTTTGCTGAGCTTTTCGACTCTCGTACTTCGTGCGGCAGCACGCATAAAATAGAATTTGCGGAGCAAATTCATAAATTCCGAGAGCATGTATCTCGGAATTTATACAAGGGAAGAAAAAATATGCCTGCAAGGCGCGGTTTTTCTTCGGAATTCGATCGAAAGCGTGGTTTCGATCGAGAGGCTGCTCGGAAAACGTTAGTTTTTCGACAGCCTCCGGTTATTTCGTTTGAAATAACCGGTTTTTCTTATTTTCCGATTCTGTTAAAAGTTTTTGTTCCGATTTGCGAGGGGCAATATACAGATACTGCCGCCGTATCGGCGTATGAGCCGAATATCTGACTTTAACCCCCAAAGAAACCCTATCTGTCCAACAACAGACAGGGTTTTCTCACTGTTACAGCACCTTTTTTTGCCGCCCGGAAGCTTTGACAGATTGAGCGTAGTCGCGGCCAAGCACGGCGCTGCACAGCTCTACCACGGCTGCGACCGGTGCATAGCAGAATACATCGTCGAAGCCGGTGCCGCCCTTTTTAATACCCATTTCGTGGTGATAAACACCCATCTTGGTGTGATAAGCGGCGTTGAACGCACCGATCGAGCAGCTTATCGGCTCGGCAAGAGACGCCTCGTAGTAAGCGCCGGCTGCAGCGTGAACTTCATGCCCGACTTGAACTGATCCTGATGCTTCGCGCCAACCTTGACGATATCGCCCGCAAACTCGTGACCCATGATGGCCGGATGCTCGGCAACATCGGGATGCACGCGCTTGTGCTCGGTACCAAGGATCGCGCACTTGTAGGTGGACATGCAGATGCTGTCGGATACGACCTTGACCAGGATTTCGTCGTCACAGATTTCCGGCAGCTCAAAGGTATCCAGACGCAGATCATTCGCAGCATACAGACGTACAGCCCTTGCTTTCATAATAATAACTTTCCTTCATCACTTAGGCAATAGATTTCAACAATTACAGCTTGGAAAAACGTACTTTCGGAAGCAGCTCCTCGATAACCGAGCGCTCGGCGGCCTGTGTGCCGCTGCACATGACATTCGCGGCTCCGGTCGCAGTCGAGAGACGGACAGCGTCCTCCTCGCTCATATCCTGCGACTCGGCATACGCCAGCGCGGCCACCACGCTGTCACCCGCACCGACCGTACTGCCGACCGGAACCTTGAGTCCCTCAGCATAAATCGTGCTGCCCTTGCGCAGATACAGCGCGCCGCGTCCGCCCAGCGAGATAACCACCCGTTCGATGCCGCTCTCCAGCAGCTTTTGACCCTCTGCGGTCAACTCTTCGATGGTTTCCAGTTTTTTGCCCGCCAGACGCGACAGCTCATCATCATTCGGCTTGATGAGGTACGGCGCGGCCTTTAAGCCTTCTGCCAGTAAAGCGCCGTCCGCATCGAGGAACACCCGCGCACCTGCGTTTTTGCATGCGCTCGTCCACACGCAGTAGGTGTCCTGCGATGCGCCCTTCGGCAGACTGCCCGCCAGCACCACGATGTCGCCTGCGTGCACCTCAGCCAGAAGGTCGTTCAGCAGCGCATCTAAATCTGCGTCCGTGACGGTCAGACCCGGCTCATTGATGTCGGTATTCGTGTGGCCGACCCGGTCAATGATTTTAATATTCGTGCGGGTCTGCCCCTCAACGAACCGGAACTGCGTGGTGAAATTCTCGTTTTCGAGCAGCTTTTCAAGTGTTCTGCCGCTCTCACCGCCCAGAATGCCGACGGCGCGGCTCTCGCCGCCCAGCTTGGCAATCACTTTGCTCACGTTAATGCCCTTGCCGCCGGGATCCGTGCGCATTTCCGTGATGCGGTTGACCGTGTCAAGCGCAATACCCGGAATTTCTACCGTTTTATCCAATGCGGGGTTGAGTGTTACCGTATAGATCATGGAATGACCCCTTTCAGATATTTGAAACTGTTGAAGCGAAAGCTGTAATTATAATACCAACAGCCCGTGCAAGCGTCAATTTGTTATTTCAACCAATAATCACTTTCGTTTTTGTGATGATCCACAAGAGCGCATTCTCTCTGTAAATTCTGTTCTGCGCGCAAAAGGAGCGGCAATGCAGAATATTTTCCGCATTACCGCTCCCTTTTATGCTTAATTTTCGTGTTCTGAGAACAGACGATCCAGTTTTTCTTCCAACAGCTGCACAGCTGCGTCGCGCTGACCGGTCCGCAGGCGCTCAATCATCTCAGGCTCCTCGATCAGCTGTGTGCTCACCATGCGCATGACCTCCACCGGAATCGGATCACCGGTATCCGGCGCAAGCAGCACAAATGCCCCCCATAATCATCTTTCCGGCCTCGTAGACCGGCGGCTGTGCCTGTAAATAGCCGAATCGGCAGTCCGATACCGTCTTTGTCCTGCAATGCAGCAGCAGCGCGAACAGCGGCTTGATATAGGTATCGCCCATGGCTTCCCGTCGGCGCAGCTGCTGCGCTTGAGAAGATGTTCGCTGAGATCAAGTAACTGAATTTCGACACAATCAAACCTGAAAAACCAGGAGAGGGATAACCTCTCCTGGTTTTTCCTGTTCCGAACGCAAAGGGTCTCCCGCCGAATGGCGGGAGACCCTTTCTCATTTTACCGGCTTATTTACCGGTCTTTTCACACAGATTCTGCATGATAACAGCTACCTGTGCACGGGTGGCCGTGCCCTGCGGGTCAAAACGGTTGCCCGATTTGCCGCTCAGCAGACCAGCCTTCTGCATTCTGGTTACAGCGTCCTTCGCGTAAGCGCGGATGCTTGCGCTGTCGGCAAATGCGGCTGCACTGCCGGTTTCCTCTACCTTAGTGCCGGTGGCGGTCAGATAATTATCCATGATAACCGCAGCCTGCTCACGGGTGATGAGCGCATTCGGATTGAAATGCGAAGCGTCCACGCCGGAAACAATCTTGTTGGCTGCTGCCCAGTTGACGTATGCGTTGTAGTACATTTTGCTGTCTACGTCGGCAAACTGGCTCTGGGTGTTGTACGCGGAGATGTCTGCGCCTGCCATACGGCCAAGCACGGTGACAAACATGCCGCGGGTCATACCCTCGTTCGGGGAGAAGGTGGTTGCGGTCGTGCCGTTGAACAGCGCCTTATCGGTCACATATTCGATGGCATCCTTTGCCCAGTGGCCCGCGATGTCGGTGAAGGTGCTTACCGTACCCTCAACAACCTTGACATTCTTGCCCACGGTGCCGTAGTTGTCGTAATCCACAGAGTAATCGTTGAATACATCATCGGATTCGTAGCCTACTGCATCGGTGAAGGTGCCCTCGTTCCAGTCTGCCAGCGTTGCCCAGGTATTGGTATTGCCGGCCTTGACGGTGTACGCGTTGATAACCGGAATATCGGTGGACTTCTCTGCAACAGAGGAGTTCAGTACGGTAGTAACGCGAACATACTTTGCACTGCCCAGTGCGGAAATATCAACCGTGTTCTTGCCGTTCTTCAGCTCTGCGGACTGGGAAGCCTTTACGGTCTTGCCGTCGTCCGAGGTCTCAACGGTTGCGGTTGCAGAAGCCGCGCCGGTAATCTCTGCGTTATAGGTAAACTGTGCTGCACTGCCGGTCATTGCGCGCCACTCGGTGGTGTGCGTGCCCTTGGTGACGATATTCTCCGGTGCGTAATCCAGCCATACGACCAGCTTGTCGCTTTCCGGACCCTTTGCAGTCGGATTTGCGTAAATCTGCTTGTTCTCCTCCGCGGTCAGCTTGGTGGTATAGAAGCGGAGCTGACCGATGTCACCTGTCAGCATGGTGTGCGTCTTGCCGCGGCCGCGGTCTGTCAGCAGATGACGGTGGAATGCAAAGCCGGAGTACATGGACTTGCCTTCCCAGTTGCGGATCTCAGAATCAAAATCCGGTGCATCGATGTGGCCGCTTGCCTTGGTATCCTCGTAGCTGTCGCCGCCGGTTGCACGATCAAAGCCGCCGGTGTACTGTACCCACTTGCCGAGGGTAACGCCGCCGCCCATATTCTCGTCGTCGTTCCAGAAGTACTCGCCGTTATCGTTATTAAAGCCAATGCCATAGGTAACCATGCCGGTCTTGCGGACTGCCATGCGGAACAGGTAGTTGGTGCCGTAGCTGATGGAAGCGCCCTTCATCAGCAGCGGATTGTGGTCCCACTCATCGCCCGTTGCCAGACGGTCGATGTTTGCCCAAACCATGCCGGTAACGCCGTTGTCTACCACATAGTTCTTGTTATCCGGAATTTCCACATAATCGTCCACGCCGTCCAGAGACAGACCCCAGCCGCCGTTGTACTTAACGAGCGTCGGATTGCCGCGGATGATGCCGTCGTTGCCCTTGCCGGACTTATCCTTTACGATCGGGGTGCCCTGAATGGAGCCGAGCACGGCAACGGTCTTCTCTGCCGAGTTGCCGACCTTGACGGTATAGCTGCCGCCTGCCGGTGCCTTGTAGGCAAACTCAACCGTGCGGGTCTCGCCTGCCTTGAGCGCAGTCTTCTGCGAGGTAACGGCTGCGCCGTTGATGTACAGCACTGCCTCTGCGGTGCCGTCCTCATTGCCGATGTTCTGCACATCCGCCTTGGTGTAGATGACATCGCTGGTCGGCTCGCTTACCGTGCCGCCGCCGAGCTGCAGGCGCAGGTTGCTGTAGGTGTAGGTTGCCTTGCGGAAGGTAACATTGACAGTCTTGGTGTAGCTGTCCAGCTTGAGAGTATGCGTGCCGAGTACGGAAAGCGTCAGCGGTGCGCTCAGCGTTGCGGACTCGCCGGGATTCAGACCGACAACGCGCTCCTTGCCGCTCTTGCCGAACTCATACAGCCAGCGGTCGGTGCCGTTGTCCTTGACACACATGGAGGCAGTCGCCAGACCCTTGCCGACATTGGTCACCTTTGCGGATACCGTGACAGTGCCGTTGGACTGAACGGTGTCCGGGGTGATGGAAATATCGCTGTACGCCAGCTTGGTGCCGTCCTTGGACAGCGTAACCGTCTCAAATATCTTCTCGCCGTCGCTGCTCAGGCCCAGATTCTTATAGGTCAGCAGACCGTCCTTGACGGTTACTTCGAGCATATCGCCCTTGCCGGTTGCAAGCAGGTTGGGATAGTTGGCATCCAGGCGCTGATCCGGCTTGCCGGTGTCGATCTTGCCGTCGCCGATGCGGGCATCGCCCTGGGTTACATACAGGGTATCCGCGCCGCGCTTCGGATCAGCAGAAGCATAGCGGGAATACAGATGGGTATGGCCGCTGAACATGATATTCACGTTGCCGTTCTCCACGATGGAGGGAACGTACTTGCGGGTCAGGTCATCCTCGAACGGATGGTGCATGGTAACAACGCGGAAGTCAGCCTTCTTGGCATTGTCGGTTGCAAGATCAGCCTTGAGCCAGTCGAGCGACTCGTTTACAACAGCCTTGGTTGCCGCATCCGCCTCGCCGCCGCCCGCAGTGGAGTTCAGCTCGAACAGCGACCACGGGTTGCTGTCCAGCATATCGAAATGCACCGGACCGCAGTCAAACGCTACGTTGCGTCCGGTCTTGTTGGACTTATACTGCTCCTTCTGCACCTTGGTGACATACTCATCAAAGTAGACACCGTAATCGTGGTTGCCGCTGTTGTAGATGACCGGCACATTGTGCAGGAACGAGCCGACATTCTGGAACCAGTACGGGAACTGATCCTTCTGAGAGCCGGTGCCCTCTACCATATCGCCGGTATGCAGGATAAAGTCCGGATCGAACTGTGCGATCACGTCGGAAACCTTGGTTGCCGTTTCAAAGCGATGGCTGTCGCTGACAACCACAAAGCGGATCTCATCCGAATTTTCGGGCAGCGTGCGGAAGTGACCTTCCACAGTCTGTCCGTCCTCGGTCTCAACCTTGTAGGTATAGGTCGTACCCGGAGTCAGATCGGTCAGGCGGGCACGATACATGTGCATGCTCTCACCCTTAAACTTTTCGCCCTCCTCTACCGGAACCTCGAGCGTTTTCTTGTCCGCATCGCTCGTACCGTAGGTAATGGTGGACTTCATCGGTTTATCCAGTTCCCAAACGACAACCATGCCGTTTGTTTTCGGGGTCATCAGGTACGGACCCGTCAGGAAGGAGCCGGTATCCGTCCTTCCGATTGCGAAAGCAGTGCTCGGCACCAGTGTTGCCAGCATCACGGCCGACAGCACACCGCTGAGCAGCCGCCGCATACGCGAAGATTTTTTAGCCATTTTCTTTCTCCTTTCTCTTCACGGTACGGCTGCTGCCATACCGCCGCGTCTATGTTAAACCTTTTAAGCCAAGGTTCGCGCGCTGTAAATATGCGTGTCGAAGTACGAAATCAGCCGCGTGCGGTTCTCGCCTGCCCACTCCAGATCGTAGGTGATGAGCTTGACCTCGTCCAGCGGCGGCAGTCCGTCCGCTGCGCGGGCGGTGCTGTTTGCCGGAAGGCGGCAGCTTTTCGCTTCGATGTAACATTCCTCTCCGCGGGAAGAGGTCAGCCAGTCGATAAAGATGCGGGCGTTTTCGCGCTCCTGCTCCGGTGCACCACGCACAAGCGCGCACGCGCCGATCTCATAGCCGGTGCCGTCTGCCGGACTGCGCACCTCAATGGGATAGCCATCCAGCGCCGCACGGAAGGCGTCGTGCGAGAACACGATACCGACGGCGTATTCGCCGTTTTTTACCCGCTCTGCCGGCTCCACACCCGAACGGGTGTACAAACCGACGTTTTGGTCTAATTTTTGAAGATACTCCCACGCCTTGTCCTCGCCGCGCATCTGCACAAGCGTTGCCAGCGTGGTATACGAGGTACCCGAGCTTTTCGGAGTTGCCATCACAATCTGCCCTGCCAGTGCAGGCGACAGCAGATCGTCCCAGCAGGTCGGCATCGGCGTTCCTGTCCGTGCAAACCAGTCGGTGTTGCAGGCGAAGCACAGCGTACCGATGTAGATCGGATTCCACACGCCCTGCTCATCCTGATAGGCTTCGGGCACATCGGTCAGCTCGGGACTTTGATACGCCTCCAGCAGACCGGCCTCTCGCAGCTGAATATAGTTATCCGCCGAGCCGCCCAGCAGCACAGAAGCCTGCGGGTTGTCCCGCTCCTGCTCGAGCCGCGCGGTCATTTCTCCGGCAGGAAGATGAATACAGTCCACGGTGATGCCGGTATCCTTGCGGAAGGCACTGCAGTACAGCAGCGTTTCCGACTCCGGCAGCGGACTGTAAACGGTAAGATGGTCATATTTCGGTGTTTCTGTCCCCTCCTCCATCGCATGATTGTGCTCCGGCGGTGAGGGATCGTTCTGCTGCTGACCCGTACAGCCGCAGAGCAGTCCGGTCAGCAGCAGAACAACAGGAAGAAAACATATTCTTTTCATAGCTTCCACCTCGATACAAAAGGCGGGCAGCTTTTCTCTGCCCCTATACTATAACAGTTTAAGCGGCTTCGCTCTACCGTCCATCATCCGATAAAATTTTACCATTCAAGAAGGCCGTTCCCGAACGGTGAATTTCTTACGATATTATTTTACCCTTCTTCCGACCGGCTGCGGTACTCGCGCGGCGAAACACCGACGTGCTTTTTGAACAGATAGCTGAAATAGTGCGAATCCTGATAACCGACGTCGAACGCAATATCGCTCATGCGGCTGTTGCCCTCGGTCAGCAGATGCTTTGCCGCCTCGATGCGGACAGCGGTCAGATATTCGACAAAGGTCTGACCGGTCTCCTGCGAAAACACGGTGGAAAAATGGTTCGGACTAAAGCCGACCTCTGCCGCCACCATGTGCAGTGAAATACCGCTGTCCGCATAATTTTCGCGGATAAACTCCTTTGCACGGCTGATTTCCGCGCTGTATCGCACATTCTGATGGCGATAACACAGACGAGTCATGCGGCCGAGCACCTCGGCGGCACAGGCCTTTGTGCCCTCGAGCGTCGCCGCCTGACCGAGCACCGCCTGCGGGTCCTCCGGAGGCGGAATGCTGCCTGCCTGCACCTCATCAGCCAGCTGCGAAGCCGTGACGAGCAGGTTCATCAGCAGATAATATCGGTACAGCACGCTCTGCACGTCCTGCGCCGCAGAGCCACCGAAGTAGCCCTCGACAATACGCGGCACGTCCTCGGGGGCGGCATGCCGCAGCTTGTCCGCCAGCGAGCCGCCCGCCGAGAAATCGAACTCGTGCTGCACACCGGCAAAGTCCGTGCTGCCGAATACGCCGTCCTCCGCACATGCGGAGGCCTGCAGCAGTGTATCCTTCGCTGTGCGGTAGCTTTCCGGCAGGGCGCTGACACGGGAGACCGGTGCGCCGATCGCGCACAGCGCGTTCCAGCCCAGCACCTGACAAAGCTCGTGCCGCAGGTTCTGACAGAACTCGTAGGCGGTTTCGCGCACAGCTTCCTCGGTCTCTCCGCGCAGCAGGAGCATCAGCCGGCGGCTGCCGCGGAAAAAAGCGCAGACCTCGCTTTCCTCGCCGCACAGACGCTCGGTCAGCGCGCGCACCTGCTCCTGCACGGCATTTTCCGGCAGGCGCACGATACACACAAGATACTGCTTCGCTGTCAGCAGCAGCCCCCAGCGTTCTCCCTGTACAGCCGCCTCCGCAGTCGGCACGCTGCCCGAGAGCAGGTCGTTGAGAAAATGCTCACGCAGCACGTCCTCCTCGTGTTCGCTGCGGCTGTTTGCACCTTCCGAGCGAAGCTGCTGCTGCTCCTGCTCAATCTGCTCGGCAACCTGTCCAAGCGTTTCAAGCAGCTGCGCCGAGCTGACCGGCTTGAGCAGATACGCATCCGCGTGCAGCGAAACCGCCTTCTGTGCATACTCAAATTCATCGTGTCCGCTGAGGAACACAATACGCAGCCACGGCATGGTGCGCCGCACAACCTTTGCCAGCTCCAGACCATCCATAAACGGCATGCGGATGTCCGTAATGAGCACATCCGGCTTCATTTCCATCAGCATAGGCAGTGCCATTTCGCCGTCCGGCGCTTCACCTGCAAACAAAAAGCGTTCCTGCTCCTTTTCAATGCAGTTGCGGATGCCATCCCGGATGATCTCCTCATCATCCGCAATAAATACACGCATCATAGCGTTTTCCCCTCCTGTTCGTCCGGTACGGTGAAGCTGATGCGTGTGCCGTGCCGGTATTCACTCTCGATCGTCAGTCCGCAGCCGTAATACAGCCGCAGACGCTGTTCCACATTGCGCAGACCGTAGCCGCCCTTGCCGTCCGGGTCAAGCGGTGCGCCGTTCTGCAGCGAGGCCCGTACCTCGGCAAGACGCTCGGGTGTCATGCCCATGCCGTTGTCCTCCACGGCAAAGTACATGCCTCCTGCCTGCCTGCGGCCGGTCACGGTAATCTGTCCTCTGCCGCGCCTGCGCTTAATGCCGTGATAAATCGCGTTTTCAACCAGCGGCTGCAGCACGATTTTCAGCATATACCGCTCGTGCAGCGCGGGATCAATATCAATCGTATACCGCATGATGCTGCCGTACCGCACCGACTGAATCTGCAGATAGTTTGCAACATGCTGTTCCTCGCGCTCGACCGTGATGTAATCCGCGCCGCGGCTGAGCGAGATGCGCAGAAAGCCGGTGAACGCCATCGTCATCTCGACGACCTCGCTGTTGCGGCCCTCTTCGGCCAGCCAGACGATGGTTTCCAGCGTATTGTACATGAAATGCGGCGTGATCTGCGCCTGCAGCGCCCGCAGTTCGGCTTTTTTGATGGTCTTTTCCTGCTCGACCCGCTCATGAATGAGCGCACCCAGCTGCTCCGCCATTGTATTGAGATCGCGTGTCAGCAGATGCAGCTCGTCGATCTCGGTCGGCGGGACGCGCTCGGTCAGCTCACCGGCGGCAATGCGGTTGGCAAACTGCTCCAGCTGCCGCAAAGACGCGCCGATCGCACCTTCCAGATTGTCAGATGCCCGAATAGTCAGCCAGATCATCACGCCGACCAGCGCAATGAGTGCAAGCGCTGCCGCACCCAGTCCGTGCTGAATGCAGGCGTTGAAACGGCCCATGCGGGCGATCTCATTCTCGATATAGCGGTCAAGCATGCTGCCCGCCAGATGGCCGACGCTGTGAATCTCGCGGTACAGCGATTCGTTGCGGCTGACTGCGGCACCGGCGTCCATCTGCGTTTCCAGCTGATCAACGTAGCTGTCGATCGTGCGAATGGCGCGCAGCGCCGCGTTGAGGTACTGTGCCTCGTCCTCTCCGGCACTGTCCAGCATATCGTTCAGTTCCCACAGAGCGCTGTCGATCAGCGTCCGCTGCCGTCCATCCTCGAAGGAAATACGGCCGGAAACCACGTTCCACACCTCATCCGGCAGGTCCTGCACCAGCACAGTGCGCACTTCGGAGGCACGGGTCGTCAATGCAATATCCGCGCCATAGCGCTGTGTCAGCACAACCAGCAGACCGGCCAGCACGCACACCGGTAAAATCATGCAGACCACGCTGCGCAGCAGCGACCGCCGCAGCAAGCCGTGCAGGCTGTGATGGGATTTACGCATCGGCTGTTCCCTCCTCCGTCAGCACGGCGGTGTCCGCCAGAGCGATATAGGGCTTCCACGGTGCCTTTGCAATCTGCTGTGCTGCGTCTGCGGTCAGCTCGGCCAGCTGGGTGTCATCCAGCGCACCGATTACGGCAACCTCCCCTTTTTTCTGCAGCGCGCGCAGCTCCGCACCACCGCCAAACGCACAAATCAGCACATCCTTGCCCGGTTTGCGGCCGTGGCTGTGCAGATAATCCACCGCACCGAGCGCCATCGCGTCATTCTGGGCGAAAATGTAGCCGATTTCGTCCAGATGATCCTCCATCTCCTCCAATATTTCGCAGCCGCGCGAGCGCATGCCGTCGCCGCACAGACTGTAGGTTACGGTCAACCCGTGTTCCTCCAGAGACGCGCGGCAGCCGCGTGCAATCTCTCTTGCATCCGAAGCATTTACCGTGCCGTAAAGCTCCAGTACACCGTCCCGCGGCATGCGCTGCTGCAGAAGCGCATCCGCCGCCTGCTCGGCGAGCGACGCATAATCAAATCCTATATGCTGCAGCGGCACATCATCTACGCCGCGTATCGCGCGGTCTATCGACAGCAGCGGCACGGAGGCAGATTTTGCTTCGCGCAGCACGTTGTCCCAGCCGCTTTCCACCAGCGGCGTAAATGCGATTGCGTCCACCTGATACACGATCAGCGCACGCACGGCTTCAATCTGTGCCTCCTGCGTGCGCTCGACCGGCATTTCCAGCACTTTGAAGCCATGTTCCTCCGCCGCATGTACAAGCGCTTCGGACTGCGCTTCGCGCCGGTCATCCTCTGCCGCCGTGGTGACAATGCCGAGCACCGGCACATGGGCATTCTCTTTTTCCGGCTGTGCCAATCCCTGCAGCAGCCGCAGCAGCACAACTGTGCAGAGCAGCAGCAATGCCGCCCCTTTCCATCGCTTCATGGTTTTCTCTCCGTTTCTTGTTCTCTCCTGAATGATTTAATCATATCACACTTTGGATGAATGAGCCAAATGTATTTAACCATAGTATAAAAACTATCCAAATAAGCGCCCATGATATTGTGCATATTCCCTCACTTAGACAGAGAAATATCTTCCGGCGCAGTCGGATCTACTTGCATCGGCTGTTGATATGCGGTATAATATGATTACACAAGGAAAGACAAAAGTGCACATCGTGCACGCGAAAAGCCCCGGTGTTCCAGCACCGGGGCTTTTCTATGCCGTTTGGTATGAGGCGGCTTATTCCTCAGGCTGACTACCGGTTACTGTTTCTGTCCAGCCATTTGCAAATGTAATATGCAACTACACTCGCCACAACAGAAATAAGGAAAGACAAAGTGATAGACATCGTGCACACCCCCCTTTCTCTGCCTTTATGGGGGGGCGGTAGCACTATCCGTATATCATAGCCGCAGTAAATCGACAAGTATCGACAAAAGGAGCGCAGATTGCAAACATCTGCGCTCCTTTTGCACCTGTATTACCGATCTCCTTTTTCCGTCGGAATCTCCGTCTGCTCGGCTTCGCGCGCCTTCCTGCGCCGACGGCGCAGAACCGCAACAGTGCCGCCTCCGGCAGCAGCCAGCAGGATCACCGGCCAGAACATCACCGCGCCGACGATGAGCGCACGAACCGCGTCAACCAGACCGCGTGTTCCGGTCTTAGCCGCCTGCGTGAGCTGTGCACCGAAGCCGCTGCCCTCAGGCGTTGCGGTCAGCGTCTGCACCTCTTCCAGATCCACATAGAAGGTCGAAAATCCGACCAGATCATCGTAATGGCGCTTAGAGCCGGTCAGCGAGTCGATCTCGTATTCACAGTCGGCCAGCGCGTTCTCGAGCGAGATGATATCCTCCATCTTATCCGCCTGATCGAGCAACGCCAGCAGTCGCTCGTGCTTGGTGGTCAGCGTTGCCAGACGGGTTTCGATATCGGTATACTGCTCGGTCACGTCCTCGCTCGAACGCGAGCTGTACACCACATGCACGCTGCTGTCAAGCTGCTCGTAAAACACCTCAAACTTCTCCTGCGGAATGCGCAGGACATAGCTTGCATGCCGGCTGCCTGCATCGCCGGAAAGACTGCTCGACTCAAGATAGCCGCCTGCATCCGCTGCCATCTTCTCAATATCTGCAGAGGCTTTGTCGAAATCCTGCGTTTCGAGCGTCAGATTAGCGTTCAAAATCAGCTTGGCATTCTTTCTCACCGCAGAAAAGTCCGCACCGCTCTCAGCGGTATCTGCCGACGCTTCCTCGGTCCAGCCGTTCATGTCACCCGGCATACTGCCGCTGTCACCGGCTGCCGCCGATGCCGAATTGCCGACGCTTGCTCCGCAGGCGGAAAGCAACAGCAAAAGTGCAAGGAACAGGGGAAATAATCGTTTTTTCATAACAGACACCTCGTTTCTTGAGCGGTGCGGCACACGGCCGCTGTATTTTCTCTTGTTACTTGATTAGACGAGATGCCGTGCGATTTGGTTCCCTCTGTTCTGTATATCAATCAAACAATTTTTAATACCGCATTCTATTGAAATCGCGGTCGATTTTGCGTCTTTCTCTTGCAACCCTGTCGTTCTTCACCTATAATAGAATATAATAACCGAATAAATATTCAGCAAACCAGGCGAAAGCCTGCGGCGCAAAGCTAAGAAGCCGCTTTCGCAATGACTGCGAAGCCAGCTTCACAGGGCCTGTAAAATGGCAGCCAGCTGCCTCGTTTGAGATGCACAGATGCATTACCGATGCAGCAGTGCATCTTTTTTCTTTTACAGAGAAATGCCGGACGCATTCCGGCTTACGGAGGGGTATATGAACAGAATTACAACCAGACTGAAACGGTACAGCTGTCTGCTGCTGTGCCTCTGCCTGCTTATGCCGCTGCTGCAGGGCACAGCCGCCGCTGTGCAGGATTCCTCTGTCGTGCGAGTTGCATGGTATCCGGATTCCGCCTACAACATCACCTGCGAAAACGGCGAACGCAGCGGCTATGGCTACGAATATCAGCAGTCCGTCGCCGCATATACCGGCTGGACCTATCATTACATCGAAGCAAACTGGCTGGATTCACTGAACATGCTGCAAAAGGGCGAAATCGACCTGATGGCCGGCGTATCCTACGCCGAGGGCCGTGCCCAGACCATGCTGTTTTCCGATCTGCCGATGGGCGAGGAAAAATATTACCTGTATGCAAATCTCGCCGCTGCCAACATTTCCGTATCCGATTTGACCACCCTGAACGGCAAGCGCATCGGCATGCTGTCCGAAAGTATCGCGACCACGCAGTTCTGCGAATGGGAGACGCGCCACGGTCTGCACACCGAGCATGTGACCATCACCAGCGACGAGGACGCAGCCGCCAAGATCGCCAGCCGCGAAATCGACGGTTTTATCTCGGTCGAGAGTCCCCAGTGGCAGAAATACGGCCTGTCCGCGATCACCTCGTTCGGCAGCTCGGATGTTTACTTCGTGATCAGCAAAAGCCGTCCCGACCTCAAGGAAGCGCTCGATAATGCCATGCGCCGTATTGCACACGACAAGCCGTTCTATCAGGATGATCTGTATCAGCGCTATCTGTCTGCCCAGTCGGTCGAGCTCCTCTCGACCGAGGAGCAGGACTGGCTCCGGCAGCATGGCGCCATCCGCATCGGTTTTCTGAATCATGACACCGGCATCAGCACCTTTGATATCCAAACCGGTGATGTTACCGGTATTCTCACGGATTATGTCGTATATGCGACGAATTGTCTGGGGGATAACGCCTTGCATTTCGACCTGCACGGCTTTGACACGCAGCTTGAGCAGCTGCAGGCACTGCAGAACGGTGAGATCGACCTGATTTTTCACACCAGCCAAAACCCGCGTGCCGCCGAAGAGAACGGTCTTGTGCTGTCGAACACCGTCTTGAGCTTCAGTCAGGCGGCGCTTACCACGAAGAACTATTTTAATGAGCTTGAGCCAAACACCGCTGCCATCCCCGAGAACGATTTTTCACTCAAGCAGTACCTTTCCTATAATTATCCCAAGTGGACGATCCTCGAATACCCTTCAGCGAATGACGCGATCAAAGCCATGCGTACCGGCAGTGCGGACTGCTATGTAATGCGTGCCGGTCAGCTGCCGCGCTATATGAAGGACAAAACGCTGTACCGCGTGTTCCTCACACAGCCGAGCAAGACCTCGTTCGCCGTACGGCAGGGCGATACGGCTTTGCTGTCCATCCTGAACAAAACGCTCAAAACCATGCCTTCTTCCCTGCTGACCGGTGCACTTGCCATGTACGACAGTGCGCCCGAAAAGGTCACCGCTGCGGACTTTGTCAAGGACAATCTGACCACTGCCTCTGTTGTGTTCATCCTGCTCTCTCTGCTGCTGTTCGGTCTGTTCCGCAAGGCCCGGCAGTCTGCCAAACAGGCGCAGGAGCTGAACCTCAAGCTGCAGCAGAGCCAGACAGAGCTGCAGGAGGCGCTCACGCAGGCCAAGGCTGCCAACGCCGCCAAAACAACGTTCCTGAACAACATGTCGCACGATATCCGCACACCTATCAACGGCATCATCGGCATGCTGACTATCATTCGCAAAAATAAGGACGACCACGCGCGCATACGCGATTGTCTGCATAAAATCGAGCTGTCCTCTCAGCTGCTTCTGTCTCTGGTGAACGATGTTCTGGATATGGCTCAGCTGGAAAACGGCACCGTCGTTCTGCGGAGCGAATCCATGAATCTGGATGAAGTCTGCGGCAGCATTACCAATTCGGTGCTGTTTCAGGCGGAAGCCGCCGGTCTTACCGTCACCGGTGAGCATGACGATTTTTCCGGTATTTACGTCCGCAGCAGTGCGCTGCATCTGAAAAAAATCCTGATGAATCTGTTCACCAACTGCGTGAAATACAATAAGCCCGGCGGTTCCATCCATATGCAGATGCACATGCTCGAACGGACGGATGCGAAGATCACCTGTCAATTCATCATCGAGGACACCGGTCTGGGCATGTCCGAGGATTTCATCAAAAACCATCTGTTCAATCCGTTTGAGCAGGCGGACGAGTCCCCCCGCTCAAGCTATATGGGTACCGGACTCGGCATGTCTATCGTGCATCAGCTCATCGAGCAAATGGGCGGCACCATTTCGGTGGAGAGCAAACTCGGTGAAGGCAGCCGGTTTACCGTCGTACTGCCTTTTGAGCTCGATCGTGACGCGACCGCAGCAGCAGCTTCGCCGCAGACACCGTCAGATATTTCCGGCGCGCGGCTGCTCGTTGCCGAGGATAATGAGCTCAACATGGAGATTGCAATCTTCCTGCTGCACGACAGCGGTGTGCAGACCGTTCCGGTGCAGAACGGCAGGCAGGCGCTTGCAGCCTTCCGGGACTCCGAGCCGGGCAGCTTTGATGCCATTCTCATGGACGTGATGATGCCCGAGATGGACGGTCTGGAGGCTGCAAAAGCTATCCGGGCACTCGACCGGCCGGACGCGAAAGCCATTCCGATTATCGCCATGACAGCCAACGTCTTCAAGGAGGACCGCGAGAAGTGTCTCGCCGCAGGCATGAACGCGCATCTGTCTAAGCCGCTTGATGCCGAGACGATGAAACGAACCATCTCTGAGCAGCTGAAAAAGCTAAATTAAATACAAAAAGCGGGAGAAACCAAGGTTTCTTCCGCTTTTACTCTGCAAATCTTACTCTATTTCCTCATCGTGCTCCATCGCTCCGACAAGCGGCGCTACCATCTGCTTCTTGCGGCTGACGACACCGGGCAGGACGACCGAATGCTCGCCGCAGTCGGTCTTGAAGGCCGCACGGACCAGCTGCTGTGCGCCCTTGCCGACGTAGAGCAGCTCTGTCTTTTCCTCGATAATGTTGGTCAGCATAGCGAACAGCATGGACAGACCGCTCGATGCCAGGCAGCTTTCCATGTACTCGAGCATTTTATCACGGATGCCGGACAGCTCGTTCTCACTGACACTCGTCACCTGCGAAATCGCAATCTTCTGATTCTGCACCTGAAAATACTTGAAATCCATGTGGAACAGCTCATCCATCGAGCGATCGAGCAGACGTGAGCTGGAACGGAACATTTCTGTTGCATACTGCTTGATGTCCAGACCGGCGATTTTCGCCAGCTCTTCTGCAGCCATGCGGTCAAGCGGCGTACACGTCGGCGAGCGGAACATCAGCGTGTCCGACAGGATTGCCGAGCACAGCAGACCCGCGATTTTCGGCTCGATCTCCACGTTGTGCTCATGGTACATCTGCGTGATGATGGTCGCGGTGCAGCCGAGCGGCTGATTGCGGAAGTAGATCGGTCCGCTGGTTTCCACCGAGTCAATGCGGTGGTGGTCGATGATTTCAACAATATTGGTCGAACGAATGCCTTCGGCGGCCTGATCGCGTTCGTTGTGATCAACCAGAATGACCGACGGACGCTCCAGATCCAGCAGGTTACGCTGTGAGAACATGCCGACGTATCGTCCCTGTTCATCCATCAGCGGGTAATAGCGGATACGCTTTTTGGAAACCGTGCGCTTTACATCCTCAACCGTTTCCTCCGGCTCGAAGGTGATAAGACCCTTTTTTCGCATCACATGCCGCACCGGAACCGCCTGACCGATAACCTTGACACAGGTGTAGGTATCATACGGGGTGGCGATGATGGAAACGCCGTTTTCCGAGGCCAGCTTTCGGATGGTGCGCGAAACCTTGGAGCCGAGACCGATGACCATGCAGCCGGCGCTCATCTCAATGGCGCACAGCTGGCTTTCGTAACGGTTGCCGAGAATAACCATATCATTTTTGCCGATATAGTCCTCGAGTACATCCGGATTAGCCGCCGCAACGACCACACTGCCCTGCTCAAACCGCTGATCAATATCGCCAACCTCGAGCGTGCCGTCCAGCACATCGACCAGATTCCGATAGCTGGTCTTGGCCTCCGCCAGCGCATTGGCGTCCTGATCCTCGATGTAGAAACGCGCGATATCGCCCAGCGTCAGCAGACCCTTCAGGCGGCGATCCTCATCAACAACGGCCAGCGTCTGAATATCATTTTCGTTCATGTAATCCCATGCACGGTGCAGCGACAGCTCCTCGCTGATGCCCGGCACCTCGCGGTACTGCACATCGCTCAGGCGCGGCTCAAACGACTTGATGTAGCGCGGCGGCTCCACGCCGAAGCGTTCGAGCACAAATTTGGTCTCCGCATTGACGTGACCCGCGCGGCAGGCTATGTATTCTCCGCCGGTCAGCCTGCGCTTGAGGTGCGCGTAGCAGATTGCAGAGCAAATGGAATCCGTATCCGGATTGCGGTGTCCGATAACAAAAACTGGGTTCATGCACTGATGCTCCTTTATGTGATAAGGGATGGCTCCCCTTCGGAATCCGTTTGATGGAATGAAACCTTGTGGTTTGATTGTATCATTTAACCGGGGAAATCGCAAGGTATGGAAGATGAATCCGACTCAAAACCATCTGAGGCCGCACTGCGCAGGCGATGGAGCTGACCGCACGGATTCCGCTGCTGCACCGAAAATTCTGCCGAAGTCCGCTCCTCCGTCTGCTCACCTACCTTTTGAAAAACCGAAAATCGCAGCAGTCACCGCCGCAGCCCAGCGTTTTTGTGCGCGAAAAGCCAAGCTTGCGCAGTCCGCCGTAGGTCACGTCATCCACGTCGCAAAACAGCGGACACAGCTCCGGACAGCCGTTTTCCTGGCACGCCGTGTGCCAGAGACACTTGGTAATCGACGCGGAAAAGTGCGTTTTGTCGTGTTCCTGTGTGCTCTCCCACAGGTCGGAGGTACGCATGATTTTGAGAAAACAATAGCTGTAAATCCGATAAAATCCCGGCACAGACTCCATTTTCGCCGTGAAAGCGTGCTTTTCTGCTGCCACCCAGTCCATCATGTACGTCCGCATGTGCGTAAAGGTTTCCTCCGCAGGCAGCTCTGTCTGCAGCACCTTGTACAGCGCAATGCGCGGCAGAATGGTCTGCACCAGTGTTTTCATCTGGTTTTTGGACCTGTTTGCTGCGGTTTTGATTAACCTATCCAGCATTTTTTCCTGTCGTGAAAACAGCGAGCCGCCCCGGCTTCCGCCGAAGGTCTGTATCAGAAATACCTTGATTTGCTTTTGCTGTTTGCTTTGCATAATTTCTTCATCTCTTTGCTTTTGCGGGATTCCAGTGTCAATCGTTAGTTAGTTCATCCTAACTATATCACACCGGCTTTCAATATGCCACCTTGATATACGAAAACCCTGCCGTTAATCGACACGGGATTGCTTTTCGCCAGTCTCGTTTGCTTTGTTATTCCGCACAGAAATACGCAGTCTGCAGCTTCCCAGGGGGCTTATACCGTACCACTCTCGTTCCGCGAGCATGGCAGAAATGGAAAACCGCCTGCAAAAAATTGAAGGAAATAGAAAGAAAGGAGCGTCTGGGCAAGTACAGCAGACGTGACAAGGAGAACCTGCAGATTGCAGAGAAGGTGGAACAGCTATCTATGCAGCATCCGGACAAAGGCTATCGCCGTATCCGAGATGACATCGTTGGTATCCTGCTCAGTGAGCCGGCACTCGACAGCAAGGCGTCTGCTCTGTCCACCGAAGCGTTTCGGTGGGATCGGTTTGGGTAATCTTCCAAAATCATCCGTACACCAAGACAATCCCATTCCCGCATCGTCAGCCTTTTGTCTCCCCGTGCGCGATATTGTCCGCAAATTTCATCCATATTGTTAAAACTGCGAAAAATGCCTTGCATATTCCACACAAAAAGTGCTATAATCATTGCGAAAAAATAAAAAGGAGGCAAGCCCTATGGACAGTTGTGACAGACGAAATGTACATATGACGATGGATACAGACTATACTGCTGTTTCGAGTGTCCGTAAGCATCCTCTTTTGAAATAAGCGCTGAGCCTTGCTCCATCGTGATGAACAAGTCCACAACTGATGTTTGTGTCACTGTATCTGTTACGGTGGATTTTTTGTGCCCTTTCCCGGGCACAGAAGGAGGCTGATTATGAAAAAAGCAACATGGAAAAAAACATCTTTTGCCGAGAAAATCGTTGAGATCATCCGCACCTCCCCTTCGATCAATGAGATGCGGGAACAGCTGCAGGATTATCACGACAACGATATCGCACAAAGTCTGCAATTCCTAAACCGCGCGGAACGCAATCTGCTGTACAGCGCACTTGATGCAGAATGGCTGGCAGAAATCATCTCCTATCTGGATGATCCGGCGGAATACATTGATGAAATCGGCATTGACAAGCTGGCCGAAATTCTGGACGAAATGGATGCGGACGACGCGGTCGATCTGTGGGAGAACATCGACGAGAGCGTAAAAGTAAAGCTGCGCCCGATGATCGATGACGAAACCAAGTCAGCCATCCTGCTTATCAATTCCTATGACGACAGCGAAGTCGGCAGCCTGATCACGACCAACTACATCTGCATCAAGCAGAACCTGACCATTCGGCAGGCCATGCACGAGCTGGTAAAGCAGGCCGGTGAAAATGACAACATCGGAACGATTTATGTGGTCGATGATAAAAACCGCTTCTGCGGTGCAATCGATCTGAAGGATCTCATCGTTGCCCGAGAGAATGTTCCGCTGGATTCCATCATCAGCTACGCGTATCCGTATCTGCTCGACCACGAGAAAATCTCAGAGAGCATCGAGAAGATCAAAGATTATGCCGAAGATTCCCTGCCGGTGCTGAATAAGGACAGAAGGATCATCGGTATCATCACCGCACAGGACGTTGTTGAGGCCGTGGATGACGAGCTTGGCGAGGACTATGCAAAGCTCGCCGGTCTGTCCGCCGAAGAGGATCTCAACGAAACCACCAGGGAAAGCATGAAAAAGCGCCTGCCGTGGCTGATCATCCTGCTGTTCCTCGGCATGGGCGTTTCGACCGTTGTCGGTGCATTTGAAGGCGTTGTAGCCGTGCTGCCGGTCGTTATCTGCTTCCAGTCGCTGATTCTCGATATGGCCGGCAACGTCGGTACGCAGTCGCTGGCAGTTACGATTCGTGTGCTGATGGATGAAAAACTGAGTGCTAAGGACAAGCTGCACCTCACCTTCAAGGAAATGAAGGTCGGCACCTGCAACGGCGCGCTGCTCGGCATTATGGCGCTTGTCTTTCTCGGTGCATACATAGCGCTGTTCAAGGGTTATGCCGTTGGACATGCGTTCCTGATCTCCGGCTGCGTCGGCATATCACTGCTTGTGGCGATCGTGATTTCCAGTCTGGTCGGTACGCTCGTGCCGATCCTGTTCCATAAAGTCAAGGTGGACCCGGCGGTTGCGTCCGGTCCGCTGATTACGACGATCAACGATCTGGTTGCCGTTGTAACCTATTACGGTCTGGCATGGCTGCTGCTGATTCAGCTTTTGCATATTGTTTGAGCGAAAAAACACCCTCTATATCGGATGATATAGAGGGTGTTTGTTATCTGTTTTTGCTTTTAATCGTGCTTTCTGCGGATACCGAAGTACGCCAGTCCCATTGCGGACAGACCGCACAGAGCCGCCCACAGACCGCCGATATCGCCGGTTTTCGGAACGCTGGACGTCGGAGTCTTGCTGTCGGGAATGTTCACTGTCTTCGTTTTATCCGGCGTCTTGGTCTGTGTTTCCGGCTTGGTCGTCGGAACCTTGCCGTCCGGGATGTTCTCCGTCGGCTTCAGCGGATCAAGCGGTGTAGGCTGATCCGGAATGTCAACCGGAGGCTTCGGATCGGGATCGGGAGTCGGTTTCGGGTCCGGCTTGTGGTGACCGCCGCCGCCACCGCCGCCGCCGGATTTCTTGCTGTTGGTGATGGTGAAGCCATCTGCCATGCTGCCGGAAATCGAGGTATTAAAGCCGTCAACGGCCTCCTCTTCGACGGTATAGGTGTAAGCGCCGTCCAGATTTGCAAAGGTGTACGACCAGGTTTTGCCGTCCTTGTCGGTGGATCTTTCGCTCAGAAGCACCGTACCGATCGCGGTTCGCGTGCCGTCCTTCGCAATGCGGATAAGGTTTACGGTAACAGCGGTCGGATACGCGCTTGTGCCGCTCCAAACCTTGTGTACGGTGAGGGAAACCGGATTTTCCAAGGTGTCCTCACCCGGAATGATCACTTCGCCGTTTGTGCCGACACCGCCGCCGCGTTCTGCGGTATTGCCCATAATCTTGAGCGGTGCGGTTTCAGCCAGTGCCTTGCTCTCTGCGGAAACAACAGCCTTGAGACCATAGCCCTTGATTGCACCGGAAACCGGCTCAACCGGGGCACCCGGATTCGCTGCATCGTAGCGGTCGCCTCCGAAAACACCGTAGTTTGGATCACCCGCGGCGATTGAGGTATCGCGATACCAGGTTACCAGTCCGCCGCCGTACATCTTGCCGCTGAAGCTGGTGGAATACGTCTCGTTCCACTTGAGCAGGAATGCCGCATCATCAGCAGATTTGCCTGCCGTATTGCCGAATACAGCTGCATCCATGCCAAGGCTTACCGTGCCCACCGGGCAGGACCAAATGCCGCCGCCCTGAATGGTTGCCTTGTTTGCGGTGATCAGCGCATTCTTAATCGTGATCGACCACGGTGCATGGCTGACGTAAACGCCGCCGCCCTGTCGATACGCCGTATTGTTTACAATATTGCCGCCTTCGAGTACAACGCGGTCTCTGCCGGACCAGCTGTATACACCGCCGCCGCAGGATGCCGTATTGTCCGAAATCGTGCCGCCGGTCATGTGGAACCGGCCGCCGCCAACCGTGTCATTCTCGCTCAGAACGGCCGTTGCAACGCCGCCGCCCATGCCGTTGGTCTTGTTGCCGGTAATCGTGCCGTTTGTCATTTCAAATGCTGCTTTATCCTCTACGAAGACACCGCCGCCACCTGCATTCGGCTGCTGAATTGTAGCGGAATCGACTGCCGTGCTGTTGCCGGAAATCGTACCGCCGGACATGGTGAACGTGCCGTTCTCACGCACGCATGCACCGCCGCCGCGCTTTGCCGTGTTGTCGGCAATCGTGCCGCCGCTCATGGCAAGAGACGAAGTGCCGTTTACGAGTACGCCGCCTGCCGCGTTATACTCCGATGCGGTATTGCCCGAAATCGTGCCGTCGGTCATCGTCATGTTGCCGTCTGCGAGGGCAACCGCGCCGGAATACTGGTTCTTGAACGTACATCCGGTGATTTTGCCGCCGTTCATGGCAAATTTGCCGCCGTTCTTCACATAAACCGCGCCGCAGTTTGCGGACGAAGCGGAAATGCTGCTGAGCTCGCCGTTCCCCATGGTGAAGGAGCCGCCGTCCACCGTAATCGCACCCATGTTCGAGCCGCTCAGGCTCATACGGGTGATCGTGCCGCCGTTCAGCGTCATTGCGCCGTTTACCTCGGCAAACGAGCCGTTAGCGATGCGGAAGCAGGAGAAATTGAAGCTGCCGTCCAGAATCAGCGCCGCGCCTTGCTCCACGCGGAAAGCCGGACCGGTAAAGCCGTTCTCGAACACAACCGAAAGGCCCTTGCCTTCATCGGTCAGCGTGATGGTCTTGCCGGACGGAATCGTAACCGTACCGTCTACAATGAAGCTCTTGTCTGCGGTGATGATGGTGTTTTCCGCTGCTGCCGCGTCAACGGCCTGCTGCCGCGTCAACGGCCTGCTGCAGCGTGCTTTCTTCGTCTTCGCGGATATTTGCGCCATCGACAGTGACCGCAAACTTTACGTCAACACCGGCAGGAATCGTCAGCGGATTCGAGTCGATCGCAACATCTGCCGAGCATGCTTCAATATAGAAGTAGGTGATATTGGTATCTTTGTTAAATGCCTTTCTGCCGATGGTCTGCAGCTGGCTTTTGCCCTTGCCCTGTTCGCCAATCTGCACGGAAGTCAGCTTGGCGCAGGTGCTGAATGCACCGTCCGAGATGGTCTGTACGCTGTCGGCAAGCTCCAGCTTTTCGATACCGGTTCCCGTAAACGCTGCCTTACCGATGGAAACAACCCCTTCGGGGATGATCAGCGTGCCGGAAAGATTCGGGCAGTTGTAGAATGCGTAGCTTCCAATATTTTTCAGTGTGCTTGGGAACGTAACACTGCTGATGGCAGTGCCGCTAAATGCATAGATACCCAGAAAAGTCAGCGCATTCGGCAAAACCAAATCGCCCTCAATCTTGACATCCCTAAACGCTTTACTTCCAATCGAAGTAATCGAATTCGGCAGCTGTAATTCTCCGGTCAGACCGCTGCCGTTGAATGCTCTTTCGCCAATCGACGTAACAGAATCCGACAAGTGCAGTTCGGTCAGACCCTTACAGTTGCTGAACGCACCCGTGCCGATGACCGTGATATGAGACCAGTCAACGCCGGTAATTCCGGTGTTCAAAAATGCACCTTCCGGAATTTCGGTAATGCGTTCCGGCAGAACAACCTTACCGGTAATATCCGTCATGTTAGCGAATGCGCGGACACCCAGAGACTCGAGCGCATCAAAGGTATGCTCACCCAACTCCAGCGAGAAGGACTCCATATTATTGAAGGCTTCCTGACTAATGCTCGTCAGTGCGGAGAAATTCAGGCCTTTCAGCGTAGTCAGCGAAGAACAGTTCATAAATGCCTGAATACCGACAGAAGTAACCTTGGACAGATCAGCGACCGAAGTCAGCGCCGAGCATGTCGTGAACATATAGTTGCCGATTGCGGTAATATTATCCATGCCGTCAACAGTCGTCAGCGACGTCTGACCGCGGAAGGCATACTCGCCGATTTCCAGCGGCAGACCGCCCAGATCAACGGTTTCCAGTGCGAGACTGCGGTGATTTGCCCAGTCAAACGCATGCTCCTGAATGCCGACAACCTTGTATTCCTTATCGCCCTCGGTTACGGTTGCCGGAATAACCAGCTTAGTCACGCTGTCTGCGCAGCCGGTAACAACGGCATCGCCCGAGGAAACATCATACCGGATGTTGTCCTTCGTAAACGCGGTGACTGCATACGCCGCAACCGATGCCTGCTCGGCAGATTTTTCTTCAGCAGGCTTCTCCTCTGCCGGAACCTCAGCCGCAGGCGCTTTCTCCGCCGGTGCGGACGGTGCCGCCTCGGCCGGTGCTTCAGGTGTACTCGGCGATGCAGGCTCGCCCGGTGCAGACGGCTCGCTCGGTGCAGACGGCTCGCTCGGCACAGACGGCTCGGCATTCTCGCCGGTGCTCTCTGTCGGAGCGGGGCTGCTCGTGTCCGGTGTGTTTTCTATACCGCTGTCCTCTGCTTCCGGAGCGGATGCTGCGGGATCGCCGCTCTCGGAGTAACCGGTGTCGGTGCTGCCGTCTTCCGCTTCAGCCGCAAATGCTGCAAAAGTACCCGTGCCGAACGTCAGATTAAGCGACAGCAGGATGGACAGCAGCCTTGTCAACTTTTTGCTCATACTACTCAGTCCTTTATCATGAAATCAGGAAATATATCCTCCTCGCCGGTGGTCCGTATCCGCGACAGACGAGGTGTTTTCTCTGTATGGTATAGCTTACCATACAGAGGGTATAAAAAAAGGATATATTTTGGCAGAAAGCCTTCCATACTATATCGACAAAACGTAGAAATTATTGCTATGCGATTGTACAATGTGATGAAAAGCACGGTCAGTCATGTGAAAACAATCAAAATCTGCACGAAATATCCAGTATCAGCGCATCTGACAGATATAATTTTTTCTGTCAAACGGGAAAATATATCTAATTTTACAACTTAAATCAGATATACTATAATAATATGCAAAAAAAGAGGTGAGCGTATGAAGTCCCAAATACGGACTGTGATACTGTTTTTTCTGACAGCGGTGTTTGCCGTCAGCGCATTCATGCTGGTGCGCCAAATGACGAGCTACCGTGCAGGCGATGAAGCCTACGCCGAGGCTTCCGAGATTGCCGCGATACCCGAAGTAACGGAGACGGAAACCGTTCAGCAGCCGACCGAACAGCCACAGCAGGAAACGCAGACCGAACCCGAACCCGCTCCGTCTGCCGACCCGTATGCACAGGCGCTGGAGCAGATGGACCTGCCCGCTCTGCAGCAGGTCAACAGTGATGTCATCGGCTGGATTGCCATTCCGGGCACCGAGATTTCCTATCCGCTGGTGCAGGGCGCGGACAACGACTATTATCTGACACACACCTGGAACCAAAAAAGCAGCGCAGTCGGCGCGATTTTCATGGACTGCCGCTGCTCTGCCGATTTCAGCGGCTTTAACACCATCGTGTACGGTCACCGGATGAACAACGGCTCGATGTTTGCCGCGCTGAAGCACTACAAAAAGCAGGATTTCCTGCAGGCACATCCGCAGGTATATGTGACCAATGCAAGCGGAACCCATGCGTACAGAATCTATGCGGCCTATGAGGCAGCGCTTGACGGAACCGCGTATTACAGTGCGTTTTCCGACGAAACGATCAAAAAAACCTTCATTGACGAAGGCGTTTCCCTGTCGATGATCCGTACCGGCGCAGTACCGACCGTAAACGATCATATCCTCACGCTTTCCACCTGCACCGGCAACGGGCACGCAACCCGCTGGGTAGTGCAGGCGGTCATGGAATAAAAAACATCCCACTTGCTGTGCTTCAACAAGTGGGATGTTGTTATATGCTCCTATTCTTCCTCGTCCGCCAGCTTGGCCACGCGGACAAATTCATCCATTTCGCGTGTGCGCCATTTCTCCTTGTGGCTGAAAATCTGGCGGTAGAGCGAAATATAGCAGTCCTCGACCGATAAACGGATCAGCCTTCCCTCTTTTACGCTGTTCTCGACTGCGTACCACGGCAGAAAGGATACACCGCGGTCAATCTCGAGCATGCGAATGAGCAGCGAGGTATCGCCGCACTCGAGCGACGGTGTAAGGATGGTCCGCCGTGCGGCAAGACGGCGGTTGAGTACACGGCGGTAGTTATCCTGCTCGGTGAGGAAAAACGGCTGCGTAAGCAGTTCCTCAATCGTCAGCTCTTTTCCGCCCAGCTTCTCGCGCAGCGACTGCTCCTCTTTCTGCAGTTTCAGCTGGCGCAGTTTATCGTTCACCACCTTCTCGGCGGCCGACTTCGCCACATCCTTGGCGTAATGGCCCGTGGAAGTGAAGAACTCGCGACGAGCGGCGCCCACGGCTTTGTGCAAGTCGGCCACCTTGGCCTCGGGAGGGAAATCGTCGCTGCGGGTGATAACGGCATCGGAGCCCACCGTGGCCAGAAGCTCGCGGGCCGAAGCCACCGTATCGTCGATGGCGGGCACGGCGGCCCGGTACTTGCAGGTACGGCAGGTGCCGTCCACCAGATGGATGTCCCGAATGCCGCGGGCGGCCAGCTCCACCAGCAGCATCTCGTCCATGCGGGCGAGGCACGGCACCACGGAGTACTTGTCGGGGTCGCCCGTCTGGCGCGCCGCCTTGCGGGCGCAGGCGATTACCGTCACGCCATCGGTAGCGCGCGTGGTGTCGGCCACGGCGGCGGCCAGCTCCTCTTCCATGGGATCCACCGAGATGAGGGCCTGGGTAGGGCACACGGCAACGCAGGCGCCGCAGGCAACGCAGGCGCCGGCGTCGATTTCCAGCTCGTTCTTATCGATGGTAATGCAATCGGCCAAGCACACATCGGCGCATTTGCGGCACGACGAGTGCCGGTTGCGCACCGCCACGCAGCGGGTCGGCGCGGTGATGATCGCCTTGGTTTCCAGGGCGTTCATCATTTCCATGATGTCGTTCAAATTCGGCATGGGCCCTCGCTCCTTCCCCGCTACTCGCCCAAATAGGAATCTTCGATGCGCGCCAAATCCTCCGGCGTGTTGGCGTTGACGAAGCAGCCGCCCGCGTGGGCCTGCGCCGACCCGCTGAGCTCAACACGCGATCCTGGGTGAAGGGCAGCACGGTAACCGACGGATCGCCGAAGAAGCTCTGCACGCGCTTCTCGCCCCGCTGAACACGCTCGCGCACGGGCCCGAGGCAGCCGTCCTTGCGGTACATGGCATGCAGCGGCTCGAAGCCGTGCTTGTTGGAAGGGGCCACCACGTCGGCGCCGCTCTCGTTCATGGCCAGGGCCTCGGCCACCACCAAGCGGCCGCTGGCGAACACCATGTCGCAGGCCACGACGGCCACATAGGGGTTCGAAGCCGCCTGGAGCGCCGTGTACAGCCCGGGCAGCGCGCCGCGTTCGTTGTGGATGTCGGGCACCAGGCGAATATGCGCCTCGGGGTACATCTCGTGCAAAAACTCCAGTCGCTCGGCCTCGTTGGTGGTGACGATCAGCTCGTCGGCCACTGGGCTGAGGCGCTCTACCAACCGGCAGATGAGCGGCCGGCCCGCAAAGGGCACCGTGGCCTTCGACTGCCCCATGCGCCGCGACTCGCCGCCGGCCTGAATGACCACGCTCACCCGCGGGCGCACGTAGTGCTCGCCGATGAAATCGGCGAGCCCGATCACGTCGTCAATCTCGAAGGCGCGAATGTTTTTCATGCAGTAATGAGAAAACAGCCTCAATTAAAAGAAGAGAATAA
>OGXL01000112.1_pt1 | contig 58391 bp, 51 predicted proteins | sample 1576311 | NCBI WGS metagenome assembly OGXL01 (sample SAMEA3541564, study PRJEB24748) | human gut metagenome | biome: human gut; feature: human-associated habitat; material: faeces | place: China | collected 2012 | reverse complement strand
AAGCACATCGTTGTTTAATTTACAAGGTACAATCTGCTGTTTTCAAAGAGTTTTCGCAACTTTTCGTTGTTCTCAATCGCTCATCAACAGCTTATTTAGTATACCGCAGTATACGCCTAATGTCAACACTTTTCTTCAACTTTTTTCAAAAAATATTTTACGGAAAATTTGTACACTCTATACATACCTATATAAATATGTCTCCCCTGTACAAATGCTCTGAAAATAAAACATCACCTGCCGCTGTACGCCGACAAGCACGGAAAATAATGCAGCGCACCATCTTCCCTATGATATTTCAATATTCAGTTGTAATCTTTATCGCATATTGCTAACTTCTATACCGTATTTTTATCATTTCCGCAGAAATTATGTGCTGCTTTGTGCCTTTTCCGCTGTAAACAATATATATCGCACATACAAAAAATTTTTCCTTTATCAAAAATCACATCCAGAGTTAGTTTCTCCTAACTCATTGCAGAATTTTGTGTACTTTTTGTGTTGTTTATGTGATACTACCGTTCTTTCCTGTAAATATCAGGATTTGACAACACAAAATCTTTATGATATTTTATTACCTACTTATGAGTTAGTGTATGATAACTCATTGTGATCACGCTCCTTTCCTATGGAAAGGAAAATTTTTACCGGCATGGTTAGCCCAGTCTAACAACAAGGAGGAAAATATACTTGAACAAAAAACGTACCCTTGCGATGCTTTTGGCAGGAGCTATGCTCCTGCCAGCGAATGCATTCGCTGCCTCGCCTGAAGATTTTACCGATTTCCCAACCGACTGGTCCGCAGCCGGACTGCGCAGCGCTTTACAGAACGGCCTGCTGAACGGCTCAAACGGCCAGATTAACAGCTCCGGCCTGCTGATCCGTGCCCAGATGGCTGCTATCGTCAACCGTGCCTTTGCCGCTCGCAAAACAGCTGACCTGTCGGTTTACAGCGATGCAAACACTTCCGCATGGTATTATAACGATCTCGAACTGGCCGTTGCCATGCGCACATTTCAGGGTGCAAACGGCAAACTGAATCCCGAAGCGCCAATCACCCGTGAAGAGGCTTTTGTTGTCCTCGCGCGTGCATTTGCACTTGAAAGCGGCGATACGTCCGTTCTGAACAATTACACCGATGGTGCTTCTGTCTCTGCATGGGCACGGAGCAGTGTAGCTGCATTGATTGAAAACGGCTATGTCAACGGTGCAAATGGTAAGCTGAACCCGAAAAACAGCATCACCCGTGCAGAATTCGCCAAGGTCATCAGTGAGATGGCCAGCACCTACGCCGATGCAGACGATTCTCTGTCTGCCACGGTGGACGGCAGCGTTATTGTGCGTGAAAACGGCGTTTCCCTGTCCGGCAAGACCATCAACGGCGACCTCATCATTGCAGACGGCATCAGCAGAATCGACCTGACGGGTGTTACTGTCACCGGCCGCATTGTGCTGCGCGGCGGCGAAAGCGGTGTAACCTTTAAGGACACCAAGGCCGGCAAGGGCATTATCGCCAATACCGACATTGCGGTTTCCGGCTCGGTTGACCGCATCACCGTTGTTGCCGACGGTGCAAAGATCACCGGCTCTGGCAAGGTCGGCGCGGTGCAGGCGAACGCCGATAACGTAACCGTTACCACCACCGGCACCAAGGTGACTGCCGCAAACGGCGTTTCCGGCGTCAAGGCAGGCAATAAATCGGTTGCCGCAGGTAAAACCGAGACGGTCGGCGCGGCAGCTTCCGGCGGTGGTTCCTCTTCCGGCGGCAGTTCGTCCTCCGGCGGCGGCTCCTCTTCCGGCGGCGGTTCGTCCAGCGCGGACTCCGGTTCGACCATTAAGGCTGAAATTGCGGACGCGAAGGTCATCGCGCACACCGAAGCCGGCTCGTATCTGACGCTCACCTTTGGCAAGGATTTCTCTCTGACCGGCACCACCATCATCGTAGACGGCGCGGATGTGACCCGGTACGCCTCCAAGGTGACAGATGACGGCAAAATCGTCAAGCTGCCGCTAACCGCGCAGCCCGGTTCGGTAACGCTGAAAAACGGCAATAAGACCCAGACCACCGCACTCGGCACGGCTGAAGCCAATGCCGTTTACACCGGCGAGCACTATCTGCCGGATTACTACGTCAAGCATGGTCCGCTCGCTTACTGGGATTACTACCTCACCAACTACGACGACGCAGGCAAGGCGCGTGTTCTGCCCTCCAAGACCACATTTTCCGTCGGCACCGCCGCGATCCCGAACGAGCACCCGAGCTACTCCAAAGCTACCGTGCTGAATGCAGACGGCAGCGGCAGCGTTGTCATCATGTACAACTACAACACCGCCGAGGAAAAGGCATGGTTCGACAACATTGCAGCCTACAACGCGGTTGACAGTGAAGGCGCGGTGCAGCTTGTCGCTTACGACCAGTACAAGAGCACTTGGAACCGCAATCTGCGCTTCACGGTAGAAAAGAATGTCAATCATGGCAGCGGCAAGGTCGCAACGATCACCATTCCGTTTAATCAGACCAATTTCACCAACAACGGACGTTACTATGTTCGTGTCCGCTCGACCGACTCCGCGGGCAAACCCTCTGTGGCGCTGTCCTCCATCCATGTACAGCAGAACAAGAAGCCGACCCTCCGTATTCAGGAAAATCCTGCTTCCAAGCGCAATCTGCACTTTGCAGTCGATAATCTGGTTTACGGTATCACCAGCCCGATCGAGGAAGTCACGCTGACCGGTCCGGTGGGTGCAAACGGCGCACCGGATACCATCAAGCTGGAAAACATCACAGATTATTTCCTGTTCAGCCAGAATCTGTTTGTTCTGTATAACGATACCGAAAACGGCACGACCGATCATCTGAAATACAAGGGCAAATACACGCTGACCATCAAGGCGAACGGTTTCCAGGATTTCAGCTGCGATTTTACCGTATGGAACGGCGAGGAGCCTGTAACGCAGTCCGCCGTTACCTTTGACGCAATCAGCCGTGCCACCGGCGGTTCGTCCTCGGGCGGCAGCTCCGGCGATTCCTCCGGCGGCTACGCGATTTCGACCGATTTCCTGTTTGACAGCGATCTGATCGCCAATGCGCTCGTGCTCGGACAGCTGAATGTTGAGAACAGTTATGCTGCACTGGTGCGCGACTACTGGAATACCACCTCTACGCTGGACGCCGTATGCAATGTAAAGGACACCATGTATTATGACGGCACGGCATACACCACGGCAATGAACAAGGCGCTCTGGGTGTCGTATGCCGAGCTGATGAACGATAACACAAACCGCACGGTCAATCCGCCGCACGCTACCAAGGCTGTGCTGGAGGACGGTCTGCTGGGCGATATTCAGAACAGCTCGGAATCCGCACGCGGCGAAGCGGTTACGCCCGCTGTTTCCGACAATCAGCAGGGCAAGGACGTAAAACTGACCTTTACCGGCGAGGAAAGCGCAGAATACCTGTCCAAAATCACCGGTCTGTATCTCAACGGCGGTTGGAAGCCGCTCGACGAGAAGTATTACGCCATGGACGGCAATACCATCACCCTCAAGCAGGATCTGCTCCATATCGGCAGCAATTCCGTCCGTATCGAAGCCAGCGGCTATAAGACGCAGGATGTGGCGTTTGCTTACGAAAAGACAAACGAGCAGAATGCGGCGCTGTCTGACGCAGTTGTAGACAAGGCGGCTCAGACCGTTACCTTCACCGTCGAAAACTCAGACGGCGATTTTCTCAAGAATCTGTACTCTGTCACGCTGACGAAGGATGGTAATACTTCTTCTGTCTGGACAATGGGCGTTGGCGGTTCGGATTCGGTTTATTACTCGCTGAGCGATGATTATACGACCATTACCCTGCATAACGTGAAGGACCCGGGCAGCTACAGCGTTTCCGTCAAGGCGAATTACTATGATAACGCGCTGACCAAGGAGTTTGCGGTTGAGGGCGAAGTCGTTCAGAATCCTGTGCCGAATTCTAATCCGACTGTAGAACTGAAGGACGGCGTTTATAAACTTCACTTTGGAGATGTACCGTTTGCATGGTATCACTATACTTCTATCACGGTAAATGGACAGTCTTACAAACTTAATAATATGTATCCCATTTACTCGCTCAATGACGCTCAGTATAGCTGGACAACTGAAAATGCTGCAGACTATTCTAATGACTACATTCTGTGTTTGAGTACATCTGCTTTTACAGAGGATAACAACACCGTTACAATCTCCGCAGACGGCTACAAGGATTTGACGGTTACGGTCAATAAGGCGTCCGGCGGTACAACGACCAAGCCGACTACGCCAAGCACTGTAACAGTGCCGACTACTGTAACTGCATCGTCTAAATATGATAATGGCTATAATCCCTACTATGAACTCAAGTTTGACAATGCAGAAGCATGGCTGAAAACCGTAACCGGTGTAACCTATGACAATAAGACAGTGTCTCCGTTAGATTCTCTGTACTTTGGTTATGGTGATGGCTATTATATCGACACCGAAAACAATACAATTGCTTTCCATGTTTCTCTTGGCTATTCCGCAAAGGATATGGTTATTTCCGCAGAAAATAACAAGAATCTGACGCTTTCCATTACTGCTGGCGGCTTTATGCAGCCTCCTATCGTTTCCATCAAGGAAACCACTTCCGGCGATTCCGGCAATTCGGGTGCGACCGACCAGCCTTCTGCTGACAAGACTGCACCGCAACCGACCGAAGTTAAAAAGAGCTTTATCAGCGGTTATATGATCACTTTCGGTTCTGAAAACGCTGATTATGTAAAAGCAATCACCGGCATTAAAGTGAATAATACCGATTACAAGCCGGGCAGCTTTAACACTGATAATCAATATTCTTCTACAGTTAAGACAGGCGACCTTTCTTTAAACGAAACAGCCTTCACTGAGACGAAGAACACCATTACCATCCACGCAACCGGTTACACTGATTTGACCCTCACCATCACAAAAGACGGCAAGCTGGCTCAGTAACCCACAAAAAAGGAAACCCACCCGGGTTTCCTTTTTTCTTACCTATATTCCCTCAGCAGCGCCTGACACCCTTCCAGTAAATCCTCCCATACAACATCAAAATCGCCGGTATACCACGGGTCAGCGACCTCTTTGCCCTGTCGGTCGGTAAAATCCAGCAGCAAATACAGCTTGCCGTCCGGATCGCCGCCGCAAATGCGCTGCATGGTGCGCAGATTGGACCGGTCCATGCCAATCAGCAGATCAAATCGGTCATAATCCGCGCGTGTCATCTGCCGCGCCGCATGCTGCCCGCACGGGATTCCCTGCTCAAGCAGCTTGCGCCGCGCCGGCGGATACACCGGATTGCCGATCTCCTCACGGCTGACAGCCGCCGATTCAATCTCCCAGTCATCCGCGACGTCCTCTCGCTTTACCAGTTCCTTCATGATATATTCTGCCATCGGACTGCGGCATATGTTGCCGTGGCACAAAAATAAAATTTTCAGCATTATTATATCCTCTTATAAACTCATATAACGTGATTTCCGCGCTATATTAGAACTTTTTTCATTCGCCTGCTTCTTGTAACCTATTATACTTTCACATACATTCTCTGTCTGCTGGTGTAGTAAATGGTGTAGTGTGGCGCAACCATTCAAATTGACTTTTTCTTCTCCGAAGCAGTCTTGAACGAAATAATTTTCGTCATCTGTTCTGCGGCGTGGTCATAATTCGCGTGAGTGTAAACATTAAGCGTAACACCAACATCCGAATGTCCCATGATGTATTGCAGCGTTTTTGCATCCATACCTGCATTAGCCATATTGGTACAGAAGGTATGACGGAATACGTGTGGCGTGATATGCGGCAGCGGCTTATCTGAATACAGCTTTTGATACTTCTTCATCGCCCAGCGCATTTCATTTTCGATATGCAGGGCAACCTTCGGGTTATCGTTCTTATCCAGCATAATGAAGCCGCTGTATCCATCTACAATCTTCTCCACTTTGACCTGCTTGCGGCGAGCGAGAATATTATTCAGACTCTGATAGACATTATCCGTCATCGGAATATAGCGGCAGCCACATTCTGTTTTCGTCTTCTCAACGTAGTATTTGCCGCCGCGCTCTCTCACCAGCTGATGATCTACTCGGATTTTCTTATTTGTAAAATCCAAATCGTTCTTGGTCAATCCGCAGAATTCACTTACGCGCATACCGGTTTCCAGCAATACAACAAATTCATCATAGTATTTGGCATAGGTTGAGTCCTCTTTGATATACCCCATCCAAAGTTTCTGCTGCTCTTCCGTCATGGCTATACGTTTTTTCGAGTTGTTGACAACTACATCTGTCAGCTTGAAATCGAACGGATTACGGCGAATAACATCCTCGTTGTAAGCCATTTGAAACGCTGGTTTCAACACACCTCGAACGCTTGTCAAGGTGCTATATCCCCTGCCGTCCTGTTGCAGCTTTATCATCCACTGCTGCGCATCTGAGACCTTGATGTCTCGAATGACGCGATACCCAAATCGCTCCTTCTTAATCAAACCCAGTACAAAACTATATCCAACCTTTGTATTATAGCGCACGCCCTGTTTGATGCTGATATAGCGCTCTACCAGCTGAGTAACAGTAACATTTCCGGCTGCATAATCGAGGCCTTCATCCACCCATGCCTGTATTTTCTTTTCCTTCTCGCGTAGTTCTTTTAGATCAGAAGAATATATCGTCTGACGTTTTCCGTGAATATCAGTATATCGATACTGATAAATCAGGTCTTTTCTCTGGCTCTCTCCCGTCCGCAGCACTCGTCCCTTTTTATCTTTGCGTTTTTCGGACATGATCAATCTCCTTTCCGTAATGGAAAGAGCCTTGATATGACACTTGTATTTTATCATATCAAGGCATCTTTTTCATCATCTATTTTCAGATTGAATACTGCTGTTCCAGTACCTGCTGAAACAGACGCCGCTTAATAAGACGTTTATTGCCAACCCAAAGTACATATTGGCATGTCTGTCCGTCCGTCATCTCACGTATTTTGTTTTCTCCGATGCCAAAATAGGCGGCTGCTTCTTTTACCGACAGAAGCTCTTTTTCCCATACGGGTACTAAGCGTTTTTCTTCTCCCATGGATTCCACCACCCTTCATCATCAAACCAAAAGCCTTGGAAAAGCACACCGTCACCGCCATCGCCCAGCAGGAAACGACCTCTTGCGTCCTTTGGAATTTGCGTGTTGGCGTTGCCGTTATCCAACACAATCTGCGACAGAATCAAATCCGCGCGACCACAGATACGGCAATCCAGCTCCGACTTGATTGCACCCGGAATAACATTGGCATCTGGACGTTGTGTAGCTAACATGAGGTGAATACCGACCGCACGGCCTTGACGCGCAAACAGCGCCAGATATTTGGTAATCTGCTCGATGACCTCTTTTTCCTCTTTGGTGCGGCCAGTCCTATCAAGTAGCTGCGCGGCTTCATCGCACGCGATAACGATACGCGGATACCTGTACTCACTATGGATGAAATTGTAATCGTGTAGATTACGTTTATCGGCCTTGCGTAAGACCTCTATTCGATGCTTCATTTCCGCTTCGATCTTTTGCAGCTTTTGCAAAAACTTCACCGGCTCAATAATGACCTGTGCCTTCTCCCACCAGATCCGAGGAAAATCAAGTCCACCCTTGAAATCGGCTATGTAAACATCGCTGCCCTTGAAAACGCACTGCATCAACAAATTTTTCAGCAATACACTCTTGCCACTGCCTGTGCTGCCGCCAATCAAGACATGAGGAACAACCGAAAGATCAATCGTCACAATGCCCTGCAAGCCTCGGCCCAGTGCCAACGAAAAGTCATCATTGATGAGGTGAACCGGCGACCATTCCAACCTCTCAGGCAATCCCTCATCCGCTGGAACAGCATATACCAGAACTCGACGGCGATTTTTCCCCGGCGTGATCTTGTACACAAAAACATTGAAGGCTGCTTCGAGTTTTTCTCGGAACGTAACCCAATCTTCCTGCGGAATGCCGCTATTGGTAAACTCGTAGATCGTTCCCTTTTCATACGCTTCATCAGGGTACTGTCTCAGCAGAAACGGTGGCTCACCTTTTTTATTGACTAAGCCGACACGCTCAAGATTGCTTCGCACGGATAAGATTCCGAATTGTCCTTGTGTGATAGAATACAGGGTAATGAATGTAATCAGACCCACACAGACACTGCATACCAGCGCAACACTCGGAAACGCCGCCATATAGAAGCGGATGTATACAGTAAGAGCGATAAGTAATGCGATTACCGCGCAAGCGGTTTTCTTCTTATTTTGAAAGTGCACTTTCAACACCTCTTTTGTAACCGAATTTTGGGTTTGTAACCATATCAAGTTACATAGCATCCTTTTATAGCTTCGTATAACTTTACATAAGTTCACTTTGTAACTTGTAACAAAGTCAGGGGGTAATACTAACCCCTGACTTTGCCTTTTGCCTTTTCCTCTGCTATATGCTTTAATGCAGCATAAGACTCGTATTCGTTTCCCCGAATTTTCAAGTGACAATGACGTCCTTTTTTCATATAAAAATATGTAATATCATGAATACGCCGTAAAAACTGCTTATGTGTGTCCCTCGTGCGATGCTGTTTCGCTACCATGATTTCATACAGCTCTTCCGGCGGATAGATTGAAGCAATGTATACCTCATCCCATAACGCCCAGATATTTCTATATCTCGCGTGAATATTGGCCTTGTACTTATCGCAAATTGTAAGCAGCATACCGTATGGAAGTTCACCTTTGTACTCATCGAGAAACAAAATCTTTTCACCGATATAATGGTCAAGGCCACCAATAGAATAATCAGTAACAAGACAAACTGCATCTTCGCCGTACTTCTTGCACAGACGTGCATATGTATAGCTTTTTCCCGTGCCGCTTTCGCCCACTAAATAGTGTACTCGGACGGTGCGGAACTGCGGTGTTTGATCATACTGCCTCTTGATGTACTCATCACGAATGAGTTTATCATAACGCCGATATGAAAAACTTATCTCATAAATTTCTGCTGGTGTTTTGCCTTCGTCCAGTAATGCTTCAATCTTCTCAAGGTCTGTGCGCTCACCTTGTGCACCTTGAATCTCGCCGTGCTGCTTAGTATAAAGGACTTCCTCGCCCTTCTCTGCATATTTACCTTCCTTACGGATATAGGCCAGCGCATCCTCTTTTGTTCCTCTAGTCGCCTCGAAATGACTGCCAGCAGCGTATGCACCGATGATCTTGGAAAAGCGCATGGACTTTTTATCTTCCAAAACCATATGAACATGGTGCAGGCCCGCTGCGGACACGCAATACGCCCATGCCCCTGTGCGCGTATCGCTTTCAGCAATCCACTCCTCGCACAGCCGAAGACATACTTCCTCTGGCGTACCCGGATAACCATGGTCAGCTGGGTGATCGAAAGTCACAAACCACGACTTAGTAACGATATCCTTATACCTCTTATCGTACTTTGCTCCTTTACGACCTTTCACTGAGTGAACTCTCCTTCTCTGATGGCCTGTACGCACTCGATGTAGTCAGCAGTTGCTTGATAGCAGCCATCTTCTTCTTTGTAAACCCTTAGGCCTTCAAAGCGTACCAGAAACAGTGTTCCTTCTTCGACGTACATATCTCGCTCACCTACAACGTAAACAGACATGAGCGCCATGCCCAGCTTTGGAATGGCAACCTCATAGAGTGCACCCTGCACACCATGCACCGGACATACAAGCGCACTAGATGCTAACAGGACTTGATACGACCCCATCATGGCTTCAATCACGTCAAAACCTCCTTTCCGCGTGATGGTCGGTGGGGGCGCACCGACTGTACGCCCCTCTTCACCGACAACTTTGGCTTTATACGATAACGCCATACTGCTTGATGCAAAGTACCTTTTCAGCGCCTTCGTCCTGCTCTTCCATCTGCAGGATGTACTTCTCGGCTGCCATATAGCCGCTCTTTACCGCCTCAAAGTGGCTGCCAACGGCGTAGCTTTCTGCGAGCTTCGAGAGACGCATAGCGACCTTGTCCTGCACTACCATGTGGATGTGCGGAACGCCCTCTGCGGTCGAGCAATACGCCCATACACCACTGCGAGAGACATGACCCTCCGTCCACTCGCGGCACAGCTTATCGCATACCGCGTCAGGCGTGCCGGTGTAACCGTGCTCTTCCGGGCGGATGAGCGTCGCCATGAAAGACTTAGCAACGACGCTCTGCTTCTCGGTATCCATGAAATTCTCAATGTTTTTCATTTAAAATCAACCTTTCTAATATATGTTTTGAACGATGTACTGGTTTTTACTGACCATCTGCAAGACGGATAGCCTTGGCACGACCTGCGACAAAGGGCTTGCCGTCCTTAAAATAGACATAAATATCCAGATCGTCGAAGTCTACCAACACCATGCCCTTCTCAGAGCACTCGACCGTCTGCTGACCCAGTACCTTTACAGTAAGGGTCTGCATGCCTGCGGCCGGGCACGCTACGCAATAGCGCGTGCCATCGCGCTTCGAGGTCCTTACGCCCTCTTCATACGCCATGGTGGGCTGCGTGCGGCACAGCACCAGCGGCGTACCTACGGTCTTTGCTGCGTCGATTTTCAGATCGCTGACTTTAAGCATAAAATCTTCCTCCTTTAAGAACATTTTGCCCGGGCTTTATATCTTTTCGTAGCTTTTCATCGATTGGCCTTTCGATGGTTTAAGTATAGCACGCTCTCAAATTTTACACCTGTACCATTTTTAACTTTTACTATTTTGCATTTTCGGAAAGGTTTGACTGCAGGCATTTTCTCCCCTATACTACAGATAGGAGGTGATACTTTTGTATCAAAAATTTAGCTTTTTTCCATCAGAAATTATTTTTTATGAGTTCGATGGCTCCTTTATGGAGCACGTTCGATATGACCCTTTTTTGCTCTCTGAGTCTGAGCCAAAGCCGAGCCCCGACAACTTATTTTCGGGTCAAACGCGCCCTTTTGCCTTCGAACTTCACACCGCTATCGCACGGTATGAAGCCGTGATTGATGAAGCGGCATCCATTGCTACAACGTGCATAAAAAATCTCAATTTTTTATTACCTACTACCTATACGATTGCAGAAGTTATTTTATCATCTGAAAAAATTAGAGCTATTATCACTGCAACATACAATATTATTTATGTCAAGCACTACCTTGCCTCACTGAATAGCGCGTCCAGGTCTTTCCCTGACAAATATTTAAGTTTTTTAGACCATATTGATCAGCCTACCGGCACGATTTTTGCACACGAACCGCATAGCATGCCCTTTTCCTTTGAGTACGATGCCGCTATTCCCATAGACGCTTTTTCTATTCCGATTTCTGCCATCGATACGCCCATTTTTAATACTGGCGCATATAATGTGCGCGCAGATTCGGCTCCTGCTCCCGAAGATAATTTTAATGATGAAGATATTTCCACACTATTTCCTTTTCCACAATATGCGAATTTTCCGCCAGTTCAGCCTATTGTCGCTTACACGACTTATAAGGAAAAGAAAAGAAAAAATGGAGAAACGGAAAAAAGGGTTATCCACCCCACTTCTGCACGACTTTATCCAGTGGAAAGTCTTTGGCAGTACATTCGTGCTACGTTAGACTATGGCGCTAGGCATTGTATCCGTCTTTATCAGTGCATCCGTTGTGGCCGATATCACACCGCCTCTGACCCACAATTTTGTGAAGATGCCTGTAAAGATGTGGCCACAGAAAAGATGGAAGAAAAGCTTCCTGATATCGAGAGGCTTTCCAAGCAAACCAAAAGCATGCTTAGCTCTCGCATTAACAGCTTCAAACCCTTATCTGGCAATTCCATTCAGCACCAAAAAGATGAGAATGATCTAGCAAATTTTCGAGATGAGTATTCCGAAAGACGCCGCCTATATAAGCATTTCCAACAGCGCGGAGATGATTTTATTGAGTGGCTTGTTGCACGACACGAAGAGTACATAATTCACCCAGAAAACAGTTCTCTGAAAAACGAAAAAAATAATTTTTAACTTTCGCCTCCGTCTGTGGCACACGCCGCGTCCTGTGTCAAGACCGCAAAAAACTCCACCGCACCGATTATTTGTGCGGTGGAGTTTTTTCGGCTGCCTTGCTCTTACGAGCCAGTCTTGACCCAGAACCCGGCGCGTTTGCAAACGAAATTAAGCCGTACTCGGAACGAGCACGGCAAAGCCCAATATCAATTATGGAGGTGTCCTTTCTCATGAAACAGACTGTAAAAACCAGCCGCACCGCGGGATACTTAGAAAAAATCTTCCGCGAACTCAATGCACATTATTTCAATAACGAGATTGAAGAACCCATTATTACTATCCAATCTACACCACGCGCATACGGTCATATTACCGTTTCTAAAGCATGGCATAAAAGCAACGGAGACCAACGCCACGAATTAAACCTCAACGCGGGCACGCTTGACCGCCCGATCGAGGACGTAACCGCTACTCTGCTGCATGAGATGGTGCACCTTTACCACCTGCAAACCGGCGTTCAGGATTGCAGCCGCGGCGGCACTTACCACAACAAAAAATTCAAGGCCACCGCCGAGGCATGCGACCTTCGCATCGAGTACGACCCGCGCATTGGCTGGTCAATCACCTTTCCGACTGAGGCGTTGATTGATTTTATCGTTACCCAAGGCTGGGAAGATATCCGCATGGGCCGTATGGACGGTTGCATTTCTGGCCGTCCCGGACGCGGAACCAGCTCCGGCACCGGCGAGCCGCTGAAGCCGAAAAGGCCCAGCAGCACTCGCAAATATATCTGCCCTAACTGCAAAATGTCGGTGCGCGCAACGCGCGAGATCAACATTTTGTGCGGCGATTGCCTGTTGAAAATGGAACTCTCCGAGTAAGGCGTAAAGTTGAAAGTGCACATTCAAGAACGATTTTGAATGTGCACTTTCAATGAAAAGGAAGATTGGTTTTTTTCAGCCAGTGCTCCTTCAAAATCGAGTGCTGAACCTTGACAAACACGAGAGAGGCTCTCGTCATCCCAGCAGCTTCCGGATCGCAAGCCGTCCGGAAAATTAACAGTAAGAATTACTGTTGAAACTCACCTATGGTATAATATAGGTAATTACAGCAAACCCACCTTATATGGATCATTGGAGCTTGAGGGAGTCGAAGATGATTCATTCGTGAAAAAGAAAGGACCAAAGAATATGAACAAACGCACTATGTTTATGATTGGCGTTGTTAGCGCTGCGCTTCTCACGAGTGCTGGCGCGGTGAACGCAACCCCGACCAAGAATACAATCTATGTTGACGGCACAAAGGTTAACGGCGCCGCTTACATGATTAACAATAACAATTACTTCAAACTCAGGGATGTTGCGGCGATGGTCAATGGAAGCTCCAAACAGTTTGAAGTGTCTTGGAATGAGACGAATAAGCGGATCGATCTCACGACCAACAAGGCATACACCGTTGTTGGCGGCGAAATGGCGCTTCCTTCTAGCGCAGTGAAAACTGCCAAGGAATCGAAGGCATCCGTATTTAAGGATGGAAATAAGGCTGATTACACAGGATACAACATCTCCGATAACAACTATTACAAGCTGCGTGATCTTTGTAAGGATATGAACATCGGCGTCAAGTTCGATCTCGCAACCAATCGAGTCGACATTCTGACGACTGTAGGTTACGGTGAAGAGGATAACGCGGGTAATACCACGAAACCCACGAAACCCACGACACCGACTGAGCCCACTAATCCGGTAACTCCCACAAAGCCTGCTACTCCGTCAACGCCATCGCAGCCGTCTAACAGCGATGGTGCGGGACCCAATGATACCGATTTCCGTTCTCCTGGCGATAAAGGTATTAAGAGCGTTAAGATGGGGTCTGAATATACGCGCTATATCTATTATCCTTCCTACGGAAAGTATAGTGCAGATTATCAGAATCTGTTGGATACCTGCGGAGAAGAGATCGTAACCAAGACCGTAAGTTACTACACCTACTGTTCACAGACCGATCAAAAGTCTGTGCTTGCTGGATACCCTATTCAGATTCTTGTCAAAGACGAACGTCTGAACAAGGAAACACGAGTGTGTGCAATGACTTATTACATCTCTAATCCCGAGGGGGAAATTACCATTAAAATGCCGAAGAGTATATATGAACGCGCTCTTTCTGGCGAAGATGGAGTTTTTCGAGTTCTTGGTACATTTATCGAGAGAAGTAATTCCCACGCACTTATTAACGGACAGGAATATCAGATCAATCCGATTGATTTTTCCAAAACGGACCTTCGACCTGATCGTCCTACCGCTATGGAGTTGACCTTAACGCCAATGTGATAACCGCAGAAGGGGAAAGCGACTGTTTGCCACTTCTGTTTAAAAGTCCATGGCTTGCAGAGATAGCATCGTTGAAAAGGTGCTATGCAAGCCATGGACTTTTTATGTAAGTGAAGGGAGCGTATATGTTTTGATTGTAAAGAGGAGACACTGCTCCGCGAAAATTAAACAGTGTGACAATATAAATCTTCTTTCGAAAGGAGCGTTATATGTAACATGAGAAAAAAACTCAATTTTTTCAGGAGACTTACATCAGCGGCGCTAGCACTTTGCTGCTTGTTTTCCATGTTCCCTACAGCAGGGGCCGCAAATACAAAACGAGGACATACACACCCTGTCGGGTGGTATGTCCTCGTATCATATCAGGCTCAAATGGTGTAGTAATTTTCTGCTCTGTGGTGTAGTAATGGTGTAGTAAGCAATTTCAAATCGCAAAAACGTCAGATATAGCTGAACTTTCAGGTGCTTCTACATATATTGCCGTGGCAAATAAAAAGTATCCTCACCCAAACGCCTCCTGCTGTTTTTCTCCATCATACCACACAGAGCCGCAATCGTCACGCAATTTCAAAACCTCGGTGCTCCCACCATTCCTGTGAACGGCATGCGCGCCTCGTTTTTTCCGTGCAAAACAGTACCCCGCCGAACGGAATTTTACTCGCTTTCCATCCGGCGGGGTATCTCAATTATGAGGAGTTGTTCTTCATATTGCGGAAGCTGCGACCCTACAATTCACCAGCCGGTATCGAAGCCGTTACCCGACAGTGCTGTCCGCGCCTTCCGCGTTGTCTGCTGTGCTTATACCATAGCAGATTTTCGATCAGCCGGAACGTCTTTTTCACGAAATGCAGTTTTAGGGGAATGAAATGTAGAAATCCCCTGCCCTAAAGCGAGAAATTGTCAGCCGTGTCGTTATGCAGATTCTTAATAAACAGGCATGAAAAAAGGTTTCCCGATGGGAAACCCTTTCATTTACAATTTTACGGCCGGTTAGAATGTAGGCAGATTCTTTTTCCATGCGCCGGACTTATAGAAGAACACCGACAGACCCGAGCCGAGGAACCAGCCGATCGGCCAGCTGAGCCAGATACCGTGCTCGTTGCCGACCACATAGAACAGTGCAATGGACAGCACCACGCGGATAATCAGGTCGGAGAACGTCGTTACCATGAACGGACGCATTGCACCGGCACCGCGCAGCACGCTGTCGCACACGAACTTGGTGCATACGACCAGATAGAACGGTACGACCGTGAACAGGTAGCCTCGTGCGACATCAATAACACCGGAAGCACTGCCCGCCGGAACGAACAGGCTGATGATCTTGTTCGCAAACGGCAGATAGATCACCATAAACACCACGGACAGGCCGAGCGAATACACCGCACCCCATTTGAGACCCGGACCGATGCGGTCCATCTTGCGGGCGCCGATATTCTGCGCAACATAGCTGGACAGACCGGATGCGAACGACATGCAGCAGGTCAGCGCAAACTGGTTGACGCGGTTTGCCGCCGAGAAGCCCGCGATAACGGTCGCACCGCACAGGTTGATGTAATACTGGATGACCACATTGCCGACCGATACGAAGCTCTGCTGTGCGATGGACGGCACGGCGTAGTTTGTCAGGCGGCGCAGCATTTCGGGCGCGAACAGCACGAAATGGTTGCCCGTATCAAACGAGCGCACACGGCGCAGCAGCAGCACAAACGCCAGAATACCTGACGCGCCCTGCGCGATAAATGTCGCCCATGCAACGCCTGCAACGCCCCAGTGCAGACCGGCAACAAATACCATATCCAGAATGACATTGCCGACCGAGGACAGCACAAGCAGGATCAGCGGCGTTCGGCTGTCGCCCATGGCATTGAAGATACCCGTACACACGTTATAGATAAACAGGAACAGCAGACCGAACACATACACGCGCAGATACAGTGAGCCGTCCGCAAAGATATTCTCCGGCGTGGACAGCGCATTCATAATGCCCGTCGTGCCGATGGCGCCGATCAGCGTCAGCAGCAGCGCTACCGCCGTGGTGGTGAGCAGTGCGGTCGAGATGGCGGTCTTCATGCGCAGATAGCGCTTTGCGCCGAACAGCTGCGAGACGAGCACGCCGGTACCGATGTTGATACCGGTTGCGACCGCAACGAACAGCTGTGTGATCGGATAGCTGGCGCCGACGGCGGCCAGCGCCAGCTCACCGGCTTCTACAGTTTCGGCAAAACGGCCTACGATGATGGAGTCAGCCATCTGGTACAACTGCTGGAACGCGACGCTGAGCAGCAGCGGAATCGAGAACCAGAACAGCTTCTGTGACGGTTTTCCGACGGTAAGGTCAGTGGTCAAACGGGATACCTTCTTTCGGGAGTCTGCTTATCCGGTTTTGACCGGATAAAATGGGGTTTATTGCAATTTTATGCTCTCCCCGAAGGGAGAGCATAATTTTACGACTTTAATTGACGTTGTTACGCCTTTTTCTTCTGACGTGCGGTAATAACCGCAATGGTGAGCACCAGCAGTACCGCACCTACGCCAAGCGCCAGAATGCCGTTTCCGGTCACACCGCCGACGAGGAAGCCGACAAAGCTCATCGCCGCGATCATCAGCGCGTACGGCATCTGCGTGGAAACGTGATCAATATGGTTGCACTGTGCACCCGCAGATGCGAGGATGGTCGTATCCGAAATCGGCGAGATGTGGTCGCCGCAGACCGCACCGGACAAGCAGGCTGCCACGGTCATGACCAGCATGGTGGACGGTGCATCGCCAAATACCGCAATAGCAATCGGAATCAGGATGCTGAACGTGCCCCAGGAGGTACCGGTCGCAAAGGCCAGACCGAGCGCGATGAGGAAGAATACCGCCGGCATGAACATACCGATGGTGGATTCCGCATTCACCACAGAGGATACGAAGCCGCCGATGTTCAGGTACTCGTCGCGGCACACACCGGACAGCGTCCACGCGAGCGTCAGGATGAGGATGGCCGGAACCATCGCCTTGAAGCCCTCGGTGAATGCCTCACAGAACTGGCCAAAGGACAGCACCTTGCGCGGGATGTACAGCACAAAGGTGAACAGCAGCGTAAAGAACGAGCCGAGCACCAGTGCGGTGGAAGAATCACAGTTTGCGAACGCCTCAACAACGTTTGCGCCGTCCAGAATGCCGCCGGTGTACAGCATGCCTGCAATGCAGAGCACGATCAGTACGCTGATCGGCAGGATCAGGTCGTAAACCTTGCCCGAGCCGGCTACAACGTGGGTCTCCTCAATCAGAGAGAGATCGTCATCCTTGTGTGCAAGCTCGTACTTTTTCATCACACCGAAGTCGAAGTCCGCCGCCATCAGCCAGATGAGGAATGCGAGCGTCAGCAGCGCGTACAGATTCATCGGGATGGTCTTGAGGAACAGCGAGAAGCCGTCCATCGTGCTCGATTCCGGCAGAGACGAGCCGACTGCAGCCGCCCACGAGGAAATCGGAGCGATAATGCAGACCGGAGCGGCGGTAGCATCAATGATGTACGCCAGCTTTGCCCGGGAAATGCTGTACTTGTCCGTAACCGGACGCATGACCGTGCCGACGGTGAGGCAGTTGAAGTAATCGTCCACGAAAATGAACATTCCGAGGAACGAGGTCGCAAACGACGCGCCGCGCCGGCTGCGAATGGTTTTGACCGCCCACTCACCGTATGCGCGTGACGCGCCCGATTTTGTGATCAGTGAAACCAGAATACCGAGCAATACAAGGAAGATACAAATATTGATATTATCTCCCAATTTACTGCCCATGATGGTGAAAGTCGTTTCGACGGCTTTCAGCGGATGGAAGCCCGTATAGAGCAGCGCACCCGAAAGAATACCGATCATCAGCGAGGAGTAAACCTCCTTCGTGATCAGCGCAAGCGCGATTGCGATGATCGGCGGCAGCAATGTCCAGACAGTTGCCGTAATGTCCATTCCTTATTTCCCCCTTATACGCAGACATATCGTGTCCGCAATTCCATTCTATTTTATATGGATTTAACCGGATTTACAAGTGCTAATCCGGTTTTTTCCGTCCGAAAAGATATTTTTGTGCAACTTGCAATGGTTTAACGTCATAAATTGCGTTTATAGCGACACCATTCCGCAATCACCTGCCGCCGAAGGGCCAGCACGCCCGCTAGATTAGGCAGCGCCATCAGGCCGTTGAACGTGTCGCTGAGCGCCCACACCGGCTCAAGCCGCATCATGCAGCCCGCTACCGCCGCCAGAAGAAAGGCCGCCTTGTAGACCGGAATTACCCGCTCCCCCATCAAATAGGCCGCTGCACGCTGTCCGTAATATGACCAGCCGAGCAGGGTCGAGAATGCAAACAGCGCGAGCGACACCGCAACGAAGCCCCCGCCGAACCGTCCGAATACGGTGGAGAACGCCTCTGCGGTAAGCTGTGCACCGGTTGTCAGCTGAGAAAGCAAAGGCGTGCCGGACGCGAGCGCGTAGCGGCTTACGTCGTATACCCCGCTCGTGAGAATGACGAACGCGGTGACACTGCACATCACAATCGTGTCGAAGAACACCTCAAAAACCGCCCACATCCCCTGTTCACACGGCTCTTTTGCATCTGCGGCAGCATGCACCATGACGGACGAGCCCAACCCGGCTTCATTTGAAAATACGCCGCGCGACACGCCCGCGCGGATGGCCTGCGTCATGCCGTAGCCGAGCGCGCCGCCCGTGCCCGCCCGCATATCGAATGCCATCGAGCAAATCTGCGCGAACGCCTGCGGCAGCGCCGCCCGATGCACCCACAGCACAACGACCGCACCGCCCATGTAGAACAGCGCCATGAACGGTACGAGCGTTTCCGTCACGCGGGACAGCCGTTTAAGGCCGCCGAGCAGCACCGCGCCGAGCAAAACCGCGGTCACTGTGCCGACGATCCCGCTCGATATGCCGAACGAACTGTAAAGTCCCTGCGCGATTGAGTTGCACTGACTCATGTTGCCGATACCGAACGAGGCCAGCACGCAGAACAGCGCAAAGGCTCCCGCCAATAGTGGACTGCGCAGACCGTTTTTCAGGTACAGCATGGCTCCTCCGCGCCAGCTGCCGTCGCTTCCCTTTTCACGGTAGAGCATGCCGAGCGTGTTCTCCGCGAACGCAGTCATCATGCCGACAAATGCGCTTACCCACAGCCAGAATACCGCGCCCGGACCGCCGAGCGTCAGCGCGGTTGCCACACCGGCGATGTTGCCCGTGCCGACCGTCGCGGCAAGCGCAGTGCACATGGCCGCAAACGGAGAAACGCCGCCGCTTGTCCGTCTTGCAGCACCGGTAAAGCAGGAAAACAGTGTTTTCCGCAGCCAGAGCATGCAGTACCGCACCTGAAAAACTCCGGTCACCGCCGTGAAGTACAATCCGGTGCCGAGCAGCAAAATCAGCATGGGCGCGCCCCATATCAGGCCGCGCAGCCGCTCATTTACCTGTAAGATATCGTCCATCGGCATCCCACCTCTCCCCTGTTCCGCATTATATGAACCGGATTTCAGCGGCAGAACGCCCATAATCACTCATTTCTAACGACTAATTCCTACTTCAAACAACAGAAAGCCGCCCAACCGGGCGGCTTTTTTTATTTGCGAAATTATTCCATCAGACCAACGCAGTCGAAGTACGGCTTCTCTGCGATCTTGTCTTTGTTCTCCTTGAACAGTGTGTGACCGAGTGTGATGACCAGATAATCTGCCTTGAGAACCTCCTCGAACGATACGTTCGGGATATTCTGCACCTCAGTATCCTTGGCGAACGGCTCACACGCAATAACCTTTACGCCCTTTTCCTGCAGAATGTGGCACAGCTCGATGGACGGCGACTCACGCAGATCGTCAACGTCCGGCTTGTAGGACAAGCCAAGCACGCCGACCGTGTCGGTTACCTTCTTCATCTTTGCTACAACCTTGTCAGCGACGAAGTGCGGCTTGTTCTCGTTGCGCTCGCGTGCCGCAAGGATAACCTTAGCCTCCGCCGGGAACTGCTCGTAGATAAACCACGGGTCAACTGCGATGCAGTGGCCGCCGACGCCGACACCCGGGGTCAGGATGTTAACACGCGGATGGCAGTTTGCCAGCTTGATCAGCTCAAATACGTCAATGCCCATCTTGTCGCAGATAACGGACAGCTCGTTTGCGTAAGCGATATTGACATCACGGAAGGTATTCTCGGTCAGCTTGCACATTTCGGCGGTCAGGTCGTCGGTCTTGTGAACGACACCCTTCTCAAGCACCTTCTCGTAGATGGATGCCGCCATTTCAGCAGCCTCCGGCGTGCGGGCGCCGACGATGCGATCATTGTTCTTCAGCTCGTACATCATGTTGCCCGGGATAACGCGTTCCGGACAATGTGCAACGTGAATCTCATTCATCGGGATGCCGGATTCCTCGCTCAGTACGCGTGCGAGCATCTCGGAGGTGTGCGGCGGCACGGTAGACTCCAGAATGACCAGATTGGACGGCTCGAGCACCTTGCCTGCCATACGGCCTGCAGACTCTACAAAGCGCAGATCGGCCTTGTGGCTGCCGTTCTCGTCCTTGAAGAACGGAGTCGGCACCGAAATATAAAATACATCGGACTTGCCAAGCTCTTCGGAAAAATGCAGATGGCCGTGTGCAACAGCCTTTTCAAATGCTTCCTGCAGACCCGGCTCTACAATATGGATATGACCGCCCTGCAGGGTTTCGATGGTCTTTTTGTTTACGTCAAAGCCGCAGACCTCAAAACCAGCCTCAGCCAGCGTGATCGCCGTCGGCAGGCCGATATAACCCAGTCCCATGACAGTAATTTTCATAATTTTCGTACCTCGTTCAGCATAATCTTCTTACATTATACCACTTTTTTCACGGAATTCAACGTAGTGTTTGAATTTTCACCGAAAAGAGTCTATAATGATACTATCGTTCGTTTATGCAAGTATCATAAACGGCAATCGGAACCTTTTATCTTCCGATTGCATATACTGCTTTATACCCCTAAAGTTTGGAAGGGATACTATGATTTTTAAGGGATTGCTCGAGGATGCACGCTCGATCCGGGACCGTGACCCGGCAGCACGCACCACATTGGAAGTTGTTTTGCTCTATCAGGGCTTTCATGCCCTGTTTTACCACCGTCAGGCGCATTGGCTGTACAAGCACAAGCATTTCTTTCTTGCGCGTGCACTGTCGCAGTTTGCACGGCATATGACCGGTATTGAGATCCACCCGGGCGCCAAGATCGGCAAACGCCTGTTTATTGACCACGGCATGGGCATCGTTATCGGTGAAACCGCCGAGATTGGTGATGACTGCACGATTTACCACGGTGTAACGCTCGGCGGTACCGGTCATGACACCGGCAAGCGTCATCCGACCATCGGCAACAACGTGCTCATTTCGACCGGCGCGAAGGTTCTCGGACCGTTCAAGGTGGGTGACAACAGCCGTATCGGCGCGAATGCTGTCGTACTGCAGGAGGTTCCGCCGGATTCCACGGTTGTTGGTATCAAAGCGCGCGTCGTCAAGATTGCCGGTCAGCGTGTCGGTCCGTCTCCGGCATATGCACTCGACCAGGTCAACCTGCCGGACCCGCTTGCACAGGAGCTGTGCCGTCTGCAGAACCGTGTTTACGCCAACGAGCAAAAGCTCAAAAAGGAAGAGGAACGCGAGCGCGAAGCCGACAAATAATACACATAAAAGCAAGCCCTTCGGTGCAAACTGTCACCGGAGGGTTTCTTTTATGAAAATTTCAGTAAAATATGCGGTCACCGGTGCACTTTCCGGTGCAGCAAACGGATTTTTCGGGGCGGGCGGCGGGTTATTTCTCGTACCGCTGCTGATTTCCTGGTGCGGCATGGAGCAGAAGCGCGCATTTGCAACCTCAGTCGCGGTAATTTTCCCGCTGTGCGCGGTCTCAGCGGTGATTTACTGGCTAAAGGGCGGTCTGCCGATTGGGCAGGCGGTGCCGTATCTGCTCGGCGGCGCGGCAGGCGGCGTGCTGGCCGGAAAGCTATTCGGCAGGGTAAAGGCGGACTGGCTGCGCCGTGCATTCGGCGTGTTGATTCTCTATGGCGGCATCCGTGCCGTCCTGCTGCTGTGAGCGCGGTACTTGCGGTCGCAATCGGTCTGCTGACCGGTATTTTAAGCGGCTTCGGCATTGGCGGCGGATCACTTTTGCTGCTGTATCTGACACTTTTTAAAGGGACAGGGCAGTATCAGGCGGGCGGCATCAACCTGCTGTATTTTCTCTCGTGTGCGCCTGCAGCGCTGATTTCGCACCGCAAAAACGGACTCATCGAAAGGGAAGCGGTCAAATGCTGCGTACCGGCAGGCGTGGTGACGTCCGTGCTTGCGGCGCTGCTTGCCGCAAGAGTGGACACCGATCTGCTGCGGCGTGCTTTCGGCGTGGTTTTACTCTATATCGGCGTAAAAGAGACCTTTTTACGCAAAAAATAACACCTTCTTCACAAAATATGAAGAAGGTGTTCAGTTTGTCTAAAGAGTGGATATTCCTGTCGCTCCATCCAATTCGCGCTGTAGCGCGCGTAAAATAGAATTTGCTTCGCAAATTCGTAAAAACCGAGAGCATGTATCTCGGTTTTTACACTTCTGGAGGGAGAAAGTTTCTGTATAGGAACTTTCGGACGACTTTGGAACGGCCCACGGTCCGTTCCTGCTTGTCGGCGAAACTGTAGTTTCGCGACAGCCTTACTTATACTTCTGATACTCGCCGACGGCAAGCTCGTCACAGCGGTTGTTATATGGATTATCCGCATGCCCCTTGACCCAATGGAACCGCACCTCGTGTTTATCCAGCAGATCGAGCAGACGACCCCAGAGTTCCGGATTTTTTGCAGGTTTCTTATCGCTTTTAACCCAGCCGCGCGCACGCCATCCCTTGGCCCAGCCCTTGGTAATGCCGTCAACAACATACTTGCTGTCCGAATACAGATCGACCGAGCACGGCTCCTTGAGGGTCTCGAGGGCGGTAATTACACCGAGCAGCTCCATGCGGTTGTTCGTGGTGGACGGCTCGGAGCCGGAAAGCTCCTTTTCCGCCTTGCCGTACTGCAGGATCGCACCCCAGCCGCCGGGTCCCGGATTGCCCGAGCACGCACCATCTGTGTAAATGGTTACAGTTTTCATTGGTTTTCTCCTGTGAGAGTGATTTTAAATTGTGAAAAGGTGGAATACCTTTGTTGCCAATTCCGAAGCGAGGATCGCTGCCAGCATCACCGGAGCCACCCAGCGCACCATAACGCGGTGCAGCTTTTCGCGGTGGAACGAACCGGCGCCTTCCTTTACCTCGTTTGCGATGACCTTGGTGCCGACTACATGACCAATCAGGATGCAGGTGAGCAGCGCCACGATCGGCATGAGCACGGAGTTGGAAATAAAGTCAAAGAAGTCGAGGAACTGCATGCCAATAACGGTAATCGTTGCCCACGGACCATAGCCAAGACAGGACAGCATGCCAATGAGCAGGCAGCTTGCCGTAATAACGATGGTAGCCGTCTTGCGCTTCATGTGTGCCTTGTCCATCAGCACGGAAACCAGTGTTTCCATCAGCGAAATGGAGGAGGTCAGCGCCGCAAACAGCACGAGCAGGAAGAATACTGCGCCGATAATGGTGCCAAACTTCATGGAGTCGAATACCATCGGCAGAGTGATGAACATCAGACCCGGACCGCTGTTTACCTGAGACGGATCGCCGCCGTTAAACGCGATAACCGCCGGAATGATCATCAGACCGGCCACAAACGCGAACAGCGTGTCGAAAATCTCAATCTGAGTGACAGAGTGCTCAAGCAGATTTTCCTTCTGCATGTAGGATCCGTAGGTGATCATAATACCCATTGCCAGCGACATCGAGTAGAACATCTGTCCCATCGCGCCAAGCACGGTAGATACCGAAAACTGCGAGAAATCGGGCAGAATATAATATTTCAGGCCCTGCAGTGCACCCGGAATGGTCAGCGAGTAGATTGCGATAACGATCGCCAGAATGGCGAGAATCGGCATCATGATACGGCTCGCCTTCTCGATACCCTTCTCAACACCGAAGATAACGACAATGGTGGTCGCCAGCACGAACAGGATGAACCACGGGGTCGGTCCATTTAAGCTGAAAATCGTCGAGGACAGCGAACCCGCATCGTAGCCAATGAAACTGCTGAAAAATCCGCCGTTGTCGGCCGCCTCCAGTGCGTTGCCGCTGATAAAGGTGAACAGGTATTTCATAATCCATCCGCCGATAACACAGTAATACGGCGTGATGATGAACGGCACGAACGCCGCCAGCCAGCCGAGGAATCCGAACCGCTTATCAAGCGCCTTGTACGCACCGATACAAGACAGACGGGTCTTTCGTCCGATGGCAATCTCGGTAATCATCAGCGAAAAGCCGAACGTCAGCGCGAGAATGAGATACACCAGCAGGAAAATACCGCCGCCGTACCGTGCCGCCAGATAGGGGAATCGCCAAAGGTTGCCCAGACCTACCGCCGAGCCTGCCGCCGCCAGCACGAAACCAATTCGGCTGGAGAAGCTGCTTCTCTTTTTTTGTTCCATGTTTTGTGTTTTACTCCCTTACATACAATATCTTTTAGCCTGTCCGAAATGACAGCCATAATGAAATAAAAGTATTTTTATTGTACCATATCCGAAAGTTTTTCACAAGCTGTTTGCAGGAAAAGTCCATTGTGCTATAATATCTTTTATCAGATATGATTGTTTTATCTGCCATAATTTGAAAGAAACGGCAGCATTCCTTTCGCAGAGCGGGCTGCTTTCTATCATTTAAGCATATATGAAAATAAACCATAAATGAGGTGTATTGACATGAAAAAATACAAATTCGGTGTTCTCGGTGCCGGCAACATGGGTACCGCTATCGCGGAAGGCGCAGTGCGCGCAGGCCGTTTCACGCCTGAGCAGGTTCTGATGTTCAACCGCAGCGAGGAAAAACGCGCCGCTCATGCAGCCAAGGGCTACGCTGTCACAGGTGACTATACCGAGGTCTACGCAGAAAGCGAGATCGTGCTGCTGGCCGTTAAGCCGCAGAATTTTGACGAAATCCTGCCGAATCTGGCGAAATATGAAGGGGAGAAGCCGCTTGTCGTATCCATTGCCGCAGGCGTGACCTTCGCCAAGCTGGAGGATGCACTCGGCGCAGACACCGCGATGATCCGCGTGATGCCGAACACGCCGCTTATGCTCGGCGATGGTGCAACCCAGCTGGTTAAAAATGCGGCCGCAACCGACAAGCAGCTGTCCGAACTCTGTGAACTGTTCAACACTATGGGCGTTACCGTCACGTTTGAGCAGGAGAACATGCTCAACGAGGTCATTCCGTATGCCGGTTCGGCTCCGGCGTACCTGTATGCCTATGCAGACGCGTTTGTGCAGAGCGCGAAGCAGCACGGTATCGACGAGGACGACGCGCTGACGCTCATCTGTCAGACCATGATCGGCTCGGCCAAAATGCTGCTGCGCCGCGATAAGACGCCGGCAGAGCTGATCCGCGCGGTGTGCTCGCCCGGCGGCACCACCATTGAGGGCATGAAGGTGCTTGAGGACCGCGATCTGTACGGAATCGTGTCAGAAGCCTGCGATAAATGCATTAAGCGCGCCTATGAGCTCGGCTAAATGTGCCGTTAGCATTGACTTTGCTCCGTCCGTATGGTAAAGTATAGGCAAAGCACTTAATCGGCATTTACGCTGTATTTTGTTTAATTGATTTTTATTATGACAATAGTTCCGCATCATTTGAGAGGGAGTGGATACCGTGAAAAATTCTACCAAGGTGAAAGCAGGTCTGCTGCTGACCAGCCTTGCCTGTGCAGCCGGTGCTACCGCAGCGCTTGTCATGCTTCAGAAAAAGCGTGAAGAGGAAGTTTACCACGAGGCTGAACTGAAGGCCATGGATGAGTTGGAGGAAATGATGCGTGCCGAGTCCGACTGTGCCTCCTGCGCATGCGCAGAGGAGTGTGCGGATACTTCGGTATATCAGGACGCATTTGACGATGCTCCCAAGGCAGCTGAACCGGCGGCTGAGGAGCCGCAGGCTGAGGCCGAGGAAGAGCCGGAAGCCGAAGAGGACTAACCCAATGTTACCAGCAAACGGACGGAATACTCCGTCCGTTTTGTTTATCCAAATAGCTAAAATAAGGAGTTTTTACCCATGATTGAATACGAAGGCAGAGTTTTTCGTCCGCCCTCTGAGGCATACAGCCTGATTGTGCAGGTCACCATCGGCTGCAGCCACAACAAGTGCACCTTCTGCGATATGTACAAGGAAAAGCGTTTCCGCGTACGCAAGCTGGAGGAGGTTAAGGCTGATTTTGACGAGGCACGCCGCATGTACCGCCGTGTCGGCCGTATTTTTCTTGCAGACGGCGATGCGCTGATGTGCCGTCCCGAGCACATGGCAGAAATCCTGCGCTACATCAAGAAGGTATTTCCGGAGTGTGAGCGCGTTACCAGCTATGGCTCTCCAGCGTCCATTCTGTGCAAAAAGCAGGAAGATTTGAACATGCTGCACGATTTAGGTCTGGATATGATCTATCTGGGTCTGGAATCCGGCTCGGATGAGGTACTGCGCCGCATCAACAAGGGCGAAACCGCCGATGAGATCGTTCGTGCAGGCTTGATGGTCAAGGAAGCCGGCATGAAGCTGTCCGTTACCTGCATTGCGGGTCTCGGCTCGCTGGAGCTGAGCGAGGAGCACGCCATCAAGACCGCAGAAGCACTCTCCCGCATGAAGCCGGAGTACATTGGCCTGCTGACCCTGCTGTTTGAGCTGCCGACACCGCTCATGCGCGACTGGCAGGAGGGCCGTTTCTACCTGATGAACCCGATTGAAATTGCGCACGAAACCCTCATCCTTCTCGAGCATATCGACTCCGAGGGCAGTATTTTCCGTGCAAATCACGCGTCTAACTACGTTAATCTGGCGGGCACGCTCAATCAGGACAGGGAAGCCATGTGTGCACGTCTGCGCAAGGCACTTGAGGGCAAAATCAAATTCAAGAGCGAGCAATACCGGGCAAGATAACCAATTTAATGTAACTTAAATTGTGATAATCCGCAAAATTGTTAACATTCTGTGTTGTTTGCGTTACAATTTTCAAAAAAGCGAGACAATGTGCAAAAAGTGTGCTATACTAGCTTTAATCGTGAAAAGCGGAGAGGATGCTTTTCGGGTGTTAAGAAGTTGTTAATTTAATATTTACTGTTAGCATTAACATATGTTCCGTCTTGGAGGACTGATAAATGGATTCCGTATCCCACATTCGCGTTGCAAATCTGCTGATGGATTACGTTGAGCAGACCTGCGGCGTGACCTTTGATCAGAGCGGTTTTATTTACGGCAATCTGAAACCGGATCTGACCGGTACTTACCTCACCAAACGCCATAACCCGTCCATTATGATGGATGAGGTGATGGAAAAAATCCGCACTTTTACGCACAAGTATACCATCGGGCGTACCAACGGACGCGAGCTGTCGGTCGATCTCGGCGAAATCTGCCACTACATGACCGACTTTTTCACCTATCCGCACAACGACGATATCTATGAGCACAATCTGCTCGCACATTATGTTTATGAAAAGCGCGTTGCACTGGTAATTCGTCGCCGTATGACCGAAGATAAGTTTGAGAAATGGGCAAGTCCCATCATTCCGCCCACGACCGTGGACACACTCGTGAACCGCATTTCCACGATGCACGAGGCTTACCGCACTTCGACTAAGCCGCATGGCATCAACGACGATCTGCAGCATATCTGCATCGCTACCGCTACCGTGGTGCTGTCTATCATCAGCATCGTTTACGAGCAGGTCGAGGATACTGCAGTCGCTACCGCGTAAAACTGTATAAGTCAAAAAACCGCCTTTACCGGCGGTTTTTCTGTTTTTCAGGTACAAAAAGACGAGTCCAAACGGACTCGTCTTTTGCTGTTTATTCTTCAGCTGCTTCGGTGGACTCTGCGTTTTCAGCGGATTCAGAGGTTTCTTCCTCGGCTTCTGCCGGGTCTTCCTCCTCCTTGTCCGTGCGGGCAATCGAGATAACCTTCACGTCCTCACCGGTGCGCATTACGATAACGCCCTGCGAGCCGCGGCCGCATTCGCGGATCTCCTCAACGCCGGTACGGATGATAACGCCGTCATCGGTGATGATCATAACGTCGTTTTCGCTGTCTACAACCGCGATGCCTGCCACCAGACCGGTCTTTTCGGTCAGGTTATGCAGCATCATGCCGCCGCCGCCGCGATGATGCACGGTGAACTCCTCGACCGGGGTACGCTTGCCGTAGCCGTTCTCGGTGATGGAGAGCACATATGCGTCCTTGCGGGCACGCGCCGCGCCGATAACGTAATCGCCCTCGGCCAGCTTGATGCCGCGCACGCCGGTAGCCACACGGCCCATTGCACGAACCTCGTTCTCGTCAAAGCAGATGGCCTTGCCCTCGTGGGTGGCGATCAGGATGTTCTGCTCGCCGTCGGTCAGACGAACGTCAACCAGTGCGTCGTCCTCGTTGAGGTTGAGCGCGCGCAGACCCGCGCGGCGGATGTTCTGCAGGTCGCTCAGCACGATACGCTTTGCAATACCCTGACGGGTGACGAAGAACAGGAACTTATCGTCCGCAAACTCCTGAATCGGGAACATGGCGGTGATCTTTTCGCCGTTTTCCAGTTCCAGCAGGTTGACAATGTTCATGCCCTTTGCCGAGCGGCCGGTTTCCGGGATCTGATAGCCCTTGAGCTTGTATACCTTGCCTCTGTCCGAGAAGAACAGGATGGTATCATGCGTGGACGCGGTGAAGATATCCTTTGCGAAGTCCTCCTCACGGGTGCTCATCGCAGAAACACCGCGGCCACCGCGGCGCTGTGCGCGGTAAACCGAGGTCGGCTGGCGCTTGATATAGCCGAAGTGGGTGAGGGTATAGGCGCAGTCCTGCTGCTCTATGAGATCCTCAATGTCAATCTCATCTGCTACATTTTCGATGCGGGTATGGCGCTCATCGCCGTACTTCTGCTTGATTTCCTGCAGCTCCTGCTTGACAACAGCAAGAATATTCGCATCGCACGACAGAATTTCCTCAAAACCTGCAATGCGGCTCTCGAGGTCCTTATACTCGTCGTTGATCTTCTCCTGCTCCAGACCGGACAGGCGGCCCAGACGCATATCTACGATGGCCTGCGCCTGCGGCTCGTCAAGGTGGAACTCGAAGTGCTCCGAGCCGTCCACGATGCCGAGCAGCGCAATCTGATCAATCCAGAACGGCTCTGCCATCAGGTTTTCCTTGGCTTCAGCTTCGTTCCTGGAAGCGCGGATGATGGCAATAATACGGTCGATATTGTCGGTTGCGACCTTGAGACCTTCCAGAATGTGTGCACGGTCGCGCGCCTTCTTGAGATCAAAACGCGTGCGGCGCTCGACAACGTCCTTCTGGAAGCCGATATACTGATCGAGAATCTGGCGCAGCGTCAGCACACGCGGCTGCAGCTTGCCGCCCGCACCCGGCACGAGCGCGATGTGGATCATCGAAATGGTATCCTCAAGCTGAGAGTAGGTGAACAGCTGATTGAGGATGACCTGCGCGTTCGCGTCACGGCGGATATCGACCACAATCTGCATGCCTTCACGCGAGGAATGGTCCTGAATATTCGTGATGCCCTCCACGCGCTTATCCTTGACGAGATTTGCCATGGACTCGACCAGACGCGCCTTGTTAACCATGTACGGAATCTCGGTGATGATAATCTGGCTCTTTCCGTTCGGCAGATCAACGATCTCGGTCTTTGCGCGAACCTTGATCTTGCCGCGGCCGGTTGCATAAGCTGCACGGATGCCGCTGCGGCCCATGATAACGCCGCCGGTCGGGAAGTCCGGGCCCTTGATAAACTGACAGATCTCGTCCATCTCGGCTTCCGGATGGTCGATGACATAGCAGGTGCCGTCGATGACCTCGGAAAGATTATGCGGCGGGATGTTGGTCGCCATGCCGACCGCGATGCCGGACGAGCCGTTTACCAGCAGGTTGGGGAAGCGGGAAGGCAGTACGACCGGCTCCTGGCGCTCCTCATCGAAGTTCGGCTGGAAATCGACCGTGTTTTTCTTGATATCCGCCAGCATGTAGTTCGCCAGCTTGGCCATGCGGGCCTCGGTATAACGGTATGCTGCCGGAGGGTCGCCGTCCACGGAACCGAAGTTGCCGTGACCGTCGATCAGCGGATAGTGCAGCGAGAACGGCTGCGCCATACGCACCATCGCGTCGTAAACCGATGCGTCACCGTGCGGATGGTAGCGGCCGAGCACATTACCGACGGTCGTTGCCGACTTGCGGTAGGGCTTATCCGAGGTCAGGCCGTCCTCGTACATGGCGTACAGGATGCGGCGGTGCACCGGCTTGAGGCCGTCGCGCACATCAGGCAGCGCGCGGCCGACAATAACACTCATTGCATAGTCGATATAGCTTTTCTTCATCTCGCGTTCGAGATCGACCTGCATGATTTTCTGCTGTTCGTATTCTTGACTCATATTTTAATTTTGCCTCCAAAAGTGTTGGCTTTCAGCCGAAAACGACTGTTTTTATCGCTTAGAGGATACTGAGCAGCTCGTCTACCTGCTCCTCGGTCGTGGCCCAGCTGGTCGCCAGACGGATGACCGTATGCTCCGCGTCATATTTCTCTATAAAGCTGTAAACTACCTTGCTTTGCAGCTCGGGCAGTCTGCTGTTTTCTACAATGATGAACTGCTGGTTTGTCGGGGATTCCAGTGCAAAGCGGTATCCCTTTGCTTTGAGACCGTCCCGCAGCTTGATGGCGAGTTTGACCGCCGGTGCGCAGATTTTCTCGTACAGACCGTCGGTAAACAGGGCGTCGAACTGCAGCGCGTTCAGACGGCCCTTGGCGATCATTGCACCGCGGCGCTTGACCATCGTGACGAACTGTTTCGGCATATTGCCGTGCGTGAACACAACTGCCTCGCCGCAGAGCGCGCCGCACTTGGTTCCGCCGATGTAGAACACATCAGTCAGCTTGGCAATGTCCTGCAGCGTCACATCGGTATCCGCCGTGAGGCCGTAGCCGAGGCGTGCGCCATCCAGAAACAGCGGCATGGCAAACTCCTTGCAAACGGCAGAAATGCGCTCCAGCTCGTTTCTCGTGTAAAGCGTGCCGTATTCAGACGGATGGGAGATGTACACCATGCCGGGAAATACCATATGGTCGTGGCTGGCATCCGCATAGAACGTCTGGACGTACTCGCGGAGATCGTCCGCATCCAGCTTGCCGTTCTTATGCGGAACGGTCAGCACCTTGTGTCCGGTGGACTCGATGGCGCCGGCTTCATGCGTATTCACATGCCCGCAGGAGGACGCCACAACGCCCTCATACGGACGGAGCAGCGTATCAATGACGACCATGTTGGTCTGTGTGCCGCCGGTCAGGAAATACACCTGAGCGTCCGGGCAGTCCGCCGCTGCTTTAATCTTTTCTGCCGCCGAAGCGGTAAATTTATCGTTGCCGTAGCCGGAAACCGGCTCCATATTCGTCTGTGCCAGATGTTCTAAAACCTTGGGGTGTGCGCCATAACCGTAATCATTTTCAAAAAACAGCATAGTTTTCTCCCTTATACGTCCAAATTCATTACATATTTTGCATTTCGCTCGATAAATTCGCGTCTGGGTTCTACCTTTTCGCCCATCAGGAGCGCAAAGGTTTCATCGGCGGCTGCCGCGTCCTCCATCGTAACCTGCAGCAGTGTTCGATGCTCCGGGTCCATGGTGGTCTCCCACAGCTGCTGCGGATCCATCTCGCCGAGGCCCTTGTAGCGCTGTACGCGCACGTTGTCACCCATTTCAGCGATGCAGTCGCGCTGCTGCTCCTCGGTGTAGGTGTAGCGGACATCCTTGCCCTTTTCGTTCTTGAACAGCGGCGGCTGTGCGATGAACACATGGCCGTGCTCGATCAGCGGGCGCATGAAGCGGAAGAAGAATGTCAGCAGCAGGGTGCGGATATGGCTGCCGTCCACATCGGCATCGGCCATCAGGATGATCTTGCCGTAACGCAGCTTTGCGAGGTCAAAATCATCACCGAAGCCTGCGCCGAACGCGGTGATCATCGGAGTCAGCTTGTCGTTGCCGTAAACACGGTCGAGACGCGCTTTTTCGACGTTCAGCATCTTGCCCCACAGCGGCAGGATCGCCTGATGACGGCGGTCGCGGCCTTCCTTGGCGGAGCCGCCTGCGGAATCACCCTCGACGATGTAGATTTCGGTGTAGGTCGGGTCCTTTTCAATGCAGTCCGCCAGCTTGCCCGGCAGGGAAGCGGAATCCAGTGCGGACTTGCGGCGGGTCATCTCACGCGCCTTTTTCGCGGCCTCGCGGGCACGCGCGGCGGTCTGCGCCTTTTCGATGATGGTGCGCGCCACCTGCGGGTTCTCCTCGAAGAAGGTCATCAGCTTCTCGGAAACCATTGCGTCCACCAGCGCACGCATTTCGCTGTTGCCCAGCTTGGTCTTGGTCTGGCCCTCGAACTGCGCTTCCTGCAGCTTGACCGAGATAATCGCAGTCAGACCCTCGCGCGCGTCCTCGCCCTTGAAGGACTCATCGTCCTTGAGCAGCTTGTATTTCTTGCCATAATCGTTGAGTACACGGGTAAGAGCGGCCTTAAAGCCGGTCTCGTGCGTACCGCCCTCGGTGGTGTTGATGTTGTTGGCAAAGGACAGCATCAGCTCGCTGTAGCTGTCGGTATACTGCATAGCAACCTCGGCCATCGAGGTATCGCGGCTGCCCTCCATGTAGATCACCTGATCGTGCAGCGGCGTCTTCGTGCGGTTGAGGTGCTCCACGAACTGACGGATACCGCCCTCGTAGTGCATGACCTCCTCGACCGGCTCATCGTCGCGCTCGTCGCGCAGCGTGATCTTGAGTCCGGCGTTCAGGAACGCCTGCTCGCGCAGACGCTTTTCGAGTACATCGTATTCGTAGACCGTAGTCTCGAAGATCTCCGGGTCCGCGTGGAAGCGGATGGTCGTGCCGGTCTCGCTCTCACACGGCGTATCGCGCATCTTGACGGTCGTTACACCGCGCTCAAAGCGCATGTAGTGCTTGGTATGGCCATCGCGTACCTCGGCCTCCAGCCAGTCAGACAGCGCGTTTACAACGGACGAGCCAACGCCGTGCAGGCCGCCGGATACCTTGTAGCCGGAGCCGTCGAACTTGCCGCCTGCGTGCAGGACGGTGAGTACAACCTCGAGCGTTGGGATGCCCATCTGCGGGTGAATACCGCAGGGAATACCACGGCCGTTATCGGCAACGCGGATGATATCGCCCTTTTCAATCGTAACTTCGATGTGCGTGCAGTAGCCTGCCAGCGCCTCGTCGATCGAGTTATCGACGATTTCGTACACCAGATGGTGCAGACCGCGTGCCGAGGTAGAGCCGATGTACATACCCGGGCGTTTGCGGACAGCCTCTAAGCCTTCGAGTACCTGAATCTGATTTTCATCATAGGTCTCGGTAACCTTCAGGTCGAGCACTTCGTCCTTGATTTCGATTTCTTCACTCATATCGTTAAATTTCCTTTCCAGAAATTGCGGGAACAAAACAAATCGCGCGTCAGCGCGCATAAAATAGAATTTCCATCGGAAATTCATAAAAAGTGGGAGTATGTATCACACTTTTTATGCAAGTGCGGAGAAAAGTTTCAACCATCGGGCGGAACTTTTCGTAGCTTGGGATATGTCCGCGTATACGCGGCATATCCTTTTCGTCGAAAAATGTGTTTTTCGACGAAGGCGGAACCTACACGGCGTAGCCCTTTTCAGCGCGGCGCTGAATGGCCTGCGGAGAAAGCTGTGTCAGGTACAGGGTCTCACCGAGGGCGTTTTCGCACAGCACAGCCGCGCGCGGCAGATCGTCATACAGCTCGATGATCCGTCCCTCGTCCTGCAGGCGTTCAAGCAGCAGGCGCGTGCGCTTGGATGCGGTCGCCGTGTCCATATCAAACACCGCAACTACGCTCTGCAAGGGCACGATGTAGTCCTGACCTAAATGTAAATACATTCTATTCCTCCGGAATAATTGGAAATTAGTAATGCGTAATTAAAGTCCTGCGGATTTTCTATCCGTTTCAACAATCGCGCCGTGCGCGACACCCTAATTTCTAATTACTAACTGGATTTAATTATACCACTTTTTTCACTAATTGTGTACCCTAAACCTAAGGAAAAACAAATATTTCTCTGTTTTTTTGAAAGAAAACAAGGGCACGGCAGGAAATTTCGAGGTGGTATCTGTTCCCGCCGTGCAATAGTTTGTAAAATTATGTGATTTTAGTGTGTTTCTGCGGATTTTTCGCCGTTTTGAATATGGAAAACCGCGCCTGCACGCAGCTTTTCCGAGATGCCGTCCTCGCAGCAGGTGATCATGACCTGACCCGCCGATATGCGGTTGAGCACAAAGTCCTGACGACGGCGATCAAGCTCGCTGAGCACATCGTCGAGTAGCAGCACCGGATACTCGCCGTCCTCGTCGAAGAATAGCTCACGCTCGGCGAGTTTAAGCGATAATGTGCAGGTCCGCACCTGTCCCTGAGAGCCGAAGGAAGCGGCACTGCGGCCATCCAGCAGCAGTTCCAAATCGTCCTTATGCGGACCGGAGAGACAGCTTTTTGCTGCAATCTCAGCGGTCTTATGGCTGAACACATGGTCGATGAGTTGCTTTTCGATTGTCCGTGCGTCTGTAAACGGGTCGCTGACACTCGACACGGTCTTATACACACCGGAGAGCACCTCGTGCGGCGCAATATCCGCATAGACGGCCGCCGCAGCCTTGAGCAGCTTACGGCAGTAGTACGCGCGGTAGCGGATAATCTGCGCGCCGATATGCGCCATGCGAAGCGAGAAATCCTCCCACATGGAGAGCAGGGAAGGCTTTTCTTCACTGTCGCGCAGAATGCGCGTTTTATGCTCGTGCAGACGGTTGTACTCCTCGAGATAGCGCGCATAGTTTGGCCGCATCTGGCACAGCGCAGTATCGAGAAACCGACGCCGAGCCGCCGCTCCGGCGCGGACAAGCATCAGGTCCTCCGGGCAGAACAGTACGGTTTTGAGCAGTCCCTGTGTGTCTGACTGGCGTTTCTGTCGCACACCGTTTTTATAGATTTCCATCGCTTTGGTGCGGGAAAACCGCAGTTCAAGCGAAATATCGCGCTCCTGCGCAACAAAATCAGCAAAGATAAAGGCATGATTCTCTCCGAACCGCAGCCCCTCTTTTTTCTGGGCCGTGCGAAACAGCCGCATGGTCGAGCAGGCCGCTGCCGCTTCAAGCAGGTTGGTTTTGCCCTGTCCGTTTTCGCCGCAGATCAGGTTGACCGCCGGATCGAACGCAAACGATTCCTCCGCGTAGTTGCGGAAATTCTGCAGTTTTAACGACTTGATGTACATGGACTTCTCCGTATTGAACATTTTGTACGATAACGAACGCACAAAATCGCGTTTATTATCGTACGCGGTGTTTATTTTATTTGATGCAGACCTGCTCGCCGTCCAGCTCCACCGTGTCACCGGAACGCAGCTTTTTGCCGCGCATGGTGCACGCTTCGCCGTTTACCAGCACTTCGCCCTCGGCAATGCGGATCTTCGCTTCGCCGCCGGAGCTTACCAGGTTTGCAAATTTGAGCAGTGCATCAAGTTTGATGAATTCGGTTTCAATTTTAATTTCAGTCATTGGCTTTCAGTCTCACAGGCAGTACAAGATAGGTGTATTTATCGCCTTCCATCGGCGAAATGATCATCGGGTTGAGCGCTCCCTTGAGCTGCAGCTTCACCTGCTCATCGCCGGCCGCGCGCAGCGCCTCCAGAATGTAACGGTTGTTGAAGCCGATCTCAAGGTTCTCGATCGAGCCGTCAAACGGGCATTCGTCATAACTCTTGCCGATCGCGGTCACGCACGACATCTGCACATACGAGCCGTCAAAGTGGAAGCGGATCGGGTTTTTCAGCTTCTCCGACACGATCAGAGAGACACGCTCGATGCACTGGATCAGCTCCTGGCGATCCGCCGAAACCTCGTGCTCGAACTCCTTCGGAATGGCCGCACGGTAGTTGAGAAACTCGCCGTCGATCAGACGAGTAATGAGGGTCGTGCTGCCGATGCGAAACAAAATGTTCTTGGAATCCGGGAAAATCTCGACAATATCGTCATCATCGTCCAGAATTCGTTCGATCTCGCGCAGGGACGTGCCCGGCACAACAAACTTCATATCACCGGGAACGCCCTCGACGGTCTCGCGGCGTACAGACAGGCGGTAGCCGTCAACGGCCACGACGTTCAGGCGGCTGCCTTCGATTTCAAACAAGCAGCCGGTGTGGATGGGCTTGGATTCGTTATCCGAAACCGAGAAAATGGTCTGCGCGATCATGCTCTTGAGGATGGGCTGCGGCAGAGAGAGCCCCTTGTCGCTGGCCACATCAGCCAGAGCCGGATATTCGTCAGCCTCGCTGGCCATCAGGTTGAACACTGACCGGCCGCACTTGATGGTGGTCATCAGTTTGTCGTCGGTCTCAAGGTAGACCACGTCCTGCGGCAGCTTGCGAACGATGTCACAGAACAGGCGGGAATTCAGTACGATTCTGCCGGGCTCTACCACATCGACCTGCGCGGTCGTGCGGATGCCCATGGACAGATCGTAGCCGGTGATGGTCAGGGTGTCTGCATCGGCTGCCAGCAGCAGACCTTCGAGCAGCGGCATCGAGCTTTTGCCGGTTACTGCGCGGGAGGCGATGTTGAGCAAATTCAGCAGGGTTTCTTTTTCACAGGAAAACTTCATAGTTGCTCCTCTCAAAAATGGAAATAAAACAAAGAGTCGATTTATGCAATGTCTGCATATTTATAAATATACACCGACGAATACTGTGCGATTGCACACACCTCTTAATGACTGTGTCCTCGACACACGAACAGCCTTCAGCAGGCGTTGCCGGCGGCGAGAAAGATCACACAGAATAGAAAGATAGGATATAGTATTCGTAGTAGTACCTGGGGAAATTGGGGAAAACCCGAAAATCCTCAGGTATGGCGCGGGAAATGTCGTACACAGGAGGTTGTGGATGAAAAATAAACGATACACAGTGAAAATAACCCTGCTATTTATCCACAGAGTTATCCATGTGGAATCCACAGGTTACTTGGGGATAATTAAACTGTGCATTTTCAGGCTGTGGAAAAGTCGTTTTGCACGAATGCACGGCAAAGATCAGCCGTCGCCGCGGATATTATTATGCAGCTTTTTGATGACGTCCTCGGTTTCGCGGGAGTTCTTGCGCTCCTCCTCGATCTTGTTGCAGGCGTGCATGACGGTGGTATGGTCGCGCTTGAATATCTTTGCAATATCGGGGAAGGAGTATTCAAGCTCCTGCCGGATCATGTACATTGCCATCTGCCGCGGGTAGGCCACATCCTTGGAGCGGTTCTGCGAGATCATCTGCTCGACCGGGATATAGAAGTAGTTCGCTACCGCTTCCATAATGCGCTCCGGTGTCGGATTGAGACCCGGATTCTCGGTGCGCAGTGCGTCGATCGCGTTTTCCGCGAGCGAAACCGTGATGCGTTCGCCCATCAGCTCGTGCATGGCCTTGATCTTTTTGACTGCGCCTTCGAGCTGGCGAATATTTGCCTGAATATTCTCTGCAATGTAGTTGGATACGTCATCGGGCAGTTCAACGCCCATTTTGACCGCTTTATCGCGGATAATAGCGATTCTGGTCTCAAAATCAGGCGGCTGAATATCAGCCAGCAGACCCCATTCAAAACGGGTCTTCATGCGGTCCTCGAGCGTGTTGATTTCCTTCGGCGGACGGTCAGAAGTGAGCACGATCTGCTTTTTTGCCTCATAAAGCGCGTTAAAGGTATGGAAAAATTCTTCCTGCGTGCGCTCCTTGCCGGCGATGAACTGCACGTCGTCCAGCAGCAGCAGGTCAACCATGCGGTACTTGTTGCGGAACGCCTGTACGTTGCCTTCCTGGATGGCGGTGATCAGCTCGTTGGTGAAATCCTCACCCTTTACATATATAATGCGGTATTCCGGGTGGGTGCGGCGCAGCACGTTTGCGATCGCATACATCAGATGCGTTTTGCCCAGACCCGAGTTGCCGTAGATGAAGAGCGGGTTGTTCTCTGCCGCCGGACGCTGCGAAACCGCAAGTGCAGCCGCATGCGCGAATTTGTTGCTCGAACCAACGATAAAACGCTCAAATGTGTAGTCGTCATACGGAGAAGTGCTCGTGCTCGGCGCGGTGTATTCGCCGGTCACCACAACGACCGTGATCGGGTCGCCGGTCAGGTTGTGCAGCACATCCTGCAGAGGAGCGATAAATTTGGACTCGATAAATTCTTTCTTAAAGGGCACCGGAGAGTGCAGCACCAGCCGATTATCCCCAAAGGAAACGACCGTTACGTCGTCAAACCAAGCGGAAATGGTGGAAGGAGGGAAGTCCAGCTGCTCGAGCGCCATCTCCAATATATTGTTTGCCATAGGGCGCCTCCTGTCGATAATGATTCTATTTTATAATAGCATATTTTATCCACAAGTTCAATGCGTCGATGTGGATAACTGTTCGGCGGCGTGCCGCGCGGCAGCATGATTTTGAACAGTCGAACCGGTTTATTTACTTCGCAGAATTAAAAAAAATCGGCGTTTTTTGCGTCGAAATAATCGAAAATTAAAGCCGGTTGGAAAAAATGCACGGCGTTTTTTATGAAAACTGCGGAATTTATGCAAAAATTCATCGAAAATTGGCGGCTTTTCCGCGAAAATCCGAAAATCCACAGATTGCCGAAAACCATGATTCCGCAAGCCGTTGAGCATACGTTTCTACTTATCCACAATATGTTGACAACCTGTGCAAACTGCTGAAATTCGTTCCGAGGGTCGGAAAAAATGCTTGACAAAATCGAACCTATATAGGATAATAAATATCGTATCCTATTATGCAGACAGGCAGCGGCATATGCCCGCGTCTTGCGCCGGACCTATGCCGGTGCCCATCTGTAAATTTTAGAACAGGGAGGTGCACAAAGTTATGAAGAGAACGTTCCAGCCGAAGAAGCGTCAGCGCTCCAAGGAGCACGGCTTCCGTAAGCGTATGTCCACGTCCAACGGCCGCAAGGTACTTGCACGCCGTCGCGCTAAGGGTCGCGCTAAGCTGTCTGCTTAATGACAGCCTGTAAAGGGAGTATTCAGACTTCCCGAAAATTCGCGCCAGCGGCGCAAAAGAGTTCGTAACGAGCCGCATTCGTGCGGCTCGTTTTTTCGTTTACGGGCAACACCACTCCAGCTGTCGGTGGAGCGGTCACCCTATTTAGGATGCAGTCCATGCAGCGAAAATACGGTATTCCGGTTCGGATTTTACTGACCGAAACGAACGAAACAGTAAAATCAGCTTTGCAAACCATCAGATGCAAAGAAAAAATACGTTTTTTTCGAGGGCATCAGGAAAAAACGGGAGCATCAGAAGATGAAAAAAACAGTATCCTTAAAGGAAAACCATGAATTCCGCCGATTGTATCATCGTGGCGTGTCCACGGCAGGAAAACACGTTGTGATCTACTGCCGTAGGAACAAGCTCGGCTACAACCGGCTGGGGCTCACTGTCAGCGCCAAGCTGGCGTGTGCGGTGAAAAGAAACCGCATCAAGCGTTTGTTCCGTGAGGCGTACCGTCTTAACGAGGACAAATTTGCCGACGGCATCGACCTTGTGCTGGTCGCACGGGTACGGGCCGTAGGCGCAAGCTATCAGGAAATCGAAAAATCGCTGCTGCGTGCCTTGAAGGACAACAAGGTTGCGGCAGCTCGGACATGAAGCGGCTGCTGCTGGCGATGATCCGGTTTTATCGCCGGTATATTTCTCCAAACAAACCGCCCTGCTGCCGGTATATCCCGACCTGCTCGCAGTATGCGATCGAGGCCATCGAGAAATACGGTGCACTCAAGGGCGGCTGGCTGGCGTTTAAGCGCATCTGCCGCTGCAATCCTTTCTCTAAGAGAGGACCCTATGACCCGGTTCCTTAATTCGTCCGAAACCACGCTTTCGGACGAGGAGGACATACCACGTCAAACGCGGATATGTCCCGGGCGAAAATCTGCGCGTCGCTCTGCGGCACACAGATTTTCTTTCTTGTATAAATTCCGAGGCACATGTCCCCGGAATTTATGGAAATTCGGAGAATTTCCGATGAAATACCGCCTTATGGCGGTAAAGTGAGGATTTTGCTTTGCAAAATCCTTTTAACTGTGTCATTTTACAATTTAACATGGAGGTTTTTATGACCCTGGATCAACTTTCTAACCTGATCAAAGATCCGAAGCTGTTCGGTATTTTGATCGTTCGACCGTTCGGCCTGCTCCTGCAGTGGCTGTACAGCATCGTGCAGAACTACGGTATCGCCGTTATCCTGTTCGCGCTGCTGGTAAAGCTGGTCTGCATCCCGCTGACCATCAAGAGCAAGAAGAGTATGCTCGCCATGAGCGCGATGAACGCCGAGCTCCAGCAGCTGCAGAAGAAGTACGCGAACAACCGTGTCAAGCTCAACGAGGAGATGCAGAAGCTGTATGAGAAGCACGGCGTCAGCCCGATGAGCGGCTGTCTGCCCAACCTCATCCCGCTGCCGATCATGATGGGTCTGTACTACGCGGTTCAGCAGCCGCTGCAGTACATCGTCGGCCTGAGCCGCGAGACAGTTATCGCATTGGCGCAGATGATCGGTCTGGATCAGTTTGCGGGCGCAAACTACACCGTTCAGATCAAGATCGCCGAGAAGCTGAACGCTTTCGTGGACGGAAGCGGCCATTTCTCGGATGCTGTTACCAACTGTCTGCAGAGCGGCGAGACCATTTTCCCGCTGGATTTCCACTTCTTCGGTCTGAATCTGGCTGATACGCCGTCTATCTCTCATCCGAGCATTATCTGGATCATCCCGATCCTGTCCGGTCTGACCGCATTCCTGTCCTCCTACATCATGCAGAAGATGCAGGGCACGCAGAACTCTGCGGCAGCAGGTCAGATGAAGATGCTCAACTTTATGATGCCGCTGATGTCGCTGTACTTTGCGTTCATCCTTCCGGGTGCGATCGGCATCTACTGGATCTTCAACAACGTATTTACCTGCGTACAGGAGATCATCCTTACCAAGACGCTCCGCGGCAAGCAGGAGGCCAAGCAGGCTGCTGAGGCTGCCCGCATCGAGGCTGAGAAGCAGGCCAAGCGTGAAGCACACAAGGCTGCACAGAAGCAGCAGTCCCAGAACGCAAAGAACAAAAAGGGGGACAAGTAAATCATGCAGAAGTTTTTTGAGGCTACCGGTGAAAACCGTGACGCAGCAGTCGAGAATGCTCTCAAGCAGCTCGGTCTGGAGCGTGACGACGTATCGGTAGAGGTACTCGAGATCGGCAAAAAGGGCTTTCTGGGTATCGGCGCAACGCCGGCACGCGTGCGCGTAACCTACGAAGCACCGGACATTCCGGCGGCAAAGCCGGAGGTTAAGAAGGAGGAGCGCAAGCCTGCGCCCAAGACCGAACCCAAGCAGCAGGAGAAGCCTGTTGTCAAGGCAGAAAAGCCGGCTCCGAAGCAGGAGAAACCCGCAGAGAAGCCGCAGAAGCTGTCCATCACCACGGATGATAACACGCCGCGTCTGGTAAAGGCTGCTCCGGCAGACTTTGTACCGGAAAAGCTGGAGTTTGAGCGTCCGCCGCGCCGTGAGCGCAGCGATCGTCCGCGCCGTGACCGCGGCGACCGCAATGGCCGTGACCGCCGTCCGCGCCGCCCGCGTGAGGAACGTCCGATCACGCCGTCCGTTCCCAAGGAGCGTGAGCTGATCCCGGTTTCCGAAGCAGGCATGCAGCAGGCGGAAAAGCTGGCTACCGATTTTGTAACCGGTCTGCTGGCAAAGATGGGCGTTGAGGGTCAGGTTAAGACCCTGCCGCAGGTAGAGTGCGACCAGCTTCGTCTGGAGATTTCCGGTCCGGATATGGGCCCGATCATCGGCCGCCGCGGCGACACGCTGGATGCTATCCAGTACCTCGGCTCTCTGGTGCTGAATAACGCGCTGGATGAGCACGTTCGTCTGTCTGTCGATACCGAAAACTACCGCGAGAAGCGCGCGGAAAGTCTGGAGCGTCTGGCCCGCAAGATGGCGATGAAGGTCGTTAAGGCGCATCGCTCCATGACGCTTGAGCCGATGAACCCGTATGAGCGCCGCATCATCCATGCCGCGCTGCAGGACTTCAACGGTGTGACCACCTATTCGACCGGCACCGAGCCGGGTCGCCGCGTTGTTATTGCGCCGGATAACAGCTATCGCAACCGCGGTTAAATCGGGGTATTCGTTATGAACGATACGATTGCCGCAATTTCCTCCTCCGGCGGACCGATCGGTTTGATCCGCGTGTCGGGTGAACGCGCAATCGAAGCGATAAATGCCGTTTTTCAGGCGAAGAACGGCAAGCCGCTTACGGAAGCACCCTCGCAGAAGCTGGTTTACGGCACGCTGACGGACAAGTCCGGCAATGTGATCGACTGCTGCTACGCTGTCGCGCTGCACGCACCGCACACCTATACGGGTGAAACGATGGCGGAGCTGCAGTGCCACGGCTCGACAGCCGTGCTGTGTGCCGGCCTGGACGCTCTGTTCGCGCAGGGCGTGCGGCAGGCAGAGGCAGGTGAGTTTACTCGCCGCGCCTTCTTAAACGGCAAAATGGGCCTTTCTGAGGCTGAAGCCGTGCATGATCTGATCACCGCGCGCACCGCAGAGGCGGCGCAGAATGCGGCGGCACAGGTCATGGGCGCGGTCGGCTCTCCCGTGCAGCAGATGCGCGATGAGCTGCTCGGCATGGTGGCGCATTTCCACGCGGTCGTGGATTTCCCGGACGAGGACATTGATCCGGTGCTGTTCGAGGATGCCGCGGCGCTGCTGCACCGCACGACAAGCCGTCTGTACAGCATGGCAGAAAGCTATGAGCGCGGCCGTATTCTTAGAGAAGGCGTACCGTGCGTTATCCTCGGAAGGCCGAACGCCGGCAAGTCCACGCTGCTGAACACGCTGCTCGGCCGCGAGCGGGCGATCGTGACCGATATTCCGGGCACGACCCGCGATCTCATCGAGGAGAATGTCAAGGTCGGACAGATTCTGCTTCGCGTGACCGACACCGCCGGTCTGCGCAACACGGACGATCCGGTGGAGCAGGCGGGCATTGACCGGGCGATGGCGGAGGCTTCGGCTTCCTCGCTCATCCTGGCTGTGTTCGACGGCTCCAAGCCCATCAGTGACGAGGATATGCTCGTGTTGGCACGCTCGGCAGGCCACCGCGCGATCGCGGTTGTGAACAAGGTCGATCTGCCGCAGCAGCTGGATGAAAAGCTGCTGAAAAAGCACTTCCTGCATATCGTGCCGCTTTCTGCGAAAACCGGTGACGGACTGGATAAGCTGCTCAATCTTATCCCGCGAACCGTGGGTCTGGGCGACGGTGCGTTTGACGGTGCGCTCATCACTAACGCAAGACAGGCGGCGGCGCTGGCGCGTGCTGCCGAACGCTGTGAAGCAGCGCTGTATGCGGCGCAATCCGGTATGACGCCGGACGCGGTCGTGATGGACGCCGAGGGCGCGATTACCGCACTGGGCGAGATCACCGGCGAAACCGTGACCGATGCGGTCGTTACCCGCATTTTCAGCGACTTCTGCGTCGGAAAGTGATGCTGCTGCAGCTGCTATTAAGAGAAATTGCACTTAAAATTCAGAGAGGACGTTTGCAATCTGTGCAAACGTCCTCTTTTATTTTACGCTGAAATCGTGTATGATATATACTGTATGTCCGCAGGTAAAAATGAGGTAAAAACCACTTGTGCACAACTTCTATCCGGCGGTATACGAGATATAGTGGATAACCCGGAAAATTGCCCTATATTCAACTACTTATTGTAATAATAAAACGAAAATAAAACTTTTCGTATAAAAATGTGGTCAAAAACTCACAAGTTATCAACAGTATCCACAGAGTTATCAACAGTTACGCACAGGTTTCACACAACCGAAATCACAGGAATTTTTTGAAAGGGGAGAGAGCGCCAATGACGGTTTTTTCGGCAGAGAGCTTTGATGTAGCGGTGATCGGCGCCGGTCATGCCGGTATTGAGGCGGCACTGGCTGCAGCACGTTTGGGTGCAAAAACAGCGTGTTTTTCGATCAATTTGGATGCTGTAGGCAATATGCCGTGCAATCCGGCGATCGGCGGCACAGCTAAGGGACACCTTGTACGCGAGATAGATGCGCTCGGCGGTGAGATGGCGCGTGCGGCTGACGCGGCCTGCATCCAGTACCGCATGCTCAACCGCGGCAAGGGACCGGCAGTGCACTCGCTGCGTGCACAGGCCGACCGCATTAAATACAGAGAGTATATGAAGCACACGCTTGAGCGGCAGGAAAATCTGTTTCTCATGCAGGACGAGATCGTGTCCGTTGAGGTGGAGAACGGTGCCGTTTCTGCGGTTGTTACCGCCATCGGCGCACGACATCCGGTCAAGGCGGCTGTCATTGCGTCCGGCACATTTCTCGGCGGACGCGTTATCATCGGCGAGTACACCCGCGAATCCGGTCCGGACGGCATGGCGGCAGCCAAGTCGCTCACCGAGTCACTGCGCGGTCTAGGACTGCGGCTGCAGCGGTTTAAGACGGGTACGCCGCCGCGCATCAATCGCCGTTCAATTAATTATACCGATCTGGCGGAGCAGGCCGGTGAGGATGAGATCATCCCGTTTTCGTTCGATACCGACCACCCGCCGGACAATCGCGCGGTGTGTTATCTGACCTACACGACCGCGAAAACACATGAAATCATCCGCGCAAATCTGAGCCGTTCGCCGCTGTACGGCGGCCAGATTGAGGGCGTGGGACCGCGCTATTGTCCGTCTATCGAGGACAAAGTGGTGCGCTTTGCGGATAAGCCGCGCCATCAGCTGTTCCTTGAGCCGATGGGTCTGGACACCGAGGAGGTCTATGTGCAGGGCTTCTCGTCGTCCATGCCGTTCGACGTGCAGCGCGAGATGCTGCGCTCGGTCAAGGGATTGGAGAACGCGGAGATTATGCGGCCGGCGTACGCCATCGAGTATGACTGCATCGACCCGCTGGAGCTGCGGCCGACGCTCGAGACTAAAAAGGTGCCCGGACTGTACGGCGCAGGCCAGTTCTGCGGCTCGTCCGGCTATGAGGAGGCGGCTGCGCAGGGACTGGTTGCGGGCATCAATGCTGCGCTCAAAATCAAGGGGGAGGAGCCGCTTGTACTCGACCGTGCGGACGGCTACATCGGTACGCTGATCGATGATCTGGTGACGCGCGGCACGAGCGAACCCTACCGCATGATGACCTCACGCTCGGAGTATCGCCTGCTTCTGCGGCAGGATAACGCAGATGAGCGTCTGGTGCCGATTGGTGTTCGAGTTGGCTTAAATCCGCCGGAACGCGGAGAGAAAGTACGTAAAAAGTACGAAGCCGTGCAGGCAGAAATCGACCGCACAGCCTCGATCGGCGTGGCGCCGAGCGATAAATTGAACGGCTTTCTTGCGGGTAAAAATTCCACACCGCTCAAGGCGGGCTGCAAGCTGATCGACCTGCTGCGCCGCCCGGAACTCAGCTATGCGGACCTTGCAATGTTCGATCCCGAGCGTCCGGAGCTGCCCGCTGTTATCCGTGAGCAGGTGGAAATCCGCGTCAAATACGCGGGTTATATCGAGCGCCAGATGCGCGATGTGGAGCAGTACCGCAAGCTGCAGAGCCGACCGCTGCCGCTCGATCTGGACTACAACGAGGTGGACTCGCTGCGACTGGAGGCACGCCAGAAACTGAACGCCGTCAAGCCGCTGAATTTCGGTCAGGCGGCCCGTATTTCGGGCGTTTCACCGGCGGATATCACGGCGCTGATGATCTACATTGAGACCCATAAAAAGGAGGAAAAGGCATGACCGAACGCGAGCTTTTGACAGCCGGTCTGCGCAAACTGGGCATCGCAGAGTGTCCGTCTGCAGCGGACAATTTACTGCGTTATTCCGAGATTCTGCGTGAGAAAAACAAGGTTATGAATCTGACCGCCATTACCGATCCAACAGAAATTGTGACCCGGCATTTCCTCGATTGCGCGGCACTGGCACCATATATGCCGCAGGATGGACGCGTGCTCGATGTGGGAACGGGAGCCGGTTTTCCGGGCATGCCGCTGGCGATTCTGTGCCCGCAGACCGAGTTTGTGCTGCTCGATGCGCTGCGCAAGCGCATTGATTTTCTAAATGAAGTCATCGCCGATCTGGGTCTGACCAACGTCACGGCGGTGCATGCCCGTGCGGAGGATTACGCCAGGGACAACCGCGGCACGTTTGATCTTGCGGTGTCGCGTGCGGTAGCCGATCTGCGCGTGCTGAGTGAACTTGCGCTGCCGATGGTCAAGGTCGGCGGTGCGTTCCTCGCCATGAAGGCCGAGGACTGCACAGAGGAAGTCGAAGCAGCGGCAAACGCCCGCACGATTCTCGGTGCGCCGGACGCTGAAGTGCTGCACTACACTGTGCCGTTCGATGAGGTTTCCCGCGCCATCGTGCGCCTGCAGAAAACGCAGGAAACACCGGAAAAGTATCCGCGCCGCTTCAAGAAAATACAGACTTCGCCGCTGTAAATCAGGCGAGAAATATACGGAAAGTACCCCTCTGTACGGAAAATTACAGAGGGTATTTTTTGTCCGAAAATAGGGAAAAATTATAGATATCAGATATAATTTGTCATATTTTCGTTGAATTTTGCAGATTACGCGGTCGATTTTACTTGTCAATATGTAATTATATGGTAATCTATTACCAAGGGCGACATTTCTGCTGGTGGTGCGGCAGAGATAAGCGCGAATGAAATGAACGAATAAGACGAATTGGAGAGTGGTTAACCATGATGTCTGTATTAACGCTGGTTTCCGGCAAAGAAGATCGCACGCTGCGGCGTATTCGGGTGAGTGAGATTGCGCGCAATCCCAATCAGCCGAGGAAATATTTTGATCCGGAGGCAATTGCGCAGCTGGCAGAGAGCATTCGGCAGTACGGCGTACTTAATCCGCTGACCGTACGGCGTGCGCCCGGAGGCGGTTACGAGCTTGTGGCAGGGGAGAGAAGGCTGCGCGCGGCGCGTGTTGCGGGGCTTAACGATGTACCGTGTCTGCTGATTGCGGCGGATAACGAGGATTCCTCGGCAATTGCGCTCGTGGAGAACCTGCAAAGGCGTGATCTGGATTTTTTCGAGGAAGCCTACGGTTTCAAGCGTCTGATCGATCAGTACGGACTGACGCAGGAGGAAGCCGCGCGTAAAGTAGGGAAAACACAGTCTGCGGTGGCGAATAAGCTGCGTCTGCTGCGGCTTTCTCCGCAAAATATGGAATTGATTCGCAGTGCGAACCTTACAGAGCGGCACGCGCGCTGTCTGCTGCGTCTGCATGATGATGAGGAACGGATGAACGCAACGCACTATATTATCGAGAACGAATTAAACGTCAGCCGATCGGAGGAGTATATCGAGAACCTGCTGGAGCAGAAAAAGCATCCGGAGTTAGCGGAGCCGCCGCATAAGGATAATGTTGTGCGGCTTATTAAGGATGTGCGGTTTTTCCTGAATACGCTCAATCGGGCGGTCGGCGTAATGGTGGACGCTGGAATCGGTGCAACCGTAGACCGGCAGGAAAACGAGGATGGAATTACGCTGACAATCAATATTCCGCACGCAAAGAGCTGATGTTTCACGTGAAACACTTTTGTTCCACAGGAGGGCGGATTTTGTTTCACGTGAAACATTTAATGGTCGCTTGTGAAGCGAACCTGACTTGCCTGCCCGGCAGGGGCACAAGAGGGTAGACACCTACGGTTTCCACCCTCTTATGAAGCACCCCTTTCCCTTTAGGAAGCACGGCGAAAATCGGAGAGCGGCGACTGCTGCGAAAAAGGGGAACGGCAGTTGGATTACTCTTGTATGACTTTCGTAGACTATTCGCAGTTCACAGATAAACTACTGCTACATATGTCGGCTATTCTACGCAGGCGCGACATGACGGTGTCGCGCGATCTTTTTACGTGCTGTTACGGACAGCACTTCTGGGTAAAGTTGGAGAAAGTCGGAAAGCGTGTAGAAGTATATATAATAAGGTAAGAGAGCCGAACGGCTCTCTTTTGTTTCACGTGAAACAAAAGTCAATAAATTTACCAGTTGTATCCTGTAAAACGGCAAAATACTTGATGTTTCACGTGAAACAGCTGTAAAAATACTGCGATTGCTTTGCAATTAAAAGTGCAATGTGATATAATGAAATCCGTAGAAAAAACCATGGACGAGAGGAAATGACTATGGGGAAGATTATCGCGTTTGCCAATCAAAAGGGCGGCGTGGGAAAAACTACAACCGCCATCAACCTCGCGGCAGCGTTGTCGGAGCGCGAAAAGCGCGTTCTGCTGTGTGATTTCGATCCGCAAGGCAATGCAACCTCCGGCTTTGGCGTGGATCCGCGCTCACTGGAAACCTCGATTTACGACCTGATTGTAGCCGATCAGCCGGATGTCAAGAGCGCAATCGTATCGACCAAGTGGGTTGATCTGCTGGGCGCGAACGTCAATCTGGCGGGTGCTGAGTTGGATTTGATTGGAATGTCCGGCCGCGAGTACCGTCTGAAAAACGTACTCGATCAGGTGAAGGACGATTACGACTATGTATTTATCGACTGTCCGCCGTCACTCGGTCTGCTGACGCTCAACTGCCTGTGTGCAGCCGACAGCTTTCTGGTGCCGCTGCAGTGCGAGTATTACGCGCTCGAAGGTCTGAGTCAGTTGATGACGACCGTGCGCATGGTAAAGAAGGCGCTCAACCGCAAGCTGGTGATGGAAGGCGTGCTGCTGACCATGTTTGACGGACGCACCAATCTGTCGATTCAGGTGGTTGAGGAAGTGAAAAAGCACTTCCCGGGCGAGGTGTTTTCGGCTGTTGTGCCGCGCAACGTGCGTCTGAGTGAAGCGCCGAGCCACGGCAAGCCCATAACGGCATACGACAGAATGTGCCGCGGCGCAGAGGCTTATCTGGCTCTCGCGGACGAGATTCTGAAGAAAAATGACCGAAAGGGGAGAAGCTGATGGCAGGCGCAAAAATGGGTCTGGGCGGCGGCTTGTCCAACCTTTTCGGCAGTGATACCAGCGATTTAATGGAAGAAAGTCTGGATAACGGCACAAAAAACCTGCCTTTGGCAAAAATCGAGCCGAATCCCGATCAGCCGAGGAAGGTCTTTGATCAGGTATCTCTGGACGAGCTGGCAGAGAGCATTCGCCTGCACGGCGTCATCACACCAATCACGGTGCGCAAGGGCGAGAAGGACGGCTACTACCAGATCATTGCAGGTGAGCGCCGCTGGCGTGCAGCACGTCAGGCAGGTTTGGAAGACATTCCTGCGATGGTGCTTGAGGCTGAGGAAGACGAGGTCATGGAGCTGGCACTGATCGAAAATCTGCAGCGGCAGGACCTGAACCCGATCGAAGAAGCCGAAGGCTATGAGCGTCTGATGAAGCAGTTCGGACTGACGCAGGAGCAGGTTGCCAAGCGCGTGGTCAAGTCCCGTTCGGCGGTAGCGAACGCACTGCGTCTGCTGGCTTTGCCGACCGAGGTGCGGACGATGGTCAGCGAAGGCGAAATCTCCGGCGGTCACGCGCGGGCAGTCCTTGCAGTAAACGAAGCGGATAAGCGCGTAGAGGCAGCCAGACAGATGGTCGGCCTGTCGGTCCGTCAGTCGGAAGCGCTGGCCAAGCGCATGAACAAAAAGCCGGTCGAGAAGCCTGAGCAGTCGCTCGAGGTTTCCGTGGACTACATTGCCGAGCTGGAGAAGGAGCTGGAGGGCGCCCTCGGACGCAAGATCAGCATCCAGCAGGGCAAGCACAGCGGCCAGCTGACGCTGGAATATTACGGCGCAGAAGATTTAGAGCGGCTCAGTGAAGCACTCCGAAACCTGCGTGTATAAAGGAGGCAAGCAATGGACGAGCAGAATAAGCAGCCGGAACAGAACAAGCCGGAGAAAAAGCTCAGCCGCACCACGCTGACCTTTTATATCGTCGGACTGTTTTCTGTAGCGATTGCGCTGATCCTGATCAGCTATGTGGCGCAGTCGCGTGCGGACAAGCAGGTCGAAAATCTAAGCTCACAGCTGACACAGCAGCAGACCGTGGCACAGGGCGCAACCCAGAAAGTGGAAGATTTACAGAAGCAGTATGACATACAGAACACTGCACTGGATAAGGTCCGCAAGACGCTGGACAGCGAGCAGGCGGCAACCGATGTAGTCGGTGCTACCGAGCGGCGTATGGAGGAGCGTGAGGTGTATCAGTACCTTGCGCAGATCGGCGTTTCCCTGGCGGCAAAGCAGACCGCAGATGCCCGCAAGACCTGCGACGAAATGCTGACGAAATACAGCGAGGAGCGTTTGTTGGGCAGCAGCGAGGATGGCTTTGATGAGAACATCAGCAAACTGTTCCAGTCGGTCAAAGCTGCACTGGAGCAGGCTGAGAAAGCACAGGATGCAGAGCCGAACGACACGGAAGAATAACACGTATATAATGTAAAAGGAGATATAGACACAATGCTGGATATCAAATTTGTCCGCACCAATCCGGATGCGGTAAAGGAAAACATCAAGAAGAAGTTCCAGGACGAGAAGATCCCGATGGTTGACGAGGTCATCGAGTTTGACGCGAAGTACCGTGCAGCCAAGACCCGCTGTGACGAGCTGCGTGCACAGCGCAACAAGAAGTCCAAGGAGATCGGCGGTCTGATGGCCAAGGGTCAGAAGGAAGAGGCTGAGAAGATCAAGGCCGAGGTAAAGGCTATGGCCGACGAGATGACCAAGCTCGAGGAGGACGAAAAGACCTTCGCTGAGGAAGTCAAGAACCGTATGATGGTCATCCCGAACATCATTGACCCGTCCGTTCCGATCGGCAAGGACGACTCTGAGAACGTTGAGATTGAGAAGTTTGGCGATCCGGTCGTTCCGGATTTCGAGGTTCCGTATCACGTTGATATTATGGAGTCTTTCGACGGCATCGACCTCGATGCTGCACGCCGCACCTCCGGCAACGGCTTCTACTACCTGAAGGGTGATATTGCCCGTCTGCATTCCTCCATCCTGTCTTACGCACGCGACTTCATGATCGACCGCGGTTTCACCTACTACATTCCGCCGTTCATGATCCACGGTGATGTCGTTAAGGGCGTTATGTCCTTTAAGGAAATGGAGAACATGATGTACAAGATCGAGGGCGAGGACCTGTACCTGATCGGTACCTCCGAGCACTCCATGATCGGCAAGTTCATTGACACCATCAACGATGAGGAAACCCTTCCGCAGACCCTGACCAGCTACTCTCCGTGCTTCCGTAAGGAAGTCGGCGCACACGGCATCGAGGAGCGCGGCGTATACCGTATTCACCAGTTCGAGAAGCAGGAAATGGTTGTTGTCTGCAAGCCGGAAGAGAGCAAGATGTGGTATGACAAACTGTGGCAGAACACGGTTGACTTCTTCCGCTCGATGGACATTCCGGTTCGCACGCTCGAGTGCTGCTCCGGTGACCTGGCTGATCTGAAGGTTAAGTCCTGCGACGTAGAGGCATGGTCTCCGCGCCAGAAGAAGTACTTCGAGGTAGGCTCCTGCTCCAACCTTGGCGACGCACAGGCTCGCCGTCTGGGCATCCGTGTCCGCGGCAAGGAGAATCCGAAGGAGCTGTACTTCGCACACACGCTGAACAACACCGTTGTTGCACCTCCGCGTATGCTGATCGCATTCCTCGAGAACAATCTGCGTGAGGACGGCTCGGTTGCAATTCCGAAGCCGCTGCAGCCGTATATGGGCGGCATGACTGAGATCCGCAGAAAGTAATTTATCTTACTATAGAAAAAAGGAGAGATTCCAATGCAGGTTGGTATTAAGGGTGAGAAGAAGTTCATCGTAACCAAGGATCAGCTGGCATGCAATGTAGGCAGCGGTCTGGTATCCGTGTTTGCTACCCCGATGATGATCGCAGCTATCGAGAACACTGCAGCAGGCAGCGTAGCTGGTGAGCTGGAAGAGGGTAAGACCACGGTCGGCACGCTGGTAAACGTAAGCCACGTTGCCGCTACGCCGGAGAGCATGGAGGTTCGCATCGAGACCGAGCTGACCGAGATCGCGCCGAACGGCAAGATGCTCACCTTCAAGGTTGCCGCATATGATGAGGCAGGCCTGATCGGTGAGGGCACGCATCAGCGCGCTATCGTAGCGAAGGAGCGCTTTGAGCAGAAGGCACAGAGCAAGCTGTCCAAGTAAAAATAGGCAAAAGAAAAACGCTGTGGAGAGATTCCACAGCGTTTTTTTGTTGGTGCGGGTAACAGGACTTGAACCTGCACGTCGAGGACACCAGAACCTAAATCTGGCGCGTCTGCCAATTCCGCCATACCCGCAAGTAAGATTAGTATACCCTTTTTACGGGTATTTGTCAATCTTGATGATGCGCTCATCGGGAGTGGGGCGCTTGCGAAGCGAGGGAATCTGCGCTGACGCCGCGCGGGCGTACAAGAGGGTAGACACCTGCGGTTTCCACCCTCTTGAGAATCACCCCTTTCCCTTGGATAGTCTGGCGCAGATTACCGATATGTGACCGCTCCGAAAAGGAGTATGACAGAGGATTTTTTCTACCGTATCTTTCTCAACCTGTTCGCAGTGTCAGATACATTACTGCTACACAGGTGATTTCATTTACGCAGGCGCGGCACAAGGTGAATTGCCCGTAGGGCAAGAGAGGGTCCCCTGGGGGATAGCAGTGCCGCGCAACTCTTTGGCACGTTGTAACGCACGGCACCTGCGGATTAGGCATTTGGTACAATTTATCCTCGTAGGTGCTGTCTATCATAACGCGCTAACGAATTGCGCGGCACGGTCATGCCGCGCTTGCGTAGAGTAAACCGCCTGTGTAGCAGAACGGTATCCGGCACTGCGTATAGGTTTCGGCAGGGGAGCACACTGTGCTCCCCTACGGTAGAAAAAATCCTCTGCCGTTCCCTATTTTCGAAGCGGTCACATGTCGGCAATCTGCGCCAGACTAAGAAATAAAGGGAAACGGGAGTTAAGAGGGTAGAAACCGCAGGTGTCTACCCTCTTGCCCCTGCCGCGGGTGCGGCGAATCCTGCATGAGCAAACTCCTACGCAAAAACTAAGGATTCCCCCTTGCAATCTGCGCTATTTCGTGATATATTGTTAGTTAGTAAAAGCTAACCAGCTCGGGTACAAAAGGAGCATTACACCCATGTTGAAAATTACTCTCGGCGTTGACGGCATGATGTGCGGCATGTGCGAAAGCCATGTCAACGATGCGGTTCGCAAGGCATTTCCCGTGAAGAAGGTCACTTCCTCTCACGGCAAGGGGCAGACGGTTATCCTCACTGAGCAGGATCTCGATGAGCAGGCTGTCCGCGATGCGGTAAACGCTACCGGCTACACCGTTACGTCCTTTTCCAAGGAGCGATATGAGAAAAAGGGACTGTTTTCCTTTCTGCATAAATGAGCAGAGTAAGGCCGCTTTGCAGCGGCTTTGTTTTTCAACATAGGTTAGCAAAATCTAACCTAATAAACCGATATATACCAACGGAGGAAATCGCAGTGCTGGAAACTCTGCTCAAACCGAATACCGGCGCATCGCTGTCCGGCTGCGTACGCTGGACCCAGCCGATGGATGGCGTGCGCGTGTGCGATTTTGACTGCGCGCTGACCGTGCCGCCGGCCATGCCTGCGGAGCCATCCGAGGTGCCGTGCGAGGTGCTGTTCTGCCGGCAGGGCGGTCTGCGGCTGACCATGACCGATGGGCGGCAAGTGTTCCTGCATGAGCACGAGGTACTGCTGCTGCTTGGCGCAAGTGTGCAGAGTCTTTCGGTCGCGGACGGATTGTTCAGCGGTGAGCTGGTGCTCATCGAGCAGAGCGCAGCGGCACCGTGCCGTCTGACGGTCAACGCAGCACGAATCAAAGCACGAGTCACTCCGCATCTGGGCTGCGTAGTGCTGCGCAGTGCGGTGTGGATTGATAATCTGGCTGCGGCACTGCAGTCCGTTCCGGAGCGGGACAGAGCCGCCTACAGTGCAATCAAAGCCATTGAGCTGCTGTACCTCATCAGTACAGACAGTCCGTTGCTGACGATACCGCCGGAATCCGTCTCCCGCGATCACTATCTGACCAATACAGTGAGGCAGGTGCAGGAGTATATGGTATCGCACCTGTCCGACCCGCTTACAATCGACCAGCTGTCTGCACGGTTCCGCATTTCGCCGACCGCCCTGAAGGATATATTTCGGCAGACCTATGGTCGTCCGATTCACCAGTATCTGCTCGAAAAGCGGGTGCAGCATGCTGCCGAACTGCTGCATCGGAGTCCGCTCTCCATCGTGGATATTGCGGCGGCGGTCGGCTATAACAGCGCCAGTCAGTTCGGTGTGGCGTTCAAGCGCCGCTATCAGCTGACGCCCTCGCAGTACCGCCGACAAGCTCGAAAAAGTTAGCAAAATGCAACTATTTTGATGATAAAACTAAAGATTAGCGGCAACAAACTGCAAAAATGTCCGATTCCGTGTGTTTCATGTCTAAAGCTGTGCGACAAGCAGGGAAAATTGTGATATGATAATCGCAAACAAAAAAACACACCATGTTTGGAGGTGTACTGTATGAAGCAGCATCGTTTTTGGGCATGGGCCGCGTTGTTCTGCATGGTAATGACGATGATTACCGGCTGTAAGCGCAAGTGAGATTGATAGGAGGAACATATTATGAAGAAGATTTACAAGGACATCGCCGTATTTGTTGGTGGCACTCTGTTCGGTTCCGCAGGTATCAAGCTGCTGAGCAGCAAGGATGCTAAGAACGTATATACCCATGCTACCGCAGCGGTTCTTCGCATGAAGGATACCGTTATGAACACCGTTGACTGCGTTAAGGAGAACGTCGGCGACATCCTCGCTTCCGCAGAGGAGATCAACGAGAAGCGCGCTGCTGAGGCAGAGGCTGCTGCTGTTGAGGATGCAGACATTGAGGTTGAGCTGACCGATGAGGACCCGACTGCTGCTCCGGTTGAGGCATAAGAACCTGTCGCCAAACCGTGGTTTGGCGGACAGGAAGAACGGACTGTGAGCCGTTCCAAAGTCGACCGAAAGTTCCCGTTCGGAAGCTTTCTCCCTCTTAGGGAATGAAAACCGAGGCACATGTTCCCGGTTTTCATGGGACGAATATCAAAGAGGGGCAGAGCCCCTCTTTTCCTATCTACCGGAAGTAAGCTGGAGGTAATTTTACTATGAAAGCATTCATTGAACACGAAAGCCGCGGACGGCTTCGCGTGCGCATGAAGCAGTACCGCATGACGCTGGAGCAGGCTGATCTGCTGGAGGCGTATCTGCAGAATCAGCCGGGTGTACTCAACGCAGCCGTGCACGAGCGCACCTGCTGTGCTGTTATCCGCTACATCGGTGACCGCGAGAATATCATCCGCGCGATCGCTCAGTTTAACTATACTGCACCGTCTGTTACGGCGCTGACGCCGACCCACAGCGGCCGTGCGCTCAACCGTGAGTATCAGGAAAAGCTGGTCGGCAAGGTTATTACGAAGTTTGCCTGCACGCTGTTCCTGCCAACGCCGCTGCAGATAGCACGCACGATCTGGCTGTCGCTGCCGTTCCTCGGCCGCGGTCTCAAGCGCCTGATTCGCAGAGAGCTGAAGGTTGAGCTGCTCGACGCGCTGTCCATCGGTGTTTCGATGGTACGCCGGGACTTCTCCACGGCAGGCTCGGTTATGTTCCTGCTCGATATCGGTGAGCTGCTCGAGGAGTGGACGCACAAAAAGTCGGTTGACGATCTGGCACGCTGTATGTCGCTCAACGTAAAACGTGTATGGCTCAAAACCGATGACGCAGAGGTACTTGTACCGCTGTCAAACATCGCTGTCGGTGACCGTATTCTGGTTCGCATGGGCAGCGTCATCCCGCTGGACGGTGAGGTTGTTGAAGGCGAAGTCATGGTTAATCAGGCATCGCTTACCGGAGAATCCATGCCGGTTGCAAAGCGTCCGGGTACGCAGGTTTACGCCGGCACGGTCATCGAGGAAGGCGACTGCGTGATCGAGGTCACCCAGTCCTCCGGCGAGAGCCGCTACGACAAGATCGTTTCCATGATTGAGCAGTCCGAGCAGCTCAAGAGTGCTGCGGAGAGCCATGCCGCCAATCTGGCGGACAAGCTGGTGCCGTATACGCTGGTCGGCAGTGCGCTCAGCTACGCACTGACCCGTAATGTCACCCGTGCACTGTCTGTGCTGATGGTTGATTTCTCCTGTGCGCTCAAGCTGGCTATGCCGTTGGCGGTTCTGTCCGCCATGCGTGAGGCAAGCATGTATCATATCACGGTCAAGGGCGGCAAGTTCCTCGAGGCTGTCGCGCAGGCAGATACCATTGTATTTGACAAGACCGGCACACTGACGCATGCTTGCCCGGTTGTTGCCAGGGTTATCCCGTTCGGCGGTCGCTCCGAAGACGACATGCTGCGCGTTGCAGCCTGCCTGGAGGAGCATTTCCCACACTCCATGGCGAACGCCGTTGTCCGCGCTGCGCGTGAGCGCAATCTGGCGCATGAGGAGATGCACTCGCAGGTTGAGTATATCGTAGCGCACGGTATTTCCAGCATGGTTGAAAACAAGAAGGTCGTTATAGGCAGTGCACACTTTATCTTCGAGGATGAAAAGTGTACGGTTCCGGCCGGTGAGCAGGAGAAGTATGATGCACTCCCGCCCGAGTTCTCGCACCTGTATCTGGCCATCGGCGGTGAGCTGGCGGCCGTTATCTGCATCGCAGACCCGCTTCGTCCGGAGGCCCGCGATGTGATGAAGGCGCTGCGCGCCCTCGGCATCAAGCGCACAGTCATGCTGACCGGCGACAGTGAGCGCACGGCAGCGGCTATCGCGGCTGAGGTCGGCGTGGACGATTACCGCGCTGAGGTGCTGCCGGAGGATAAGGCAAACTTTGTCGAGCAGGAACGCGCGGCGGGCCATACGGTTATCATGCTCGGCGACGGTATCAACGATTCTCCGGCGCTGTCGGCGGCTAACGTTGGCGTAGCCATCAGCGACGGCGCTGCCATCGCCCGTGAGATTGCGGACATCACCATCGCAGCCGAGAATCTGTTTGAGTTGGTTGCGCTGCGCCGTATCGCACAGGGTCTGATGAGCCGTATCAACTCCAATTACCGCTTCGTAATCGGCTTTAACGGTTCGCTGATCGGTCTGGGCGTTGCCGGCGTGCTGGCTCCCGCAACCTCTGCGATGATGCACAACCTGTCTACGCTGGGCATCAGCCTGCGCAGCATGACCAATCTGATCGATTCTTCCGAGACGACCCGTCTGCTGGAGAGCAAGTAATTTCCGCTCATCGCGCAGGCGCGCCGCGTCCTCGCCGCCCTCGCCGGAGTTGGACTTGCCGCCGATGCGGTTCATGGCGATGGCCAGGCACTCGTGGGCCTCCTGGGAGATGGAGCCGTAGCTCATGGCGCCGGTTTTGAATCGCTTGACAATGGACGCCACAGGCTCCACCTCGTCGATGGAGATGCCGCCGCTCTCATCGAACTGGAAGTCCAGCAGCCCCCGCAGGGTATGGGGCTTGGCAGGCTCGTCCACCAGGGCGGAATACTCCTTGAAGGTCTCGTAGCTGCCCTCCCGGACGGCCTTCTGCAGCAGCAGGATGGTCCGGGGGTTGTACATGTGGTCCTCCTTGTCCGGGCCGGACCGCAGCTTGTGGATGCCGGTGGAGTCCAGCGTGGAGTCGTAGCCCAGGCCCAGGGGATCGAAGGCCTGGCTGTGGTTCCACTCCACGCCCTCCTCGATCTCTGCCAGGCCGATACCCTCCACCCGG
>OGXL01000104.1_pt1 | contig 58850 bp, 37 predicted proteins | sample 1576311 | NCBI WGS metagenome assembly OGXL01 (sample SAMEA3541564, study PRJEB24748) | human gut metagenome | biome: human gut; feature: human-associated habitat; material: faeces | place: China | collected 2012 | reverse complement strand
CCGACCTGCTGATTACAAATCAGCTGCTCTACCAACTGAGCTACACCAGCGTTTTGTCAAGCCGTCTGTCTCAGCGACTTATATATAATAGCATGCAGAGAGCAAATTGTCAACAGCTTTTTGCAAAGTTATCGAAAATAATTGTAAAACCATGTGCATCGCTATTAAGAAAAGGGCGGACACACCGGTCCGCCCCTGCGTATGGATTAAACGAACACATTTTGCACCAGCACCATGTAAAGCACTGTGCCGACGCCGATGGACAGCAGGTTATTATGCTTCCAGATGTGCAGCAGCGCCGTGATGGCAATGCATAGCAGTTCGGGAATACCATGCGTACCCGTCACCCAGCCGACGTTCTTGAGGCAGTACACGACCAGCAGCGCGATGACTGCGGGCGGCAGGGTAGAGCCGAGGTATCGGATGATCGGCGGGATGGGCTTGGAGCCGTTGAACAGCAGGAACGGCGCGACGCGCGTTGCAAACGTGCAGACGGCTGCCACGGCGATCATGGCGATAGCGTATGTCGTTGTCATATCAGGCGACCTCCTTTGCCAGACGGCCGCGCATAGCGACCAGCATGACGCAGATTGCGAGCATGGCGGGCAGGATGAAATTGTCCGGCCCGAGGATGGCGAGCGACACAGCTGCTGCAGCCAGCCCCATCAGTGCGGGGATGTGGCACTTCGTGCTCTGCCACTGCTCCACGAAGATAACCGTGAACAGCGAGGTCATGGCAAAATCAATGCCGGTGGTGTCAAACGGCAGTATGCCGCCGATGATCGTGCCGAGCACGCCGCCGAGGATCCAGTAGCTATGATCCAGAATGGCGATCCAGAAGCGCATATCGCCTGCATCAATGCCCTCGGGCGTCTTGACCGAGCACAGCAGGGAATAGGTCTCATCGGTCAGCGAGAAGATCATGTACCACTTGCGGCGGCCCATCGCATGAAAAGTCTCCAAAAAGGACAGACCGTAGAAGATATGCCGGCAGTTGAGCAGCAGTGTCATCACAGCAACGGTAACAAGGGATGCCTTGGCTGCCAGAAGCGACACAAGCAGATACTGTCCCGAGCCTGCGTAGATGGTCAGGCTGCAGAAGAAGGACCAGATCGATCCGAAGCCGATATCGCGCAGCATAACGCCGAATGCGAAACCGATGAACAGATAGCCGCACAGTACGGGTATCGTGGCGGTAAAGGCAGGACGAAGCGCCTTTTTCATGGAAATCACCTACATACTATAAGGGTAAAAGAAAAGCGCTCTGCGAACAGAGCGCTTTGGCATTTCAACGTAAACGCACAAATCGTTAAAATCAGATAGCGCGGGTAACCTTGCCGGAACGGAGGCACCGAGTACATACGTTGATATGGCGGGGAGTACCATCGACCATAGCCTTTACGCGACGAACGTTCGGCTTCCAGGTTCGATTGGAACGACGGTGAGAGTGGGAAACCTGAATACCAAAGGTCACACCCTTATTGCAAATATCGCACTTTGCCATTTTCCTGCACCTCCTTCTTTCGGGCATTGCATAGCAGATATTATATTACCACATGTATAGAATGAATGCAAGTATTTTTTTCGGAAAAAGAGAAAATTTCAAGTTTTCCTGCGGTCCATGCGGAAATCGTTGAAAATAACAGGAAAATAGGGTATAATACATCTATATCTACTTTATGTATTATACTATGTATTATACAGTAATAAACCAGCAGAGTAAAGAGGATATAGAATACCTGCCACAGCGGAAGGGAGCATTATACTTATGCAGTTAAAAGAATTCGGTGTCAGCTTGGGCGATCTGATCCATGAATTTAATTTTGAGGTCGTTTACGGTCCGGAAGGCTTTGAAAAGACCGAGATCACCAAGGACGACGTAAACCGTCCCGGTTTGCAGCTGGCAGGATTTTTTGATTATTTCGATCCGAACCGTATCCAGATCATGGGCAAGGTTGAGTCCAGTTATGTAGAGGGTCTGTCGAGCGAGGAGCGCCGCAGCCGTTTCGACCGTCTGTTCGAGACTGGCATCCCTGTGCTGCTGCTCTCGCGCAACATTGACGTATTTCCGGAGTGCCTTGCGGCTGCACAGGAGCACGGTGTGCCGATCCTCCGTACCAACGAGTTTACCTCTACCATCATGAGTGCGATCATCGCCTCCCTCAAGGTCAATCTTGCACCGCGTGTTACGCTGCACGGCGTACTCATCGAAATCTACGGCGAAGGCGTGCTTCTGCTCGGTGACTCCGGTGTCGGCAAGTCCGAGACCGCGATCGAGCTGGTAAAGCGCGGCCACCGCCTGATCGCGGACGACGCGGTTGAGATCAAGCGCGTATCGGATAAGACGCTCGTCGGTACGGCGCCGGAGGTTATCCGCCACTTTATTGAGCTGCGCGGCATTGGCATTGTTGATGTTCGCCGTATCTTCGGTGTCGGCGCGATTAAAATGACCGAAAAGGTTGAGCTTGTCATCAACCTCGAGCCGTGGGAAGACGGCAAGCAGTACGACCGTCTCGGCATGGACAGCCAGACGACCTCCATCCTCGATATCGCGGTTCCGAGCCTGACCATTCCGGTAAAGCCCGGTCGTAACCTTGCCGTTATCATCGAGGTTGCAGCGATGAATGACCGTCAGAAGAAGATGGGCTTCAACGCCGCGAAGGAGCTGCAGGAGCGTATGCTCAAGCAGTACGGCAACTGATAAAAGGTAAATAAGGCAGTACAGCACAATGCAAGCGGTATTGCCTTGAAAATTTAATAGAAGGTGGGGATCTTTATGAAAAAAACAGCGGTATTGGTATGTATGGCGTCTGTTCTTCTTTCGGGATGCAGCGGTGCCGGTGGGGAAAAGGTGTCGCAGACGGCGGATTCTTGCGCGCAGGCGGTCGCGTCCGAGCTGGCGAAGACCGACTGGACGGCAGTCAGCACCGATACAAACAGCGATGACGCTGCGTATGTGATGGCGCATAGGGACACGGTTGCGCTCGACAGGCTGATCGCGTTTACACTTACAGCCGATGGCGGGCCGAGTGAGGGCGCGTGCGAGGAGCTGCGGAGCCGTTTTCTGGAATCGCCGCACACTGTTCTGGCGTATCTGGTGCTGATGGGCGATCAGACGGTATCGTCGGACGACAGCACACCGGTGGCAGAGTTCATTTGCGGGCAGATTGCCTCGGCGGATGCCGCATGGCATGACGGCTCGGAGGAGTTTGCACAGGTAATGGAATCCTGCAGGGCCGACTATCCGGAAGGACCGGCGGCGGAGCTGCTGAGCCAAATGGAGACGGCACACGAAGCCTCTCTGGAACGAAATAAATAAGGGATGCAGGCAAAAGCGTGACTTTGACGGTCATGTCTTTTGCCTGCGTTTTTTTAGGGAAAACAACTAAATAGAGCGGACGTTTTTTGTTGCACTCACCGAAAGAAAACCGGGAACAAAACCGCTTTCGGACCGTCTAACTGGGTATAAAAAGGAGGTAGTTATTATGATGGAGAAAAAGCGAATGGCGGCATTGCTTGCAGCGGTGCTGTTCGGCATGAGCGCGATTCCCGCCGGAGCGGTGAACCTGATCGACACGGACACGGCAGCGACCGACTCTGCCGAGCACGCGGAGCTTGACCTGTACGGCGTGCGCGCCACAGTAACCGACAGGCAGGACGGCGAGCTGACCGTCAGCACTGAAACCGCAGGCACAGTTGTGGTGCACATTGCGGAGCAGACGATCATCATGGACACGCAGACCGGTTTGCCGGCAGGCGCGCAGGATATCAAGAAAGGCGATGAGGTGTACCTCTACTGCGGGGAAATGATGGCGCTGTCCGAGCCGCCGCAGGTGTATGCCAAGGCGATTCTGGTCAATCTGACCGACGAACATGAGCCTGCAAGCCTGCTGTCTGCCGAGCAGGTGAAGAAGAACGCGGACGGCAGTCTGACCGTGCAGGCAAGCGACGGCAGCCTGGTGCTGCACATTGCGCGGAATGCGTCTGTTACGCCGTTCGGCACGAAAAACAAGGCAAAACTTGAGGATATCCGCATGGGAACCCGGTTTTTTGCATGGTATGATACGATTCTGGAATCCTATCCGGCACAGGCATCCACAGAGAAAATCGTGCTGCTGCCGCGCGAGGACGACACGTTCGCCATCGTCATTGAGGGCGATATAGCCGCAGGCGAAGGCCGCATGACGAACGGCGTGGCTATGGTTCCGCTGCGCCTGACCGCCGAGCTGTGCGGCTTTACGGTCAAGTGGAACGCCAAGGACCGCACGGTGCACCTCACCAACGGCACAGTGCAGACGACTGTGACCATCGGTCGGGACGAATACTTCCACGCGACCGCAATGCCGGACGCGGACGGCATGAGCCGACCTGAACCGCTCGGCGCCGCGCCCTATATCGCGCAGAGCAGAACGTGGGTTCCGGCGGAGCTGTTCGGCTTGCTCGGTGAGCAGCTTGAGATGCGCGGGGACGCGCTGTATCTCGGCGGGGTGCCGAATGCTTTCACCGGAGAAGCCGATGAGATGAATGCGTTTAACATCGTGTGCAAGGACAAGACGCTCGACAAAGGGCGCATGGAAAACGGCGTGGCTATGGTGCCGCTCCGTGAGGTCGGCGAAGCCCTCGGCTACACCGTGACGTGGGACATAGAGAACCGTCAGGCGAAGATGAACAACGGCAAGGTTATGACGCATATAAACATCGGTGAGGATTCCTATATCCGTTCGGTGATGAACGGCGACGGCACGGAAGCACCGGTTTCGTTCGGCGCGGCGCCGTATTTCGCTGATGGCAAGACGTGGGTTCCGGCAAAGCTGTTTGAACTGCTCGGAGAACAGGTTGAAATGAAGGGGAATGCGCTGTATCTCGGTGGAATGGAGAACTAAATACGAGAAAGGATGACCGCCATGAAACGAAAGTGGAAAGCCTGCCTGTGCATAGCCGCGTTCCTGCTGGCCGTGTTGCCGGTCTCCGCAAGTGCGGATTCTGGCCCGAAACCGCAGATCACCATTCAGGTGCAGAATGCGCCGGACGGCGATTACTACGTTGACCTGCTCATTCCGGGCGAGATACCCGAGCGCGGCATCGACAATATAGAGTGGAACCACATCGACCGTGCATCGCTGCCGCTGGATGCGCTGGAGCGCGACCGCATGGACGGCTGGCACTATGCCATGCTGGACGGCACGCCTGCACCGCTGTTTTACAAGCATCCGGACAAGGACACGTTTGTGTTCAGCTATTTCGGCACGCCGGACACGTTTCGGATTGCGATTTGTGATGATTCTCAGCAGAAAGTAAACTTTTCTGAGGTGATGAAGCGTACACAGCTGCAGCAGATATTCACCTGTGACTTTGCGGATAATACGGTAAAAACCGGAAATCCGCTGCTGACATATCTCAAACAGTTTGCGTCCTCGCTGCTGCCGACGCTGCTGCTTGAGGGAATCCTGCTGCTGCCGTTCGGCTTCTGGGACAGGCGCAACGCAAGGCTGTTCCTCGGCGTAAACATCGGCACACAGCTGCTGCTCACGGTCGTAACGGCGGTCTGCATGCGGATTGGCATGCCGTTCTACCGGTATCTGGTATTTGCGCCGCTGGAGTTTGTGATTTGGATCATCGAGGCCGTTATTTACCGCAAACGGCTGCAGACCCGGCGGGAAACGGCTCATCCGGTCGCTTACGCGCTGTGCGCCAACGCACTGAGCGCAGCCGCAACTTTGTTCAGCGTGCACATGATATTTCCGTGGGTTTAAGTGAAAAGAACCTGTCTTCGGACAGGTTCTTTTGCAGGCTGTCGCGAAACTACAGTTTCGCCGACAAGCAGGAACGGACCGTAGGCCGTTCCAAAGTCGTCCAAAAGTTCCCATACGGAAACTTTTTCCCTCTTAAGGTATAAAAACCGAGATACACGCTCCCGGTTTTTATGAATTTGCAAAGCAAATTCTATTTAACGCGCGCTGCCGCGCGATATGATAAAATTGGTTCAATACCAACTTTTTTGACAAACTGAAAAGAACCTGTCAATCGACAGGTTCTTTTGCGTATTCCGGCGTTTTGTGGTATGCTATACGGAGCAAAGGAGGCGAGCGGCCGTGTCAGCCAAAGCATACTATCATCTGCCCGGATTATTTGAATTTTACGAGTTTTACCGCGCATTTCTGCCGTTATACCGCGCAAATCGTGACTGGTTTTACGACTGGTGTGAGATTGGGTCCATTTACGGTGCGCCGGCGGACTGCCTCTGGGGAGGTGGACGAGCGGGTTTCGGTGAGTGCGGCGCACGCGAAGCGCTGGCTCTGGCACAGGAGTATGGCGTTTCCGCGCGGCTGACATTCAGCAATTCGCTTCTGCGCGAGGAACACCTGTCCGACCGCAAATGCAATGCACTCTGCGAGCTGTTTTCGCAGGCAAACGGCGTGCAGAACGGCGTAATCGTGCATTCCGAGCTGCTGACCGACTACCTGCGGGCGCGGTATCCGGCGCTGTACCTCGTGTCGTCCACAACCAAGGTACTGACCGATTTTGACGATTTCCGGCACGAGCTGGACAGGGAAGAATTTCGGTATGTCGTGCCGGATTTTCGATTGAATAAGCGGTTTGACGAATGGAATGCCTTGTCGCAGATGCACAAAGATAAGGTGGAATTTTTGTGCAATGAGTGCTGCTGGTTTGGGTGCAGTGACCGCAAACGCTGCTACGAGGTTGTCAGCCGCAAAAACCTCGGCGAGGACTGCGAGCACCGGTGCAAAGCACCGAATGCACAGGGCGGCTATCGGTTCTCCAAGGCGATGGAAAATCCAGGGTTCATCGGCGTTGATGCTATTCTGCGGACGTATCTGCCGATGGGATTTTCACAGTTCAAGATTGAGGGCAGGGGACTGGGCAGCGCGCTGATCCTCGAGTTCTTGCTGCATTATATGACAAAACCGGCGTATCAGCTGCGCGTGAGAGAAGAAATCTATCTGGATAATATGCTCGATTTATTTTAGAGCATAAGAAAAGAACCTGTCGTAAGACAGGTTCTTTCAGTCTGTCAAAAAAGTATTATTTTAATTTTTACGCTTCGTGCGGCAGCACGCATAAAATAGAATTTGCGGAGCAAATTCATAAAAAGTCGGGGCGTGTACCTGACTTTTTATACAAGGGAAGAAAAAATGTGCCCGTTAGGGCGCGGTTTTTCTTCAGTATTCGCTCGAAAGCGTGGTTTCGAGCGAGAGGCTGCTCGAAAAACGATAGTTTTTTGACAGCCTCAAAAAGGACGCTTTACGCGTCCTTTTTTGCAGATCGGTTATTTTTCACCCATTCGGCGATTGTCTGCTTGACCTTCTTTATCTGCAGCGGCTTTGCCAGATGGGCATTCATGCCTGCGGCGAGGCACTTCTGTGCATCCTCGTAAAAGGCATTTGCGGTCATGGCGATGATGGGCAGCGTTTTCGCGTCCGGGCGGTTGAGCGAGCGAATGGCCTTCGTAGCGTCAATGCCGTTCATCACAGGCATCATCACATCCATGAGAACCGCGTCGAAGGTGTCCGGCGGATTGTTCTGCACGATTTCCACAGCCTGTTTGCCGTCCGTGACGACGGTTACGGTTGCTCCCTCGTCGGTTAGCAGGATCTGTGCGATTTCGGCGTTGAGGGCATTGTCCTCGACGAGCAGCAGCCTGCAGCCTGCAATGCTGATATCCGGCGCGGCATGTGCGTCCGGTGTCTGCTCGGGAGACGGTGCAATTTCAAACGGTAGGGTGATCACGAAGGTGGAGCCGACGCCAAGCTGACTCGTGACCGTAATCGAGCCGCCCATCCGGTCGACAAGCTCCTTGGTGATGGTCATGCCGAGACCGGTGCCGTGATAATAGCTGCGCGCGTCCTGCTTTTCCTGCGTGAACGGCTCAAAAATATGGTCAACAAAGTCCGGACTCATGCCGATACCCGTATCCGAAATCGTCCAGCGGTAGATGCATTTGCCGTCCTGTTCACCGAGCGAGTCCGTACGGGTGGTGATTTTACCGCCGGGACGGTTGTATTTGATGCAGTTGCTGTAAATATTGAGGAAAATCTGCCGCAGATGCAGCGGACTGCCGTAAATATACGGGTACGGAATGATGCATTTGTCCTTTTCGTACTCCCACTCAATGCCGGCTTCTTCGGCGCGGCCGACGATAATGGTAATGATATCGCGGGTCAGCTCCACCAGACTGATGCGCTCATGCGTGAGGACTGTCGTGCCCTCCTCCAGTTTGCTCATCTGCAGCACATCGTTGATGAGCGACAGCAGGTGATTGGCGGAAATCTGCATTTTTTTGTGATTTTCCAGCAGCAGCGCCTTGTCATCAAAGTGGGTTTTGTCCACCTGCAGCAGACCGATAATGCCGTTGAGCGGTGTGCGGATATCGTGACTCATGCGCGAGAGAAATTCGGTTTTGGTGCGGTTCGCAATACGCATTTCATCGAAGGCGGTCTGCAGACGGGCGTTCTCTTGCTCGTCGCGGGCGTGCATCTGCGAGGTATCCTGCAGCAGGATAATCGCCGTGACCATCGGCATTTCGGCATTGATTTCCGGATCAAACACGGTGGTCTGCGTCATCAGCGCGGTTTTCTGTACCCAGCGGATAGCGCCGTCGTCCTCCTGCACGCAGTACTCCACTGTGATGTGTTTTTCACCGGCGGCAAAGCGCTTGAGCAGACGGGCACTGGTATCTGCCGTGCGGTAGTTGCCGAGTGTTGCCGGTGTGACGCGCTTGCGGTACTCGTCGCAGTAGTCGCGGTAGGAGCAGGGAAGCGGGTAGTCGAGGAACAGCGCCCGGTCCGAATCACTCTTGCCCGCAGGTGAAATGTTGCGCTCGAGGGTGTCGCGCGTGAGGTTTACCGTGTAGATTGTGCCCGCCATATCGAGCAGCGCGTCCACATAGCTGTCGTTCTCAAGGATAGACTGCTTTAGCTGCTCGTAGTACAGCGTCAGCTGCTCCTTCGGGTCGATGGCTTGGTCGGCGTTCAGCCGGATGGTCTCGAACGCGAGGATGAAATGATGCAGCCTGCCGTTTTTGTCCCAGTCAATCGGAAGAACGGTCAAACGGCTGTAGCGGCTTTCATCGGCCGCGTTGTACTGCAGTTCGAGGGTATCCTCTGGGCTGTGCAGGCTGCGCTGCAGTACGTCAAGCTGCAGTGCAGAACGGACGCGGCTGCGCTCGCTTTTAGCAGCCTGTTCCTCGGCAATCTGCTCGACGGCGCCGGTGTAGCTGCCGTCCGATGCCAGAAAAAAGCTTTCGCACGCGCGGATAGTGCGGTAGGTGTCCAGACGCGCATCGCAGTACAGGCAGTCGGAAAAGCTGCGGTGCAGACGGTTGACCTGCTTCAACAGCTGAAAATCCAGCCGCTTTTCGGCGGCGGCTTCCTCGCGCTTGACGTGGTTTTTGTTGATGTACATGTTTTTGTCCGCAAAGTCAAACAGATTGCGCATATTGCTGTCCGGGTTGTCCGATGCAAGCGCAAAGCCGACTGCATAGCTGAGCGGCATATCCGGGTGGTGTCGGGACTCCTCAGCGAGCTGTTTACGGACATGGGAGAGCAATTTCTGCAGCGCATCGGCATCCAGTCCGTGCGTTACCGCGAGGAACTCATCGCCGCCTGTACGGCCGACAAAATGCTCCTCGGGCATGGCAGCACGCAGCGCGACCGCAAATCGCCGGATGTATGCGTCACCGGCCTCATGGCCCATGCTGTTGTTGATGCGGCGCAGATTATTCAGGTCAAAGCTGCACACGCCGGTTTCTGGCGCAGGCGGCGTCGGATCGTCGAGCAGCTCCTCGCACTTGTTCTTGTTGGGCAGGCCGGTCGCGGCATCCAGATAGACCTTATGCTGCAGAGCGCGGTTCATCGCAGCCGTGCGCAGCGCCTGAAACAGCTGGTAGCCGATCAGCAGCATGAGCACGACGATATCCGCGGTGATGTACTTCTCCAGAGCGGAAAGCGAGGTTGCCTTGCGCTGCGAGTACGCCTCCGCCAGACCGGTCGCGTCGTCGCAGATGCCGAAAAAGGTTTCGCTGATGGGAATGATGTCCGTGTTATTTGAGCCGACTGCGCGCACGCGGCCTATCTCCTGCTTGAGTGCTTGAAAATAGTCATCCAGCTCCTGCATTTTTCTTTGGAAGGCATCATTGTTCAGCCGCACGAGGCTGAGCTCGTCGCTGCCGAAGCGCAGTCCGTCGATAAACGCGTCAATATCTGCGATCATGCCGTCCTGCGGCTGACCGGAGATTTCCAGCTTGACGATACGCTGGGTCTTGCCGCGCACGAGTCCGGCGTAGTTGATGATACGCGCGGTGCCCTGAATACCGGAAACGAGGTTCATCATCCAGACGATCAATATAGCCAGCACGACTGCCAGCGCGCCAATGGCGGCGTTGACGATGCCGGTGCTTTTCTTTTTGGGGTTGCCAACCATGTGCAATGACCTCCTTGCAGGCTGTCGAATTTTATCGAACAAATTAGACAGGTGAGAAAGTTATACATAAAAATCATTATATCGTGAAAAGGGAACAAATGCAATGACAGAAGCGGAGAATCACGCGCTTCACAGAGATATCCACAGACTTGTGGATACATTGCCGATTTTGTGCTATAATGCAGAAAAAGCAATCGGAGGAACAGAGGATGAAGCTGCGTTATATGATTATCGGTGCCGGTGGCGTTGGCGGACCGGTAGGCGCGTATTTGAGCAAATCCGGTGCGGATACCACGCTTATTGCACGCGGAAAGCATCTTGCGGTCCTGCAGGAGTACGGCTTGACGCTTGTATCCGGAGAAAATGAGCGCGAGAGCATTCCGGTCAAGGCAATCGACATGGACGGCTTTCTTGCTGCGAGGGAACAGGGCGCTCCCGCGCCGGATGTGATTTTCGTGTGTGTGAAGGGATACTCTCTCGCGGATACCGTGCCGTTCATCCGCAAGGCAGCAGGCAGGGACACGGTAGTTATTCCGGTGCTCAACATCTACGGCACGGGCCGTGCCCTGCAGGCGGAGCTGCCTGAGCTGCTCGTCACGGACGGCTGCATCTACATTTCGGCCAACAGGATTGCGCCGGGCGTCATTCAGAAGCACGGTGCGATCTGCCGTATCGTGTACGGACTGCCGAGCCACAAGACCGATCATCCGGTGCTGCAGCAGGTCGAGACTGACCTCAAAAACGCCGGAATCGACCCGGTTTATTCTTCGTATGTCGAGCGCGACACGCTGCTCAAATTTGCGTATGTGTCGCCGAATGCGGCCTGCGGACAGTATTATCACGCGAAAGCTGCGGAAATGCAGCATCCGGGCGAGGTGCGCGACAGCTTTGTACGCCTGATAAAAGAGGTCGTTGCGCTGGCGGACAAGATGGGTATTCCGCTGGAGAGCAGACCGGGGGAGCTGGTCGAGCGCAACCTGCGCATTCTGGACGCACTTGCACCGACCGCGTCTACCTCTATGCAGCGCGATATGGAAGCCGGCAAGCAGTCCGAGGTGGATGGTTTGATTTATCAGGTTGTGCGTCTGGCGGAGCAGTACGGCGTGGATGTGCCGGAGTATCGCAAAATCGCAGAGGCGGTAAAAAAACAGACGGAAAATAAGTGAAAACGGCAAAGACCCGGAATCTTCCGAAAAAGATTCCGGGTCTTTGCACTATGGGTGGTGATGCTGTTTCGACTGTCATTGTCAACAACGACAATTTCACTGCACACCGTCCGATGGACGGTGACATTCGCAATCCTTCTTGAGCGCCTGAAGCTGCTGCTCCATGGTCGGCACCTCGCACTTGCCGGTGCGGATGGCCTCGAGCACGACCTCGGGCGACGCAGGAACCTTATTGATGCGCACGCCGATGGCACGCGACACGGCGTTGAGAATCGCCGGTGTGACGGGCACGGTCGCAACCTCGGAAATGCCCTTGGCACCGAACGGGCCCTGCGGTTCCGGGTCCTCGATTAAAATAATCTCGTAATCCGGCGTATCCTCGGCACGCGGCAGACCCAGCTGACGGTACAGCGTCTTGACCGGATAGCCGTTCCTTGTCGGATAACCCTCGGTCAGTGCGTAGCCCTGTCCCATCGAGCAGGAGCCGTGCATCTGTCCCTCGATGATATGCGGATTGATGGCGCGGCCGACATCGTGCGCCGCGATGATTTTGAGCAGACGAACCTTGCCGGTCTCCTTGTCCACCTCGACGATAGCGGCCTGCGTCGCATACGCATACGCCGGGAAATTGCGGTATTTTGCACCGCGCTGCTTTGCGCCCTCAAAATCGCCGATGGCGAAGCAGGGGTCGGATGCATAATAGTATTCCGCGCGGCGTTCTTCGCCCGGCCGCCACGGACGGCTGTCTAAATCCTGCTTGAGCTTGACGCACGCCTCATATACCGCACGGCCGCCGCACAGCGTCTGACGCTCGGAAACCGACTCACCGGTGGGGATAGTCAGCTCGGTGTCGCCGTTGGTGATGTAAATATTTGCGATATTCATGCCGAGCGTTTCCGCCGCGATCTGCGTCATGGCTGTGCGGAAGCCCTGTCCCATATCCGTGCCGGAAACGATCATGTGCAGGCGGCCGTCGCCCTGCAGAATCAGCCTGCACGCGCCGTCATCGGTGAAAATACCCTTGCCGACACCGACATTCTTAAATCCCGAGGCCATGCCCCATCCAAGCACCTTGCTGCCCTTGGGATACTGGCCTTCGTATTCCTTGAGTGCTTTTCGCAAACTTTTTTCGCACTGGTTGATGGTATCCATCATACCCATGCTGTATTTGAGCACCTCACCGCCGACCGAGGTCGCACCCGGATAGACGGCATTGCGCCGGCGCAGCTCGAACGGGTCGATATCCAGCTTTTCCGCCATCATGTCCATCGCAGTTTCAATCGAAATCGCCGCCTGATTGATGCCGTAGCCGCGAAACGCGCCGCCCTGCAGATTGTTATTGCGGATCGCCGAGCCTTCCACCTTGACATTGGGAATGATGTACGGGCCGCCGCTCATCAGCGCGCCGGTCATCAGCGTGCCGTAGCTTTCGCATTCGTACGGGCCGCCGTCCGAAAACATGCGGCAGTCCAGATACTGGAACTTGCCGTCCGGCGTAAAGCCGATCTCGTAATCCGTATGGTAGCCATGGCGTTTGGTGGTGAGGATCAAATCCTCCTTGCGCGTCAGCGTAATCTTGACCGGCTTGCCGCAGGTATGAGCGGCAACAACCGCCGGTGCTTCGAGAAATGAGTCGCATTTTTTACCGAAGCCGCCGCCGAGCGGCGTCACGATAACACGGATATCCTCCTCCGGCTTGTCCAGAATCTTTGCCAGCATACTGCGGATTTCAAACGGCGCTTGTGTGCAGGAATAGAGGATCGTTTTGCCGTCCTGCACCATGCCGATGGCCGAAACCGGCTCCATGCAGGCGTGCTCCTGCGGCTCGATATCCTTGGAGACGTTGAGCTTGACAATGTCCGTTCGCTGCTTTGCCTGCTCCACATCGCCGCTGACGCGGCCGGTGTGCACGATGAAGCTGTTTTTGCGGTAGCCGTCCGCCATGGTGTAGATACCGGGCAGTTCTTCATAGTCGATTTTGACCAGCTTGACGGCCGCTCTCGCGTGCGCCGCCGTATCCGCGACAACCAGCGCCAGATGGTCACCGAGAAACCGCACCTCATCCGTGCAAAAGACCGGCTGCTCCGGCGTCCATGTGCCGACCTTATTCATGCCGGGCACGTCAGCCGCCGTCACGATGCGCACCACGCCTTCCGCCTGTTCGGCGGCGGAGTAGTCCACCGCGTTGATCTTTGCGTGCGGCGCCGGCGCCCAGACAAATGCACCATGCAGCAGGGTATCCGCGCCGATATCCTCCGCGGTGAGGTCGTCGCAGAATTTCAGTTTGCCGCCGGTCTTGTCCATGCCGTCCACATCCCAGACCGACTTGCCGACCGCGGAACCGGTGATTTCGGGCACAACCTGATTTTCCCCGACCACAATAACCGTGCTTTCGTGGCTGCGGAAGCTGTCGATATCCGGATCTTCCCCGCGCAGCCGCGCCGCTGCCAGCTTGACCGCCTCGATAATTTTGACGTAGCCGGTGCAGCGGCAGTAGTTGTTTTTCAGCCCGTCGCAGATTTCCGGCTCGGTCGGAGCCGGATGGTGCAGCAGCAGCGCCTTTGTCGCCATCACCATGCCCGGTGTGCAGAAGCCGCACTGCACAGCGCCGACATCGAGAAACGAGTGTTGAATCACCTGCAGCATGGTGTCGTTCGGTGCATTTTCGATGGTCTCAACGGCTTTGCCGTCCAGTCGGCGCACGAGCGTCACGCATGAACGTGCCAGTCTGCCGTCCACCAGCACGCTGCACGCGCCGCAGTGACCGGTGCTGCAGGCTTCTTTTGTGCCCTTCATGCACTTTACATTGCGGAGATATTCGAGCAATGTGCGGTTTTCACCGTCCTGCACCTCGATTTGTGTGCCATTGAGCGTAAATCGTGTCATGGGATTTCGCCCTCCTGCCGTTACTTGATTTTTGCTTTGATGCGCATGAAGCGTCTGTGACCGGAGTCAAGCGCCTCGTAAAAGTCCTCGCTGTCCTTCGGGTCATCCTTTGTCAGCTTGGAGACCACATACATCAGCACGAACGCGGTCGCCAGACCGATCGTGCCGTACCACACATAGCCGAGATCCCAGACGAAGAAGGTCAGGCAGATAATGATCGCACCGACCGAAATCGAGGTGATAGCGGCTTTTCGGGTTGCCCACTTGCAGTAAATGCCGAATACCAGCGCCGGGAACAGCGATTCGACCAGAGAATCCGCGAATATCATCAGGTTGTAGACGTATTCCCAGTGCATGAGCGATACGCCGACCGTCACCGCGCCGAACAGCAGAATCACCACGCGGATAACCGAGGTCTCGGAGGCCTTGAACCTGCAGTGGCCGATGCCGACGAGCAGATCCTTGTAGATGATAGAGGACATGACCATCAGCAGCGCATTTGCGGTGGACAGACCGACCGCCAGTACGCCGATGAGGAACACGATCATCAAAATCTGCGCGAGCAGACCGTGCGTGCCCGCGATGATGTTGCACATATACGGGATAACCAGTTCGGTCTCCGAGCTGGTCAGATTCGGCATGGCAGCCAGTGCTACCAGACCGATGAGCATTGTGCCGCCCCAGACAATGATCTGCAGGAACGGTGCAAGGAACGCCATCTGACGCTGGTCCTTCAGACCCGCGCTGTAATAGCCCGAGCGCACAAAGACCTGCGGCAGCAGCAGCGTGTAGCCGAACGCGCACGCAAGCGGATAGCTGACGCGCGACGGATAGGTGCAGATACCGATCGGACCAGGGTAGGAGAACCAGTCCGGCGTCTGCACACGGACGGTCTGGAACGCCTCGATGATCGAGCCGTTGAATACGATCTTGAGCGTTACGAAAATAATTGCCCACAACGCCAGAATAAAGAACCAGCCCTGTACAGCATCCGCCAGTGCGGTGGATTTTACACCGCCGAGCATGACGAATACCGTCATGATAATGCCGCAAATGAGCGTAAACGTCTGCGAGGATACCGCGCCGCCGGTGGCCACCTCAGCCGCGCGTCCACCGGCTACCAGTACCGCCGAGATAAACGGCACGGCGCAGATAATGTAAACCATGTCGATGATAACGGTCAGCGCCTTGGACTTGTAGCGGCAGAAGAAGAAATCCGCCGGAGTGGTGAAGTGCTTCTGCTGGTTGACCAGCCATACCTTGGTCATTGTAAAGTAGCAGATGATCGGGAACATGGAGTAGATGCACATCTCCGAGAAGAAGTAGCCCAGTCCGTAGCGGTAATATGCGCCCGGGCCTGCGAAAAATACCCAGACGCTCATGCAGGAGGCGATATAGGTCATGACCATGACCGGCCACTTGAACCGGCCGCCCTGCAGATCGACCTTGCCTGCGTCACGTTTTTCCTTCCATGTGGTGTAGCGCGCGATGGCGATTAAAAATAGAAAATATGCCGCAAAAACGATCCATACCGTTTTGCCTGAAAGTAAACCCTGTGTTGTCATTTTCTCTGTTATCCTTTATTTGTCCGATTCTTTTTGCGTTTCGGAAGCGGCAGGCGTCATATTCTCTGCCGTTTCATCCTGTTCCTCGTCCTCAATCAGAGGATACTCCTTTTCGGTCAGCTTGCAGCCGATATACACGGACAGCACCGTGCCGACAAAGCTGATCAGACCGTGTATGATGCAGGCGGTCTCGCTGCCGTAGGGTGGGAATCCCGGGAAATTATAGAATACCCAGAAGAACAGCACAGACGCCAGCCAGATTTTCTCTGTTCTGCCGATTTTCATTTTGTGTCACCTTGTTTTCTCTTTTGTTTTAAGGCAATACCGCACAATTAGAGCTGCGGCTCCTTGTGCAGGCTCCGGTCCTACTGCCGCGGCGCTTTGTGGAAATTTTGTGCCCTGACGTCGTTGTGATTTCACGGTAATACACAAAGTATTACCGCAAAACCGCGCCTGGTCAGAACGCAAAATTTACTCACAAATCGCTCTTGTTCAATTGTGCGGTATTGCCTTGAGTAATTACTTTTGCGAACGCCACTCATCGAGCAGCGCATCCGAATCTACGACAAGTCCCAGATGCAGCGAGATCATGCGCAGCGCAGGCTCTTCGAGGTGCTCGGAGCCACGGGTCAGGTCGCGCGGCACGACGACGCGGAAGTCGCGGTTTGCGGCATCGAAGGCGGTGTTGATAACGCAGCAGTCGGTCATGCAGCCGGTGAGCACCACGCGGCGGATGCCGAGGTTGCGCAGCAGCAGCTCCAGATCGGTCGGATAGAACGCGCTCAGGCGCTTTTTGGTCGTTACCATGTAGTCCTCGTCGTGTACATCGATAGACATTCTGTTCCAGCGTGTGCCTTCGATGGCGTGCTCTGCGATGTTGGGAATCTCACCGACCGTAACCGGAAACACCATGCGCCACGCAGACGGAAACAGTTTTTCGTCTGCGCCGCCCTTACGCAGCGTTGAGCGGACATGGATGATTGGCAGACCGAGCGCGCGTGCTTCGTTCATGAAATGATTGAGCGGTTCGATGATCTCGCGTCCTCGCGGAGATGGACATGGACAGTCCGGATCGGTTGACAGGTGTCCATCGTGCATGTCGATCGTAATGACAGCTGTATCGCGGCGATTAAGGAAAACCTGCTGTAATTGCTCTGGAACCTCCTTTTCGATGCTGTCAAAGTATGCTTTCATTTGATTTTTCTCCTTCCCGGCAAAACGCCGTAGCAATCTGTGCGGCGCTGTCAATAGCGGTATTGGAGTTATTATAGCACATGTGTCATGACATGTGCAAATGTTTTGGTCGGGGTGGGTGAAAGATTGTAAGGGTGGGGGACTGGGGCGAGGTTGGGCGGGAGGATGGTGGTGCGGCTATCGCCATCGTTCCGCGAAGGGAGCGACGTCAGAGAGCAGGAAGCCCCGAACACCACCGCCATTTCAATCCACGCCCCCGCGAAGGGAGCGACGGTAGCCGGATCGCCACAGACATTGATTTCCTCATTTCAATCCACGCTCCCGCGAAGAGAGCGACCGCAGCTCATCCGAGAGGTCAATGTACCCAACACATTTCAATCCACGCTCCCGCGAAGGGAGCGACAAGGACACCAAGATGCCACTGGAGGGCGCGACTTTTATTTCAATCCACGCTCCCGCGAAGGGAGCGACAGGCCGAGCAGCGCAAGGCCGACAAGACCAAGGCATTTCAATCCACGCTCCCGCGAAGGGAGCGACATGATATCGGGTTGGGGCGACTGATAAGTTAGTTATTTCAATCCACGCTCCCGCGAAGGGAGCGACGCGACGCCCGCACCGGTCCTCGCAGGGAAAAATATTTCAATCCACGCTCCCGCGAAGGGAGCGACGAAAACGTAGATTTCTATCAGGAGTTTTCGCCGATTTCAATCCACGCTCCCGCGAAGGGAGCGACCTGCGACACGATGTATGCAGCGCTGCACCACACCCATTTCAATCCACGCTCCCGCGAAGGGAGCGACTGCGCGTTCTCACTGGTTTGAGGCAAGCAAGGCGTTATTTCAATCCACGCTCCCGCGAAGGGAGCGACGATCAGCGCAAGTATTCATTGTTGGAGTACAGCGCAATTTCAATCCACGCTCCCGCGAAGGGAGCGACGTCTGCACGCTGGTTTCCATGGTCGTCGCCAAGTCATTTCAATCCACGCTCCCGCGAAGGGAGCGACATATCACAAGCGCAGCTGCTGCAGGACTGGCGCATTTCAATCCACGCTCCCGCGAAGGGAGCGACGGTGTCTGTGCTGGCGCGCTGGGTTAAGACGATTATTTCAATCCACGCTCCCGCGAAGGGAGCGACGTTGCGCCGGTGGTGCACGGGCGGTGGGTGTTTATTTCAATCCACGCTCCCGCGAAGGGAGCGACACTGCCGCCCTACCACGAGCACCCGCGACAAGCTATTTCAATCCACGCTCCCGTGAAGGGAGCGACGCTACCATCGCTATTATCACAACGCAAAAGAGGGATTTCAATCCACGCTCCCGTGAAGGGAGCGACGTATTATCGGACGGATAAGCGAGATCAGGAGGAGATTTCAATCCACGCTCCCGTGAAGGGAGCGACGTTACCCGCATAATCAAACATCACCAGGATATTACCATTTCAATCCACGCTCCCGTGAAGGGAGCGACGCTGCCAGGCTCAACAAATGATATCTTATCGTTGAATTTCAATCCACGCTCCCGTGAAGGGAGCGACCCATATTTAGCCGGAAATCAGACGGCGAATCAAAATTTCAATCCACGCTCCCGTGAAGGGAGCGACGTGGACGTTAACTTGCGAGCTGCGCGAGTGGGAATTTCAATCCACGCTCCCGTGAAGGGAGCGACCATTTCCAGTTTGTTTGCGGTCAGGTCAGCGATATTTCAATCCACGCTCCCGTGAAGGGAGCGACTCGCATCACCAGCCTTTGCCATATCACCGGGATTAGAATTTCAATCCACGCTCCCGTGAAGGGAGCGACGTTAATTGCAACGAGCGACTGCGACCGGCGGCCAGATTTCAATCCACGCTCCCGTGAAGGGAGCGACCTTGGTTGCTTTTGGCATTACCGGATAACTCGGTATTTCAATCCACGCTCCCGTGAAGGGAGCGACCGCGGACGAGTGGGAGGTGTTGGACGATTGAGCCATTTCAATCCACGCTCCCGTGAAGGGAGCGACTAGCACCACCCACCAGCCGGTTATACAGAGCATTATTTCAATCCACGCTCCCGTGAAGGGAGCGACCGCCCTGCCCTCTCCGGAGGGCGCACCAATCCGATTTCAATCCACGCTCCCGTGAAGGGAGCGACCTGTCAGCGCGTCAAAAAGCGCGTAGCTGTCGTATTTCAATCCACGCTCCCGTGAAGGGAGCGACCGTTGACCTGATCCAGCGCGTGTGCGACAGCTGATTTCAATCCACGCTCCCGTGAAGGGAGCGACATCCCCGCAACCCTCGGCACCGCTGATGGCAATCATTTCAATCCACGCTCCCGTGAAGGGAGCGACAAAGATTATCCGCAATGGTGAAATGTCCGTAGTTATTTCAATCCACGCTCCCGTGAAGGGAGCGACCTGCCGAACTGTTGCAGCAGCACAGCATTGTTCGATTTCAATCCACGCTCCCGTGAAGGGAGCGACTCAATCACGCGCGGCTGGCTGATGGACGAGATTATTTCAATCCACGCTCCCGTGAAGGGAGCGACGCTTGCAAGGAGGCCGGATGCGGCTGCTTTGAGTGATTTCAATCCACGCTCCCGTGAAGGGAGCGACGCGACCCCGGTCGCGGCGTGCCTGCAAGCACCCGCTATTTCAATCCACGCTCCCGCGAAGGGAGCGACCATACTCTGCACGGGTCAAGACGCGAATAGCGGATTTCAATCCACGCTCCCGCGAAGGGAGCGACGGCGTATATCTTGCAGGCAGTGCGTGAGCATATATTTCAATCCACGCTCCCGCGAAGGGAGCGACCTTGGCCGCCTCCGGAATGATAAGGTCAGGCTGGTATTTCAATCCACGCTCCCGCGAAGGGAGCGACCGTGCCATTAGATCCATGTCCAATCATAACAACACATTTCAATCCACGCTCCCGCGAAGGGAGCGACGCAGACGATCACGGTTAAGCTGCTGGACGACGACATTTCAATCCACGCTCCCGCGAAGGGAGCGACCTCCGGAATCGCGCCGTAGTCATTCACCATCTTGATTTCAATCCACGCTCCCGCGAAGGGAGCGACCATGATCTGCTCTGCCGTCATGGCGAGGTATTCGTTATTTCAATCCACGCTCCCGCGAAGGGAGCGACCTGACGGACGCTTTGCACCGAAAAGCAACATGGAATATTTCAATCCACGCTCCCGCGAAGGGAGCGACCAGCGGCGAGAGCCTGTGCCGTACTATGGCAGAGATTTCAATCCACGCTCCCGCGAAGGGAGCGACGCCGCCTTGTTCAGTCCCACATTTAGTCCCATTAACATTTCAATCCACGCTCCCGCGAAGGGAGCGACGGCTATCGCCTTGAGCGCCGCATCCGGCGTTTCCGATTTCAATCCACGCTCCCGCGAAGGGAGCGACGAGTTCGGCCTGTTCATGTCGCGCCAGGAGTATAATTTCAATCCACGCTCCCGCGAAGGGAGCGACGATACCGCAGCGCGTATACAAGAGCGTCCAGCGCCTATTTCAATCCACGCTCCCGCGAAGGGAGCGACGCGCGAGGTTGCGAAGGCAACCAAACGAAACATGAATTTCAATCCACGCTCCCGCGAAGGGAGCGACGTCCCTCGTGGACACCTCGCGTCAGGTAAGCGCATTTCAATCCACGCTCCCGCGAAGGGAGCGACCCTGGGCGACATGCCCGGCATCGTGCCCATGGAATATTTCAATCCACGCTCCCGCGAAGGGAGCGACAGCAAAAATCACCAAGACTATCCCCGATGATTTTCACAAAATAAACAATTGCAATAACAGTTTTGCATAGAATCGTGCAAAACACAACTGCAAATTTGACATCCGATAAAAGTATGGTATATATCCTATCGGAAATTCCGGTGCGAAGCGCCGACGCTTTTCGGTTCGCTTACACTTCGCACCGCTTTACACCATGAGCACGCCTTCCGGCTCATAGCCGCGTTTCGTGCCGAAATGCTCAATCTTATTCTCATACTTGCTGCCGAGATAGTAAAATCGCAGACTGTCCAGTTCATCATCCATAATGGAGCACAGCTTCTGCTGCAGCATACGGCACTGAGCCGCGTCAATCAGGCATTCAAACACGGAATTCTGCACACGCTGTCCATAATTGACGCACTGCTTGGCAATCTGCCGCAGGCGTTTGCGCCCGGCGGCTGTTTCGGTGTTGACGTCATAAGTAATCACAACCAGCATATTCGGACCTCATTTCCACAAAAACGGCGGATAATCGTCCAGATCGCCGCGCAAATAGCGCGCCAACAGCAGTGCCTGCGCGTAGGGCACCATACCCCAAGACAGCTTTGCCTCAAGGTATGGGTGACGAATTTCCTCGCGCTTTTTCTCCTGCCAGCCCTGTAAAAAGGTTTTGCGGGCGTTCTCTGAGAGATAAACCGCACCGTTCTCCTGCACTTCAAAATCCTTCGCGGAAAACCTGCCGAGATTGACAGCCGAAAGCACAAAACGGTCTGCAAAGCACGGCCGCAGTTCTTCCATCAAATCGGCGGCAAGAGACTGCCGGCCCGGACGGTCGGTGTGCAGAAAACCGACATAGCTGTCCAGTCCGACGGCTTCCAACGCAGCGGCGCAGTCGTTCGCCAGCAGGGAATAGGCGAACGACAGCAGTGCGTTGCACGGGTCGAGCGGTGGACGGCGCGAGCGTCCGGTGAACGAAAACACGTCTTTGTGGTTGAGAATCAACCGGTCGAATACATCGAAATAGATGGCCGCACCTGCGCCCTCTACTCCGCGCAGAGAGCCTGAATCAGTCTCTGCCTGCACCTGCGGCAGCAGCGCTTTCAGCTTAGCGGAGGCGGCTTTGAGCGCTTCTGTGTCCACGCGCATGGCGTGGTCGCGGCAGGTGCGTTCAATGCTCCACCGCGCGTTGTAAATCTTGCCGAACACCATCATGCGGGCAATACGGCAGGCTTGTGGTGGGTCATCCGCCGTACGGTATTGTGTGCGTCGAAGCAATACATTACCGTTGCTCACGCCGCAGGTTCGCGCCAGAAACCGCCCGCGCGGTGTGCAGAACGACAAGCTTACATCTCGCTTTGCACATGCGCCCATGAGTGCTGGAGACGCGCCTGCATAGCTGAAGCTGATAATTCCGGCGAGGGCATGGAGCGGAAACCGAGCCGTTACCTGCTTCTCGCGGTTGACGACAACATTTTCGCCATCGAGCGTTAAATATGCGTCCTCTGAGGTGACAAACAGCGTGTTAAGCAGCTTTTTCATTCCTCCATCGCTCCTTTCAGGTAGCCGGAGACAGGTTTCGCCTTCATCAGCTCGGGCAAACACAATTCCTTGAGCGAGCAGGCCGAGCAGCCTTTCTGCGGTTTTACCTTAGGCGTGCAGCCGCGCCGCAGATAGTCGTGCATTTCGGCAAGGCTGTCGCGTACACGCTGCCGCAGTTCGTCTGTAAATTCGACAGGCGTCCGTCGGCGCGGCTCACCGTAGAACAGCGCACCGTCGGAAATCTGACAGCACAGCATTTCCTCGAGACACATCGCCTGAGCGCACAGCTGCAGCTCGTCCGCGTCGTGCGGCTTGGGCTTGCCGCGCTTGTATTCGATTGGAAACGGCGACCACAGTCCGTCTCGTCCCTGCAGGGCAACGCCGTTTTCCGAGCGATGAAATTCCACCACATCGCATTCACCGGACACACCGAGCACCGCAGAATGGATACGCATGGCACGAACAATCAGCAGGTCGCTGCGGCTTTCCGTGCCGCCGCCGTGCGCTTTCTCGTGCAGAATCGAGCCGTCCACCGTGCGGTAATTCTCCGCCCACTGGTGCTCCACATGGATGAGCGCCCACTGCCGACGGCAGAATGCGAAATGCTGCAAACCGGAGAGCTGGAGGAAGTCCTCCTCGGCGTAGATTACCCCAGCACCTTGCAGGTCACGCCGTCCGGCAGGTTGGCTTCGTCAACCGTGATGGTGTAGTCCGTGTACGCACGCGGTGCAATCACGCCTTCGTTGTGCTCGGCATGAACCAGATCAAACAGCTTGTGCGAGGGTGCGTTGCCAAGCTCGGAATCATGCTTGAACACAATCAGCTGGCGTACAGCCATCTTGCCGCGAGCAGCCGAATGGTCGTTCTCGAACATGTTGATGATTGCCGTCCACAGCAGTTCAAGGTCATCCTCAGAGAATCCGGTCGTCTTGCGGGCGAGGTTAGCGGAAACATAGCCTTCCGCGCGGTACAGACCGTAAGGCACGATGTATTTGCGGCCCATTTCGGTGCCCTTTTTCTCCGCGTCAGCCTCGGTGGTGATGGCAACACGGGTGATCGTGACTTCCTGCGGAACAATAGGATCCACACTGCGGGCAAAGCCAAGCTGCACCGGACCGCGCACCTGTCCGCAGTTGAGCGCACCCTTGACAAAGGTGGTCATAACCGCACCGAATGTGCGAATATCGTAGAAATTCTGGCACATAAAGTCGCGCAGCTTGCTGTCCAGCTGGTCGTCCTTCTTCTTTGCATCCTTGAGCTTGTCCGGCGCTATACCGACATAAGCGCAGGCTTCTGCATCGCTGCGGTTGAGCGGTACACCGTCCTTGACGTAAATGCGGTAGCCGGATTCGCCTTCCTTGGCCATTTCCACATAGTTGCGGATTTTGCGCTTGAGGCATACATCGGTCACCAGACCGTAGCCGGTTTCCGGATCGATACGCGGCATGTTGCCCGCATCCGGATCGCCGTTCGGATTGCCGTTTTCCACGTCGAAAAAGATTACAAATTCATAGCGGTTTTTGATGGGTTCCATTTACTTGTCCTCCTTTTTGGTGTAACGCTTCTGTGTCTGGTGATAGTAGCCGAGGTCGAACGAGCCTTGCTGCGGCAGGCTCAGCCGAGCGGGATACTCTTCGTGCAGTATATCCATGATCTGGCCGATTTGCTTATTAAAATAAATTTGCTGATCGATTCGCAGCTTACGCAGATGTTTCTGACAGAGCTTGTCAAGAATAGGGAAGATAGTCGCGGGGATAGACGAAGCGGAGTTGAAGTATTTATCCTTGATAGTAGCGTTGATGCCCGGATTTGCCGCCTGCTGTACGGCTTCATACACCGAGAACAGCCGTCCGAGCGCATAAGGGATACTGGTGCTGGATTCATTCAGGCTCACAGTTAAGACCTCCTTGGGACAATTTTCGTCCTCATTTTTCAGGTAATATGCTTTGATGATTGCAGCACGCCGCCAGTTTATCTCAGAATCTGCGCGGATACGGAGCATAACACCGTTCAGCAGTGCCGCCGGATAACGGTCGTTGTTCCAGACAGCACGGGCAGTCGCGCCGGCCATAACCGGACTCGGCTTTTTGTCGCGGGCACTCTGGTTAACGGTTTCGGCAAGCAGCTGCCACAGCGGCAGGAATCCGGTCGGCGCCTTTGCCGGACGCTTGATTTTCAGACGTTCATAGTGCGCGTTGACGTTCTTCATCAATTCACCAAACGTGTTTTTATAGAAGAATCGCACACTCAGACGCGCGGCATTCGGTGCCAGACCGAGAATGTAGAACGCACGTTCAGGATCAAGATTTAATTCCTGACACGGTTCGCTGTCTGCAAGGTGTTGGAGCGCAGCGGATAAGTCATTATCCGACCAGCTTTGCGTGTTATTGCCCATAAGGCAGCTGAAAAAATCAGTATACTGCGGTTCTGCAGTCTCCGCCCAGCAAACGACGGTGGTGTCACCGATGTACTGCGCATGCTCGCGGTCAGCCAGCAGGTGATTGAGCGCCGTCGTATAAGCAAATGCAGCGTGCTTACCAACAGGTGCGTTGTAGTTCTGCTCGTGACCGTAGGAACAGAAGGCGGGGGCGTTAAACGACACAAGTGCGGCGCCGCTGGATTGTGCATCACGCACACCCTTGATGGCGGGATGAACGGCGGCAATCTCATCCAGTTCGCCGGTGACAAGACATTGCTGTTTGGGTGCATCGGAGTCACCGTCGTAATGTGCCTGCCATGCAGCGCAGATGGCTGGATCATCTGCCGGATACTGCCCGTTCACATAAAATACCAGATTGGCACCGGAAATGATTTTGTCGTAATCATTGACAAGAGCAGGGTGCTGTGCAGCTTCGGCAGGCTGCCATGTATCAAAAAATGCCAGCACCGCATGAGAAAAAGGAGAGTCCACATCATCAAGCAATTCATGGTGCAATAAAACGGCAGTTGCAAAGCATTTAGCAGTAAGGTCGGGTTTTCCTTTGCCATCAATACCCAACAAATAGGCTGTATTATCCCATAGGAAATTTGACTTAGGATTCGCAGTCCGTTTGACTGCCGCCGGCAGACGAATATCCTCGCGCGGACGGAGCACTTTCTTTTTGCCTGCCTCTGCTTCGTGCAGCAGCGGAATAACCTGGGCGAGTTCACCGTTTTCCCGCAGCTGGAGTGCATAACTGATTTTCGGTCTGCCCCAGCCGGGCGCATCAATTTCACCGCGGGCATTGAGGGCATCATAATATTGCGTCAGCGCCTGCAAAATCATTTGACCACCTCCGCACTGTGAATCGGGGGAACCTCCATGACACCGTCTATCAGCTTGGCGCGGAAGAACATCGGTGTGATATTGGCGGGATCGCTGTAATCCATGTCGAGCAGCATCCAGCCGAGATCGTGCTCACCAAGCAGTTTCTCCGGACAAGGTGGAAGTTGTTCACAAAGCCCAAACTTTACCGGAAATTCCCGTGTGCCGAAGTAGGGCATGCTGTAGCACTGTCCGCGGCGCAGACGGCGTTTCATAATGTCCTGAAACTTGCCGGGATTGTCGGTCGGCGCAGCCTTGTCGGTCATTTCAAAGTGCGCTTCGATGACATAGTGGACATCACGCAGTACCATTGCGGCACGCTGCTGAATGCTTTCTGATGCAGCAAGATACAGCTCACCCTTGGGTTTTGCAATCCACGCCTTGACCGAACGTGCGTTGATGGTGTCCTTCACCTCATTTCGGCGGATGTTGGTGAAGTGGATCGGCGCACAGACATGAATGCGGTCGATGATCCAGCGCAGACCGGGGTGCCAGTAAATACTTTCCAGTAACCCGCGTGCCGCCGAGGGTGTCATGCAGTCATAGCTGACGCGTTCGGTCTTCATTTCAGGTCTGCTGAATAGAGCGTATGGACCGCTGACTTCAACTTGAATTGACATTGGTATATTTCCCTCCTTTACGAAGCCTTGCCAGATATTCCTTGGCATCAACAGAGAGTGGGATATGTGACAGGGCTTCGGTGTAATTTATTGAATAGACAGGAAGATGATTCCGGTCTATATTTGTAGTATATCACTTATGCTATATGAAAGCAAGATAAACTTTAAGAGTAGTTGTAATTATAAATCTATTTTCTGATAAGGAAGCGGTTTATGTTTACACGATACGTATAATATGTTATAGTGACGTTGTCGCTGGAAACAGTGTGGATTGAAATAAGAGGAGTGTTATTATAGGAAGACCGGGAGAATGTTACCACATTCTCCCGTTTTCTTTTTACGCGAAAAATTACCCGAAAAACGCCTGACCGCTGTCTGCCTTGAGCGACAGACCGGTTTTCTCATCATACAGCGACAGATCGCGCAGAATAGCACTGCGGTCGTCCAGAGCATCGGTTTCATCGGCGGTTTGAAGCGCACCGGCGTCGTACAGTGCCTGAAAATGCGCATCATACACCTGCACGGCGTACTGCCCAAGCTGCCGATACAGTTTTTTAGAGCACGCACCATCGCAAAGCCGCTCGATGAGTTCAGAACCGTCCTTCCACGGAATATAAACTGTGCGTGTGTCGTTGTCGATCATGCGAAAATTCTCGGCAATTGTGCGGAACGGATACAGAGAGCCGCCGCGTCCACGCTCAAACGCGTCGATCACGCCGATTTTATCAATCGCGGAACCGTTCAGCTTGCGCAGTTCGCAGAAATAGTTTTCCATTGTCTGCGGAGAAGCGGGATCGGCATTGTTATCCAGCGCAATATTTGTCGCGCCGATGGCTTGTCCAAACAGCGGCGGAGCCTTCTCCGTGCGGCGGAAAATAGTAACAATGCTGTCCTCTGCGGCACGCTTGCCCTCGCGGTTGCAGCGTCCGGCGGCCTGCAGAATGGAATCCAGACCCGCCAGTTCACGATAAACGGCGGGGAAATCTATGTCAACACCGGCTTCAACAAGAGAAGTCGATACGACACGGCAGGGCAAACCGTCATTTAGTCGGCGTCGGATTTCCTCGAGCACCGTACGGCGGTGTGCCGGAACCATCAATGTGGACAGATGGAAACTGCCTTCCTCCGGTAATTTCGAGAAAATGGACTGCGCCGCTTTGCGGGAATTGACGATGCAGAGGACCTGCTCATGTGCGCACAGCAATTCGGCGAGTGCGTCATCCTCGAGGACGCCGACTTGCCGGAACGTTACACGGCGGAATTTGTCGAAATAGAACGGAATCTCCGGGCAAATCTCGGAAACCGCATGCGACGGTGCGAATCGCTGAATCAAATCGCCGAGTACCGGCTGGGTAGCCGTACACAGCACGGCAGTTGCGCCGAACTGCTCTACCAGAGCGCCGATGGCCGCGACACACGGCATCAGGTGGCACAGCGGAAGCATTTGCGCTTCATCGAAAATAATCACGCTGTTCGCCAGATTGTGCAGCTTGCGGCACTGTGAGGAACGGTTAGCGTACATCGACTCGAAAAACTGAACGGCGGTTGTGATAACGAGCGGGCTGTCCCAGTTTTCGGCGGCCAGTGCCTTGGGATCGGGATTGCCGTTTTCCTCATCGTTCTCGAACTGTACACCGGAGTGATGCTCGAGTACGTTTTCATCGCCTAAAATACCGCGGAAAACATCGGCATTCTGCTCGATGATGGAGGTGTACGGTACAACATAAATCACACGTTTCATACCGTGCTCAACGGCGTGATGCAGCGCAAATGCGAGAGAACTGGTCGTTTTACCGCCGCCGGTCGGAACCGTAAGCGTGTAAATGCCCTTGGGATTGGCTGCGACGGAAACGCACGCCTGCAAGATCTGCTGACGGAGCTTGTTCAGCGCAGAAGTCGGGTTGTCCCATGCGTTTAGCTTGGCCTGTAAGCGGGTGAGCAGGGTTTCAAGCGAATCTCCGGTGCCGCGCGGCATATCGCCTTTCATGAATCGCTCGGTATCCAGATAATCCGCGTCCACCAGACAGGAGTACAGCATGCGCGTGCGGAATGACTCGGAAAGCGACGGCTTGGTGACCGGACGCTGCGGCAGACGTACCGGCGGAATGGGGTAACCCGGGTCGAGCGGCGGAATAGCGGGAGTGCCCCACTTTTTTATTCTGCCGGTGAAGGTGGGCGTGCCTTCCGGGTCATTTATGCTGCCTAAATCCGGCAAACCGCTGTGATGCCCCATGACACAAGCGGCTAAGAGCAGATTGTTTGACAACATGATGTTTCGTGCACCGGCGGTTGCATGATCGACCTTTGGACCATTATCCAGAAGACGATGCTGAAATGCGGCAGTTGCTTTGCCGTCATCATGGTGAACACCGGCCTCGTGACCTTCAGCTTGTGCACCGAATGCTTCGGCAAACTGCCCGCAGAGCGTGCCGACACCGCGCTCGTGATCGGAGAGAAGCTGATATTCTGTACGTTCAACGCCGTTTTCATTGATCGGGCGAGTATGTGCATAGAATTTTTTATCCATAGCGATCACCTTCTATTGAATTGTTATATACAGTATATAACAGGTAAAGTCCGATAAAAAGTACAACACCCAATATGCCTGCCAAGAAGACCGCCTTGAATTACAGCAAACTGCTGAAAATATCAGTCAAATCCCATAGATTTCGCTGACTTGATTTGTACAAAACTGGCAAAACCGCCAGAAAACGAAATTCCCACAATTCCGAGGTTGACACTGGGGTATTAACTGTGCTATTCTATAACCAACAAATCCAGTAGGGAATCGGAAGGGAGCGAGCAAAATGTTCATCGTAAACGCACGAATGTCGGGTCGAATGTGTATGAACATGCTGTACTATGCTCAGATGCTGCCTGACCGACAGAATACGAAATTACTTTGAATCGTCTTGCCTGACGCTGCGCGTTCTTGCGGATTCATTGCATTTTCTGAAGCGGGGAGCTGCGAGCTTCCCGCTTTTTTGCGCATTTAAGAGGAATAAGGAGGAATTTTCTTGATAAAATTGTCACATATCTCGAAGGAGTTTGTGAGCGGCAAGCGAACCGTTCATGCGGTGCAGGATGTTTCGCTGACGATTGACAAGGGCGAAATTTTCGGTATGATCGGCTTTTCCGGTGCGGGTAAATCGACGTTGGTGCGCTGCATCAATCTGCTCGAGCGGCCGACCTCCGGCAAGGTGATCGTAGATGGTCAGGATATGCTGTCGCTCTCGGCAAAGGAACTGCGGCAGGCCCGCAAGAAGATTGGCATGATCTTCCAACACTTCAACCTGATGCCCTCGCGCACCGTAGCCGACAACGTAGCGTATCCGCTGCGCGGCAGCGGCCTTTCCAAACAGCAGATCGCGGAAAAAGTACAGCGGTTGCTTGATCTGGTCGGCATCGGTGATAAGGCGGAGGCGTACCCCAAGCAGCTGTCCGGCGGTCAGAAACAGCGTGTAGCAATCGCTCGCGCACTGGCCAACGACCCGAATGTGCTGCTCTGCGACGAGGCTACCTCGGCACTCGATCCGCAGACCACCAAGGCGATTCTGCAGCTGCTCAAGCACCTGAACGAAACCCTCGGCATCACGGTCGTTATCATCACCCATGAAATGGCGGTCGTCAAGGAGATCTGCCACCGCGTAGCCGTTATGGAGCACGGCAAGGTGGTCGAGTCCGGCGAGGTGTTCAACATTTTCGCCAACCCGAGAGAGGACATCACCAAGAACTTCATCCATACGACATCCAATCTCCGCAAGATCGAAGAACTCATCGCGGAGGATTCGCCGGTCGTCAAGCTCAATCCGGGCGAGCTTATCGTGCGCCTGAGCTACATTCAGCGCAATGTATCCGAGCCGCTCATCTCGACGGTATCGCGCAAATTCGATATTGTGCTCAACATCATCTTTTCGGATATTGCCATCGTGCAGGATGCACCGATCGGCGGCACGGTAGCCATCATCAGCGGCAGCCGCGATCAAATCACACAGGCAATCGCCTATCTCAGTGAGAAAAACGTAGGAGTGGAGGTCATCAAGGATGCAAAAGTTTCTGAATAACATCATTCCAAATGTGATGGCAAAGCTGCCGGACTTCTACGCAGCCATCGGTGACACGCTGCTCATGGTGGTCTGGTCGGGTGCAATCTCGTTCGTGCTCGGTCTGGCACTGGGCGTGCTGATCACGGTCACCAGGCCGGGCGGCATTCTGGAGAACAAGGTCGTCTATCAGATTCTGGACAAGCTGGTCAGCCTGTTCCGTTCCATCCCGTTCATCATCCTGCTGACATGGGTAATGCCGGTCTCCCGTGCGATTATGGGTACGGCAATCTATGTTCGGGGTGCAATCGTACCGCTGGTATTCGGTGCGGTGCCGTTCTTCACCCGTCAGGTGGAGAGTGCACTTGCCGAGCTGGACGGCGGTCTGATCGAAGCGGCGCTCTCGATGGGCTCCACACCGCTGGAGATCATCTTCCGCGTTTACCTGAAGGAAAGCGTAGCCGCCATCGCGCGCGGCACAACCATCACGGCGATCAGCCTGCTGAACCTGACTGCAATGGCCGGTGTCGTCGGTGCCGGTGGTCTGGGCGACTTCGCCATCCGTTACGGCCACGACCGCAACATGCTGGACGTTACCAACGTCACTGTGCTGGTCCTCGTCATCATTGTTTGTATTATGGAGTTCGTTGGCGGCAAGGTCGTCAAGAAGAACACGCATTAAGGAGTGCCTGACATGAGTATTTCCAATCGCAAAGTTGTTATTGTCGGTGCAGGCCATGTCGGCTCCCATGTCGGCTACGCACTGATTTCGCAGAGTTTGGCAGACGAGATTGTCTACATTGACTCCGATCACGCAAAGGCAGTCGCACAGGCGTTCGACCTGACCGATGCGACCAATTACCTTCCGGTTCGAACCAAGGTCACCGCGGGTGACTACAGCGATGCCAAGGACGCACAGATCATGATCATTTCGGCAGGCCCGCTGCCGACCGGCAATCAGACCCGCATGGATACGCTGGGTCAGACCATTTCTATTTTGAAGGATGTAACAAAATCCATCAAAGAATCCGGTTTTGACGGCATTATCGTCAATATCTCCAATCCGGCGGACGTTATCACGCATTACATCCAACACACGCTGAACTGGGCGCCGGAACGCATCTTCTCCACCAGCACCACGCTGGACTCCGCAAGACTGCGCCGCGCGATCGCGCAGGAGATCGGCATTGACCAGAAATCCATCACCGCTTACGCGCTCGGCGAGCACGGCGAAAGCCAGATGGTCGCATGGTCGGCTGTCACGATTGCAGGCAAGCCGCTTTCCCAGTGGCGCGAGGAGTATCCGGACACCTTCGGCAAGCTCGACCTGGATGCGCTTGCTGACGCAGGCCGTGAAGGCGGCTGGACCATCCTGCGCGGCAAGCAGTGCACCGAGTTCGGCATCGGCGCTTCTGCCGCAGAGGTCGTTCGCGCCATTTTCTACAACGAGAACCGCGTTCTTTCGGTTTCTGTTCTGTTGGACGGCAAATACGGTCAGCACGATGTGTACGCTAGCGTGCCCGCTATCGTGGGTCGCGACGGCATCGCAGAGATCATTGAGCTGCACCTCACCCCGGAGGAGCAGGAGAAGTTTAACGCATCCTGCAAGACCATGAGCGAGAATTATCAGCTGTCGCTCACATTATAAAAGCAGTCAATTAAAAATTTTATTTCACAATAATGGAGGCACCTAAAATGAAGCTCAAAAGAATCATCGCACTGTCCCTGTCCGCAGCAACCCTCGCCCTGTCCCTGACCGCCTGCGGCGGCTCGAGCAGCGCAGCTTCCGATAATGCACAGGCATCCGACAGCAATTCCGGCGATGCCGTAACCGTAAAGCTCGGCGTAGTCGGCAGCATCTACGAGGATCTGTGGACCCCGGCCAAGGAAAAGCTGGCTGACGAGGGCATCGACCTTGAGTTCGTACAGTTCTCGGACTACGTTACCCCGAACAATGCACTCGCTAACGGCGAGATTGACCTGAACGCATTCCAGCACCGCATTTACCTGCAGAGCGAGATCGACAACTACGGCTACGAGATCGAGAATATCGGCAACACCTTTATCATCCCGCTGAACATTTACTCCGACAAGGTTAAGTCGGTTGATGAGCTTAAGGACGGCGACACCGTAGCCATTCCGGACGATGTAACCAACGGCGGCCGTGCCCTCAAGGTTCTGGAAGCAGCGGGCCTGATCAAGCTGAAGGACAGCGCAGAGTTCAACCCGACCATCGACAACATCGAGACCTACAACACCAAGATCACCATCGAGGAGCTGAAGGCTAACGTAATCCCGTCCACGCTGACTGACGTTACCGCAGCTGTCGTAAACGGCAACTACGCACTGGATTTCGGCCTTAAGACCGAGGACGCCATCTACAAGGATGACCAGCTGGACATCGAGGAGTACTGGAACCTGATCGCAGCGCGTTCCGCTGACCTCGAGGATGCGGACAAGCTGGAGACCTACAAGAAGGTCGTAGCAGCGTTCCAGTCCGATGAGACCGAGAAGGTATTCAACGACCAGTTCGGCGGCTACTTCATCAAGGCAGGCTGGGATCAGGATCTGCTGGCAGACAAGTAATGCATAATCGTTCCCAATGCCGCCGGAAACAACCGGCGGCATTTTCGACAGGAGGAAACAGCAATGCAGATAGATAAAAAGGCTTTACAGAATATCATCGCTGATGAAGACCGTCTGCTTTTCGCAGAAAATATCCCGGCGGAATACCTGAGCGATGCGCTCGGCCGCCGCACCGGCACGGCGGATGCGCTCGTGTTCGCGCTCTCGACCGAGGAGGTCAGCGGCGTGCTCCGGTACGCCAACGAAAACGGCATCCCGGTCACGCCACGCGGCGCGGGCACCAATCTGGTAGGCTCGACAATTCCGCTGTTCGGTGGTATCATCCTGGATGTATCCCAAATGAACCGCGTGCTCGAGCTTGACCGCGACACCATGACCATCACCGTCGAGCCGGGTATGCTGCTCAAGGATCTGCAGGCGTATGTCGAGGAGCACGGTCTGTTTTACCCGCCCGACCCGGGCGAAAAGGCCTCGAGCATCGGCGGCAACATCAGCACCAATGCGGGCGGCATGCGTGCAGTCAAGTACGGCGTAACACGCGACTATGTGCGCGGGCTGGAGGTCGTCCTTGCGGACGGCACGGTGCTGCACGTCGGCGGCAAGCAGGTGAAGGACGCGAGTGGACTGTCGCTCAAGCATCTGCTCATCGGCTCGGAGGGTACGCTGGCGGTCATAACCAAGTGCCTGCTGCGCCTTCTTCCCAAGCCGGAGACCACGGTGAGCGTGCTCGTGCCGTTTGCCGATCTCGGCACGGGTATCCGAAGCGTGCTGACCATCCTGCAGGCGAACGCCAACCCGACCGCAGTCGAGTTCATGGAACGCAAGGTGGTCGCGCTCGGCGAGGAGTTCTGCAAGGTGAAATATCCGCGCCCGGATGCGGGTTCGTACATTCTGCTGACATTTGACGGCCACGAGAGCGAGGTCAACGCGAATATCGAGCGCGTGCGCCGCCTTGCACTTGACAACGGTGCCATCGACTACATCGTGCTGCGCAGCGCTGAGCAGGCCGCCGACATTTGGAAAGTGCGCGGTGCGCTCGTTATGGCGGTCGATGCGGTCTCTGAGCAGGAGCCGGTGGACATCGTTGTGCCCATCAGCCGCACGGCGGATTTCGTTCGCTATATCAACGAGCTGGAAGCATCCTCAGGCGTGCGTATGATCGCGTTCGGTCATGCGGGTGATGGCAACGTGCATCTGTGCGTGGTGCGTGACGGCCGCGACCAGCAGACTTGGGAGCGTGAACTGCACGACAACATGGAGCAGGCCTACGCCAAGGCGTATTCGTACGGCGGCGTAGCCTCGGGTGAGCACGGTATCGGCATTTCCAAGCGGTCGTACTTCCTGCGGGAGACCGCGCAGGAGAATCTTGCCGTGATGAACACCATCAAGACCGCGCTCGACCCGAAACATATACTGAACGATCAGAAATCTTACATTGTGGGAGGAAAATAACCATGCAGAGCTTATCTGAACGCACCGCCGGCTTTACCGACTCGGTCATCCGCCGCATGACGCGCGTTTCCATGCAGTATGACGCGGTTAACCTGTCGCAGGGTTTCCCGGACTTTGAGCCGCCGAAGGAGCTGCTCGACCGTCTGGCGCAGGTGGCCTACGAGGATTACCACCAGTATTCCATCACCTGGGGTTCGCAGAACTTCCGCGAAGCGCTAGCCGCCAAGCAGACCTATTTCATGGGCCGCAAGATCGACCCGAACACCGAGATCGTTACGACCTGCGGCAGCACCGAGGCGATGATGGCTGCGATGATGACGGTCACCAATCCGGGTGACAAGGTTATCATTTTCTCCCCGTTTTACGAGAACTACAGTGCGGATACCATTCTGTCCGGCGCAGAGCCTATCTATGTGCCGCTCGTGCCGCCGGATTTCCACTTTGACGCAAATGTGCTCGAGGACGCGTTCCGTCAGCACCCGAAGGCCATCATTCTGTGTAACCCGTCCAATCCGTGCGGCAAGGTGTTCACCCGTGCCGAACTGGAGATTATCGCGTCTCTCGCAGAGAAATACGACACCTATGTTATCACCGATGAGGTGTATGAGCATATCGTATTCGCACCCAACAAGCACACTTATTTTGCCACTCTGCCGGGCATGTGGGAGCGCACGCTGTCGTGCTCGTCGCTTTCCAAGACGTACTCGGTTACCGGCTGGAGACTGGGCTATATCATCGCTCCACCGGAGATTATCGACCGCGCGAAAAAGGTGCATGATTTCCTGACCGTCGGCGCAGCAGCACCCTTGCAGGAGGCTGTTGTTACCGGTCTCAAGATGGGCCAGGACTACTACGACGACTTGCAGGCCAAGTACACACAAAAAAAGGAGCTGTTCCTCAAGGGTCTGGACGATCTCAAAATCGCCCATACCGACCCGCAGGGCGCGTACTATGTTCTGCTCGACATTTCCGAGTTCGGCTACGAGAGCGATCTTGCGTTCTGCGAGGATCTGGCGCATTATGTCGGTGTAGGCGCGGTTCCCGGCTCGAGCTTCTTCCGTGAGCCGGTCAACAACCTGATTCGCCTGCATTTTGCCAAGAAGGACGAGACGCTGCTCGATGCACTCAACCGTCTGGAAGGTCTGCGTGATAAAATCAAACCGAAACACCGATAAACAGGAGGAAAAGCCGTCATGGATGTAAAGAAAGCCGCAGCGGAAACGAAGGACTACATCGTATCCATCCGCCGGGAATTTCACCGGCATCCGGAGCTGAGCCTGCAGGAATTCCGCACCGCGCAGCGCATCGAGGAAGAGCTGGACAGGTTCGGCATCCCGCACACGCGCGTGGGCGAAACCGGCGTGCTCGGCACGCTGAAAGGCGAAAAGGAGAACGGAAAAGTGCTCGTTCTGCGGGCGGACATCGATGCGCTGCCCATCGAGGAAACGCATGAGTGTGCATACCGTTCGGAGAATGTCGGTGTGATGCACGCCTGCGGCCATGATGCGCACGCTGCCTGCCTTCTGGGTGCCGCGAAAATCCTGTCGGAGAACAGAGACGCGTTCAGCGGAAAGGTCCGTCTTGTGTTTCAGCCGGGAGAGGAAATCGGAAAAGGTGCAAAGCCGTTTGTCGCAGCCGGTGTGCTGGATGGTGCCGAGCGCGTGTTCGGTCTGCACACCGCGTATGATTTGGAGGCAGGCACGGTGGGACTCAAACCGGGCATCAACAACGCCGCAGTCGATCATTTCCGCATTCGCGTGCACGGTAAGTCCACGCATGTTTCCACGCCGCATCTGGGCGTAGATGCGCTGTACATCGCCAGCCAGATTGTCGTGGCAGTGCAGGGACTGGTTACGCGCCGCACTTCACCGACCGAGCCGGTCATCATCGGTATCGGCAAGCTGAATGCAGGCACGACCTACAACGCCGTGGCAGCATTTGCTGAAATGGAGGGCACAACGCGCACCATTTCGCAGGAGAGCCGCGACCGCGTCCGTGCACAGGTCAGTGAGACCGCGCAGAGCATTGCGGCGCTGTACGGCGGCACGGCGGAAGTCGAGTGGACGGACTTTGCCGCTGCGCTCGTCAATGATCCGCAGGTGTGCGAGGAAGTTGCTCGGGTTGTGGACGAGCTGCTCGGAGAAGGACACGTTGTCACAGACCGTGAGCTGTCGCTCAGCGGCGATAATTTTGCCGAGTTTGAGCTGTATAAGCCGGGCGCGTATGCGTATCTCGGCACCGGCAATCCGGATTTGCCGCACACGATGATCACCAACCATAACGGCGGCTTCGATGTGGATGAGAATGCACTTGTGACCGGTGCCGGTTTGTATGTCGGGTATACAGTCGCGCGGCTTGGATAAAGCAAAACGCTCAGCTATCAAACGATAGCTGAGCGTTTTGCTTTTGAAATTACAGTTTTGAACTTACATCCCGCACTCAAGTCCGTTATACCGTGTTACTACAAACGGATAGCTGAGTGTCTCCGGCTGGATGCCAAGCTGCCGCAGACCGGCGCACAAATCCTCGACAACCTGCATATCGTGATCGCGCTGCGCGACGGACAGTTTCATTTTATCTCCATACGACGAGATCAGCAGCGCAAACGGCTGCACGGCGCACGGCAGGATTGCGCCGTAATCGAGCACATACGGACGGCAGCTTTCCGGCAGGGCGAACCGGCCGACATTGGTAATGAGAAAGCTGTCCTCGAGCACAAAATCGGTCGTGACCTTCTGCGCCGCCTGCATTTTCTCCGCGAGCGGCATGTCTGCCTCATGCAGCGATTCACAGCGGTCTGCGGCGGCTTTTGCACGATAGAGCAGCTGTTCGCGCTGCATCTGATCCTTCAAAAACGCCTTCGTGCGCCGGAACACCTCGTCATTCGGCAGATCGCGGTATTCCGGAAAATACGGCAGATCGATAAAGCAAATAAAATACCGCGTGGTAAGCGTCGGCAGCAGCGGACGCAGATCGACCGGAATCTCCGCGATAACCGGCTTGTCCGTTCCGCCAAACTTATCATCAAACGCTTTCATCATCAGCGGAGCCAGTACGGACAGCGGACTGACGCCGATGGACTTTGCGTAATCGTGCAGCTGCGAAAACGGGAACGTCACCTCGGTGACGACCTCGGAGCCGTCAGCGCCCCACTGTACCTCGGGGGCATGAACAGCCTCCGGCTTTTTCCAGATGCCATCCGGCGAAAATTCACGGTCTGCCAGCTGCTCGTAGCCGTTTGCGCTCTCCTCGGGAGACCAGCGGGTATCCATGCCACGCACAGAGCCGTCATTCTCAACCGGGAAACCGCAGTTTTTCAGGTACTGGAACAGTACACAGCGGATAAACTCCTCGAATCCGCGTCCATCCGAGATAGAGTGCTGATACTCCATATAGATGGTCTTGTCGTGGTAGCCGACGAGAAATAAGTATCCGTTCGTATCCTTGGAGCCGATGGTGTAGCGGGTGGATACGCCGTCGAACGGCAGCACTACGGCAGGCTGCACGTTTCGGCGGTAGCGGAACGCGGTCTCGGTCGGCTCGGCGGTCAGCATCATGTGCGGAAAGCGCAGCAGTGCCTGCTCGACGGCTTCGCGCAGCTTGTCCGGGCGCACTTTATCGCGCATGCGGATGGTGTGGCGCGGCACACAGGCGACGGTTTCATGGGTGTTGTACAGGAAGATTTTTGCATAGCTGTCCGTGCGGAGCAGCGGGTCATTCATGGTCATTATAGCATCTCCTCAAAGCATAATCCGGCGCATCTTATCTGGTAATTTCAGTATATCACCCTTCAACAACGTTGTAAATCAAAATGAGTCGAATTTGAACAGTATTATGCAAATATAGAACATGTTGTACGATATGATGGGGCCGTGAGATTGGAAGTACTTGTGATTTGATTGACAGAGTATATCACGCCGGAAAAAAGCTGACATATGGGCATGGAATTTCTGCCGCGGCTGTTCGATTCGTTCTCGCGTGAGCGTATTCCGTGTGAGAAGCGAAAAAACAAGCGACACCATATTTCGATTGGTGTCGCTTGTGTGCGTCTTCAGGCGCTGGCGGTATTATCTGCCCTTACAGGGCGGTTGTTCATACCATATCCGTTGGGTGGTATGGATCGGATGGGATTACTGGTCGGTGTAGCGGCTGAGGATAACCGCTACCTGAGCACGGGTTGCGGTGCCGTTCGGCACGAGCGTAGTCGGGGTAACGCCGGTTACCAGACCGTTGCCGTTCGCCCAGCTCATTGCTTCAGCAGCCCACGACTCGACAGAAGCCGCGTCTGCGTAGCCATCGAGTGCTGCACTGCCCTGCGGCGTATGACCGCGATAGGTATCGTAGCGGTACAGGATGGCCGCCAGCTGCTGACGGGTGATCAGCGTATCCGGCTGGAATCTGCCGTCGGTGAAGCCGTTGACGATGCCGTTTTCGGAGGCCCATGCGATGGCTTCCGCGTACCACTTGCCGTCCGCCACATCGGTGAACTGTGCGGTGGAAGCGGCCTTGCTGCCGCTCATGCGGTAGAGTACCTGAACCAGCATTGCGCGGGTCATGCCGTCATCCGGACCGAACTTAGTCGCGGTCAGGCCCTTGAACCAGCCGTTCTCGAGTGCGGTGTTGACCTCGTTGTAGAACCACTTGCGCAGGTTGACATCGGAGAAGTCGCTGCTGTACTCGTGGGTGATAACGAAGGTGGAGAAGTGGGTGGTCTTAAAGGTAGCCTTTCCAGTCGCTGCATCATAAATGACAGGCAGCTTTTCAAACGAGCCGTCCTCAGCAAGATAGTATGCAACCAGATGATCGGCGTTCTCGCCGCTCTTGAGGGTGTATGCCACAGAAATCGCAGCCGTGCCGTTCAGCGCGTGAACGCGGGTTGCAGTGCCGTTTTTCGGCTGTACCTGCGCAGAAATGTTTAGGATGGTGCTGTTCTTCGGCAGGTATTTGCGCTGTGCGTCAGTCAGGGAGGACTTGTCAGCGGAAGCGAGCGAAATACTTGCCATACCGTCAGCCTGTGCGGCGCTGCCGAGTGCGGTCAGCGTCTCACGGTCGAGTGCAACCGTGCCGTTCGGCAGGATAAGCGCTGCGCCGTTCTTTGCACCGGCAAGAGCAGCTACCACATCGCCGGTGAGCGATACCGCGCGTACGGTGGAGTCTGCGGACAGATCAAGCGTCAGCGAATCCTTGCCGGAAACCGCAGTCAGCTTGGAGCTGTCGGCAGAAACCGCTGCGGTGCCGTTCTTTACCGCAACCGTTGCGGGAATCTTGGTGCCGTCCGGTGCAGTGATGGAGGACGAGCCGTTGTCGGACGGAGCCGGTGCAGCACCGCCGCCGCCCGCTCCGCCGCCTGCACCGCCGCCGCTGCTCGGCTTGGCGGCAAAGGCTGCGGTGACAGTAATATCATTTGCCGGCATGGTGAAGGTGTAGGTCAGGGTGGACGCGGAAACCGTCTTGTCGAGTGCGGTCTCCGGTGCCAGCGTCAGGGTTTTCAACTGATAGCCGCTTGCGGGTGTTGCAGTGAGCGTTACCGTGTCGCCGGCCTTGGCGCGTGCCGCAGAAGCGGAAACGCTGCCGTTTTCGGCCTTATTGGCCGTGATTGCGTAGGTCTTGTGGAACAGATTGTCGGTGTTGACCGTCAGAACTTCCGTTACGTTGCGGATAACCGCTTCAAAGCTGCCGTCCTTCTCGGTGACGGAAACAACGGCATTTGGAGCCGCCTTCTCGAGTTCAGACTTGATTTCTTCGGCGGTGCCGACACAGTTTGTGCTCGGCGTGAGCGTCAGCTTGAGCGTGCCGTTCTTGCGAACCTGAGCGGATGTGCTGTTGACTGCACCGGTGTCGGTTGGCTGAATCGGCGTGATGTAGGTGAAGTTGCCGGTGCCGTTCGTGCCGGTGATTGCTGCGTTGTACTGCACAAGGTCGGTGAAGTGAACGCGGATGGTCTGGTTGGCATCGAGTGTGTGAATATAAATTGGATCGACAAGATTTACACCATCAACCTGTACAGCAGCATCGTTTTCTGCTGCGGTAATGTCACCCTGGGTAACCGTCCACTTTTCGACCATCTTTTGGGTGTTTGGTGCTGCAGTGAAGGTGATTTCACTGCTGTTCGGCTGCTTGGTCTGAGAGTTAATCGCGGTGTCGTCAATCTTGGCGGTCAGATGGCCGTTCGCATCAGCGGTGCCGAAAGTAAGCTGATAGCTTGCCGTAACCTTAAAGTATACGGTTGCGGTAATATTCTTGTCCGCACGGATTTTGCCTTCCGGATTGGTTTTGGAGTTTCCGGCAGTCTTTTTGCCGTTTACTTCCCACTGTTCAACCTGATAGCCAGTCTTCGGCGCTGCATGGAAGGTGATTTCCTCATCCTTATAAATGGTTACGCCTTCTGCAGGCATAGCCTTTGTCTCGACTTCCTTGCCGTAGATATCATACAGCGTGTATTTTACGGTGCCGTTGCCGGCTGCAGCGGTGGCCTTGGCGGTGTAGGGATCGCTCTGGGCAAATTCAGCGCTGATGGACAGATCGCCGGCCAGTTCGCTGATGGTATAAGTGCCGTTGGTCTTTGCCGTAGCTTCATCCTGAGCAGTATTGTTTACGACCCAGTTCTTGAAATGCCAGCCGCGTTCTGCGCGTGCCTGCAGCTCAACCTTGCTGCCGCCGGGAATCTTGGACAAATCGTCCACAGCTTCGCCGTCTACGGTTGCAATGATTGTGCCATGCGCCATTTTTGGTGTGGTAATCGAAAATGCGGCACGGTCGGTCTTGAGCGAAACCTTGGTGTTCTCGGTGATGGGGAAGGTATAGCTGCCGTCAGCGTTGAGCTTTCCTGCTTCAACAGCCTTGCCGTTCACCTGATAGGTCTCGCCCGTGGCGGCAGCATAGCCTGCCTTGGGCGCTACCGTAATCTTTGTATCGCCGGTAACGCTTTCGCCGCTCTTGAGAGGCTTGGTGAGCGTCTTGGAGGTATCGTTCGGATCAACCGTCTGATAGCTTGCGGTCAGTTCACCTTCCAGCGTCAGCGTGTAGCTGTCGCGCTCGAATACGGCAGCCAGATCAATATCCTGCACGCCAACCTCAACAGAGAGCGTGTTGGAGCCGTTCGTCGGGTCCGATTCGCCGGACGGATAGCTGTTTGCACCGCGTTTCGAGAGAATCCACTGCTTGAAGTGCCAGCCGGTATTCGGCGTTGCGGTGAAGTTGAACTTTGCACCGCTGGCAATGTAAGCCGGGAAATTCTTGAGGCTTTCGGAGCCATTTTCATCCGTGCATTTGAGTGTACCGCCCTGCTTATTCTGAACGGAAGCATTCAGTTTGGTATTGGTGGTCTTGAAGTAAACCAAAACAGATGCCGGTTTTGCAAGGGTCTTGATGGTAACCGAGCTCTTCTCCTTGCTGTCCTCGATTTCCTTGCCGTCATAGGTCCAGTAATCGACTGCATAACCTGCATCCGGCACAGCCGTCAGGGTAACATCGGTGTTTGCGGTAAAGCTGGAGATTGCACTGCCGTCATCCGCCTTGCCGGCATTCAGACCTGCGGTAATGATCGACGCAGAACCGACAGAGTGCTTGTTTGTGCCTTCGCCGAAGTCCTCAGCCTTGAGGGTCAGGATGTAAGTCAGGCCGTTTACCGTGTAAACACCGGGGATAAAGGTAAATTCATAGTTGTTGTACAGCGTTTCGTTGGTAGCGGTAGTCTTGCACGGAGAAATCGTGTAGTTGCTGGGCGCAATGTTCGGCTCGAGCGTCACCGTGTTGCCTGCGGTGTTGACTGCGGTAAAGCCAAGGTGCAGAGCGGTAATCTCTTCAGCAGTCATGTTTTTCGTGTCTGCCGTGAGAGAAAGCTGGTTCGGGTCGGCAGGATTAACCTGATCCTGTGCAACACCGTCCTTCGGGGTGACAACGCGCAGCGTAACGGCACGCTGAACAACGGTAAACTCGGTTTCCGCAACCGGATTGGTTTCGCCGGTTACATAAGCATACAGCGTGTAAGTGCCGACATTCAGCTTATTGTTCGCTGTCAGCGGCTGCGAATCCTTGGAACCGGAAACCGCATACTTGAAGGTTGCGTTAGTGACCTTCTGCAGACCATGCGTATCTTTACTCATGCGGGAGAGCGACGGTGTTACCGTATCGCCGTAGGTGAAGCGGGTGACGCTGTTGTTATCCTTGCCGTTGGTGAGCGTCAGCTGATAGCCGGTCGCGTTCTCGCCAACGAGAACCATCTGACCTTCCGCGCTGCTCATATCCTTGAATACATAGCTGCCCGGATAATACGGGGTAACCGTGTAAGCGCCGTCTGCGGGCACGATAACGTCCTTGGTAGCCACGCCGTTGGCGCCAATCTCTGCGGCAACCGTGGTAGAGAAGTCCGTGCCGCGAATCAGGAAGCTGAGCGTGCCGGTCGGGATGGTGGAGGTAGCAGACGCGGAACTCATTTTAGCGCTGATGTGCAGCGTGCGGTCAAACTGAGCAGTGTTGTCTTTTTGTACATTCTCTGCCGTAACATTCAGCTCACACTTGGGTGTGCGCTTGCTGTACTGTGTGGTAATCTCAGGCGAGTAAGCGGAAATGCTGAACTCCTTCTGGGCGGTATTATCGAAGTAGAGCACATTCAGTCGGCAGCGGTAAGTGCCCTTGTCGGCAGAGCCGGCGTTTTCGATGCTCAGCGTATTGGAAACGCTGCCGGCAATCTCGGTCCAGGAACCGCCGTTCAGCTTCTGCCACTGATAGTTTACGCTGTTGTACTTGCCGCCGTCCGGATTTTTATTGTCTCCGTTATATTTAACCGTTGCGGTTGCCAGAGAATCCGGATAGATCGGCAGCTCCGTTTGATTTTCCCTGCCACCAATGTTTACCGAAATATCGGGATAGCCTGCTGTGGTCTTGGTGCGGCAGGTCAGCGGTTCGCTGTAAATGCTGTTGCGCTGCTGCTCAGCCTTGTTGTTGTTGCGGGTCTGAATCTGATATTCATACTCGGTATAGGGAGACAGGTTCTTATCCGTGTAGCTGAAGGTGTAGGTGCCGTCATCGTGACGCTCACCATCGGTGAACGGCACAAATGCGAGTTCCTTGCGTCCGGAGCCGTCCGGGAAGTTGTAGTAGCGGTACAGCTGGAAACCGGAAACAATCTTGTCGTACGTCCACGTCAGGGTGACGGAATCATCGGTGGTTGCAGCAACATCCTGCTCAAAATCCTCCGGCAGCGGAGACGGAGCCTGCGGCTCGGTTACCGCATAGGTAACAACCGGGAACGCCTGATTGCCGCTGCGGTAGTTGTAGCAGAAAATACGCCAGTTCATGCCGTAGCCGTACGGTTTGGCTTCAATCGGCATGTTCTGCAGCGAACCGGAGAACGAGCCGCCTGCGGTGTTGACAGACACCTTGCCGGCAGAGCTTTCCGAACCGGCAACCACGCCTGCGGTTACGCCGCCTGCGCCTGCACCGGCCTTGGTTTCGATAGAGGTGGTGTTGGTGTAGTTTTTGCTGTCCGAGGTGGAGAAGCTGATCTCCTGCGTGATGCCGGAGCCGCCGCCTGCCGCGGTGAAGTCAACCTTAGCCGGATCACCGGTATAAGCCTTAGCGTTTGCGTATGCGTCATGCTTGCTCGGATAGCTAGACGGATCACCGATCGTATGCGTCAGCACACTGCCCGAAATGGACGGCAGCACGCTGTAATCCTCGGCAATGTTTTCGTAGTCGGACAGGTCGATCAGACCGATCGAGGCTTCGTGCGGGATGGAAACGGTGGAGGTTACTTTCGTGTATTTGCCTGTTCCGTCTGGGATGTAGGATGTATACTCGTAAATCTCCATCGGGATGGAATAGAACGCCACTCTGTCCTCACCGGAGGTTGTCTCATAGGTGATGGACTGCTCGAGCGAGGAGGTGTGCTCGGTCTCGTAGGTGAAACCGGAGGTAAAGGCGGCTTCTGCCTCAACGCTGCCGATCTTAACGCCGAATACCGAGAATTCCTGCTCAAAGGAGACGTATGCGCCGACCGAGATGGTAGAGGAGGAGCTGGTGCCGTTCTCGGTGCCCTTCATGCTCGAGTAGGTGGTGGAGGACTCGGCATAGTTGCCGGACAGGTCATCGCGGTCGAGCAGATCGGAGAAGTACGGAGGCGAAGCCAGTACCGCCAGAACCTGCGGGTCGGAGTAGGTGTAATAGTGCTTGCCGGTGTAGGTCATGTAGCTGGTATCGTCGTCCGTGTTGGCGAGACAGAGCGTGTACGAGCTGTTGACATCGGTTTTTACCGGCTGAGAGTCGTCAAACAGGTTGACGGTCGAAAGGGTGGTTGTACCCGGCGTACGGGTGGTGTACGGTGTTGTTTGCGATGTAGTAGCATCTACATAGCCGACAAAAGCCTGATAGGAAGATCTTTTGCGGAACAGTTTATGCCACCAGCTCTTGTAATAATAACGGGTTGCGTACTGGGGAACTTTACCGGTGACGTTGTAGGATTCAGACTGCTTGTTCTCATCCTTGGACATGGTCTGCGTCAGGGTGAACAGCGTACCCGAACCTGCGGTGTTGTTGTCTTTATCCACCGCGGTGGTCACAGAGCCTGCGGATGCATCGTACTCGACGTAGTCCTCATTCGGCATAGCGGCCGTGTTATCGAGCGCCTGCTTGATGTTCAGACCATTCTCGTCGCAGGAGATAACAAGGCTGTCAAAGTACAGCAGATCGCTGGTTTTGCCGTCATCGGCTTTATCACCTGCGGTCGGACGGGAGATAATCGCCGTATTGGCCGGGCACAGCGGCAGAGAATGGAAAACGTCGGTGTCGTTTTCGGTGTGATTCTGCATTGCGCTGTAAATATAGTGTCCGTCCTTATCCTTGGAGAACAGATCGAAATTCTTAGAGACAGACGGCTTGAAGGTGACGCCGTTCCATGCGTACAAACCTACATAGCGCGTGTTCTGCTTATTTGCCTTGAGGTCAGCATCCGACTGAGCCGCCAGAATCAGCGTTTTGCCGCCGCCGGTCATATCGCCGAAGGCGAAGGATGCGCGGACCAGATTGCTGCCCTCGTAGGTCAGCGGGAATTCCTGCGAGCTCTGCAGCATGTGCGCGCTCGTGGAGCCGAACATTACAACGGCACGCGAGCCTGCGTTCTGCTGCGGACCGTAGTAGTAACCCCAGGTGCAGGCGAGATCGTCTACGCCGTCCTGGTTGACGTCACCGCTGACGAGAGAGATCATGTTGGAAACGACACTGCCCTCACGGAAGAAGTACGTCCACGCCTGTCTCCAGTTAGATGGATTGGAGTAATCTTCAGTCTGCAGGTCGTAAATCTCAATGCGGGAATTGCCGACCTCCGGCACATAGACCGCAACCTCGTCCTTACCGTCGTTGTCCCAGTCGCCGGTAGCTACCTGCAGGTAGTTTTTCAGCTGATACGGGTTTTCTGCGAAGTTTTCGACCTTTTTGGCGGTCGTGCTGCCTTCGTCGCTGGTGTCGGTCAGATTCGGGTTGCCGATTTCCTTGCTGGTGTCCAGCAGCGTGATCGGCTTGCCGTACTCGCCGGTTGTCGCATTGCCGAACCGCAGGTACAGACCGCCTTTCGCGCTCAGGTCACCGGCGTAAACCATGACCGTCTGCGAGGACTTGGCGTTACTGCTCGAGGTAAAATGGCCTGCGGCCACGTCTGCCATGGCGTAATCGGTCTTGTCGTTCAGCTTGGTAGTGGCATTGGTCATGCCGGTCAGATAGCCCTTGGTGGCATAGCCGTCAGTGCCCTTGCTGCCTATCGGGAACTGTGCGTATGTGCCGGTAGAGGTGGTTTTACCCTCAGAAATAGTTTGGGTCTGCTTCTGAGCGCTCAAAAACTGCTGAGCCTGGGTAGATGTGTTATCATCATTGCCGTACAGCGTGCTTTGAAGGGTATTGTCCTTCTGGTTGGACTGGGAAACGCTTGTATTGCATTTCTCTGCGCTTTCACACTTGTCCAGGCCGATTTTATCCGACGGCAGAACATCACTTGTCAGACCAACGGTATACAGCTCGTACACCGGCGTAACCTTGATGGTATTGCGCCCGTATGGGTTGCTGGGGTCGTTGGCATTAAAGCCGTCGGGCGCTTTGCTCGAATCAATACCGAGCGCCGCAAGCGCGTCCGAGCTGCCGGTATCCGCCGCCGCTGCGCGGATATCAAGCGGGCCGCCTATGCCGGAGATGATCGCCAGTGCCAGAGCAAGGCTTATGCCGCGTTTGAATTTCATGGTATATTCCTCCTTTTCTCATTCTGCGGTGCAGTGGAACGAGCCGCGCCTGCAGTAAAGAGACTAAAAATTGCCTGCATTTATCATAGCAGCTTTGCAGCCCATTGTGCGGCCGGATACACGAAATGTCCGATTTTCGACACGAAATACACCGATAGGAAAAACAGCGTGAAACACGCGTAAATTCTGCAAAAAATAACACACAATCCACAGAAGTTATCAACAGGCTGTGGATAAAATGCGGTAAAAAACACCCCGGTTTTGTCACCTGACAAAACCGGGGTGAAAGGCGCAGCCGTACTTTTCCGCCAGTGCGCGGAACCGTGCGGGCAGAGCACGGATGAGTGCGGTACTGCTTTCGTTTGCGCGTATGCTGCTCGAGCAGGCAGACATCATGCAGGAGCACTTCGGCGTGGGCAAAAAGCGCGTGCCTAAGTTCTGCGTGTCATGTCAGCACTATTCGTTCGCGGTGAACGCATTCGTCGAGGTTGTCAAGGAGTACGATGCGGACCGGTACGGTTTTATCCTGCGGGAAACACAGACCGGAAGTGCATCACGCTCGATGAACTGAAACCCTATCCGTATCTGATTTTTGAGCAGGGAGACCGCAATTCCTTTTATTTTTCCGAGGAACTGCTCAGCATGCTCGATATGCCGAAAACCATTATGTTACCCAAAGAGATAGATACCCCTGAGCAACCGGAAAACCCCATCTCGACATATTCTGCCGCGATGATTCGGGTGTGTCGGTGGAGCACCGGAACGATTCGTGGTCGTTCGACATCGCAAAAGCCGCTAAACGGTATACGTTTAGCGGCAGTTTTTTTATCGGTTTCTTCTCCACGTTTCCGGTGCAAACAGCAGAAGCATGGGGAACAGCTCCAGACGACCGGCGAGCATATCGAAAGTCAGCACGATTTTACTCAGCGGGTGCAGTGCACCGAAGTTGGCTGCAGGACCGACCTGATTGAGTCCCGGACCGACGTTATTGATGCAGGTAACGACCGAGGTGAAGCTGGTTACCATATCCTCACAGTGCAGACTGACAATGAGGATGGAAGTGGCAATGACGATCAGATATGCTACAAGAAAGGCGTTGACCGAGCGCATGACCTCATGCTGGACGCGCTGTCCGTCCATTTTATGCACGCGCACCAGACGCGGATGAATCAGCGACATCATTTCCTTCTTTACGCCTTTGAACAGCAGCAGGATGCGCGAGCATTTCATGCCGCCGCCGGTCGAACCGGCACACGCGCCGATGAACATCAGCAGCACAAGCAGCAGCTTGCTGAATGCAGGCCACTGGTTAAAGTCCACGGTTGAAAAACCGGTGGTCGTGATGATAGACGCAACCTGAAACAGGGAATGGTGGAAGCTCTCGCGCAGCGAACCGAAGCAGCCGCGCACGTTGAAGGCGATCAGCGTGGTAAATACGGCAATCACGCCGAGGTACACGCGAATCTCCTCGATTTTGAACAATTGCTTGAATTTACGGGTCAAAAGCAGAAAATACGCGTTGAAATTGATGCCGAAAAGGATCATAAAGACCGAGATGACATTCTGCAGGTAGGCGCTGTCGTAGTGCGCGATGGAATTATTCCAGTTGCCGAAGCCGCCGGTGCCTGCCGTGCCGAGCGAAACGCAGATGGCGTCGAACATCGGCATGCCGCCGAACAGCAGCAGAATAATCTGCAGAACGGTCAGTCCAAAGTAAATCGCGTACAGGATAAGCGCGGTATCGCGCATGTGCGGCGATATTTTGGAGACCGAGGGTCCCGGGCTTTCCGCGCGCATCAGATAAATGGTCTGACCGCCTGCCAGCGGCAGGACGATCAGCATGAACACCAGAATGCCCATGCCGCCGACCCAGTGCATCAGGCAGCGCCATAGCATGGAGGCATGCGAAAGCGCCTCCACATCGCCGAGGATGGTAGCACCGGTGGTGGTGAAGCCGGATGCGGCCTCGAAAATCGCATCTACTGCGAACGGAATCTCGCGGCTGAGCACGAACGGCAGGGCGCCGGTCACGGCCAGCACCAGCCAGCACAGCGCGACTGCTACAAAGCCTTCGCGTGCGTAGAACTTGGTGTTTTTCGGCTTATATTCACACAGAATGCCTGCGCCGACCATACAAATCAGTGCGGTGGCGATATAGGCAGGCAGCTCGGGTTCACGGTAAATGACCGCGGTAAACGCGGGCAGCAGCAGGAACAGGGACTCAATGCCCATCAGCCAGCCGATCAGATAGCGGACGATTGCGAAATTCATCTTCCGCTCCCTCTGGTTGTCGGCAGGAAGATATCCTGAAGGTCGTTCATGCCCTCGAAGGTGGAAACGACGATAACCGTATCGCCTTCATGCAGCACATCGTGGCCGCGCGGAATGATACGCTTGCCCTTGCGGTTGATGCAGCACAGCAGAACATCCGGACGAATCGGCATATCCTGCAGGGGAACGCCGGTGAGGTGGTGCGCCGCAACACGAAATTCAAGCGCTTCTGCACCGCCCAGCTGATGCAGGGTCTCCACGTTGGAGCCCATCGAGTTCTGCATGGCGCGGGTGTACTGGCTGATCAGCTCGGCGGTGGTCTGCTTGGGGCGAATCACCTTGCCGATCGGCATGCTGGCGATGACTTCCTCAAAGTTCACACGGTTAACCTTGGTGAACAGCTTCGCACGGGAATGACGGCCGGCGTGCAGCGCGAGCAGAATATTCTCCTCGTCCATGCCGGTGAGCGCCGCAAACGCCTCGCAGGTTGCCAGACCCTCCTCATCGAGCAGGTCGCGGTCGGTGCCGTCGCCGTAGATGATGGTCGCGTTCGGGAGCATTTCGGAAAGCGCTTCGCAGCGTTCAAGTTTGTTTTCGATGATTTTTACTGCAATGCCGGAATCCAGCAGGATTTTCGCCAGAAAATACGAGATTTTGCCGCCGCCGACCAGCATCGCGGAGGAAATGCGCTTGACCGGCAGGCCGACCTTCTCGAAAAATTCGTTCTGCTCGTGCGGCGGAATGATGACGGTGATGTTATCGTTCTCGTGCAGGATGAAGTCGCCCTTCGGGATATAGGTCTGACCGTCGCGGCGGACCATGCACAGCAGCACGTCCGTGCGGAGCAGAGGATTGACCTCGCAGACCGCCATGCCGTCCAGGCGGGACTCGTGCGGAATTTTGAGGTCGAGTAGCTCGATACGTCCGCGGGCAAACGTGCTGACGCTGATGGCCGACGGGAATCGGATCAGACGCGAAACAACACGCGCGGTGGACAGCTCGGGGTTGATGACCATCGAAATACCCAGCTCATCGCGGATAAAGCCGAGGTCGGATACATATTCCGGATCGCGCACACGCGCGATGGCGTGGCAGCCGGATGCTTTGCGAGCGATCAGGCAGGAAAGCAGATTGATCTCATCATGGGTGGTAACGGCGATGAGCAGGTCGGTATCCTGCACGCCGGCTTCACGCAGAATGTGATAGCTGGTGCCGCTGCCCTTTACTGTAGCAAGGTCGTATGTGTTGGACAGTTCATCCAGACGGCGTTCGGACAGGTCAACCAGTGTCAGGTCGTGTCCGGCCGCGCTGAGCTGTCCTGCCAGCTCCGAGCCGACTTTGCCGCAGCCTACAATAATGATGCGCATAGCGCACCTCCGATCTATTTCTCTATAGCTGTGCTCTGTTGACACAGTCTTGATACGCATATAGCGATTATAGCCGTTCGGCCGGGAAAAAGCAATATCCGGACAGGAATTTTGCAGGAGTTTAGCGGAAAACCGACAAATAGGGAGAAATGGTCGGTGTATAGCTGATAATGTATGTCCGAAAAAAGGAAAAACCACCCGAACGGGTGGTTTTCACTGCGGATTAAAGTTCTGCGACAGGTCACTTAAACTGTGTATAAGTGGTATCGCTTGCGTAGCCGTCGCTGTCGGTCTGGTGCATGGAAACCAGATTGCCGTTATCATCAAAGGTACGGGTATCGGTCGAGAGGGTGCCGCCTTCGATGGTCGAGCGGGTGGTCTGCGTTTTGCCGTCCACCGAGTACACGGTGAGCACTTCGAACACGATGCCGCTCTCGTCTACGGTGACTGACTGGATGAGCCGTCCCTGACTGTCATAGCGGTTGTCGGTGGAGGAGGTGATATTGTCCTCGCCCTCGTAGGTGCGGGAGGACAGCACGTCGCCGTTGGTGTTCATGCCCATGCGGACGACCATCAGCTCGTTGCCGTCTGCGTCGTAAACCGTGTTGACTGCAGAGGACTGACCGTTGTCAACCTCGGTGTAAACCGTCTCAGAGGAGGCCGAAAGTTCGCCGTCCTCGTAGTTTTCCGTGCGAAGAACGCGGTTTTTGTCGTCATAGCTGCGGCGGTATTCCGAAGTAGAGTTGTTGGTCTTGTCGGTGGTGATAGCATCCGTGCAGTTGCCGTTTCCGTCGTAGGTGTAGTCCGTATAGGTGAAATTGAGCGGTTCTTCCTCGCCTTCCACGGTCTGCATGGTGTAGGAGCGGAAGGTGCTGCCGTCCTTGTCATGGCAGTTGACCGTGTAGCTGCGGTTGCCTTCCTCCGTGCGCAGCTCCAGTTCATAGGAGGCAGCACGCGGCAGAACGGAAGCCAGCTGTGTCGGCACCTGCTCCATCACGGCAATGCGGCATGCAGGCGTGCGGTCATACGCGATGGTGGCACCGAGCACGATGACCGTGCTTACAATACAGGAAATAATGCGTTTGATCATATTTTTGTTCCCCTAAAATAATTAAGGTATAATAATTTCGGTAATCAAGGTGATTCCGGAAAAATGCAGCCGAACCGGAATTCGGCTGCATTCAGCGTTGATGGATTTTTACTGCAGATGGCTTACTTTACGATTTCCTTCGCTGCAGCGGTCAGAGCCTCGACCTTTTCTGCGGCCTCGGCCTTGTTCTCGCCCTTGGCCATGATGTAAACCTTGACCTTCGGCTCGGTGCCGGACGGACGGATGATAAAGGTTGTGCCGCCTTCCAGCTCGTAGTACATCACGTTCTGACCCTTGAGCTCCATCGGCTCGGACTTGCCGTCTGCCATGCAGGTGCGGGTGCCCGGCATGTAATCGCGGGTGTAATCGACCTTGTGGGTGCCGATCTGGGTCAGCGGCTTGTCGCGCAGCTCCTGCATGAGTTCCTTCATGCGCTGCAGGCCGGAAACACCCGGCATAACGATCGAAATGGTCTGTTCGCAGTAGTAGCCGTACTTTTCGTACATCTCTTCCATTGCGTCGTACAGGGTCTTGCCCTGGGTACGGTAGTAAGCCGCCATCTCGGCGATCAGCATGGAAGCGGTAACGGCATCCTTGTCGCGGGCATAATCGCCGCACAGGTAGCCGTAGGACTCCTCGAATGCGAAAATGTACTCGTGCGAGCCGTCCTGCTCGAACTGCTTGATCTTCTCGGCAAGGAACTTGAAGCCGGTGAAGGTGTCGAAGCACGCAACGCCGTTCTTTTCAGCCGCCGCGCGTGCCATCTCGGTGGTAACGATGGATTTGAGCACCGCCGGATGTGCAGGCATGGTGTTCGTCAGCTTCTTTGCGGTGATGATGTAATCGGTGAGCAGCACGCCGACCTGATTGCCGGACAGGGTGACATACTCGCCGGACTTGTCCTTGAGGACGATGCCGGTGCGGTCGGAGTCCGGGTCGGTGCCGATGATCAGATCAACATCGTTCTGCTTTGCCAGCTCGATGGCGAGCGTAAAGCCTTCCTTGTACTCCGGATTCGGGTTCTTAACGGTCGGGAAGTCGCCGTCGATCTTCATCTGCTCCGGCTCACAGATAATGTGCTTGTAGCCCAGACGGCGCAGGATCTCGGGCACCAGACGGTAGCCGGCACCGTGGAACGGCGTGTACACCAGCTTGAACTCATCGGCAACCTGCTTTACGCAGTCCGGATTTACCGCAACCTTAATGACTTCGCCGAGGTAAGCCTCGTCGGTCTCCTTAGACAGAATACGGATCAGACCGTTTTTGACGGACTCATCGTAGTCTGCAGTTTTTACACCGGTGAAGATATCGGTCTTTGCCATTTCGCTGGCAACCACGTCTGCCTCGGCCGGAGGAAGCTGTGCGCCGTCCTCCCAGTAAACCTTGTAGCCGTTGTATTCCTTCGGGTTGTGGGAAGCCGTGATGTTGATGCCTGCGATGCAGCCGTAGTGACGGACAGCGAAGGACAGCTCCGGGGTCGGACGCAGCTCATCGAACAGCAGCGACTGGATGCCGTTTGCGGCCATGATGCACGCAGACTGCTTGGCGAACTCGGCCGAGAAATGGCGGGAGTCGTATGCAATGGCAACACCGCGGTCCATTGCGGCCTGACCGTTCGATACGATCAGGTTTGCCAGACCCTGTGCAGCCTGACCGACGGTAAAGCGGTTCATGCGGTTGAGGCCGACGCCCAGTACACCGCGCAGACCGGCCGTGCCGAACGACAGCGGCGCAAAGAAACGGCTTTCGATCTCTTCCTGATTATCTGCAACAGCAGCCAGCTCGGCATGCTCGTCCGCAGAGAGGGCAGAGCAGTCCAGCCAACGCTTGTATTCCGACATATAATCCATTGGTATCACCTCATCGTGTTAGTTGGCGCATCGCCGCTTTCAACCGACGGATTGCCACTATCTAAATTATACAATATCCGGCTGTCAATGCAAGGGGTTTTGCGCGAATTTGTGAAAAGATTCCATGAAGCGGAGTAATGATACACAAAACGGCAGAGCAGAAATTGTACGTTCTGTGAGAATACCGGAAAATTCTGCGAAAATGCGAAACCAAAACCGGCAGCAGGCCGTCTCTTTAGACAAAAGCCCTGTCTCGAGATAAAAATAACAGTACACAAATAAACAAAAGAATGGTAGAATAAAGGTAAATTATAATAAGAGGTGATAGCTTTGAAAAAAGTCCTTTCCGCCGTACTGACAGCGGCGCTGCTGGTCAGTACCGTGCCGGCTGCCTTTGCGGCTTCGGATATTGATGGCCACTGGGCAAAGTCCTACATTACCGAGCTGCATGAAAACGGCATTATCAATCCGTCTGCCAGCACGGGCAACTACGGCCCGGATGACAAGGTAACGCGCTGGGAGTTCATGCGATACATCAACCGCGCGTTCGGTTTTACCGAAAAGGCGGATATCAGCTTCTCGGATGTCAATTCGAGCGATATTTTCTACGAAACCGTGCAGATTGCGGTCAAGCAGGGCTATATCAACGGTGTCGGCAACAACCGTATGGCACCGGAGGGCACGCTGACCCGTGAGCAGGCGGCAACCATCCTCGGCCGACTGCACAAGTACACGCCGACGGCTAACCTGTCTGCGCTGGATATGTTCTCTGATCGGGCCAAGCTGAGCGATTACAGCAAATCCTACGTTGCGGAAGCGGTCAAGCAGGGTTATATCAACGGCTACACGAACGGTACCTTTAAGCCGCAGGGCACGCTCAGCCGAGGCGAAATCGCCAAAATGCTGTACGGCTATATGGGCACCCCGCTGAATAAGAACGGCAACGTGTACTCGCAGGCTACGCTCAAGAGCGATACCAAAAACGTTACGATTTCCGTACCGTGCACGCTGGCCGATGCGGATATCAAGGGTAATCTGTACATCACCGAGGGCGTTCTGGCGGGCAATGTAACGCTTGAGGATGTCACCGTTGCGGGCGATATCATCGTCAGCGGCGGCAATGTAACGCTGGACGGTGTTTCCGCACTTGAGATGGTCGTCTCCAATCCGACCGGACTGACCCCGCAGGTCATTGCGACCGGCAACACCAACATCGGCACTACCGAGGTAAAAACCTCTGCAACGCTGACCGAGAGCAATCTGGCAGCGACTGCAGGCGGCTTCTCCGATCTTAAAATGAACGGCAGCAGCGTCAGTCTGACGCTGGATGCAGCTGTCTGGGACGTTGCCAATGAGCAGACCGGCACCATCCTGACGACCGGCAGCACCTCCATCAGCACGCTTACCGCAAACGGCAGAACCACCGTCACCGGCGGCGGCTCGGTTCAGAAAGCGGTGATCAACGCCAACGGATGTGAGCTGACCATGCAGCCGACCAGCGTTGAGCTGGCGAGCGGCGTTACCGCGAAGATTGCCGGCAAGGACGTTGCGGCGTCCACCAGCGTTTCGGTTTCTCCGTCCACGCTGTCTATCGACGTGAACAACAAGGATGCGATCGCGTTCTCCTACGAGTTCACCTTCAATGCGGACAAGAACGATCTGACCCGTGTTTCGGTCAACGGCACCAATCTCAAGCAGGGCACGGATTACAACCTGCTGAGCGACAAGAACGGCATTCGCGTGTACAAAACCTATCTGTCCACGCTCAAGGCGGGCACCTACACCGCAGAGCTGACCTTTGAGGACGGCTCCAAGGCAGCCATCGGTCTGGCGGTCAGCAACTCGGCGCAGAGCGCAGTCAGCCCGAGCCAGATTACCTTTGACAAGTACGAGCAGTCCGCAAACTATGCCGATCAGACGGTAAACGTTGTTCTTCCGGCGGGCACGCGTCTGGATTCCGTCAAAATCGGCAGTACGGTGCTCGAGCGCGGCGCGGATTACACCTATAATGCAACGAGCGGCACGATTCGTCTGCTCAAGGAGACGCTTGCCAAGAAGAGCAAGGGCACTTATACGGTTACATTCGTACCCAATCAGGGTTCGTCCTTTACCTGCTCGCTGAGCGTGGTAGATACCGCGCCGGTGAACGAAGTACAGCCGTCCACGATCGATTTTGACGCGAACACCTCGTCCGGCGGATACGCCGATCTGGTGGTAACGCTTAACATGGTAGACGGTGCAAAGCTCAAGAATATCCGCTCGAACGGCAAGACGCTCGAGGAGAACTGGCAGTACAAGATCGAGGGCAGCAAGGTCACGATCAACAAGTCTGCGGTTGCGGAATTCGGCAAGAGCGGCGCATCCTATGCGGATTTCGTTTTTGTGATGAGCAAGGGTCAAAGCCCGACGCTGCGTGTCAACTACGTTACCACTTACGCGCTGACGGCTTCCGTGGTTGATGATCTCGGTCTGCCGATTTCGGGTGCGTCCGTCACCTTCACGCCTTCGGACGCGGAGAGCGGCACGGCAGCGCAGACGCTGACCACCGGCTCGGACGGCACGGCAACCGTTTATGTCAAGCGCGGCTCGTACGTTGTAACGGCAACGCATTCGCGCTTTACCGCGGCGGTTACGCAGACGGTCAAAATCTCTGCAGGCCGCACGGTCAAGCTGACCGGCGAGATTCTCGAGAATGTACAGCTGGTTGTCACCAACGCGTACGGCGCACCGTTGTCCGGTGCGGTTGTCACGGTTGGCGGCAAGAGCATCACCACCGGCACGGACGGCACGGCGTCGTTCAGCCTCAAGCGCGGCAGCTATGTGGCGCAGGTGGCGTGCACCGGCTACTCCGCACAGAGCGTACAGCTTTCCGTAACCGATTCGATTCGTGAGCGCGTACAGCTCAAGTAATTTCTCAAAAATGCAAGCCGCCCGGTTTTCCGGGCGGCTTTTTTGTGCGCTTTTACAGGCGGATGAGGGATAGGGCGCAAGGGCGTCAGAACGGCGCACAGCGGCTTGCAGTTGGGGCGCGATAGGGAATAAGGGCGGCCTGCGGCACGGCGCAGAGCGGCGGCAGATCGCTGGTGGATGAGGGGATAAGAAAACCCCCGAGGAGATTTTCCTCGGAGGTTTTGATTTTGCCGATTAGGCGAATGTAATCAACAGAGGTTGATTAGTCCGGGTAAACGTCGGTGTCCAGCTCGTTGGTAACGTCAACAACCAGAACGTCCAGAGTCTTGCCGTCCTTAGCGTAGAACATTACGTTGTTCTGGTAGCTGGTAACGTTGCCAGAGCCATCGAAGTTCTTGATAGCGGTCTGGAGAGAGCCATCAGCAACACCGGTCTTAGCGTCGGTATCAACGAACAGTACCATAGTATCGTCCTTGTCAATTTCACGAGGAATGATATCGTTCTTGTTGCCGTTGCGTGCAATCGTTACATTGCCGTCCTTGCCCTTGCCGTCCCATGCAAAGCCGGTCAGAGCGCCGCGGTTCAGGTTAGTCTTGTATACGTAGGTGTCGCAATCAGCGTAGCCGTCGGAATCCAGAGTATACTCAACAACGGTGCCCTCTGCGTAAGCAGAACCAGCGGACTGCTTAACCTTCAGAGTGGTTGCCGCGGTGCCGTTCCAAACGTTGTACTCAACGTACTCGTTGTTGTTAGCATCCTTAGCGTTGTTCTCAACACCGAAGATGTAAGCGTAGGTCTTGTCAGAAGAAGACGGGTTCTTGTTGGTAGATACAAATGCTACCTTAGCGTACGGATAACCATCGCTATTGTCGGTCAGCATATCACCGGAGAAGATGTTCTTGTCGCTCCAGTTCTTCATGTTCGCGCCGGTAACTACCTTGTAGTCATCAGAGCCGTACTTAACGAATACGGTAGCGGAAGCATTGATGTAGGACAGAGTGGACTTGTCAGCCTTCTTGATCTTGCCGTCATCAACATAGCTATTTGCCGGAATCGTAGTATGGTTATCGTAACCAGCATACTTGGAGTTAACCATTACAATCTGATCCAGCTCGTACTTGCTGCCAGACTGAGAGTAGGTTACCAGAGTCGGGATAACATTGCCCGAGTTATCCTTCAGGCCGGATACCAGATTACCGCTAGAAAGGATATCAGACTTATCCTCATCAATGTCAACAGTCTTGCGGGCGCCATCCGGGAAGAGCATATCAGCCTGCCACTTCTTTCCAACGCCAGAAGTCTTAGCTGCATCGATCATCAGAGCAACGTCGGTAGAACCAATCTTGTAATCGTCAACGTATACAACGTAGCCGCTCTTGATTACTACAGTAACAGTGTTGCTCAGCGCAATCTTAGAAGCATCGCCAGAAGCCAGTGCAGAAGTGTACCAGTTGTTGTCGATGCGGATGTCATTCTTGTTATCGCGGGTAGAAGTGATCTTGCCCTCAACAACGTCAGCCTTAACAGCGTCCAGCTTGGAGTTTACCTTGCTGTTGGTGATGATAACGTAGTCGTCCTTCTTCAGGCCGGAAACGTCAGAGTTGCAGGAATCCTTGTCCAGCTTGGAATAGCCAGAGAAGTTTGCAACGCCGAAGCCTGCCTTGTAAACAACGTTTACATAATCCTTGCCAACGTAGGAAACCTTACCAACCATGTACTTGGTAACGTCCATGCTGATAACCTTGTCGTCATCATCCAGAACAACCTTTACATCAGCAGCCTTGGTAGCGCCGGTAGCATTGGTTACATAATTGGAAACAGTAACAGCCGGAGAAAGATCAGCCTTATCCTCGGTTACATTAACAGTGCCCTTAATGGTGTACTTGGTGCCATCAAACTTCAGCTTGCCGCCGTTGATTGCGTAATCGTTAACAACACCGTTCAGAACAGAGCTGTCGTCGGTTGCGAATACGCCGTAAACTTCGTCAGAAGCCTTGAACAGAACCTTAACAACACGGTTGGTCAGAGCAGAGTAGTCCTTAGCAACCTTGGTGAAAGAAGAAACATAGTCACCCTTGTACTTGTCAGAGTCCTTCTGGTTAGCCGTGGTCATGGTCAGGGTCAGCTTGTAGGTGTCCTTGTTGGACTCCTTAACAACACCGTTCAGAGTGCCAATAGAAGTCTTCAGACCCATGTACTTCTCGCCAACAGTCTTGTTGTCAGCGCCGGTATAGGTCTCGTTGGTGTAAACGCCATCACGAAGAACAACGGTCGGAGCAAAAATGGTGTTGTAGATCAGCTGTGCAGCGTACTGACGCGGGCAAGCGGAAGTGAAGGAAGTGTTAACGTCCTCCAGCAGGCCGTTCTCGTCAGCCAGTGCGTTGGTCTTGGATGCCCAGCCGGTACCTACCAGACCAGCCTTCTGAGCGTCGTAACCCAGGGTTACGAGCAGCATCTTAGCAGCTTCCTGAGCGCTTACCTTTTCGTTCGGAACGAACTTGGTGTTGCTCTTACCAGCAATGATGCCCAGAGACTGGCAGTACTTGATGTAGCCGCGAGCCCAGTGGCCGTTAATGTCGGTGAAAGAGGTCTTGTCGTCGTTGTACGCAGAAGCGTCAGACTTGCCGGTACGCAGAACGTAGA